>Ga0272444_10005292_pt1 | contig 11185 bp, 7 predicted proteins | sample SSMForm13_FD_201033 | JGI IMG/M metagenome (GOLD analysis project Ga0272444, IMG submission 201033) | Marine sediment archaeal communities from Little Sippewissett salt marsh, Falmouth, MA, United States - SSM-Form-13 | ecosystem: Environmental > Aquatic > Marine > Wetlands > Sediment ... | reverse complement strand
GTCTCGCGAATTGAGTACTGCCAGGGCTCGGCCGCGCGGCTGCGCGAGCTGCACAAGCTTGTCGCCGACTGCATTGACGGCCTGATCGCCGACCTGTGTCGCAAGACCGACATCAAGCGGACGACCATCTACGAAGTGACGGTCGTCGGCAACACCACGATGACGCACATTCTGCTGAAGCTCGATGTCACCCACATTGCCCGCGCGCCGTTCATTGCCGCCCTGAGGCGCGGCACCTATGCCGATCCGCGCGAGGTGGGGCTGTCGGTGAACAGTCGCGGCCGGGTCTACGTGGCGCCGAACATCGCGGGCTTCGTCGGGGCCGACACGGTGGCCGTCGTTCTGGCAACGGCCATGCACGCGTCCGACAAGCTGCGCATGGTCATCGACATCGGGACCAACGGCGAACTCGTGCTGGGCAACCGCGAGCGCCTGCTGGCCTGCAGCACGGCGGCCGGCCCGGCGTTCGAGGGAGCACGCATCCGCTACGGTATGAGGGCCTCGGCCGGCGCCATCGACCGCGTGGATGCCCTTGACGGGCAGCTCCAGGTGCATACCATCGGCGACGACCCGCCCCTGGGGCTGTGCGGCACCGGACTCATCGAGGCCGTCAGCACGTGTCTTCAGCTCGGCATCGTCGACTCCACCGGGCGCATCCGGTCGCCGTCCGAGCTGCCGGACTTGCCGGAGGACATTGCCTCCCGAGTCATCACCAATGGTGACACCCCGGCCTTCGTGCTTTCCAGAAAGGACGAGGCCGGCTCCGATCATCCCGTGCTGCTGACACAGCGGGACGTCCGCGAGGTCCAACTGGCCAAAGGGGCGATTCACGCGGGGGCACACGTGCTGATGACCGAGATGGGCATCAAGCCGTCGGACCTCGACGCCGTGCTTCTGGCCGGGGCGTTCGGCAACTTCATCCGCCCCGACCGCGCGGCGTGTGTGGGATTGCTGCCGCACGTGCCCGTCGAGAAGGTGCGCTTCGTCGGCAACGCCGCAGGAACCGGCGCCCGGATGATGCTGCTCGATCGCCGACTCCGCGACACGTGTGACGAGATCAGCCAGCGCGTCGAACACGTCGAACTGTCGGGCCGGCCGGACTTCCAGATGTTGTTCGCCGAGGCCATGCTGTTCCCCTGTTGAAGGCGATTCCCGAATGAACATCGAGGCCCTGATCGACATCGCCCTGGGTGTCATCACCCCGGTGATTGTCATGGCGGCCGTTGGCTTCCTGCTGGGCTGGCTGCGGGTCATCGATCCGGAGCCGGTGGCCAAAATCTACATGACGGTCTTTGCGCCGGCCCTGGCCTTCAAGGCCTTGCTGGCTCAGAACCTGACGGGCCACGACCTGGGTCGCGTGTTGCTTTTCTGTTTCGTCTCGGTCTTGGCGCTGTTCGTGCTGGCCCGCCTGGTCTCGCGCGGCCTGGGCCATGATCGCGGCATGAAGGGGGCGTTCGCGAACTCGGTCATCCTGTACAACTCGGCCAACTACGGTTTCCCGGTGCAGGAGTTGGCGTTCCCCGGCCTGGGGCCGCTCATTCAACCCATCGTTCTGATGACGCAGAGCATCGTCGCCTTCACGCTGGGTCCCTTCAACGCCGCCTCCAACAGCCCCAGCCTGTGGGCCACCGCCAGGCGGCTCGTGACCATGCCGCTGACGTGGGCCCTGGTCCTGGGCGCGGCCCTTCACCTCGTGGGCGTCACCTGGGACGGGCTCAAGAACGATGTGCCGGTCGTCTGGACGCCGCTCAACTACTTCCAGGGCGCCCTGGTGCCCGTGGCGCTGCTTTCGCTGGGCGTCCAGCTGTCGCGGGTCAGGATTCACGGAAAGATCCTCAACATCTCGCTCGGCTGCGTTCTCCGGCTGCTGGTCGCGCCGCTCGTCGGGCTGGGTGTCGGACTGGCCCTGGGCATCCGTGGCGAACTGCTGGCCGTCCTGGTGGTCTCGGTCTCGTTCCCCTCGGCCGTCTTCTCCAGCGTTCTGGCCACCGAGTTCAAGAACCACGAGGAGTACGCTGCCGCGGTCGTCTTCATCTCGACGGTCATCTCCATCGTGACCGTCACGCTGGTCATCTACCTCACGCGGGTCTACCTGGTCGGCCACTGAGTGAGACCCCAGGCCGCCGGTTATTCCGGCGCGAGCGCGAGCCGCGCGCCCCGACCTTTTTGCTTGAAATGACGCTCTGGAACGCGTATTTTGGCCCGTCTGTGCGGCACATCGGGGAACCTGATGAGGGCAATAGGTCCATGAGAACCGTCAACGTGGCCATCGTGGGGTTCGGCACCGTCGGCAGCGGCGTGGCCCGCATCCTGCTGGACTCGGGCGACTCCCTGGCCGCGCGGGCCGGTGTGCAACTCCACCTGAAGTACGTCTGCGACACAGACCTCCAGCGGCCCAGGGACGTGGCTGTGCCGCAGGAACTGCTGACCGATTCGCTCGACCGGGTGCTGGCCGACGGCGACGTGGAGATCGTCTGCGAGCTGATCGGCGGCACGACCGTCGCCTACGACGTGGTTGAGCGGGCTCTCAAGGCGGGCAAGCATGTTGTCACGGCCAACAAGGCCCTGCTGGCCGAGCGGGGCATGCCGCTGATGAAGCTGGCCCGCGACCAGGGCCTGGCCGTCAGTTTCGAGGCGGCAGTGGCCGGGGGCATCCCCCTGATCCTGGCCGTCCGCGACGGCCTGGTGGCCAATCGCATCACTGCCATCGCGGGCATCGTCAACGGCACCTGCAACTACATCCTGACCCGCATGTACAACGAGGGCACCCCCTACGAGGAGGCGCTGCGGGCCGCCCAGGCCATCGGATACGCCGAGACCGATCCGACGCTGGACGTCTCGGGCCGCGACAGCGCCCACAAGCTGACGATTCTCGGGCGGCTGGCGTTCAGCGCCCCGATCACCTTCGAGGACGTCTATTGTGAGGGCATCGAGGGCATCCAGCCCTGCGACGTCCGGTACGGCGACGAACTGGGCTACATCATCAAGCTGCTGGCCATCGGGCAACTGGACCCCTCGGGCGGCGTGAACCTCAGAGTCCATCCGTCGTTCGTGCCCAAGGGTAACCCGCTGGCCTACGTGGCCGACGCGTACAACGCGATCATGGTCCACGGCAACGCGGTGGGCGACACGCTCTACTACGGCCGCGGCGCGGGCCGCATGCCGACGGCCTCAGCCGTGGTCGCCGACATCGTGGACACCGCTCTGGGGCGGGCGACGCTGACCTTTGCCAAACGCGACATGTTCGGCGAGGACGCCGCGCGCCGCGTGCGGCCGATCGACGACATCCGCGCGCGGTACTACCTGCGGTTCGACGTCATCGACGAGCCGGGCGTTCTGGCGAGCATCGCCGGCATTCTGGGGTCGCACACCATTTCGATCGCCAGCGTTCTGCAGCACGAGCCGACCGACGCCGAACACGTGGCGCTGATTATCATGACCCACGCGGCGCTGGAGCGTAACATGCGCACCGCCCTTGGGGACATCGAGCAACTCGGGACGGTCCGAAGCCGCCCGGTGTACATCCGCGTGACCGATCAGGAAGACGGGCCATGAAATACGCGATCATCATTCCGGACGGGGCAGGCGATCTGCCGCAGGAATCACTTGGAGGCCGGACGCCGTTTGAGGTTGCCGACTGCCCGGCGTTCGATCGCGTGGCCACCGAGGGGCGGTTCGGGACCTCCAGCAACATTCCCCAGGGGATGCCGCCGGGAAGCGATGTGGCCATCCTCAGCGTCCTGGGTTACGATCCGGCCGCAACCTACACGGGCCGCGCGCCGCTCGAGGCCCTGGCTCAGGACATCGAGCTTGCCGAGGACGACGTGGCCTTCCGGTGCAACCTCGTCACGGTGGTCGACGGCCGGATGATCGACAACTCCGCGGGCGGCATTTCCACCGAGGAGGGCGCGGCGCTCCTGAAAGACCTGGCCGACGTCCTTGCCGGCGGACCGTGGGAACTGCACGCCGGCGTGGCGTACCGCCACCTGCTGATTCACCGCGGCGCGGTCGAGGGCGAGATCGTCACCACCCCGCCGCACGACATCCTCGACCAGCCGGTCGAGAAACACCTGCCTCAGGGCGCCTGTGCCGACGACCTGCGACGGATGATGGACACCAGCCGGGAGATACTCGCGCATCATGAGATCAACCGCGTTCGGCAAGACCTCGGCGAACTGCCTGCATCGCAGATCTGGCTATGGGGGCAGGGCACCCGGCCGCGCCTGACGCGGTTCGACGAGCTGCACGGTGTCCGCGGCGCGGCCATCACGGCGGTGGACCTGGTTCGCGGTCTGGCCAGGGCCATCGGTTGGGAGATCATCAACGTGCCCGGGGCCACGGGGTATCTCAACACCAACTTCAAGGGCAAGGGTGAGTCGGCCATCTCGGCCTTGGACAGCTACGACATCGTCCTGGTGCATGTCGAGGCGACCGACGAAAGCGGTCACGAGGGCAACGCCGCCAACAAGATCAAGGCCATCCAGGAAATCGACGGGCACATTGTCGGCCCCGTCCTGAGGCACATGGAGACCACCTATGACCGGTGGCGGATGATGGTGCTGCCGGACCACCTGACACCGGTCAACGTGCGGACCCACACGCGTGATCCGGTTCCGGTCGGCATCGTCGGCACGGGGATGGACCCCGTCCATCCGGGCCCCTACACGGAGCGGCACGCGGCCACGAGCGGGTTCCGCGTCGGCGTGGGACACGAATTGATGGAGTACTTTCTGCGGCCGTAGAGAGGTGTGCGACCAATGGCGATTGTCGTCCAGAAGTTCGGTGGCACGAGCGTGGCGACGGCCGGGAAGATCAAGCGTGCGGCCGCGCGCGCCGTCGCGGCCAAACGCGCCGGCAAGCAGGTCGTCGTGGTCGTGTCGGCCCGCGGAGACCTGACCGACGAGCTGATCGCGCTGGCCCGGGAGGTCACCGACCAGCCGTCGGCCCGGGAGATGGACCAGTTGCTCGCCACGGGGGAGCAGCAGTCGATTGCCCTGGTGGCCATGGCGATTCACGCCGCGGGCGAGCCGGCCATCAGTTTCACCGGCGGGCAGGTCGGCCTGGTGACAGACAGCGTGCACACCAAGGCGCGAATTCAGAGCATCGACGCGGTCCGCATGCGCCGCGAGCTGGCCGCCGGCAGCATCGTCATCGTCGCCGGGTTCCAGGGGGTCGACGCGGCGCAGAATATCACGACGCTGGGGCGCGGCGGCAGCGACACCACGGCTGTGGCCCTCGCGGCGGGGCTCAAGGCCGCCGACGAAGACGACGTGGTCTGCGAGATCTTTACTGACGTGGACGGTGTCTACACAGCCGATCCGCGCAAGGTGCCCAACGCCCGGAAGCTCGACGTCATCAGCTACGAGGAGATGCTGGAACTGGCCTCCCTGGGGGCCGGCGTGATGCACAGCCGGGCGGTGGAGTTCGGCAAGAAGTATGACATTCCCATTCACGTGCGTTCGAGCTTCAACGAGACCGAGGGCACGCTCATAACCAAGGAGGCGGACAACATGGAAGGGATCGTCGTCCGGGGAGCCGCGCTCACCAAGGACCTGGTCAAGGTCACCGTCCGCAATGTCCCCGACAGGCCGGGCATGGCCGCGCAGGTGTTTCAGCGGATCGCGGTGGCGAACATCGTGGTCGACGATATCATCCAGAACATCTCTCACGAGGGGCAGACCGACCTGTCGTTCACGGCGGCCGGGACCGACGCGGACGCGGTTCGCCAGGTGGCCGAGGTCCTTGTCAGGGACCTCGGTGCCGGGGGCGTCGAAATCGATGACGGCGTGGCCAAGGTGTCGATCGTCGGCGTCGGAATGCGGTCGCACACCGGCGTGGCCGGCAAGATGTTCGGTGCCCTGGCCGACGCGAAGATCAACATCCAGATGATCTCGACCAGCGAGATCAAGGTCTCTTGCATCATCGGACGCGACCAGGCCGAGGCGGCGCTCAGGGCGGTCCATGACGAATTCAACCTCAGCGTCGAGGCGACGCACTAGCGCCCCCCGCTGCAACGAGCGGTGCGATGGCGACCGTCCGGCGGGGGATCGCCATGGATCTGCTCCTGAAAGGCTGTGACCTGTGCAGCAAGAGACGATTGCGGAGATCAACCTCTCGGCGCTGCGGGCCAACTACCGGCATCTGGCGTCGCTGGCGGCGCCTGCCGGGGTCATCGCGGCCGTGAAGGCCGACGCGTACGGCCACGGGGCCGTCGACGTGTCGCGATGCCTGGCCGACGAGGGCTGCCGCATGCTGGCCGTGGTTACCCTCGGCGAGGCCCTAGCCCTGCGCGAGGCCGGCATCACGCAGGACGTGCTGGTCATGGGGGTGGTGGACCCCGGCCGTGCGGAACAGGTGCTTGCTGCGGACGTTGTCGTGGCGTTGCACGGGATGGCGCATGCGGCCGAGTGTGAGGCGGCCGCCCGGGCGGCCCACGGGCGGATGCGGTGCCACATCATGGCCGACACCGGCATGCATCGACTGGGTATGGACTTCGAGAAAACGGTGGTGCTGGCCGGCAGGCTGAAGGACTCCGACAGCGCCGTCGTCGAGGGGCTGATGACGCACATGTCGCATTCCGAGCAGGCGGACCTGGACCACACGGAGCTGCAGCTCGCGAACCTGCGAAGGATCGTGGCCGAGCTGGAGGCCCGTGGGCTTCGTCCGCCGATGGTTCACGCAGCGAACTCGGCGACGCTGATGCGCTGTCCGGACGCCCTGTACGACGCTGCGCGGCCCGGGATCACGCTGTACGGCATCAACCCGTGCCGTGAGTATGCGCGCGACGTGCCGTTGCGGCTGGCCATGACCCTGAGCGCTCCGATCGCGCTGGTGAAGGACGTGGCGCCGGGCGAGGGCGTCAGCTACGGGCACCTCTGGCGGGCGACAGTGCCGTCGCGGATCGCCGCGTTGCCGGTCGGCTACCACGACGGCTACACCCGGGCCCTGAGCAACAAGGGCGTGGCTCGTGTGGAAGGCCGGCTTGCCCCCGTGGTGGGCAGTGTGTGCATGGACACCACGCTGATTGACGTGACGAAGATTCCTGCGGCGCACGTGGGTAGCCGGGCGATGCTTATTGAGCCCGAGGCCGACAGCCCGCTGTCGGTCTACGCCCTGGCCGAGCTGCTGGACACGATTCCGCACGAGATCGTCTGCCGCATCACCGGCCGTGCCCGGCGGGTTTATGTCGACGAGGGCTGAAAGCGGTAAACCCCACGGCACGGGATGCATGAGGTCTGTGTGTGCGTTACCATGATGATCGAGTCGTTGCCCCTCGGGGTCGCTCGAAGGCTGTGCGACCCGCGATCCACTTGAGGAGGTGTGCGCTATGACGCATCGACTTCTGCTGGTGTCGGCCCTGGTACTGGTCGCCTTGTCGGCCGGCGCGTGCACCCCGGACAGGGACGGCGACGATGTCATCATTCACAAGGGCCGCTACGAAGGCATCAACTTCGAGGCCGTCATCGAGCGGGCCAAGGAGCAGGTCTTCCCCACGCTCGTCTACGTGCGCCCGATTCGCGAGGACTACTCCGAGGGCAAGAAGCGACGCATGGTGGTCGGCGGGTCGGGCGTCATCATCAGCGAGGACGGCTACCTGGTGACGAACCACCACGTGGCCGAGAAGGCCATCGAGATCCGCTGTGTACTCTACGACAACACGATGCTCCAGGCCGACCTGATCGGCACGGACCAGGACACGGACCTGGCGCTGCTGAAGCTTAGGGCCCCGGACGGCGAGCGCACGTTCCCCGTGGCTCGTCTGGCCGACAGCAGCCGGATTGAGGAAGGCCAGTTCGTCATGGCCTTGGGGGCCCCCTGGGGGCTGAAGCGCAGCATCAGCCTGGGCGTCGTGGCCAGCGCCCAGCGGTATCTCGAAGGGGCAAGCCAGTACAGCCTGTGGATCCAGACCGACGCGTCCCTGAACCCCGGCAACTCGGGCGGGCCGCTCATCAACACCGACGGCGAGGTCGTCGGCATCAACACGCTGGGCTACAACTGGGGCGGCGACATGGGATTCAGCGTGCCTTCCAACACGGTCGCCTACGTCATCGACCAGTTGAAGCAGCACGGCGAGGTCAAGCGGTCGTGGACCGGGCTGCGGCTCCAGCCGCTGAGGGACTTCGAGCGCGACAGCTTCTTCGAGGGCGACCGCGGCGTCCTGGTGGCCAGCGTCGATCCAGGCAGCCCGGCCGAGCAGGCCGACCTGGCACCCGGCGACCTTATCCTCTCGGTCAACGGGGCTCCCACGGACGGGCTCTACAACGAGGACCTGCCTCAGGTCCGCGACCTTCTGGGGCGCCTGCCCATCGGCCAACCTGTGGAGTTCAAGATCAAGCGGGACGGCGAGGCAAGGGCACTCGGAATGACCCTGCGTGAGAAGGGCCTCGTCGAGGGCGAGGACCTGGACCTCAAACGGTGGAACATGACGGTCAAGGCCATCAACGAACACTTCGACCCGGACCTGTTCTACTACGTCAAGCAGGGCGTCTACGTGCAGGCGGTCCGCTATCCGGGCAACGCTGTCGAAGCCGGTTTCAAGAGGCGGGACGTTATCGTCAAGGTCGACAACAAGCCCGTCAAGACGCTGGAGGATATCCAGAAGGTGTATGAACAGATCATGGCCGACGCGGGTCGCCGGAAATGGGTGGCGTTCGAGATCGTGCGCAGGGGAATCCCGTCGCTGCTCGTCCTGGATTACACGCGCGACTACGACAAGGAGTAGGCGCCGCCGCGTCGACTGGCCGGCCGGGAAGGGGGACTTCTGATGATGGAACGACAGGTGACGGTGTTCGGCGTTCTGGCACTTCTTCTGTGCATGGTGGCGGGCCAGGGCAGGCTCGAGGCCCAGCAGCCCCCGGCCGCAGGCGCAGCGGCCATTGACGGCGATGACGTTGTGGCCCGCCCGCGCGCGGACCGCGCAGACGCAGGCAACGAGGATCGGGACAATGACAAGGCGAGGAAAGCCAATGCCCTCCGCAACGTGCTGGCCCAGTCGCGCGAGTACCTGGTGACCGTAGCCACCCGCTGGCAGAAGGATCAGGGCGAACTGCCGGACGGCGGCTACAGCGGCTACGGCGGCTTCCGGGCACCCCTGGGATCCCTGGTGGACAACAAGGAGTCGAGCGAAGAGGTCGGCGTGGTGTTGGATCCGGCCACCGGACTGATTGTCGCCGGCGACCATGGTCGGGAACCGCGGTTCGTCGAGTCTGTCAGCGGCTACACCGCGCGGGGCCAGACGTTCCCGGTCGAGCGGTACGGGTTCTATCTCGATGTGGATGCCGCGGCCTACAAGGCCGACAAGTGGCCGGGCGCGAAGCAGCCCTTGGCGTGGGTCAACGAGCCCTTCGATCCGTTCGAAGGGGGAGGGCTGGTGGCCTCCCTGGCTCGCGAACGGCGTGGCTGGAAGGTCTCCACATCGTCTTTCGGAGGCTCAGCGAGCCAGAGTACCGGCAGCCGGGAGTTGGAGGACCTTGTCACCGCGGAAGACACGGGGCTGGTGTTCGACGACGAGGGCCGGCCGCTGGGATTCTGCACCCGGAGCCGCATCAGCCTGAGCGGCAACCGCTATCCCTGGCGAGGTGTGGACCTGAAGAAGGCTCAGGTCATGACGGTGAAGCAGTTCGAGACGCTCCAGGGCGACGTGGAGAAAGAGATCGGCGGGTACGCGCACGAAGTCAGGATTGTCTATCGTCAGCCCGAGGGCGAGGAGCAGAACCTCGAGTTCGAAGGTGAGGACCGCACCAGCCTGACGCAGTACTACTACGGCTATGCCATCTCGCCGACTCGGATTCTGGTGCCGCTCAAACTCGAGAAGATTTACATTCAGCGCTTCAAGGAGATCTCCGTCCGCGTGGGCGACCGAGATGTTCCGGCGAAGTTCCTCGGGGCGTACCTGGAGTTCGGCGGTTTCCTGGTGGAGATGGACGGGGCGACCAGCCCGGCCGTTTTGCCAATGGGGGGTGCGGTGGACCTCCCGGACTTCAACCGGGCCGTGCTCACTTATCGCCACGAACGGAAATTCGGCACCCGGCGCAACGTCGTCTGGTACAACCGCGTTGGAGGCTATGCGCGGGGCTACAAGGACCACCTGTGGCCGCAGACCAAGCATCCCCTGATTCGGGGCACCCTGGTGCTGGACTTCAGCAAGCGGCCCATCGGACTGAGCCTGATCGAGCGGCGCCTCGAACAGGAGAAGAAGGGCGAGGACGCGCGCTGGCGCTACTACCGCGGCCGTACGGACGGCCTGAGACTGTATCGCACGGACCAGTTGGCCAGCGCCTTCAAGGATCCGGAGAAGCACTTCGATCCCAACCTGAAGCCGGCCAGCGAGCAGGAAGAGAAACGCCTGGTCTGGCTGGGCGTCGAGACACAGGATCTTACGGCGCGACTGGCCGAGATGCTCGATCACCTGGCCGGGAGCGACCAGATTCAGAAGTGGACCCGCAAGGGCGAGATCGGCCTGCGGGTGACCTATGTCCACACGGGCTCGCCGGCCGCCGCTGCCGGCATTCGCGTCGGTGATATCCTCCTGGAGATCAAGGAGCCGGGCAAGGACAAGCCCATCGAGCTAGAGCCTTCGGGCGGCAGGTCCGGCTTCAGCAGCTACACGCGTTCGATGATGCGGCGTAGCAGCCGTTCGTCCGGCAACGGCGGGATGAACCGCCGCAACTACCTGACGAGCCTGTTGACCCGCCTCGGTCCCGGCACCAAGGTCATCCTGGCTTACGTGCAGGGCACCGAGAGGAAGACGCATGAGATCACGCTTGAGTGGGCCCCCTATGACTTCGAGTCGGCCGACAAGGTCAAGGACGAGAAGACCGGCCTGACGGTCAAGAACCTGACGTACGACGTGAAGGCCATGCTGCGTCTCGACGACGATCAACCCGGCGTCATCGTGGCCAAGGTCGAGGACGGCGAGAAGGCCGACATCGCCCAGATGTCCACTCACCAGATTGTCACGGAGATCAACGGCCGCCCGGTCGTTGACGTGAAGGACTACGAGACCCGGATGACGGCTATCCAGCAGGCGGAAGGCGGTGGCACCGCCGTCTTCACGCTCCTGTGGATGGGAAAGAGCCGGATCGTCAGGATCGAGTTCCCGTAGGGCTCAACAGCGCCCCGCCACGGCATCCACTCATGTGAGAGGAGGACGGTCTGTCGAAGGGCCTCGGTGCAGTCGGGGCCG
>Ga0272444_10005291_pt1 | contig 11185 bp, 9 predicted proteins | sample SSMForm13_FD_201033 | JGI IMG/M metagenome (GOLD analysis project Ga0272444, IMG submission 201033) | Marine sediment archaeal communities from Little Sippewissett salt marsh, Falmouth, MA, United States - SSM-Form-13 | ecosystem: Environmental > Aquatic > Marine > Wetlands > Sediment ... | reverse complement strand
GGGTAGTGCGAAGAGTCATGGCGACCTCGTCCGGGAGGAGGCTCGCGACGTCGGCCGGCACGGCGCGATCGCAGGAGCGGGCGGCAGGAATGCCGCTGGGTTCTCGGTTCTCAAGGAAGTCAATCAACGATTGCGCCGGCAGGCTGTAGTCCCCGCCGGCCGCGAGGAACGCCCTACGCTCAAGGGTTCGCTGGAGCCCCACTCCGGCGAGCGCGGCGTGCTGTAGACCGCTTGGATAGTCGTCCGGACCGACGGGCACGAGCATGGCCGCATTCCCGAATGGTTTCGCTCGACTAGAGTAGCTCATTCCGTTGGTCGTGAGCATGCCATCGGAGGATGCGCAGGCGATCACGATTCCGCCGGGGCAGGCGCAGAAGCTGTAGCAGGCTCGGGTCGTACTTCCCGCTTTTCGGGTCAGTCGGAAGCTGGCGCTCTTGAGCTTCGGGTGTGTTGCCCAGGTGCCGTACTGCGCGACGTTGAGCCTGCTTTGCGGCATCTCGGCTCGCACGCCGACCGCGAACGGCTTGGCAGCGAGTGGCACGCCCGCCTCGGCAAGCATCGCGTAGACATCGCGTGCGCTGTGCCCTGTGGCGAGAAAGCAGGTGTCGGTCGCGATCTCCTCGCCTGAGCATCTCGCGTCAGTCACGACCATGCCACGCAATGCACTGTCTTCGATGTGGAGACGCTCGAGTCTTGCGTCGAACCGGAGCTCGCCGCCGAGTTCGCAGATCCGATTCCGCAGCTTGGGCATGATGTGCCCGAGCACATCGCTTCCGAGGTGTGGTTCCGCGTCAATCAGGATGTCCGGCGAGGCGCCGAGGTCGACGAGCATCTGGAAGAGGTGCCGGATCGCGCCGCGGTCCTTGGAGCGCGCGGTCAGCTTGCCATCGGAGAAGAGTCCGGCGCCGCCCTCTCCGTAGAGGGCGTTGCTCTCGAGGTTGAGGACGCCCTCCTGCCAGAATGTCTCGACCTGGTGGCCACGGATCTCGACCTGTGCTCCCCGCTCGACGAGGAGCGGCTTGGCCCCGGCTTCGGCAAGCGTCAGCGCCGCCATCAAACCAGCCGGTCCGGCCCCAACCACAACGGGGCGATGTTCTCGCGGTGTGACGCGGGGGATGGCCGGCAGCGATTCCGGCTCGCCGACCACCTCAACGCGCCCCGGCTTGAGAGGCGGCGCGGACTCGCTGACGTAGTCGACTTCAACTGAGAGGACGAATCGGGGCTGCGCGTCCACGCCGCGTGCATCGATCGATCGGCGAAGAAGGACGAGTTGCCCGAGGACGTCCTCGCGGCAGTTCAGAAGTCGAGCGATTGCTGAGAGCACGTCCGGCTTCTCATAGTCCAGCTTGAGTGAAATCTGGTGGATCCGTAGACGCATGGCGACCTTTCGGAGGCGGGAGTTTCGTGCCCATTGTACGGCGAGGCTCGCGGAGACGTACACAGCCGCCTCAAGGCCTCTTCACGTGTCATTCACTCTTGCGAAGTAGATTCCAGATCGTACGTACGAGAGCGTACCTCCTTACCAGGGCCCGATGTGAGACAAGACACCTCGGGCCCTGTGCTTTGCGAGGGATCGCGCTCGCGCCCTATCTCTCGGGTTGGATCCCGGGCTTCTCGCGCTGCAGGAACCCCAGTGCAGCAAGGCCGAGGATGGCCATGCCGGACCATAGCATGAAGGGAACACGCGGGCCGTGGATCGCGAGGGAGTTGCCCATTGGAGGTGCGATCAACGCACCGACGCGGGACAACGTCATGGCCAGTCCGATGGCCGTTCCGGCGTACTCCGCGCCCACGCCACGAACCTCGGTGATGGTGGTCATGAACACGGACATGTATCCGTCGCGGACTGTGCCGGCCATCAGGACGGCGATCCAGATGACGACGCCGTCCAAGATCGAGAGAAGGCCGATCCCGCAGGCAATCACCAGCGTCGCCACGACCAAGAGTTTCCTGCGCGATCCAATCCGATCGGAGAGCATCGCCAGCGGGAAGACCGCGAGCAGACTGGCGGCATGGAAGCTAGCCAGTGCCGAGTCGGCCTGACTTGCAGCCCAGCCGATGCCCCGCAAGTAGAGCGGCAGGTATCCGAGTAGCCCTTGAACTCCGCCGCCTACACCGAGCAACGCGACCCCCAGAATCCACACGTTGCGAAGGCGGGCTACGTGAGCAAGCGCTCGGCGGATCGACGAACCTTTGCTTCCCTGAGCCAAACGCTGCTTCTCGCGGGGAGCAACCCACGTTAGCGACCACGGGATGCTCAAGAGAACGGCGATGCCGCCGTAGAGGAAGAGAACATGCCGCCAGCTGCCAAGCCAGGGAGAAAGAACCGTGGCGCTGATCAGCGAACCGATCATGAATCCCAGCGCCATCCCTCCCGAGACGACCGCGTTGGCCTTCCCGAGCTGCCTCCCCGAGAACCACATCGCACAGGTCTTGTGCAGATTCATCGGGATTGCAGCGCTCAGGAGCCCGCACAGGAAGACGGTGACCGTCATCGTAGCGAGGCCGCTCGATAGCCCGCGCGACGCGCCGGTTAGGCCGAGCAGGAGGCACGCAACAGCGAGTGTTCGCCGGATCCCGAGGCGATCGCCGATCATGCCCCCAGCGAGACTTGTGAACAGGCCCGCGAAGGACACGGTCCCCCAGACGGCGCCGATTTGGACGAGGCTTAGTCCAAGGTCTCCGGCGATCTCGGAGGAGAGGACCGGGATCGCCATCGACGGCGCGGCGACGGCGAAGGTCGCCGTGAACCCGGAGAGAAGCAAGATGTACGAGCGATACCTGGACTGCTCGGCGTCGTGTTCGATGCGACTCACCGATCTCCTCTCCGCTGAGCCCGGTACTGCGGATTCGTGATTCCACACGTACGTTTGGCCGAGAGGATACCGCAAGCTGCTCGGAGGACTCGCTGCAATGGAGGGCGTGAGGTACGTCCTCATCTCGGCGGACCCTGCAGCACTGGACACTTTCTCAGCGGCTCCTCTTGGGATCCCCGCAAGCCCCGGAGCCCGAGGGAAGGATCGCCGAGAACCAGTGAAACACAATCCAACGCCCGCGAGCGGCTGTCCACAGGTCCTTGACCTGCGCCGCCTGCAACGCTATAGTCGTCGTACGATGTATCATCATGGGGAGTACAGATTTCTTCGCACACGTACATTGGTCGGGTAGCTACCTGACCGTGTCCCCATCGATTCACCCTTCCCTCCACTAGAGGTTTCCCGTCACGGCTCAGGATGCTGCCCGACCATCCGTTTCGCATGCGGCAAGCGCCGTCAACCCAGAGCAACAGATACGAAACGTGAACCGTCGGATGGAAGGAGAACGCAGCATCATGGACAGCCCAAAGAAAGTCTTGCTGGCATACTCCGGGGGACTTGATACGTCGGTCATCGTCCCCTGGCTGAAAGAAACCTACGGGTGCGAGGTCGTCACGTTCACCGCCGATGTGGGCCAAGGACCGGACGAGCTGATCGGTCTAGAGGAGAAGGCCCTCAAGAGCGGCGCGAGCAAAGCGATCGTCGCCGACCTCCGTGAGGAGTTCCTCGTCGATTACGCCTTCCCTGCTCTGCGAGCTGGGGCGATCTACGAGGGAACGTACCTCCTCGGCACCGCGACTGCACGTCCGGTCGTCGCCAAGAAGATGGTTGAGGCAGCGCATCAGGAGGGGGCCGACGCGCTCTCACACGGCTGCACCGGGAAGGGAAACGACCAGGTCCGCTTCGAGCTGACCTTTAGGGCAATCGATCCGACGCTGCCGGTGATCGCGCCGTGGCGGGATCCCGCGTGGGCGATCGAGTCTCGTGAGGATGCCCTCGCCTACGCCGAGGCCCATGGGATCCCAGTGGCGAGTTCGGTGGCGTCGATCTACAGCCGCGATCGAAACCTGTGGCACATCAGCCACGAGGGCGGCGACCTCGAAGATCCGTGGAGCGAGCCGAACGAGAGCACCTTCTGTCTCACGACCGCGCCGGAGGCTGCACCGAAGGATCCGGAGTACGTGGTGATCGACTTCGACCACGGGATCCCGATCGGTCTCGACGGCTCGGTCATGGGGGCGGTCGAGCTGATGACCGCGCTCAACGAGATTGGTGGGAAGCACGGCGTCGGGCGGGAGGACATCGTCGAGAACCGCCTGGTCGGCATGAAGTCACGCGGTGTCTACGAGACGCCGGGGGGCACGATCCTCTACAAGGCGATCGCCGCGCTGGAGAGTCTCTGCCTCGATCGACGGGCATCCCACCACAAGGCGCTGATTGGTCAGCGATATGCCGAACTGGCCTACAACGGGATGTGGTTCACGCCGCTTCGGGAGGCGTTCGACGCGTTTGTCGGGACGTTGTCGAAGACTGTCACAGGGTCGGTCCGGGTCAAGTTGTACAAGGGAAGCTGCTCCGTCGTTGGCCGGAAGTCGCCGTTCAGTTTGTACAGCGAAGATCTCGCCACGTTCGGACAAGACAACATCTACGACCAGGCCGATGCGACGGGATTCATCAACCTGTTCGGTCTCCCCCTGACCATCTCCGGTATTCAGGCCATGGCGAAGTCTTCACCGGTCACAGTCGGGAGTGCAGCAACGTGAAGGCGAGCGGGACTGAGGGCTCGGCGATGTGGGGTGGGCGATTCACTGAACCACTCGGTCAGCACGTCAACGCCCTGAACGCCTCCTTCGCGTTCGATCAGCGTCTTGCCGCCGTCGACATCGAGGGGAGTGTCGCCTATGCGACCGCTCTCCGTGATGCAGGGTGGCTTGATGTCGGAGACCACGACGCGATCGTCTCGGGGCTCAGGACCGTCGCCGGGGAGTTCACCGCCGGCACGTTCGAACCGCGCGCTGGCGATGAAGACATCCACACCGCGGTTGAACGGCGTTTGTGCGAGCTGATCGGAGCCCCCGCCGGCAAACTTCACGCCGGGCGCTCCCGAAACGATCAGGTGGCGACCGATCTTCGCCTCTACCTCGTGGGCACGATCGACGCGCTCTGCGAGCAGGTACGCATCGTTCAAGAAGAGATCGTGACCAAGGCCGAAGGGCACATGAGCGTGATCATGCCCGGTTACACGCACATGCAGCCCGCGCAGCCGATTCTGTTCAGCCACTCGCTGATGTCGTTTTTCTGGAAGCTCGAGCGCGACCAGGAGCGGTTGGTCGCGGCGAGTGAGAGGATGAACGTCTGCCCGCTCGGCTCCGGTGCACTCGCTGGCAACCCGCTCGGCGTCGATCGAGACGCGCTGGCTGGCTGCCTGGGGTTTGACGCTCCATCGGAGAACAGCCTCGATGCGATCGAGGATCGAGACTTCGTTTGCGAGTTCCTGTTCGCCGCGAGCCTCCTGCAGACGCATCTGAGTTCGTTGGCCGAGACGCTGATTCTCTGGTCGAGCGACGCATTCGACTTCGTCACACTTCACGAGAGCCACTGCACCGGGTCGAGCCTGATGCCGCAGAAGCGGAATCCCGATGCACTGGAACTCGTGCGCGGGAAAACGGGACGGATGATCGGCCATCTCACCGCGCTGCTCATCACGCTGAAAGGCCTGCCCTCCGGCTACAACAAGGACCTGCAGGAGGACAAAGAGGGTTTGTTCGACGCCATCGACACGCTGAGCCTTGTGCTCCCGATCGTCGGTGATGTGATTCGGCGGATGAAAGTCAACGCAGCGAGCATGGCCTCCGCACGCAGCACCGGTCTGCTGGCGACCGATCTTGCGGATTACCTCGTTCGAAAAGGCTTCCCGTTTCGGGAGGCGCATCACGCGGTCGGGCAGGTCGTCCTGAGCGCTGAGAAACTCGGCACCTCGATCGATCGGCTCCCCCTGTCGTCCTACCGGGCCGTGCACCCGGCGTTCGACACGGACGTCTACGACGTATTCGACGTGTGCCTTTCGGTGTCGCATCGAACCTCGTACGGCGGGACCGCGCCGGATGCCGTGTCACGACAGATCGGAAATGCGAGACAGCTGATGAGCAACAGGAACAAGCCCTACAGCCAAGGAGGAAGCCAAGCATGAACACATGTCCGGAATGCAGCGCGTCGTTGAACCTAGGTGAGGATCTTCAGCAGAGCGAGATCGTCGTTTGCCCCGACTGCGGTGTGGAGCTCGAAGTGGTCGGTCTTGATCCGATCACGCTCGAGCTTGCGCCTGAGGTCGAAGAGGATTGGGGAGAGTAGGCGATGCAGATCGCCGTTCTGTGCTCACGGGTGCGCGTTGAGGAGAAGCTTCTCTTCTGTGCACTGCGTGAGCGTGACGTGGAGTTTGACGCGATCGACGTCAGGCGACTGGCCCTCGATGTCGCTCGCAACGACTTCACTCAATACGATGCCGTTCTCATCCGTTGTCTCAGCCACTCGCGCGCATTCTACCTTTCGCGCTGGCTGAAGGGTCTCGGGGTCCGCACGGTCAACCGTCACGAGTCGATCGCCGTGTGCGGCGACAAGCTCTTGACGAGCTTCGCTTTTCAGGAGGCCGGTCTTCCGATACCGCGGACCGAATTCGCGTTCGACTCCGATGCGATGATCGAAGCGGTCGAAGCCATGGGATACCCCGTGGTCTTCAAGCCGCTCCACGGCTCGTGGGGGCGCCTGCTGGCCAAGGCGAACGACCGCTGCGCCGTCGAGGCCCTGCTGGAACACAAGAAGACGCTGGGCGGCTACGCGCACGCCATCTTCTACGCCCAGGAATACGTCTCCAAGCCGGGGCGCGACATCAGGGCCCTCGTCGTCGGAGATGACGTTATCTACGCTGTTTGGCGATCTTCGGATCATTGGATCACGAACACGGCCACTGGAGGGGAAACGGCGCCCTGTCCGCTGACTGACGAGATCCGAGACCTGTCCCTCCGCGCAGCTTTGGCGGTCGGTGGAGATGTTGTCGCTGTCGACCTCCTGGAGACGGGCGACGGGCGGATTCTGGTCAACGAGGTAAATCATACACCCGAATTCCACGGGGCCCTCGAAGTGACGGACGTTGATATTGCTGGACGGATGATCGATTTCGTTCTCCGGGTTGCAGAGGAGCACGCATGATTCGAGTAGCGATTGTCGGAGCCTCGGGGTACGCGGGCGGCGAACTGCTGCGTCTCCTGCTCGCGCATCCGGAAGTGAAGGTCGGTCAGATCACGTCGGAGACGTACGCCGGGCAGTACGCCCACTTCGTGCACCCGAATCTCCGTGGTTACACGGAACTGCGATTCACGAAGCTCGAGGAACTCCAATCTTGCGACCTGCTGTTTCTCGGGCTCCCCCACGGTCAAACCATGGGTAGGATCGAGTCGCTCGCGCAGACTGCCGAGAGGTTGATCGATCTGTCGGCCGATTTCCGGCTGCGTGCGGCCGGCGCCTACGCGACGTGGTACAGGTGCGACCATCCGGCTTCCGGCTGGCTGGCGCGCTTCGTCTATGGCCTGCCGGAAATCCATCGGGCACAGCTGGGAAGAGCGGCCTACGCCAGCGGACCTGGCTGCAACGCGGCGGTGTCGTTGCTCGCGCTGCGCCCCCTCTACCAGCGCGGGCTTGTGCGAGAGACCGTGGTCGACGTCAAGGTCGGATCCTCCGAAGGAGGCAACAAGGCGTCCGCAGCATCGCATCACCCGGAACGCGCCGGCGTCATGCGCACCTTTGCGCCGACAGGCCATCGCCACATCGCCGAGCTGATTCAGGAGCTAGATCTGGACCCAGAGACCCCGAGACTTCACTTCTCGGTGACCTCCGTGGGTACGGTGAGAGGGGCGCTGGCGACCTGCCATTGCTTGCTGGACGACAGCATCGATGAGCGAGAGATCTGGCGCTTCTACCGGGAGGACTACGCGGAAGAGCCGTTCGTGCGGTTGGTCCGAGCCAAGCGAGGCATTCACCGCTATCCGGAGCCAAAGCTCCTGTCCGGGTCGAACCATTGCGATATCGGCTTCGCGGCCGATCCCACGGGGAAGCGGATCGTCGTGGTCGCGGCAATCGACAATCTGATGAAGGGGGCCGCAGGGAATGCCGTGCAGATAATGAACGTGATGTGCGGGTGGCCGGAAGCCCTGGGACTCGGGTTTCCCGGCTTGCATCCCGCGTAGTCGTCGTGACGGGAAGGAGAGATCGATGATCGTCGTCAAGGTCGGGGGCAGCGAGGGCGTAGATACGGGAAGCGTCTGCGCCGACCTCGCCGAGTGGGTGAGCGACGGCGGGCAAGCTGTTCTCGTCCACGGAGGCTCGCACGAGGCCAACCTGGTTTCCGAGAAGCTCGGTCACCCGCCCCGATTCGTGACCTCGGCGACCGGTCACAGTAGCCGGTACACCGACCGGCAGACGGCCGAGATCCTCGCGATGGTCATGGCCGGGAAGATCAGCACGCTGCTCGTTGAGCGCCTTCAGAAGCTGGGTGTTGACGCGCTCGGGCTCTCCGGCGTCGACGGCCGGCTGCTCGAGGCGAAACGAAAGCCGACGCTGCGCGCCGTCGAGAACGGGAAGACGCTCCTTCTCCGCGGCGAGTACAGCGGTCGAGTCGAGCGGGTCAATGTTTCGTTGCTCCAATCGCTTCTGGGCGGCGGCTACCTGCCGGTGGTCGCGCCGCTGGCGATCAGTCGCGAGCACGAGGTGGTCAACGTAGATGGGGATCGAGCAGCGGCGGCAATTGGTGCTTCGCTTCGAGCCGATACGGTCGTTCTCCTGACCAACGTGCCCGGCGTGCTCGCCGATCTCGACGATGAGGCGTCCCTCATCGATCACATCTCGCTCGACGAAGCCGAGAAGGCGCTCGAGTGCTACGCGAGAGGGCGGATGAAACGAAAGCTCCTCGGAGCGATCGAGTCGCTGGAAGCCGGTGTGGGCAGAGTCATCGTCGCCGACGGCCGTAGCGACCGACCGTTGCAGCGGGCGCTCGCCGGAGAAGGGACGGTCATCCAATGAACGCACAACGAATCATCGAACTCGAGGATCGCCACGGCAGTGGAACGTATGCGCCGCGGCTTCCGGTCATCGTCTGTGGCAAGGGCGCACGGCTGTGGGACATCGAGGGGCGGGAATACATCGACTGCATGAGCGGTCACGGGGTCGCGAATCTGGGACACGCGCACCCGACCATGATCCGTGCGCTGAGCGAACAAGTGGAGAAGCTGTGGACCTGCCCAAGCGGGTTCTACAACGATCAGCGCGCGCTGCTTCTGGCGGAGCTGGCGCGAATCACTCCGGAAGGGTTGGATCGCGTCTTCCTCTGCAACTCGGGGGCAGAGGCCGTCGAAGCGGCGATCAAGTTCGCGCGCGTCGCCACCGGCCGCACCCGGATCGTCTCCGCGATGCGAGCCTATCACGGGAGAACGATGGGCGCTCTGTCCGCGACTTGGAACAAGGCGTACCGGGAACCCTTTGCGCCGCTCGTCCCTGAGTTCGCCTTCGTCCCGTATGACCGTCTCGAACCGATGGGAGCGGCGATCGATGACTCGACAGCAGCGGTGATCCTCGAGATCGTCCAGGGTGAAGGGGGCGTGCACCCTGGGAGCACCGAGTACCTGCGCGGCGTCCAGGATCTCTGCCGAGATCGGGGAGCCCTGCTAATCATCGACGAAGTGCAGACGGGGTTCGGCCGCACCGGAGCGATGTTCGCCTGCGAGCACCACGATCTCCGCCCCGACCTCCTCTGCATGGCCAAGGCGATCGCCGGCGGGGTACCGATGGGAGCCACGCTGATCGGTCCGCGCGTCGGAGAGATTCCTCGCCGCGTGCACAGCACCACGTTTGGCGGGAATCCGCTGGCCTGCGCGGCCGCGTTGGCTTCAATCGGTGTGATGGAGCAGGAAGGGCTCGTCGAGCGCGCCGCCAAGTTGGGAACGCGATTCCGAGTCGGACTGGAGTCCATCCGTTCCCCGTTAATTCGAGAGGTCCGCGGACTCGGACTGATGCTCGCGGTGGAGCTAAAGTCCAAGTCGCTCCCGTTCCTTCGGGCGCTCTCCGATCGGGGCGTCCTTGCGCTGCCCGCAGGGAGCACGGTACTTCGCTTCCTCCCGCCGTTGGTGATCACCGAGGCCGATGTAGACACGACGCTGACCCACGTATCCGAGGTCTTGACTACAAAGGAGGCGGCCCGTGGATGACATCGGATTCCTCGAGGAGATGCTTCGAATCCCCAGCCTCTCCGGCAGGGAAGGAGCGATGTCCGAGTGGCTCGTCGAGCGGATGGCCCGCCTTGGCTTCAAGGCCGATCGCGACGTCGTCGGCAACGCGGTGGGCATCGCAGGCGATCCGTCCGCCAAGCGAACCATTCTGCTGCTCGGCCACATGGATACCGTGCGAGGCCAGGTCCCCGTGCATCGTGAGGACGGACGCCTCTACGGGCGAGGCGCCGTCGACGCGAAGGGACCGCTTGCTGCGTTCCTGCTCTCCGCAGCGCAGGTAGCGGCCCATCTGAGCGGCGTACGGATTGTCGTCGTTGGAGCCGTTGAGGAGGAGGCGCACGGGCGCGGAGCGCAGTACCTGCGACAGACGATGGCACTGCCCGATGTGGCCATCATCGGCGAGCCGAGCGGGTGGGAGGGAATCACACTCGGGTACAAGGGCCTTCTCAGCGTGCACTACCGCTGGGAGAGCTCGGTCACCCACGGTGCGTCGGATCATCAAACGCCGGCGGAGAAGGCGATCGACTTCTGGGACTTCGTGCGTGGGCGGGCTGCCGACATGAACCACGATCGATCGGGCATCTTCAATACCGTCATCCCGTCACTGCGGGAGATCCATACGTTCAGTGACGGGATACGAGCCTGGGCCGAGATGGATCTGGTACTACGGCTTCCGCCTAACCTGTCTCCGCAGGCGGCACGGGGTCTTCTGGCAGCGCGCCATCCGGACGAAGAGGTGTCGTTCCCGTATGCCGAGCCGGCGTTCCAGTCTGGCAAGAACTCCACCCTCGTGAGAGCGTTTCTGTGCGCCATCCGAGGTGCGGCCGGCCGCCCTCGATTCAAGCTCAAGACAGGGACGTCAGACATGAACGTCGTCGGGCCTGCCTGGGATTGCCCGATCGTCGCCTACGGTCCTGGAGATTCGAATCTCGATCACACTCCAGGCGAGTACATCGAGATCGTCGAGTTCGAGCGAGCCATCTCAGTCCTTGCGCATGTTCTCCGCACGTTAGCCGAAGAGATGGCGGAAAGCGCGGTTGGTGCAGCTTCTTCGACGGCTTCAACTCTCTGAGTGCGATGCCCGAATCCTGATAC
>Ga0272444_10005288_pt1 | contig 11190 bp, 10 predicted proteins | sample SSMForm13_FD_201033 | JGI IMG/M metagenome (GOLD analysis project Ga0272444, IMG submission 201033) | Marine sediment archaeal communities from Little Sippewissett salt marsh, Falmouth, MA, United States - SSM-Form-13 | ecosystem: Environmental > Aquatic > Marine > Wetlands > Sediment ... | reverse complement strand
ATCGACAACGATCCCGGAAAATCTGACGGTATTCACCCAACTGCCTGAGCCAGCCGGGATCGTTGTCGATAAAGTAATAGGAAACGAAGCCTTTTTGATTTACCAGCGCAATTTCGAGAGACTCGGAGGCTTGGTAGGCGGCGATGTTGCTGTCGATGATGGCCGTCAGCCGATCTTCGATGCGGTAGGTGTACCATACCATCGACAGGCCGCCGACCAGGGTGATCAACACCAGGGCCGTCAGCAGGATATAGAGCCTGGGCCGCAAACCGATTCTTGTCCACACCATTCAATTTCATCCTCGGCGAAATCGAGGTCCATGGGCGGTGGTGGACCCCTATCGACGGTCTCGCAGAAAGCCGACGTATTCGCCCGGCGACCATTTGGGGGCGCCATTGAATGCGCTGCTAAATGACGACAGTGGCAACAGGCTGAGCGGTTCTAAAGAAACCGCTTACGGGTGAGCGCCGGATACAACTGAAGCTCACTCGCCATCGAGATCAGCGCCTGCAAGCCTTGACCGCCTGACTGATCTCTTGAAACAGGTCGGTCAAACGCAGCAATCCTGAAATTTTACCATTTTTGCCCACAACGAGCAATGAGTGATAGCGTCCCATGACGACCTGATGTATGGCCTCCCTCAGCAGCAAGCGCTCCTCGATGTACTCACCCTGGGAAAACGACGTCATGAAGTTGCTGGCCTTCAGTTGGCCGGCCCTGCGGCAGATGTCCTCCAGGGGCTCTTGCCAAAGGTCGTATTTGGCCAGCATCGACTGCATAAACTTGGGGCTGAAAACCGCCCCGGATACGGTGTCCGGACTCCCGATCTCGGCATAGCGGGGTTCCAGAGCCCTGAGAATATCGAACTGGCTGATCTTGCCGACCACCGTTTGATTCTGGTCCAGCACCAGAACGGCGCGATGGGGATAGCGGCTCTGATCGAACGCCGCCTGGGCGCGGTCCAGGGCCAAAATGGCCTCAAAAAGGGTAGCCTCCGAATCGACCATGGCATAGGCCGACAAAGGAACCATTATGTCTTTGACCATGAGTTCCTGCAATTGGGGACCTCCTTTTGCCGACCCTATATGTTGCGAAGACATCCGGCATGTGATCTTCGCCGGGGGCGGCCGTTTCAGCGGGGCGAGAGCACCTGATGCACCAAGAAATCGAACACCTCGGGGCCCTCAAGGGATGGCTTTTGATCTCCGCTCGCAACTTGCCGCAAGATTTCCGCGGCCGCTTTATCGTTGATGCCGATGGGAGTTTCCATCAGCTTGAGGGTGTTGTGAATCAGCGCATATATGACAATGGGTCCGTAACTTGCACGGCCCTGCTGCCCGGGAGTCAAACGGCCGAAAACCTTGTGATGGCCGAGCCTGAGGGCTTTGGGAGCCTCGGCATAGCCGAGCAGCTCGGCAAACAGGACCAGTGTCTCCAGCACACCTTCACTGTAGGCGCGTTCCAAAGAGACGGTCCCGTCGGAGGCGATGGCTTCGATGTCGGAAGGTTTAAAGGAAAGGTCGAGCCGCGCGATGCATTCCTGCCGGATGGTTTTGACCGACGCCTCTTTGCGGCTCACCTTGACGTCGCCGTCATTCAATATCTTGATGGCGTTGCGGATGCTGATCATCTCTTTGACGGTGGGACTCTTGCGAAGAGCGACATCGTCCACCGTCGTATGGTAGATCGGCAGCTCATTGTCGAGCACCACGACGATCGACTGGCCGGAGGCCGCATCCCGCACAAACAAATCCAGATCGCGCTCCCTGCGCTGCAGGTAATGGGCCAGCGCCAGCAGGCGCGACATGGCGTCGCGATCGATCTTTTTTTCGCTGTCCGCAGGGCCGATGGAGCCGCACACCCTGCGGCTCAACCGATCGATCTCAATCTTCCGCAGCAGGTTCTCTTTGAAACCCATAAGCCCTCCTGATCGAAGCGATCATGGCAATTGGCCGATCATGCAGCGCTGCCGGAAAACCGATCCCGCAGCCGATGAGCCACCGCCGCCGGGCTTGAAGCAGCTCGCGAGCGCATGCCTCCCGGCTTGCTGCAGGGGGGCTCCAATCGTGCACCGCACCCGCAAACTTGCCCCAAAAAGCCGAGGGGCTGAAAAAGGGCCGTCTTCGGATGGATTTGACTGTATCACAGGGCCTGTCGCATGTAAATGTCGGCGGAATTGGAAGCTTGACCTGAAAAGCGAGATCGGTTATGGTGACTCTGGTTTTTGCCCATCTTGTTGGAGGGTTAGAGATGGGCATTTGCTTATGGAAAGGCCGGTCCGGGGGGCCTTGCCGGCCTGGCGCAGGGAGCGCTGGTTCGGGTGTTTTTCTTCCCGAACAGATCCGGGGTCGCGATCGGTCACACGGCCGGACGGGCATTTTTGACCACAACCGAACGAGGAAAAGAGCATGGGGGAAACCGTCAAGATCATTTTTGAAGGCAAGACATTTGAATTCCCGGTGGTGGTCGGCACCGAAGGGGAAAAGGCCATCGACATTTCGGCATTACGCCGGGAAACCGGCCTCATCACCCTCGATCCCGGATGGGCCAACACGGGAAGCTGCGTCAGCCAGATCACCTTCATGAACGGCGAAGAGGGGATCCTGCGCTATCGCGGCATCCCCATCGAACAACTGGCCGAGTCGTCGACCTTCGTGGAAACGGCCTATCTGTTGATCAACGATGCCCTGCCGAGCCAAAGCCAACTCAACAACTTCTCGGTCATGCTCAACGACATGTCCCTGGTGCATGAGGACATGAAGGTTTTTTACCAGAACTTTCCGCGGGGCTCCCATCCGATGAACATCCTGTCGGCCATGGTCAATGCACTGCGCAGCTTTTATCCCGAACTGCAAGCCACCGACGAGGAGATCAACACGACGGTCACACGCCTGCTGTCCAAGGTCCGCACCATGGCCTCCATCTCTTACAAGATCTCCCGGGGTCACACCCCGGTCTATCCGCGGCCGGACTTGTCCTACTGCGCCAATTTTTTAAATATGATGTTCGATACGCCGGTCAGACCCTACGAGATCGATCCGGACTTGGTAAAGGCCCTGAACGTCTTCTGGATTCTGCATGCCGACCATGAACAGAATTGCTCGACCTCGGCCGTCCGGCTGGTGGGCAGCGGGCGGGTCAACCTTTACGCCGCCATCTCCGCCGGCATGGCCGCCCTTTGGGGGCCGCTGCACGGCGGCGCCAACCAGGCCGTCATCGAAATGCTGTCCGACATTGCCGCCGAGGGGGGCGACGTCAAGCGCACCGTGGCAAAAGCCAAGGACCGCAACGATCCGTTTCGCCTGATGGGTTTCGGGCACCGGGTTTACAGGACCTATGACCCGCGCGCCAAGATCATGAAAAAGATGTGCCACCGCACCCTGGAAAAGCTGAAGCGCAACGATGCGCTGCTCGACATTGCCCAGGAACTGGAGGCGGCCGCCTTGAAGGACGACTACTTTATCGACCACAATTTGTATCCCAATGTCGACTTTTACAGCGGTGTTTTTCTGCGCACCCTGGGCATACCGGTCAACATGTTCACGGTCATGTTTGCCATCGGCCGCCTGCCCGGATGGATCGCCCAGTGGAAAGAAAGCGCCGACGATCCGCAATGGAAATTGGGGCGGCCGCGGCAAATCTACACGGGGCTGGCCAAAAGAAACTATGTCCCCGTTGACAAACGACAGGACTGATCAGGAAAAGATCAATGAATCTCAAAGTCGGGCGAAACGATCCCTGCCCCTGCGGTAGCGGTTTGAAATACAAGAAATGCTGCCTCAAACGCCAACAGGGGGCGGGGGAGGAGGGTCTCGAGACCCAATATTATCACCATCACAAGATTCGCCTCAAGGGTCCCCGGGACATCGATGGCATCCGCAGGGCCGGCCGCTTGGTGATCGAAACCCTGGACTTGGTGGAGGCGGAGATCAGGGCGGGCATCAGCACCGAACAGATCAACACCCTGGTCCACCAGCACACCCTCAAAAACGGCGCCATTCCGGCCCCGTTGAACTATCGCGGATATCCAAAAAGCGTCTGTGTTTCGGTCAACGAAGTCATTTGCCACGGCATTCCGGGCCAACGGATCCTCACGGAGGGGGACATCGTCAATGTGGATGTCACCTCGATTCTGGACGGCTATTATGCCGACGCCAATAAAACCTTCTTCGTCGGCAGCCCCGGTGAGGACGCGCTTAAAATCGTGCGGGTGGCCAAGACGAGTTTAAAGGCGGGCCTGCAGATGGTCAAGCCCGGCAACAGCATCGGCGATATCGGCTGGGCGATTCAAACCTATGCCGAGGGGGAAGGGTGCTCGGTGGTGCGCGAATTTGTGGGGCACGGGGTCGGCTTCGATTTCCACGAATCTCCCCAGGTCCCCCATTACGGCCGCAGAGGCGAGGGGGTGGTCTTGGTGCCGGGGATGGTGTTTACGATCGAACCCATGATCAATCTGGGCCGCAGAAACCTGCGCATTCTGGAGGACAAATGGACCGCCGTGACCGCCGACGGCTCTCTTTCGGCCCAGTTTGAACAGACCCTGCTCGTGACCCCCGACGGATTCGAAAGCCTGACGCCCTACGACATTTGAGCAGCCGGCCGGCGCTTAAATCGACTGGCCGGAGCGGCGGGGCTAAAAATCTCCCAGGGGCCTGCTGAACGTAAAGTTTGCCGGTTCGGACACCAGTTTTTGATAGGCCATGTCCCTGTTGCCGCCTCCCATCGAAAACGGCAGGGAAACCACGTAGATCAACCAACCGGCTGCGGTCGCCACCACTCCGATCGGTCTTGCGAGCAGAAGATCGGCGGTCATGGCTTCGGCCGAAACGTCTCTTTCGAGCTCTTCGGCCCAAACCGCCGCACCCCAAGGAGCCAAAACCAGTGCGGCCGCAATCCAAAAGACCATCAGGCGTTTCATCAAGTTGTACACGGGGGGCCTCCTTTTCCTAAGGGCCGTCCGTATGTTTCATCTGAAAGCGCCTCATCGAGAAAGTCTGAAAGCGCCGAACAGCCTGATTTCAATCCAATTCGTCAACACGCCTGCTTTTCAACGTAAAAGAAAAGCGACGGCGCTGTCAAGAAAAAAGCACCGCTCCCGACATGCCCGGACCTCCCACATATATCGATGTCGCCGTTGCCCGGCCGGTACACGGCACCTTTTTGTATCGGGTGCCGGAACACCTGGCAGCCCAGGCCCAGGCCGGCAAGCGGGTGCTGATCCCCTTTGGTCCCGGTCGGGTCACCGGATATATCCTGAAGCCTGGCGCCGTCGACAGGGCCATGGAGGTCAAGCCGATCCTGGACATTCTGGACGAGCAGCCCCTGTTCCCGGCGGCGATGCTGCCATTTTTCAATTGGGTCGCAGGCTACTACCGCCATCCCCTGGGGCAAGTCATTCAAACGGCCCTTCCCGGCGGTCTGAATCTGTATGACGCCACCGCATTGATCGTCACCGAAGCCGGCAGCCGGGCATCGGCGGCCGCACAGGCAACGCCTCAGGAGCAAACGATATTGAGTCGCCTGGCGGGAGGACCGCGCCGCCTGCGGGAATTGCGCCGGGAGCTGGATCGGGATATTGCGCCGGCGCTGCTTCAGACTCTTGAAGACCGCGGCTGGATCATGCAACGCCGGCGGATCTACGGCGGCAGCACCCGCCCGAAAACCGAGCGCCATGTCCGTTTGTCCCGCTCTCGGCCGTCCGCCGGGAGGCGCCTGAGCCCCCGGCGCCTGGAAATCGTTGAACAGCTGCAATCCCACGGCGCCCTTTCCATCCGGCAGCTGAAAAAGCGGATCCCCACGGCCGCCCGAATAGTGAACGACCTCGTTCGGGCGGGGGTCGTCACGGTGTTTGACCAGAGCCTCTATCGCGACCCCTTCGGCGAACAGATTGAACCCGACGCGCCTCCTGTGTTGACGTTTGAACAGCAGCAGGCCGCTGCCGCCGTATCCCATATGCTGGGCAAGGGCTTTGCCACTTTTCTGCTGACCGGCGTTACCGCCAGCGGCAAAACCGAAGTCTATCTGCAGTTGGCCGCCGAGGCCATCGAAGGCGGGCTGCCGGTGCTGGTGCTGGTGCCCGAAATTGCCCTCATATCTCAGATGGAACGGCGCTTCCGGGCCCGCTTCGGAGACTGTGTGGCCGTGCTGCACAGCGGTCTGTCGGCCGGAGAACGCTACGATCAGTGGCAGCGCATCTTACGGGGCCGGGCAACCATTGCGGTGGGCGCCCGCTCCGCCATATTCGCGCCCTTCCGGCGGGTTGGGCTGGTGATTGTCGACGAAGAACACGACAGCTCCTACAAGCAGGAACAGGGACTGCGCTACAATGCCCGAGACCTTGCCGTGGTCAGGGCCAAACAGGACGGCGCCGCGGCCCTGCTGGGATCGGCCACCCCGTCGATCCAGTCCTACTTTAACGTATGCCGCCAAAAATTCAGGGAAATCACCCTAACGGAGCGCTTCGAACAACGGCCCATGCCCCAAATTCAGGTGGTCGACCTGGGCCGGACCGGAGACCGCCGGGGTGCCCGGAGCTATATCACCGATCCCCTCCGGGTGGCCATGCAGCAGGCCCTGGATCGCGGAGAGCAGGTGATGCTCTTTTTAAACCGGCGCGGATTCGCCAATTATCCGGTGTGCGCCGCATGCGGTCAGGCGCTGCGCTGCAAAAACTGCGATATCACCCTGACTCTGCATCAGGAAGCCAACGCCTACCGCTGCCACTACTGCGGCTATAGCCGCGCCGTCACCTCCGACTGCCCGGCCTGCGGCGCCGCCCGCATCAAACCCCTGGGACTGGGCACCGAAAAGATCGAAGACGCCGTCCAAAACCTGTTTCCGGCCGCCCGTGTGTCCCGCATGGACCGCGACACGACCGCCCGCAAGGGGGCGCTGCTCAAGATCCTCAAGGATCTGCGCAGCCGCAAGATCGATGTTCTGGTGGGCACCCAGATGATCGCCAAAGGGCATGATTTTCCGCACATCACCCTGGTGGGCATCATCTGTGCGGACCTGTCTCTCAATTTTCCCGACTTTCGCGCCGGCGAACGCACCTTCCAGGTGCTGGCCCAGGTTGCAGGCCGCGCCGGCCGCGGCGCAGCGCCCGGGAAGGTCATCCTGCAGACCTTCAATCCCAACCATTTCAGCATCATGTGTGCCCAGGCCCAGGACTTCAAATCTTTCTACGACCAGGAAATCCGCTACCGCCAGAGCCTGCTCTATCCGCCCTTTGCCCGCTTGATCCAGCTCAAGATATCCGGACGCAGCGAATCCCGCACCGCCGATCACGCCGCGGCCCTGGGCCGGGCCTGCACGGACCTCAAGGCCGCTCGACCGGCGACCTTCGAGCCGGTGGCGGTGCTCGGCCCTTTGGAGGCGCCTCTGGCGCGCATTCAGTCCCGCTATCGCTGGCAAATTCTGCTGAAAAGCACCGCCGCCCGCCTGCTGCATCAATTCGTCGACCGACTGGCGACGGAAAATCCGGCCCTGTTCGGCCGGCGGCGGGTGAAAGTCGCGGTGGACGTCGATCCCTATCAGATGATGTGAGCCAAAGACCTCTTGACATCGATCGGAAAAACACCATAATTACGCCATGCGTTTGCACGGGTTCCATTTGCATTCCTGCGACAGCGGATGCCTGCCCGATCGCAAACGAAGGTCCTACGGAAAACATCGAAAAAAAGTCAGGCCTATGAACAGGAACATCGTGTTGGGATGGGTGGTCTTTTGGGGTCTTGCGGCAGCCGCCGCAGCCGCATTCGGCTCCGAAACCACGGCGACGCCGGCACCCGTCATCTTCGTACCCGAAGCCGCCCAAGAGTTCGCACCGGTCGTAGCCGGCACACCGGCCTACGCAGAATTTGCCATCCAGAATCGCGGCACGGCGCCGCTGAAACTCGAGCGGGTGCGGCCCGACTGAGGGTGCAGCACGGTCGAGTACAGCGACACGATCCCTCCCGGGCAGGAGGGCAAAATTGTGATCAAAATCCACACCGCCAATTACGGCGGCCGCAAAATGAACAAGCGCATCGCCGTCGAAAGCAATGATTTACAGCGACCGAAACTGGAGTTGACGGTGACCGGCATGGTGGAAAAATTTGCCACCATCTCGCCCTCATGGGTCAGGCTGTATGGTTCCGCCCAGAAGTTGGTCAAGGCGGAGGTCAAAATTATTCCCGAAGCCAAATACGACTTCAAGATCATCGACGCCAAAGTAGACGAGGGCCGCTACATCCGCATGCGGTTGGAGCGCATCGGATCATCCCAACGGACCGGCTACAAGCTGATCGTCGAAAACAGGCTGAAAAAAAAGGGCCGTTACATGGACAGGGTCACACTGAAAACCGACAGCCAGATTCGGCCCGAAATCACGATCAACGTCATCGGGGTCATAGAGGAATGAGGCGGGCCATCCATTCCGACACCACCGCAACAACAATGCCCGACGTCCTGTTCGACGGCCTGCGGGTCGTGGCCTTCGACTGCGACGGGGTCATGTTCGACAGCACCCGGGCCAATCTGGCCTATTACAATCATGTGCTCGAGCATTTCGGCCGGTCGCCGGTGACGGACAGCCAGTTCGACTATATCAGCATGCACACCGCCGACCGCGCCATCGCCTACCTGTTCGATGACCCGGAAAGCATCCGCAGGGCCCAGGCCTACCGCCGCCAAGTGAGCTACCGGCCGTTTCTGAAACACATGCGGATGGAGCCGCAGTTAAAATCCCTGCTGGCCTCGCTTCATCCCCGCTTTCATACCGCCATCGCCACCAACCGCACAGACACCATGCAGCCTCTTTTAGAGGCGTTCGGTTTGGCAGACAATTTCGACCTGGTGGTCACCTCGCTGGACGTCAAACGCCCCAAACCCGATCCCGAACCTCTGCTCAAAATACTGGAGCACTTCGCCATAGCGCCCGATCAGGCCCTCTACATCGGCGATTCTGCGCTGGACGAAAGCGCCGCCCGTGCCGCCGGCATCCGCCTGGTGGCCTTCAACAACCCCCGACTCGAGGCCGCCCTGCACATCCGCAATTTCAAAGAACTGCAGGACCTTCTGGGAGGTTGAGGTCAAAAAGGCCTTAAGCCGGCGGGCGAAACATGATGCATCAATGGCATTCATGGTGATGCCATCGGCGGCGAAAAGAGAGATCCCGCCCCCCTGAAACTGATCGAAAGGGGCTATATTGTGATATGGTGATAGCCGCTTGGCCTTTGCACATCAGACCAACGGTGCGCCTGCGGACGCTCCGTGTGGTGTGCAGGCCGTCCGAAACGCTCACGTCGCCTGAAGGGGCCGCCTTGCGGGGCCCGTTGAACCAGCTTGCAGTCGCATTGCCCGCAGCTTGCCGAGGGGAGGTTTCAACCGGTGCGTCGCCGTCGAGAACTCCGCCTATGGAACCCGATCAAGGGAGGGGATCATGAAGATCGTTTGTCCGTCGTGCAATGCCGAGTACAACATCCCTCAATCCAAAATTCCCGCCAAAAAATCAGCCGCCGCATGCAACCGTTGCGGGGCACGGATCGTGTTCGATCCTGAAACGAACCGCACCGGCCCCTCCGATGCATCGGAGCCGGCTCCTGAACCGACCGCGCCCCACCGCATTGCGGCTTCCGTACCCGCACCGGCGGCGGCTTTGAGCGCCGCCTATGCCGATTATCCCCAGCTTCGGCAGATGTCGGCGGCGCGGCTGGATATCAGCCAAATATTAACTGAAAACAAAAAAGGCGGCTTCCGAAACCGCAAGAACAAGCGCAAAGTCAAGATCCTCAGGGCTGTCGCGCCCCTGCTCGACAAGGTTTTGGTCCGGGGCGAGAGGATCATGCGGGTGGCCAAGGGAATCGCCTATTATCCGCTGGAATTGTTGCTGGGCGGCGGCGTTTTGACCATGCTTTACAACCACTATGCCATCTTGTGCACCGACCGGCGCGTCCTTCTGGTCAACACCACCTATCGCATGCGCAGGCCCGCTCACTACCTCTTTCAGATTCCCTATGGCGACATGAAAAAAATCGTCCGCGGTTGGATCTTCACGAATCTGACGTTCAAGCGCCGCACGGGCAAGAAGCGGATTTTCAACTACGTGGACCGCTTCAGCCTCAAAGAACTTTCGCGTTTCATCGGCGCCCAAATCGAAAAATGCCAAGCGGCCGAACAGCCGCCGGAGCCGATCGAAGACCTTTGTCCGGCCTGCTGCCTCCCGCTGGCCAAGGGACTGAACGCGTGTCCGCAATGCCGAACCGCTTTCAAACGGTCACGGACGGCCTTCATCAGATCGCTGATCCTGCCCGGATGGGGCGATCTTTATCTCGGGCATCGGGCGCTCGGCCTCTTGGAGCTTTTGGGTTCCGCCGTCGTGTGGCTGGTGGTCATCGGCCAGATATTGACCCCCGGCATAGCGCATCTGATGACCGCACTGCTGATTGTGTTCATCTACAACGGGCTCGACGCCCTGTTGGCCCTGCACATGGCCAAAAAGGGCTACATGGCGGCCTGACAACCAATCGATCCGATCCAGGCCACATCGCCGGCCCCGCCAAAACGGTTTGAGACTGCCAAAAGGATCTGCAAAATGGCTCAAAAAAGCGTACATCCTTCTCAAAACACGACCATTTCCCATGTGGTCGGCCCGCGTGGCGGCGACACGTTATCCGTCGGGGCCGGGGCCGCCGAAAGGCCGGCGCGAATGCACTATACCCTCAAGAGCGCCGAAACAGCGCGTTTTTTCACGAATGCCACCGCCCTGCACGCCTTTGAACCCGCTGGAGCGCTCTCCTTCGATCAGATCATCGACCATTTGGACCGCTATCCGTGGGATTCACACATGGAGTCGCACCTCTTTGCCCGCTATCCCAAACCCGAAAAGTGGTCCGACCGCCAGATTGCAGGCATCATCGACCGATTCGAACAAAATCCCCACTCCTATTGGATGTTCATTTTGACCTCTCTGGCGCGCAAAAACGTTCCCCAGGCGCAGGAGGTCATGGCCCAAACAAACCTCGCCCCGGGGCATGCCGCCGAAATGGCCGATACGTTGTGCCTCTTGGACCTCCTGCGGTTGTCCCATCCCCAAGGCGAGATCATCCGACAAGCCTTCGGCCTCGTTAAACGCAACATATTTGGGCACCGGCCCCTTCGATCGCAGGAATCAGACATCCTGCACACCGCCGCATGCAGAATCGGCTATCG
>Ga0272444_10005287_pt1 | contig 11191 bp, 7 predicted proteins | sample SSMForm13_FD_201033 | JGI IMG/M metagenome (GOLD analysis project Ga0272444, IMG submission 201033) | Marine sediment archaeal communities from Little Sippewissett salt marsh, Falmouth, MA, United States - SSM-Form-13 | ecosystem: Environmental > Aquatic > Marine > Wetlands > Sediment ... | reverse complement strand
TTGCTGCGTAACCGCCCTTGGCTCTGAATAGACCGTTTTCTGAGAATGCCTAATTCGCTTGTTTCAGCATTGCATAGTGCCCCCTGCCAATTTGCCTTCGGATCGGCGTGCCAGGGGGACGATATGAACCCCCTATGGCAGAAGTTCGAGAAGAAGGAGGCTTCCCCCACCGCTGAGAAAGATAGCCAGGGCCCGGACCCATGGCTGTTCAATAAATGGGACCAGGGCCCCCTTGCGGATATCACGGATATGGGTGCGAATCATTTCAATCTTGTTCAACAGACTTTTTTGCTGGGGCTTGGACGTCTTTGCCTCCAACAGGCCCACCCATAAGGCATCCAGCGTCTTTTGCCTGGATTGTTCCGAGGCCCGTCTGAGGGTGATGGCACAGTAAAGGGACAGGGCCAGCCCCAACAGCATGACCAACAGAAGACCCACGGGCAGATGCCAGTCGTCGAAATAGCGGAGTCTCGACACCCCCAGGAGGAGGAGGATGATGACCGGGTAGTATACAAACCGGTTGACCGTTTCCGTAAGATCAACGATCATGTGTATATTTATCCATTCATTCAAGCCCTTCTGGCTCATACGAAAGGCTTCAGGTTCCCTTTTTTTTGTGGCCTGAGGCCAGTCCGTATCCTTCACCGGGAGTCGCCTGATGAGCCAAACCACCTGCCGGGTGGCATCCACCACACAGAAGACGAGCACAATAAAGAGGCCTACACAAAGGATCAGCGCCACTCGATCCACCATCAAGGATGCGGTACCACGGTAAGGCACTGCAGGGGGGCCGGAGCTGTGGATGATGAACGAACACAAGATGGCGTAACTCGCACTCAACAGCATGACCCGGCACCATCGTTTTTTCGGACGGCTCCGTATTTTGTGTATGCTCCACAGGGTCAATAACCGCTTCTGCTTTTCGGTGATTATTCTTGAAACGGTCCCTTTTTGACCAGACTTATCTTTTGGCTCGAAGTAGGCTTTCAAGACCTCATGACTCTCAGTGGTCTTCCGGTATACGCTGATAATGAAGTAGAACGTCAGGCCGGCAATCAAGAACCGCAGGAATTCCGTCGGCCAGATACTGATCCCATCGGTGAAGGAAAGCGGCTCACGGGCTCCACTTCCCTGGATTGTCATGATTACCCCGTAGAGGACCCCGGCAACCAGGAGCGGGTACCCCACCAGGCACACGGTTCCCCACGGGACTCTCGGTTGTTTCCTCTCCTCAGACCGATAGTAAAGCGCAAGGCAAATCCCTATAAACAAGAGACCGGCCGGAACCACCCCAAAAAAGCGCATGACATCGGCTTCCTTCCCGGGTGAAGGATGAATCGACTCCTCCAAGACAACCGTCTCCCCGGGGAGACCAATTAGCATATTCTTCGAGGCGAACTTATGGTGCGTACGCAAACCAAAGGCCCCGTTCTTTCCCACCTCGAAAATCCTGGGAGGGCCCAGCCATCGTCTCACCTTCTCCCTGTCCAGTGAATCCGAATTATTTGAGAGCGCCAGGAGGGTGCTGAAGAAGAGCGAGGTCTGGTAGTTGTCCCTGAAAGGCGGGATGTTCTTCTGAAGTCTCGGGTGAAGCCTGAGGCCGAAGGAAGAGGCCACCACCAGGTTTCGGGTCCATTTCAGTTCCTCGGGATGCAGCAGCCGGGCGTCCAGGTCTGTGGTAAAGAAGATGACATTCGGAAAAAGCCTGTACATGGCCTGGAGCACAAGGAGCTTGTCATATACGTCCCCGCCCAGCACCCCAATAGCCTGAATCCCCGGTCTCCCGTCTCTACGGATTTGGGCGTCCAGTTCTCTCAACTGACGGGCCAATCGTCTGAGATAATCAAACTGACTTTTGCCCTCGGGCCGTTCAACCGTCTCCTTCCTTTCTTCCTTTTCGCTCTTTTCTTTTGTGGTGCCCGTCGAGGACCGCAATGTAACATCCTCTGGAAGCAGCCCGTCCAGACCCCGCATATAGCTGAAGGGGTGAATCCAGTAAATCTGGCTTTTCTCTATCTCCGTCTTGTTCTCTGTGTTCTTCTTGTGCCTATTCTCATACTGCTCCATTATTTTTTGGACAAAGGTCTCGGGCAGGCTCCTGCCATAATGAGTATCCCATTCTGAAATCAATGCGATGGAGTCCGGTTCCTTCCACTCAGAGGAGTCCAGGGTCTTCTTTGGCACCGGATCAACCCCTCTCAAACGGAGTTCTTTCAACAGGGCATGGATCAAGGCCCCGTCCGTCCCGATGGTCCGAATCAGACGAGTCTTCTGGAATGGGCACTTATCGTTCAGGATGCGGTCGATATCGCCCTTGAATTCGGCCGTCGCCCCCCAGGAATACATCTCCAAATCAGCGACACGCTTCTCTTGTTCGTCCTTCGAGGGCGTCTCTTCACACGTCTCCGTGATCATGGCATTCAGGTTTCTGGAGCCGGCCGGGCCAAGAATTTTAAAGACGAGTTCCGGGCTGTTTGAGTCACATGGTCCTTGACAGATCTCCTTACGCAATTTATCGATCAGCTTCCGCAGCCGCGTCAATGGCTCGGGGAAGAAACGGTCATCGTTGAGCCACAAAACCAGGATTTTTTGGGCTTGATCGGTGGCCGGTTCAAACCACTCGTAAGGGATCACCCTCGGTCCCACCCCCTCCTCCAGAGGGTTATCGAGACGCCCTATATGGAGCTCATCTATCGGAACATAGTTGAGACGTCCCAGGGCCGATAGGGCCGCGTATCGGTACCGGGTCCGCATTTCAGCCTCCTCGGCGTAGGGACCGCCAAACACCATGATGCCCAAGACGACGATTTTTTCTCCCTTGTTCAATCTATCCTTAGGGAACATCTTCTCGATTTGCTGTCTCCTCCAGAGCTTATTCTCCGGATATCTTTTTTCATATCGCGCAATGGCCTCAAACGGGTCCTGCCAGAGGCGTGCCTGGATATTCTCTCCCATTATGGCGGCCTCTTTCACGTGCAATGGCTGCTTGGGCCGGGAGGGTTGGAAGGGGATGTGAGACACGAAGCCCAGTCCCAGCAGCAGGGCAATGGCGACGATGCTCCCCGAAATGGGCAGCCCGGATAGGGATTTGTCTTCTTGACTCATCTTTTGGCACCTCCCCAATGACCATGTAACAGCATCGAATCTCTGCCAGCACTCTGGTTCGCCTGCGCGGGGTCTGAAATAAAGCGAGAGGTCTTCTCTTGATCCCTTTACTTACTGATTTTCAGAATATGGCGCATGGCGCGAGTAATGGCGCTGGGATGTTGGATATCAGGGGGCGTAAGATCTTGATATGAACCGACATGGAGAAGCAGGATAGGAATCGTATCCAACACGTAAACCTGCCTTCAAAACATGTCTCCCAACAGGTGAGAAGGCCCCTGTCAGGAGCTGGATGGGCACATTTTGAGTCGCGTTTTCATGAGGGAACCTTTATCTGAAAGGTTCGGGGTTCAAGGGTTCACGGTTCACAGATTTAGAGGCGTAGGAGACGAGTATTTACGCGGTTACGTTACGGGTTCACCGTCTGGGCTGTTTCATGTGAGCTGTAAGGGACCGAGCGTCCCTACCAAGACAAAAACGCCTCCGGGGTATACGAACCCGAAGGCGTCTTGTATCGACCCAGGCACGCCAAACCGCCCTTTAATGAATAATCCACCGGGCATGGTTTCCTTGCCTTAAACTCAAAAAGACTTTATCAAAACTTCGTTTTTCAGTTAATTTAAACGCTTTCGTATTTCTTGTAGTCAATAAACCCGCAGAAGTCAACATGTTTCTGTGATTTTTGGCATAATCAAGCGGGCATAGGGGAAAAAATACCAGTTGCCGATCATTTACTGTTCTTTAAGGAAACGGCGTTATGCTGAGCCCTGAAAGGCCTCTTTGGATCGATGCTTCCATCCTTTCAGCCGTTCGGCGCGTCTTTTCCCCATAACCCTGACCTCGTCCGAGTGGGGAGTCACAGCATCGGTTTCACCCTTCAGCTCCACAAACCCTTCGTTTCTGTCAATCTCGCTGAACTTGTCTATCCATTGCCACCCGCTTCAGGGCTTTTGCCAGCAGCACGCCAAAAAGGCGCCGGTCTCAAGATTGCGGGCCCGTCCCTCCGACTCCATTTCTCTTGCCTTCTCAGGGCGTTCATCCTTTTCAAAATAAATGGCGGTGCGGCAGTTACCCTCCACCGCTGAAAGACGCCTCATGTCGTCCGGTGACCTGAAAATCACATCCTGAAAAAGTGTGTGCCCCTCCTTTCCAGATCGCCTCCTCCGCTCGGCCCACGGGCTGAGGCTGTTCAAGGTGGCGACGACGATGCGGCCCCCCGGCCGGGTAACCCGAAAGAGTTCATCCATGGCGCCCTTGGCATCTCCGATGAACTCGATGGCGGTGATGGACATGGCCTTATCAAACACACGATCCGCAAATGGGAGCCTTCCCATATCCCCCTGGGTCATGAGAAAGGGGGAACCCTTGAGTCGTTGGCCTGCCCGCCTCAGCATGGGGAGGGAAAGCTCAAGCCCGACAACCCGTGCCCCGGCCGCCGTGACATCCCGGGTAAAGACCCCGGTGCCGCAACCCGCATCCAGGATCTGTTCTCCCTTGGAAGGCGCCAGCATGTCCAGTATCAGTCCTGCTTCGTATCGCTTTATCAGCTGACCGATAGGGCTCTTGAACCACGCATCATATTTCTCGGGCCACGGATCGAATACCTGTTTTGCATGCATGACGATTCCCTCCTCCTGGTTTCAAATTACTCTGTTTTGCGGTCCCTGTAAATACCGGCTTTTGGAATGAAATCCATTAACGCCTGGAAGGTTGTACTCAAGAGAGGGCACCGTCAAACCATACAAAGCGATCCTGGCCGGTGAGTAGGTTGACAACCGGGAAGGCGCACTGGTAGGCTTTATATTTTATCAGGGTCCACAATTTTCAGAACCCCGTTTCACTGTGCGTATCCCCGAGAAGGATGGTCCACATGCCGGACAACAAAAACCATGACGTTGTGATGGGTACCATCACATCCCGGAAATGCCCGACTTGCGGGCACCATGAAATCGGCTATGAAACACCCGACGGGGTGTTTGTCCCCCTGAGGCCCGGGGACCGGATCGCACGATTTCCGAGGTCAGCGCAGCGTGTGGCCGACAATGATGCAGGCGTTCCACCTGATCCTGCTGTTCAGCCGACCGAAAACAATTCCACGCAATGGACGCCCTGGGTTCCGGAGCCCCTTCGAGTCAGTCGCGATCTGTGCCGGAAGTACGGTGTGCTCATTGAAAAGGGCCCTGCCAAAGGCCACATGACACCGGCCCTCTATGAAAGGGCCTACCGGCACAAACTGAAACGGCTGATCGAAAAAGAGTTCTATACCCCGTTGTCCGTGATCCTGGACCGGTTTTTTGTGGCCCCGCATCTGGCCTCAGGAAATGCGAAACAGGCGGCTGACGCCATGTGGAGCGAGTTGGATGAAATCCGTGAGCCCGTGGCATGGGTTGCCGCATGGCTCACGGAGCAGGACGAGGCATCCCTTTCAAAGATGATTCATCCCAAATCTGCTGATGAACTCAACGGCCCTATGCTGACCGATGGGCAATTAAGGGAGGCGCTTGAAAAGATGTCGTTAGAGGATTTCCTTGAGATGTTGTGAGGCACGCTATTCACGATGAAACCTTGCTAAACCGGTCTACTCCGCGCCCCGCCAACGGCTTCCTCTGGGACGGATTTTTGACGGTTCCCTTCATATCTGAGGTATCCTGGACGCTTGTAATGTCGGGATCTCCGGAACTGGGCGGGTCACGCACATAAATCCCCTCGGGATCAGACCCGGGCCTTCATGAGACGACTGCTTCCACTGATACGGAGCCGGTCCGTACGATTCTTGAAATAACGATCATTCGCCGCGTCAGGTCCAAAATCCTCTACCTGGGTGAACCCCAAGCCACGGAGGTCTTGCGCGAGGTCTTATGGGCCGGGTAGTACCCGAAGAAACCCTGATTGCGGCCGAAAAAAGCTGGGCGCGAATACCCCTGTTTTTTTCTTGTTCAGGAGGGAACCTCCGGCGTTACTCGCGGTGGTCGAGAGCATCAGCGGGATAATACGTAATCCTTCAAATATCTCCTGGCGTTCTCCGACATCTTCGATAGAACGGTGTAGGCCGTTTCTTTCTCCTCTTCGGTAAAACCGGCCGTGACGGCCTCCGTCCACGTGTTTACGGCGGCTTTCACCTCCGGCATGATTTCATGTCCTTTACGCGTCAGAAAGATCTGGTAGGCCCGTTTGTCTTGGGGGTTTCTCTTTCTGATGACGTACCCCTCGTGGATCAGGGGCCGAATCGTTTTCGCGATGGTCCCCTTGTCCATATGAAGAAATTTTCGGATGCTTTTTTGATCGATGCCGTCCTTGATTTCCAATACACGCAAGATGGGAACCTGCCCGGCCCTCACCCCCAAGGGTTCCAACTCCCGGTCCAAATACATCTGACCACGCCTCAGAATGATGGAAAGGTGTATGCCAAAGGCCCTGTTTTCGCTATTGTTCATCAGCTCTCCCCATTTTTCAGTTGCACTTCCAACCAATAAGAAATTATAGTTGCGTTGTCAACCATTTTCTGTGAGAATGTCCGCTCTGACAACCCGACTCCGGGGACATGTCTATGAACAAAGAAAATGCGTTATACGGATTGTGGCTCCAACGGCAGTTTCCATTGAAATAGCGCTTTCTTTCAGATATAGTCCCCCGTGAAATGGATACCATGGAATCCTTCACGATTGAGTATCCGATTTTTGGTTTTATTCCCGGGAGGCATACGCAAGGTCCCCATGTACACGGCGTATTTTGGTCTCACTGAAAACCCTTTTTCGCTGACGCCCGACCCCCGTTTTCTATTCATGAGCCAACGGCATCGCGAGGCCCTGGCACATCTCTTGTACGGCATGGGTGAGAAGGGAGGGTTTGTCCTCCTGACCGGCGAGGTCGGGACCGGTAAGACCACCCTCTGCCGGAGTCTGTTGGATCAGGTCCCGGAAGGCGTGGAGGTGGCCCTGGTCCTGAACCCCAAACAGACTGCATTTGAGTTGGTGGCCTCCCTTTGCGATGAGCTGAAAATCGCCTACCCGGCCGGCACAGACAGCCTCAAGGTTCTCATCGACCTGCTCAATCTGCATCTCCTCGATATCCATGCGAAGGGCCGTCGCACCGTGTTGATCATTGATGAGGCCCAGAACCTGAGCATTGACGTGCTGGAGCAGGTCCGGCTGTTGACCAATCTGGAGACCGCAACCAGCAAACTCCTGCAGATCCTACTCATCGGTCAACCCGAGCTTCAGACCAAGATGTCCAGACCCGAACTGCGTCAACTAGGGCAGCGGATTACGGCCCGGTACCACCTGACACCGCTTCTGCCCGAAGAGACGGTCGCCTATGTCCAGCACCGGCTGGAGGTGGCGGGCTGCAAACGGCATCTGTTTACGCAGGGGGCCCTGCGGCTGGTGCACCGGCTGTCCGGCGGGATTCCGCGTCTGATCAACACCATTTGTGATCGAGCCCTTTTGGGGGCCTATGCCAGACAGAGAGAAAAGGTGGATCGCCCCCTGCTTCACAAGGCCGCATCGGAAGTCATGGGTCCAAGCCTCCTACTACCGCGCCGCAGAATGATTGGATGGGCCCTGGCGCTCTGGGTGTGTTTGTTGTTGTGGGCGGGATGGTACTTCTTGTCCCCCATGTATACAGAGAAACCTTTGGTGAGCGAAGCTGGGGCCCCGCCTGTCCAATCCCCTGCAGTCCCGGCCCAAAGTCGTGATTCCGAAACCACGCGACCCAAGGCCCAAAGACCTTTGACTTCACCTCAATCCGTCCCGGCTGCAGCAAAAGCAATCACTCCGGAACCCTCTGGAAAAGACCGTCCAGCGTCCACTGAAAACAGAAAAGACCCTGAGATACTCGGCAAATTATTGACGGCTGATTCCGCAGCCACCCAGATGGATGCTGCGTTCGCCACCCTGCTGAAAGCGTGGAATGCGCCCTACCCCATCTTGCCCGGCATGACCCCATGCGATCGTGCCGCCAAGACCGGACTTCGCTGTTTTAGTGACAGGGGCAACTGGACCACCCTCAAGCACCTGAACAGACCCGCGATTCTGGAATTGATTGACCGGGAACAACGGAGACATTATGTGGCCGTCACACGCATGGCGGACCGCCGTGTCACACTCAATGTGGGCGGCCAAACGGTGGTGCTGGATCAGGCCGCCGTGGAACCCTTCTGGTTCGGGGACTTTACACTGCTCTGGAAACCGCCCCTGCTCACCGCCCCCGTGCTAAAGGAGGGGGACAGGGGCCCGGATGTCCTGTGGCTTCGGGCCCAGCTGAGCCGTGCGCATGGGATCCCGGTCTCAGACAGGGACGCAGCGGCAGCAAACGGTTCGTCCCCAAATTCCCGTTTTGATGAGAATCTGAAAAAGCAGGTCATGGAATTTCAGCGGAACAATTTCGTAAAACCGGATGGGATTGTGGGTGAACAGACACTGATCCAGTTGAACCGGGCCACGGCAGGCGATACCATCCCCTTGCTATGCACCCCCCATCCAGTGGAGTGAGTCATGTCGTTCATCCTCGATGCACTCAAACGGGCCGAACGCGACCGCCGGCTGGAGCGCCCCCCCGATCTAAAGGCAGTATACGAAGAAACCCCGCCACCCCGCCGAGCAGTTCAGCCCTGGCTCTGGGTGAGCAGCGCATTCCTGGTGGGTGCTGCTGCGGTGGTTTTTTTCCTGTGGCCGGATGCTCAGGCGCCCTCTCGGCCGGACCAGCCCACACAGACCGTCACCATCCGATCCAACGTTGTAAAGGCGCCCCCGGCCAAAACACCGGCAGCGCCCGCCCGGCCCGTATCGCCGCCTGTTAAGACTGTGCAGCCCGCAGAGCCACCCCCGGTGCAGACCGCCCGCACGCAACCGCCATCCCCCTCGGCTGGGCCATCCGTCCCTTCTTCTCGGGCAAAAGCATCCGGCCGGGCCGCCCAACAGCCGTCGGAATCATCCGTCCCAACCCCCTCCGAAGCGCCGAGGGAGATGCCCTCAGGCCTGTTGGAAATCTTTGCCGCCAAATCACGTGCGAAAAGGGGTTCTCCACCACCCGAAGAACCCGTGAAATCCGCGATCCCAGTCCCGTCCGTTTCAGAGGCCCCCACGGCGGAACCGGAGAAGCGTCCATCGATCGTGATGGATACACCGGCCAAGCCAGCCGCATTGCCAGCGGAAACCGTGCCGGCCCTCCCGGGTGATAAGGGGGTATCCTACGACACCGATCAACTGGCCGCCATCCCCCTCTACAGTGAACTTCCCACTGAGGTCAGGGAGAAACTGGGGAAACTCGAGATCAACGTTCATTCATATTCGGAGAACCCAGCTGAATGTCTGGTCTTCATCAATATGCGGAAACTCAAGGTCGGGGATGCGATCGGCGAAGACGGGCCGGTTCTGAAACAGATCACCCCGGAGGGTGCCGTTATCGACTATGGCGAGGGCCAGGTTCGGTTGCGGGTGTGGCGTTAAAGAAATGTGATTGATGATGGATGCTGGATGTAGCTTAGCGGAAATCTCCCCAGAGGCGGGGATAAGGGGTGTTTAGGCGTTCATTGAATTTGTTGAGTTTATTGGGTTGTCGGCTTTCGGTGTTCGGTGGGCGGTGTTCTGGAGAAGTTGATTTCCAGTAATCAGTTGCAGCGCGTTGCCGGTTTCCGGGGTCGCGGTTCGACGTTCACGGTTTTCAGCAGTATCGAGTAAGGCGATCGGTGTCAGGCGCAAGGTGCAAGGGCTTCTTGAGACACCTAATTTCCGGATTCACACCTCACGTTTCACGCATCCAGTGTCCCTGCCGAAGATAGGCCGGATCTCCGTTTCAACAAGTCACCCGTATCGAGAATCCAGTATCCAGTTTCAGGTGCGGTCGTAATGACTGAACTGCATCGAGAAAGTCCCCCTGCCATGGGTAACCGAGCGAAGCGCTGTGGAATACCCGAACATCTTGGACAACGGCACACTCGCGGTGACGACCTGGATGGTGCCGTTGTTGACAATCTGTTCGATCTTTCCCTGTCTGGCGTTCAAATCGCCGATCACCTCACCTGTGAATTCCTCGGGCGCCAGGACCTCGGTCTTCATGACAGGCTCCAGGAGCGCAGGCTCTCCCTTCTGAAACGCATCTCTGAAGGCCATATTGGCGGCCGCCTTAAAGGCCATCACATCCGTTACATTCTCTTTTATCTGAACGCCCAGGAGGGTGGTTTGAACATCGCAGACCGGGTAACCCAACAGGGTTCCACCTGCCTCCGCCTCCCCGATGCCGCTGCTCACGGCTTCTAAGAACGCCTCGGTAAGGCCGGGATCGTCGCACTGATTCACAAAGCGGTTGCCGGATCCCCTGGTCAACGCATCCATCTGGATCCGGACACCTGCAAAGTGCTCCTGACCCGCCAACTCCCGTTTGAAAAGGGCCTCCCCCTCCACCGATGTCGTGATGGTTTCCCGGTATACCACCTGGGGTCTGCCTTGATTCACCGGTACAAGGAATTCCCGCTTGAGCCGTCCGATAATGATCTCGAGATGCAGCTCCCCCATACCGGAGATAAGGGTCTGACCCGTCTCCTCGTCAATCCTGAACTTGAAGGTGGGATCCTCATCTGAGAGTTTTTGCAGTGCATCCAGGAGCCGGTCGTGGTCCTGAACCCCTTTCGGTTCCACGGCCACGCTAATCACCGGCGCGTTGAACTGCATCGGCTCGAGGAGGATCGGATGCGCCTCATCGCACAGGGTATCGCCGGTGCTCGTCAGTTTGAGCCCCATGGCGGCAACAATATCCCCTGCCGATGCCTCGTCGATCCGCTCCCGCTTGTTGGAATGCATCCTCAAGAGCCGTGCCGGTTTCTCAATCAGCCCCTTCCCGGGAATGTGGACCGGGCTACCGGCCTTCACCGTGCCAGAATAAACCCGAAGATAGGTCATCTTCCTGCCCTGGTCCATCATGACCTTGAATGCAAGGGCGGAAAAAGGTCCTATGGCTTTGGCCGGCCGGGATTCGGCTTCGCCAGTCGCGGGATTTGTTCCGGTAATGGGCGGAACGTCCAGGGGCGAGGGGAGGTAGTCCACAATCCCGTCCAGCAGGGGCTGAATGCCCTTGTTTCTCAGGGCACTGC
>Ga0272444_10005286_pt1 | contig 11191 bp, 4 predicted proteins | sample SSMForm13_FD_201033 | JGI IMG/M metagenome (GOLD analysis project Ga0272444, IMG submission 201033) | Marine sediment archaeal communities from Little Sippewissett salt marsh, Falmouth, MA, United States - SSM-Form-13 | ecosystem: Environmental > Aquatic > Marine > Wetlands > Sediment ... | reverse complement strand
CCGTGCGTAGCATGACAAGCCTTGCCCTCAAGGAGGCCAAGAGCCTTGTGGAGAGTGCCCCCTCCTCCGTCAAAGAGGCCCTCCCCAAAGAGGAGGCCGAGAAGGCTGCGGCAACCCTTCGTGAAGCCGGCGCCGAGGTTGACGTAAAGGCGCACGCCGGCTAGACCAGGGTTGCACCGCGGTTGGCAGCACCGGGGGCGGACTGAAGAAGGGCAGTTGCTTCTCTTGGGCAGCCGGGGGGATAGGGTAGCTGCTCGGCTGCAACCGCAGGAGGTGGCTGCCAATTATGCACGTGTGTCTGTTCGGGACGCGCTGAGCACCGTCCGGATCAAGTGGTGGAGTCAAGTTGAGCATGAAGCTGCGCACTTTTTCGAAGATCGGCACGGAGTTCGACATCCCGGATCTGACCAAGATCCAGCGGCACAGTTACGAGGAATTCCTCCAGGCAGACACGCCCATGCTCGGACGCAAGATGTTCGGGCTGCATGGCATTATGCAGGAGGTCTTCCCGATTGAGAACGAGCGGGGCGACATCCGACTGGAGTTCATCGGCTATGAGCTCGGCAAGCCGCGCTACTCGCCCGAGGAATGCCAGCAACTGCGCCTCACCTATGGCATGCCCTTCCGCGTGCGAGTCAGGCTGCACAAGGGTGAAGAGGCCGTTGAGGAAGAGGTCTACCTCGGGGAAATGCCGATCATGCTTGGCGGTGGCGAGTTTATAGTGAACGGCGCCGCCAGGGTGATCGTGACCCAACTGCATCGCTCACCGGGATGCGACTTCAGCGTTGAAGCTGAGGGCGAACGGCGGCACCATTCCTGCCGGATCATTCCCGAGCGCGGGAGCTGGCTGGAGATGGAAGTCAACCGGTTCGACGTGCTCACCTGCCGGCTGGACCAGAGCGGCAAGATCCCGGCCACCACCGTCCTCAGGGCCTTGAGTGAGGACTGCGGCACGGATCAGGCCATCATACGGCTCTTCCACGAAACCCACAAGGTGGGGTTCACTCCGGGCACCGCTGCTGCCAAGCTGCGGGATAAGGTCAGCGCCGAGAGCATCGTCCTCGAAGAGGGGGATGTGACGCTGGTGCGGGCCGGCGAGATCATTACCGACGAGACAGCTCAACAACTTGCCCAAGCATCCGCGCGCTCCATTGAGGTCATCACCGAGCTGAGCGACCCGCTGGTGGTCAACACGCTTCGAGAGGACAACAGCCACGATCACCAGGGCGCCGTGCGTGAGCTATACGCGCGGCTGAGGCCGGGTACGCCCTATAACTTCCCCAAGGCTCAGGAGATGATCTGGGAGAAATTCTACGATGAGAACCGCTACCGGCTGGGGACGGTAGGACGGTTCCGAATGAACCGCAAGTTCGGCCGCAACGTGCCAATCGAGCACCAGACCCTCAGGCCGGAAGACGTCGTCGACGCCGTCAACTACCTGCTGAAGCTGCGATCCGGCCAGGGGAACGTGGATGACATCGACCACCTGGGCAACCGGAGGGTGCGCACCATAGGCGAGCTGGCTGCCGATGAGATCCGCAAGGGGCTCTTGAAGATGCGGCGCACCGTTCAGGATCGCCTGAACCTCAAGGATCCGGAGAAGTTCACGCCCCGCACCTTGATCAACTCCAAGACGGTGGCGGCTGCCATCAACTACTTCTTCGGGCGTAGCGAGCTTTCCCAGGTGGTGGACCAGACCAACCCCCTGAGCCAATTGACTCACGAACGCCGCCTGAGTGCTCTGGGACCGGGCGGTCTGAATCGCAAGAGGGCCAGCTTTGATGTGCGTGACGTGCACATCTCCCACTACGGCCGCATCTGCCCGATCGAGACCCCGGAAGGCACCAACATCGGCCTCATCACATCCCTGGGCTGCTACGCCGAGACCGACGAGTACGGCTTCCTGGTCACGCCCTACCGCGTGGTCAAAAAGGGCAAGCTGAGCGATGAGATTCACTACCTGCGGGCCGACGAAGAGGAAGACCTCTGCATCTGCCCCGCCGATCAGGCACTGTTCCGCAAGAAGCCGAGCGACATAGTGACGGCACGCTGCGGCGGCGAGGCGGTGCAGGTGCCCCTGAGCCAGGTGCAGTATGCCGACGTCTCGGCGAAGCAGATCGTTGGTGTGAGTGCAAGCCTGATCCCCTTCCTTGAACACAGCGACGCCAACCGTGCGCTAATGGGATCGAACATGCAGCGGCAAGCCGTGCCCCTGCTCAAGACCGAGCCGGCAATCGTGGGCACCGGTGTGGAGGTGGCCGTAGCAGCGAACTCCGGCATGGTTGTGCGTGCAGCAAAGGGGGGCACAGTTACCTACGCGGACAGTGCGCTCGTGCGCATCGACGACGTCGACTACAGGCTCTCGAAGTTCCTGGCCCTTAACCAGCGCACCTGCTTGAACCAGCGGCCAATTGTCAAGCCGGGCCAGAAGGTTCAGAACGGCCAGATTATTGCCGATGGTCCGGCAACCTGTGACGGAGAGCTCGCCCTCGGGCGCAACCTGCTGGTCGCATTCATGCCCTGGGATGGTTACAACTTCGAAGATGCCATCGTCGTCAGCGAACGCGTCGTGAAGGAAAGCCTCTTCACCTCCATACACATCGAGTCCTTCGAGGTGGAGATCCGCGAGACCAAGCTGGGCAAGGAGGAGTTCACGCGCGACATACCGAACGTATCCGAGCAGCAGCTGCGCAACCTTGACGAGAACGGCATCATGTGCGAAGGCACGTGGGTTGGGCCCGGGGACATCCTTGTAGGCAAGGTGGCGCCCAAGAGCCGAAGCGAACTGAGCCCAGAGGAGAAGCTCCTCTACGCCATCTTCGGCAAGGCGGGAGAGGACGTGCGCAACGACTCCTTGACCGTTCCCAGCGGCGTGGAAGGTGTGGTTGTGCACACTGAACGCTTCAGCCGGCGATCCTACATGACTGACGAGGAACGCAAGGAGCTGGACAAGCAGCTTGCGGACGTCAAGAAGACGTATACCGCACTGATTGCCCAGGCCTTCCGAGAGGGCCTTGCAGAGGTGCAGAAGGTGGTGGATGGTGAGGTCATCGACCGAAGGTCGGGCCAGGTGTTCGAGGTCACCGATGAGATGAACGACTCGGACGTCCTCTCTCTGCAAGAGCAATTCGACGCCAGCCTCATCGACTTCGGCGGGGCCCGCATTAACCGAAAGGTTCAGGTTGCCTACGATCCCTACCAACAGCGCATCCACAGCGAGAAGGATGAACGTGACAGCCGCATCGGCCGGCTCAGCCGCGGGGACGAGTTGCCCAGCGGCGTGTTGGAGATGGTGCGGGTCTACGTGGCCACGAAGCGCAACCTAGGCGTGGGAGACAAGATGGCCAGCCGCCACGGCAACAAAGGCGTTGTGAGCAGGATAGTGCCTGAAGAGGATATGCCGTTTCTGGCGGATGGCACGCCCATCGACATCCTGCTCAATCCGCTGGGCGTGCCCGGGAGGATGAACGTCGGGCAGATCCTGGAAGCCCACCTGAGCTGGGCCGCACGCACGTCGGGCTTCAGGGCCATGACACCCATCTTCCACGGAGCCAGCGAGGAAGAGATCCGCGAGCTGCTGGCGGAATCGGGGCTGCCCGAAGACGGAAAGGCCATCCTCTGCGACGGGCGCACCGGCGAGCAGTTCGACCAGCGGGTCACGGTCGGCTACATGTACATGATGAAGCTTGACCATCTTGTTGAAGACAAGGTTCATGCCCGTGCGACTGGGCCCTACTCCCTGATCACGCAGCAGCCGCTTGGTGGGAAGGCGCGCTACGGTGGTCAGAGGTTTGGGGAGATGGAGGTGTGGGCCCTGGAGGCGTACGGTGCGGCACATATCCTGCAGGAGCTGCTCACTGTCAAGAGCGACGACGTTGAGGGCCGCACGAAAATATACGAATCCATGGTCAAGGGCGTTAACATCCTGGAAGCTGGCATACCCGTAGCCTTCGACGTTCTGTCGAACGAGATCCGCGGCCTTGCCCTGAACATGCGGCTGCAGAAGGGCGCCCTTTAACCGGGTCCTCAGCTCTGTTCGGCACACGAAGATCAAGGGGTATGCAGACGAGATAGACCGTCCCTGCACTTGGGAGGTGACAGGCAAGATGTCAGACGCTGGGTACGAACGAATAGACGATTACGATACAGTCAGGATATCCCTGGCAAGCCCAGAGGACATTCGCAGCTGGTCCTACGGGGAGGTGAAGAAGCCGGAGACGATCAACTATCGGACGTACCGGCCGGAAAGGGACGGACTGTTCTGCGAGCGGATCTTCGGTCCCGAGAGGGACTGGGAATGCAGCTGTGGCAAGTATCGTGGGATGAAACACAAGGGTATCGTGTGCGATCGATGCGGCGTGAAAGTCACTCACAGCCGCGTTCGTCGCCGCCGCATGGGACACATCAGCCTCGCTGCGCCGGTCGTGCACATCTGGTTCTTCAAGAGCATGCCCTGCCGCCTTGGCAACCTGCTGGCCATCAAGTCCTCTGACCTGCAGCGGGTAATCTTCTTCCAGAACTACATAGTCACGGACCCCAGGGACACGCCGCTGGAGTACAAGCAGTTGCTCAGCGAAGACGAGTACCGCCAGATGGTTCGGCAGTACGGGGAACGTGGCTTTGAAGCGCTGATGGGTGCCGAGGCAGTCAAGAAGCTCCTCCAGAAGCTGGACCTTGAGCAGTTGTGTGCCGAGCTGCGGGCCCAACTGGCCGTGACTACCTCTAAGGAGCGGCGCAATAGGATCATAAAGCAGCTCTCAGAGGCCGAAGCCCTGCGCGACAGCGAGAACAAGCCGGACTGGATGGTGCTGGATGTGATCCCCGTTATACCTCCAGGCCTGCGCCCGCTCGTCCTGTTGGAGAGTGGCAACTTCGCCTCCAGCGACCTCAATGACCTGTATCGGCGCATAATCAACCGGAACAACCGCCTCAAGAAACTGCTGGAGCTGAACGCGCCGGAGGTCATCATCCGCAACGAGAAGAGGATGCTCCAGCAGGCGGTTGATGCCCTCTTTGACAACAACCGCTGCAAGCGTCCCGTGATCGGCAGCTCCAACCGGCCCCTGAAGAGCCTTACCGACATGATCAAGGGCAAGCAGGGGCGTTTTCGCGAGAACTTGCTTGGCAAGCGAGTTGACTACTCTGGCCGCAGCGTCATCGTCGTGGGGCCGGAGCTCAAGCTTCATCAGTGCGGCCTTCCTAAGAAGATCGCCCTCGAACTCTATCAGCCGTTCATCATCCGCAAGCTCAAAGAACAGGGCGTTGCGGAGACCATCAAGAACGCAAAGAGGGAGCTGGAGAAGAAGACCGACCGCGTCTGGGACGTGCTCGAGGAGGTGATCCAGAACCATCCGGTCCTGCTGAACCGAGCCCCCACCCTTCACCGCATGGGGATACAGGCATTTGAGCCGGTACTGGTGGAAGGCAGCGCCATCCGACTGCACCCACTGGTCTGCCGGGGCTTCAACGCCGACTTCGACGGCGACGCGATGGCCGTGCACCTGCCTCTGAGCGTTGAAGCTCAGGTCGAGGCAAAGGCTCTGATGCTTGCCCCTCACAACGTCTTCACCCCGCAGAGCGGCCGGCCCGTGATAAGCCCTTCGCATGACATCGTGCTGGGCTGCTACTACCTCAGCCTGTGGCCCAGAGAGGCTCCGGGCAGGATACGGACCTTCAGCAGCGTGCACGAGATCTTCTCGGCTTACTGCGCCGAGAAGGTTGAGGTGCATGACGTTATTCGAGTGCGCTGCGGTGTGACGGAAGTGGTGAATGACGAGAAGGAGCCACCGACTGAGCACAGCGGGCTGCTCCAGACGACCGTGGGACGGGTCATCTTCAATGATGTGATGCCAGATGGCCTGCCGTTCTACAACTGCCAACTCAGCAGCGGCGCCTTGAGCCGCATCATTGCTGACTGCTACGCCAGGCTCGGCCGACAGGCCACCGTCGAGATGCTCGATTCGATGAAGGACACGGGCTTCAAGGCCGCCACCAAGGCCGGCGTCTCGATAGCTATGAGCGACCTCAAGGCCGCACCGGAAAAGGACCGGATTCTCAACAAGACGCAAGAGGCCGTAGACGAGATCTGGCAGCACTTCCGGGAAGGTGCCATCACCGACATTGAGCGCGCCCAGCGGGTCATTGACGAGTGGAACGCCGCTACCGAAGCCGTTGCAGAACAGGTCATTGCTGCCTTGAAGGATGACGAGCGGAATGGCCATCCGTACAACAACCCCGTCCACTTGATGGTGGAAAGCGGAGCACGCGGCAAGACCCTCCAAATAACCCAACTGGCGGGCATGCGAGGCCTCATGGCGAAGCCAGGGGGCCAGATCATAGAGACCCCCATCAAGGCCAATTTCCGCGAAGGACTGAGCGTGCTCGAGTACTTCAGTTCCACCCATGGGGCGCGCAAGGGCCTGGCGGATACGGCACTGAAGACGGCCGACAGTGGTTACCTCACCAGGCGGCTGGCTGATGTGGCTCAGAATGCCATCGTGAGCGGAGAAGACTGCGGTACCAGCAAGGGCATAACGAAGGGCCCCGTGATCCGGGGTGACCGCATCGAGGTGCCTCTGCGCAACATCATCACCGGCCGTGTGGCCAGGGACAACATAGTGGACCTGATCAACGATACGGTGATCGTGCGCGAGAACGAGGTGATCACCGAGGAGACTGCGCGCCGCATCGAAGGCTTGGATGAGAGGATGAAGATCCGAGTGCGCTCTCCCCTCACCTGCGAGAGTCCGAGCGGCATTTGCGCCATGTGCTACGGGATGGACTTGGCGCGCAAGGAAGTGGCTGAACGGGGCCTCGCCTGTGGGATCATTGCAGCGCAGTCGATCGGTGAGCCGGGGACACAGCTGACGATGAGGACCTTCCACATCGGCGGAGTGGCGATGGGCGGAGCGGAGGAGAGCGAGATCTTCGCCGGGCGTGCCGGCACGGTGAAGTACGAGAACCTCTCTGTCGTTCCCGGCCCGGAGCGCAAATCCGTCTCCATCAGCCGCCAGGGCGAGTTGCTCATACTGGACGCAAAGGAGCGTGAGATCGAGCGCCACAACGTGCTCCTCGGCGCTCACGTTATGGTGGAAGATGGCGCCAAGGTCAAGGCAAAGCAGCGGCTCGTGAAGTGGGACGTCCACTACACTCCCATCCTTGCGGAGGTGGGCGGGACCGTACGCTACGAGGACATTGTTGAGGCGAAGACGCTCAGGATCGAGACAGACGCGGTGCATGGCACCTCGCGAAAGGTGATCATGGAGCACGAGGGAGACATGCACCCGCAAGTGGTCGTTGAGGGTTCTGACGGCGGCATCCTTGCCCTGTATCCTGTGCCGGAGAAGGCTATACTTGAAGTGGAGCCGGGACAAACCATCAGTGCCGGCACGCGCTTGGCCAGGACTACCAGGGAACTCAGGCGCACGCAGGACATCACCGGTGGCCTGCCGAGGGTGACCGAGTTGTTCGAGGCCCGCAAGCCCAAGAACCCGGCTGTGATGAGTGAGATCAGCGGCACGGTTGCAGACATAGAGCGCCGTCGTGGGCGCACCATCATCAAAGTGCGCGACCCGGAGACTCAGTACGAGTCGGAGCACGTTGTTCCCGCCGGCAAACACCTCAGGGTGAACAGGGGCGACACCGTAAGGGCCGGACAGGCACTGGTGGATGGACCACTTGTGCTTCAGGACATCCTGCGCATAAGCGGTGAGGAAGCCCTCCATCATTACATGCTCCAGGAGATACAGAACGTCTACCGCGCGCAAGAAGTGGCCATTGATGACAAGCACTTCGAGGTCATTATCGGCCAGATGACCCGAAGGGTGCGCGTCAAGAGTCCAGGCTCCACATCTATGCTTCCCGACAATCTGGTTGACAAGTTTGCCTTCCAGAGAATAAACGAGGAAGTGATGCGGAACGGCGGCGATCCTGCCACAGCCGAGCCGGTCCTACTGGGCATTACAAAGGCCGCACTGCGCAGCGACAGCTTCATCAGCGCGGCCTCATTCCAGAACACCACCCGCGTGCTCACGGAGGCCGCACTGGCGGGGAAGGTGGACCGGCTCGAAGGGCTCAAGGAAAACGTCATCCTCGGGCATCTCATCCCCTCCGGCACCGGCTACCGGGAGTTCCGAAACGCCGTGGTTCGCGAGATCGGGTCCCCCGCCGCAAAGCAGCTTGATGTGAAGGAAGATACAGAGTAGAATAGCTGTCCTTGTGCGGCCCAGTCCGCACGTGGACTTGTTCGGAGGCTTGAGCGAAGTGCCGACGATAAACCAGTTGGTGCGTAAAGGGCGGGACAGGAAGCGCAAGAAAGCCAAGAGCCCTGACCTTGACTGCTGCCCGCAGAGGCGCGGAGTGTGCCTGCACGTGGGCACGCGCACGCCCAAGAAGCCCAACTCCGCCCTGCGTAAGGTGGCCCGAGTGCGCCTGAGCAACGGCAAGGAGGTGACCGCATACATTCCCGGCGAGTCCCATAACCTGCAGGAGCACAACATCGTTCTGGTGCGCGGAGGCCGCGTTAGGGACCTGCCCGGGGTGCGCTACCACATCATTCGCGGCACCCTTGACGCGATGGGTGTGGAGGGAAGGCGCCGCAGCCGGTCGAAATACGGCAGCAAGAGCCCGAAGGGATAGTCTTGCCTGGTTGATGGTTGCGCCCGATGTGCGCGTGAACATTGCGAGTTCGTGGAAGGAAGTCACTGAAGAATGGCTCTGAAGTTTCGCAGCACTGATAGGTTTGTCAAGCCCGACCCCGTCTACGGGAGCAGGGTAGTCAGCAAATTCCTCGGTTGCTTGATGCACCAGGGCAAGCGCAGTGTGGCCGAGCGCACTTTCTACCAGGCTATGGAGGTCATCAAAGAGCGCGTGGAGGACAAAGACCCCTTGCAGGTCTTCGAACAAGCGCTCGGCAACATCAAGCCCGTCATCGAGGTGCGCAGCCGGCGTGTCGGCGGGATGACCTATCAGGTGCCGACAGAAGTCAGCGACAAGAGGCAGGTCTCCCTTGCCATGCGGTGGATCCTGGAGGCCGCACGCGCCAAGGGCGGCAGAGCGATGCATGTGCGGCTTGCCAATGAATTCTTGGACGCCTACCGCCGACAGGGAACGGCCTGGGATCGGCGGGAAAACACCCACAAGATGGCCGAAGCGAACCGCGACTTCTCTCATTTTTCGATGCGTTGAGGGACTACAACCGGCGGGCGGCCTGAGCTCATCATGCGAGGCCGCCCGCCGGTCTTTTCGTCTCAATAGCGTCATCTGTTGCCGGGCCAGTCCAGGAGGTGGGGTGACCCGATGGACCTTGAGCGGCTGCGTAACATTGGAATCGCGGCCCACATCGATGCGGGCAAGACGACCGTCACCGAGCGCATGCTGTTCTACACCGGTCGGCTCCATCGCATTGGCAGCGTTGACGACGGCACTGCAGCCATGGACTGGACTCCTGAGGAACAGGAGCGCGGCATCACCATAGTCTCAGCCGCAACCACCTGCTTCTGGCAGAACCGTGAGGGGCGCGCCTCCGGGCGCAGGGATGGCTTCCAAGTAAACATCATTGACACGCCCGGCCATGTGGACTTTACGGCAGAGGTCGAACGGTGCATGCGGGTGCTTGACGGTGTAGTGATCGTCTTCTGCGGAGTAGGCGGCGTTGAGGCACAGAGTGAGACCGTTTGGCACCAGGCCGAACGCTACAATATCCCGCGCATCTGCTTTGTCAACAAGCTGGACCGCGAAGGAAGCGACATGCGCCGCGTGCTCAAGCAGATGGGCACGCGACTGGCGGCAAACCCAGTGCCGCTACAGATTCCACTTGGGGCGGCTGCAGGTTTCGCCGGCGTCATCGACCTCATCTGCGGCGAGGCCTACGTCTTCTCTGACCGGACCATGGGGGCCACCTTCGATGTGGTTGAGGTGCCGGCACAGTACCGAGAGCAGCTCCGCCAGGAGCGCCAGAACCTCATTGAGTCAGTGGCCGAGCAGGTGGACTGGCTTGCCGACAAATACCTCTCCGAGCAGCCTGTAAGCGAGGAAGAGCTCCGCCGCGCAGTGCGAGAGGGATGCGTTGCAGGGAAGCTGCAACCGGTCTTGTGCGGGGCTGCACTGCGCAACCGGGGCGTCCAGCCACTACTTGACGCAGTTGTGGACTACCTGCCCAGTCCACTGGACGTGCCTCCAGCCCGCGGGGTTGATCCCAGAAGCGGTGAGCCTGCAGAGCGCCGCCCGACCCCAGATGAGCCCTTCAGTGCGCTCGCCTTCAAGATCCAGAGCGACAGGCACGGGGACCTGCATTTCCTGCGTGTCTACAGCGGGGTGCTCCGCCCCAGGTCCAGGCTCTACAATGCCGACCGGGATCGCATGGAACACGTCACCCAGCTCTACCGCCTTCATGCCGACCAGCGTGAACATCTCGAAGAGGCGGGCCCCGGGTCAATTGTCGCCGTGGTCGGCCTGAAGGAAACGGTGACTGGTGACACGCTCTGTGACAGGAAGCACCCCATCGTTTACGGGCGGATGCAGTTTCCCAACACCGTCATCTCAATGGCCATTGAGCCACGCAGCCAGGCCGATAAGGCCAAGCTGGACAAGGCATTGCAGGCGATGGCCCGGGAGGACCCAACGTTCCAAACACAGGTCTCGGCCCAGACCGGCCAGCTTCTCATCAGCGGTATGGGAGAGCTACACCTGGACATCATCCGCGAGCGTCTCACACGTGAACACCGGGTGAATGCCAGCATTGGGGAACCTCGCGTTTCCTACCGCGAGACCATCCGCTCTGCGGAAACGGTGGAGGAGACTTTCGACCAGGAGGCGGCGGGCCGCGGCCAGTTTGCGGTGGTGCGCATGTGCTTTGAGCCCGATCACTCCACAACTGCCATCAGCTTCGTCAATGCAATGGCGGCCGGAGCGCTTCCCGACCACTTTGTGCGTGCCGTGGAGCGTTCCCTGCGTGAGGGTTCCTCCGGCATTCTCTACGGGTTCCCTCTCATCGGGATCAAGGTCACCTTGCTGGGTGCCGAGACTCACCCTGTGGACTCCACCGAACTTGCGTTCGAAGCGGCAACCGTCAGGGCACTCCGTAGCGCCCTGGAACAGGCCGGGGGAGAGCTCTTGGAGCCGGTGATGCGCCTGGAGATAGTGACTCCGGAGCAGAATATGGGCGACGTCATCTCCTACGTCAGCACGTGCA
>Ga0272444_10005285_pt1 | contig 11193 bp, 4 predicted proteins | sample SSMForm13_FD_201033 | JGI IMG/M metagenome (GOLD analysis project Ga0272444, IMG submission 201033) | Marine sediment archaeal communities from Little Sippewissett salt marsh, Falmouth, MA, United States - SSM-Form-13 | ecosystem: Environmental > Aquatic > Marine > Wetlands > Sediment ... | reverse complement strand
GTCCTCGGCACTAGCCACCTTCAGCTTAAGGGCAAGAAGGCACACGCGGAGAAGATCACGTGATCCTAGATGCCAAAAGTAGGTAAGCCCCTTTTCTTCGGCAATCTTGAAGCCCTGAGCGAGGTGCCGGTCTGCCTCGAAGGTCTTCCCCTGCCTCCAGTGCACGAAGGCCATGGCGAAGTGACCCTCCGCGAGGAAAATATAGTCTGAAATGCGTTCAGCATGGTCGATAAGTGCCTGGATTTCTCCCTCATAGCTGGTCATGTCCTCCTTGAGGTGATAGGCGATAAGGGGAAAAAGCAACTTATAAGCTGTAAGATGGTATATTGATCTTGATTCCCGTGAGGAGAGAATGTTTGAAGAGGCCTCCAAAAACTCCTTGGCCTGTTGAAAGTCCCCTTTTTTATACAAGCCAATTCCCTGGAGGCCGAGCGTGGCCCCTTGCAGGAAGGAATTGCCTAAGGACGATGATAACTCAAGCAGGCGGTGTGCCATGGCCTCTGTCCCATCAAAGTGCTCGCGATTGACCTCCAACATGCATTCGTAGAGCAGGGTATAGGGGTAGAGATAGACCAGGCCGTATTCCTCTATCACCTTTTGTGCAGTCCGGATTACTTCCTCGCCCTTTTCAAATTCCCCCTTGAACAGCCACAGTGCGCACTGTTCTATGAAAAAAAACGCGCGAAGCTCCTGATGGGGATATGTCTTTAACAACCTATCAATAGTTTCAATGAACCCCTCTGCAAGGGAAAACTCCCCCAGGAATGCATGGGCCTCTAATGCATTCATTAAGGCGTAGGCCTGGATCGGTATATATCCCTTGTTTTTTGCCAACAGTGAGGCGTTCTGACAGGCCACCAAGCCTCTTCTGGCGTCGCCGTACCGTACCGTAAACCCAAAAGACATCTCCACCCAAAGAACCGCCCGTTCATAGTGGTACTGATCAGGGTCTATTGAACGGAGGAGATCATCTGCCTGATCGATTAAAATGCTCAGGGGGATGTCGTCACGTCCCCTGACCATGCATGCATCGATATGATAGGCCAGGGCGAGCAGTTGTCCCCTGACATCTCCCTGCTGCTCAAAGAGCGTGAAGGCCTTTTGGAGACTGACGAAATTCTCCCCCACGGCTGTATACCTCCTGATTACGGACAGATACAACAGAAGCCATGGGTTGCCCTGAACCATGGTCTCAGGCAGTGCCTGCAGCCATCGGGCCAGGTCTCCCTGTCTCCCCGCATTTAAGACGTCCATGCCGATTCGTTCAATGACCGCGGCTGCCAGGTCAACGGCCTGGGCCTTCAAGTAAAAGCTCACGGCCTGCTCCCACTCTCCTTGTTGCTCGTAGAGAGAGCCGGCCTTCCTGAGCAGGGTGTGTGTTTTTTCCTCACTGAACTCCCGTTTCAACCGGGATGTCAGGAAATCCCTGAACAACTTATGATAGCGATACAGGCGGCCCTTCTTCTCGTCATCAACCGTGGTGACGAAGAGATTCCTTCTCGTGCTTTCTTCGAGGATGTCTTCGGCGTTTTCAATGCCCAACAGTTCATTCACGAAACTCGGTACAATACTATCGAGAATAGATGATGTGACAAAAAAGTCCTGAATAGGCACTGGTTGGGAACGCAGGATCTCCTCTCCGAAATAGTTAAAGACCTCGCGCTTAAATCGATCCGGGATGTTCTCAGCAATGAACTGCTCTATCGATACCTGGGGAGTTCGATTCAGGGCCTCTGAGAGCAAAATCATCCCCCCTATCCAGCCTTCCGTAAACTGGTGGATCCGTTTGGTTTGGCTAGCAGTAAGGGACAATCCCCGTTTCTTCTGGAGAAATGTCCTGGTCTCATCCTGGGTAAAGGCAAGATCCTCGTTAGTAAGGATGGATGTCTCCTGCCTGATCTTGAGTCCCTGCAGATTTAAGGGAGGCTCCTCCCGTGAAAGCAGCAGAATCTGTATGTGGGCTGGGGCCTGATCGATCAGCGTTTGAATAAATCCATAGGAGGGGGCATCGGGGGTCAGGCGATCAAGGGCATCAAGGAATAGCAGGGTTGGTTCTTCAATGGAGGCGAACATGGCGTTGGCCCATTCCCGGTACAGGGAAATCTCCAGTCGTGGCCCCATGCGTATGGTTGGATACGACAGAAGCGTAGAGAAGTCATCTCCCTTATACACATACTGAACTGCCTGCACGATTGAATAGAAGAGATTGACAGGGTCACTGTCTTCCATGTCAAAGTTGATCCATGCCGCTGGGATCTGTGATCTCTGTACATATGATGCAGCCATGGTTGACTTGCCCTGCGCGGCCTGGCCTACAATGAGGATAACCCGCTTGTCCGTGTTGTTTTCAAGGCGCTCCATAAGACGAGGCCGATCTAAGACGTTATGCAAACGCGGCGGGGTGATTTTTGAGGTATTCACTGCCTGTATCATTATACGAGTCCCTTGCGTTGATTAAACGACAAAGACAAGTTTAGTCGTTACGACCCTTACATCAAACTTTTTTACCCTTTGGTAAAAGGTGGCTCAAACTTTCTTTCACTTTCATTCCGAGGGTTTTACAGGACAAAAGATATGTAGCAAGTGTCCTGAGAAAAGTCAATTTAATTTTAATCGGTACTAGATTGGTATATGAATTACCGATAGTTTTCTCCACTTGCAAGGGTAGCGAGGTCGAGATGTGATGAGTGATTATGATTCTGTGTACCCTCGTGTTTCAGGGAGGAGTATAGTGATAGGGCTAATCATAGAGTGATACCATTAATCACAAAAAAGGCTTTGCCACCTTTCTACTATGAAAAGGTACTTTAATGACGAGTGATCTACTGGACAATATTATTCCTGGAACAGAAGAAGAAAGAGGATTAACGGTCCTGGCATAGGCCGGATAAACAACCACTTGGCTTTTAATTGAGACAATGAGTAAATGGGGTTCTTATTGAACCACATTTTTGTTAACATCTCGCTATACAAGCTCAATAAGCAGGGGGAAGGGGCGATGGAACCCCTTGTTTCACCGTTGACACAGAGAATGAAAAAGGGGGATACTCAAACATTCCGTGCGCCTGCCCCATCGCCTCTGAAGATGCCGCTGGTTCTGTGCGGTAAATTTTTTTGACTGTCCCTGCTTATTGAGCGGATACGCACCACATCTCTTGCCTGAACTATGGTACGACCGGCACCTTAACAAAAAACTCACTTCCTCCGGAGGTAAAACACTCGTTTTTATCTCTTGCAAATCTGCATGAGGAAATTTTTCCAGGACAACAATCCATTTCAGAAGGGAGATATTTGCACCGGATGCTCGAGAATCCAAGAGAAAAGCCGTGCACCTCAGAAAATATCTTTATTCTCAACAGATCAGACCCTGACCCCCCGGCGTTAAACTCATAGGGATTTTTAGAGCAATAATTCATTCAGGACCAAGACAACTATTTGAAATAATGAAGCAATAATACAAAAGATGGCCCTATCTTAGGGCTTAGAGCACCATTTTTGCCACGGAAATGGACCGTTTAAGAAAGATGATAGCGGCTTTTTTTAAAATCGTCTTTTGTAATGCGTCAACGCCGGTTAACTAAGAAAGCAAAAGCTGTGCCAGCGCTCTGCGGTAAGCGATTTATTATCTAACATGCTGTAATAAGGTAAGAAATATGGAAAGCGTTGTGTGGTGGTGAGAAATGACGTGTTGTGCCATGACACAATTACAGAGCACTCAGCGGGGGCGTTATTCCTGTATCATGTTATACTCTTCAAGCTTGCGATACAGTGTACGTCTGCTGATACCCAACAAACCGGCAGCCCGGGTTTTATTCCATTTTGCCTTTTCCAATGCCTGCTGGATTGCCTGAGGTGTATCAGCCTCTTCGATTCTTTGTGGTGTTTCCTGTATGACAGGGGCTATGAAATCAGATGGTAAATCTCCAAGGGTAATGGTGGAAGTTTTGCAGAGAACGCAGATATTTTCCAGTGTGTTTTTCAGCTCCCTGATATTACCGGGCCAGGGGTGCTCCATAATTTCTTTAAGGACCTCTTCAGATACATCTGTAATCTCCTTGCCCAGTTCATTACTAAAATTTTTTAAGAAATGACGCACTAAAAGAGGGATGTCTTCCCTCCTGTCCCTTAATGGGGGAAGATTCAACCCTACCACCCTCAAACGGTAATACAGGTCTTTCCTGAATTCACCACGGCTGACCTTTTCAAGGAGATCCTGGTTTGTTGCTGCCAGAACCCTGGCCTTCATCTTTTTTGTAGTGGTATCTCCCATCTGCTCAAATTCTCTTTCCTGGAGCACTCGCAGGAGACGCTTTTGAAAGTATGGTGTTATATCGCCTATTTCATCAAGGAAAATGGTCCCATCTCCAGCCTTTTGAAACCTGCCTATCTTGTCCCTATCAGCTCCGGTAAATGCGCCCTTGGTATGCCCAAAGAGCTCGCTTTCCAGAATACTCTCTGAAAGAGCAGAGCAGTTCACCTTGACAAAGGGTTTATTTTTACGGTTTCCTTCGTAGTGAAGTGCCTCTGCCACGAGTTCTTTGCCTGTGCCGCTCTCACCTGTTATCAACACCGTGGCAGATACATCGGTCAGGTCTTTTATAAGGGCATAGATTTCCTGCATTGAATCGCTTTTGCCGATTATGTTACAAAAGCGATGTCCCATTTTAAAATTACGTCTTAGATCGGCCATGGCCTTTCGACTCTGCTCCAGTTCAACGTTTTGTTTTTCAACCCTTTCTTCGAGCTGCCTTCGGTAGTTATCCAACTGGGCCTCGGCCTTTTTCCGGTGATCTACCTCCTGCTCGAGCTTCAGGTTGGTTTTTGTCAGGGTATTGGTCTGTGCCTCAAGTTCTGTAAATAATCTGGCGTTTTCAATGGCAATCGCTCCCTGGTTCGTCATGGTTTTGAGCAGCAACACATCCTCGTATCTGTAAAATTTTCCAGACTTTTTATCCCCCAGCACCAGCAATCCAGAAAGACTGTCCTCATAGATTAGCGGCACAATCAGGCGTGCTCCAAGGCTTCTAAATGTATCCCTGCAGGTGTTGCGTTCAAGAGCAAACAACGGGCTTTCTTCAATATCATGCTGGGCCACTTCTCGTTTTAGATGGGATATTTTCTGTATGAATGGTTCCCCTGCTGAAAGCGCGGGCACCATAGAGGGAGCTGCAACAGCTTCGTATGTGTTTTCATTTCTGTTCAGCAACATTACGTAACTTTCGCCTGCGAAAAGAACGTTTTCAGCAATATCCTTCATAAAGGCAATGATCTGTTCGAGATTAATTAAAGAACGCATGGCCGCGCCGATTTTATCCACGGTTTCCTGATAATTGAATTCCACCCGGAAAAAAAAGCGATCTACATAGGTCTGGAGGTGTTTACGGAGAAAACTGAACAATGACATGACAACAATAAAAACCGCCAGAAAGAGAAGATGAGATTTCTTTTGCCATAGGTCACCTAAAAAATGGGAAAAAATAACAATGGTAAGAAAATAAAGAACAGCGATACTGGCAGTTAAAAGTATATAACCATAGGTTCGCCTGATTGCGGCAGTAATATCAAAAAGGTTGTGTTTGATAATCGCATAGCCAAGGGATAAAGGGAAAATGATAAAAAAGGGGAGATAGTAGTTAAATCCGGGAACAAGGTAAATTTTGAAAAGATTACTGAAAAGCATATCCAGAATAGGCACCGATGCTGCGATGAAAGCGCCGAACAGTATGGCCTTGGATCGTATCCTGGCGATCACAGACGGTGATCGCATCCACAAATGAAGGCATGAAAGAATATAAACAAGCAAAGCCGGGACAAAATACGATAAAAGGATCAAATACCAGGTCCTGGAAACCGCCTGCATCTCGTATGCAGATGACCGGATACCTATAAATAAAAGTATTGAAGCAACGTATGGTAAAAATTCGACCAGGGGATGTTTGTCAATCAGATTCCGTTTCACCGGAACGGAGAGGGCCAGGTGAAGGATTGCGCCTGGAGTAAAAGAGTAAAGGAAGATGTGTATGGTAGTTAGCCAGGACGGTTTCATAATCCCACCTCTATGAAGAAAACCCATGAGCAATCCCAGGCAGGTGGCAAAAATCAGGAAAACCCAGCTATCGTGTAGATGTGGCTTCATCAAAAAAACCAAAATACCGATCAGCACATAACTAAGCCCAACTAAATATGGAAAACCGCTCTTTTGGAAGGATCCCCAGAACCCGTGAAGGGTGTTGGTGATGGTGACCTCAAACAGGTCACCTCCTCTTTTAATGACATAGACGTTTTTCTCTTGGGGACCGTAATTTCGAAGAGCGCGCCTTTCTTGAAGTGTTTGGAATTTTTTGCCATTAATAGTTAGCATAAGATCCCCGGAAAACAAGCCTGCACGGCGGCCCTCATCACTCACCCCCCCGATAATATTGATTGCGGACCCGGACCTGAAAAAAAAGCCCCATTCCGGTTCATCCGCCCATCTGACAATATTGTAAAAATAGAGAGATGCAACAGTGAGAATGAATATCATAACAAGACTGAATCCGAACCAGGATCGATTTTTATCGTCATTCGACGTCACAGGCTTTCCCCCTTTTGGCTAAAGGTTTCCACCAGGCCAAAAATATAAAAACCAAAGACACGGCTATGGCCAGAATAGGAAATATGTCCCCATTACGTGTATAAAAAGTTTTCGATTCCATGGGAATAATCATTCCATGTAATATGCCCCTGACAAACAGATCGTGACCGTTTTCATCCTGAAGCCGTTTTACAATTCTTCCGCATGGGTCGATGATACAGGATATGCCGGTGTTGGCACAGCGGATTACATAGACCCTGTTTTCCACTGCCCGAAAAACACTAATGCCTACAAGCTGGTAAGGGGCGTCACTTTTTCTGAAACGGGCCTCGTTAGTAATGTTCACAATAAACTGGGCGCCACGTTTAACAAATTGCCGCACTAAATCGGGGAAGATATTTTCCCAACAAATGGTCACCCCAAAACGATTAGGCGAGAGATTAAACACAGTATGTTTTTCACCCGGAATGTAATCACTCAAGCTTGAGGCACCAATCCATTTCCATGGTATGGAGGATTTGAAGGGTAAATACTCTCCAAATGGAAATAGACGTATTTTGCTATAACGCTGCAGTTCAATATTGTCGCCCCCGGGCACCATCAAAAAAGCTGAATTAATCATCCTAAGTCCCTGTATCTCATCGGCCTGAAATTTCTGGTGTCTGGCGCTGCCAAACACCAGAGGCGTAGCGGTTTCTTTTACAAGATTTTCCACCTTTCTGTATATTTTAGGGGACGATGTAATCAGCCCGGGAGTCGCCGTCTCCGGCCATATAATTAGTGCCGGTTTATCAAGCGCGGCATGAAGCGTCAGATCGTTATAGATTTGCACTATTTCATCCGCATATGCAGGGTCCCATTTTTTCGACTGCTCGATGTTTCCCTGTATCATCGCCACATTTAGTGACCGTCCTTTTACCGGTCTTGAGATAGACCATTGCCCGTAAACCAGGGCAAAGGAGACGGCCAGCACAGACCCTAGAATAAAGGCCATTTCCGTTTTCTTGAAGGGGCGTGGCTTTAATAGAACTACACTGTTTCTATGATACGTAAAAATGGAATAAATTATCACTGTAAGCGCCGCATTTACGAGGACAACAAGGAAGCTGATGCCGTATGTCCCGAGCAGGCCGGCAATCTGGATTATTATCGGATACCGATACTGGGTGTGGCCGAGCAACCCCCATGGTAGCGCCAGGAAAGAAACGTTTGAACGGATGTATTCCAGGCTTACCCATAAGAACGGGGTGGACCAGAGGGCGGCGGTTAAGCTTATACGTCTTGAGACAAATACAAATGCAAATCCAAAGATGCCAAAATATATCCCGAAGTACAGGTCCAGCAGGGTATGATGATACCATCTATAATACGGAACCTCAAGTATCCAGTTAAATAGTCCTGGAAAAAAGAAGGCCCCACAAATGCCTGAAAAAAGAAACCCTTTCCAGAGACTCCTACACCTTATTGCCAGAAACAAAGGCAAAAGGCCTGCCCAGGCAAGACACCCTATATCAAAAGGCGGAAACGATAGAAACAGAATGGCTGATGATAAAAGAGAAAGAAACGAGCTGATTATGTTTCGATTCAACTTTGTAGCCATTACTCCTTCCTGCCCTTTTCAAGAAAGCTGTGGAAAACCTCTTCTTCTATTCGTTTTCACGCCTAATCACTGCTTGGGTACAACACGGATTTTGAGGGTCCCGGCAATCATGCCTTTTTTCGTATCACCGCAAAAGTCACGGACGGTTACCGATAAATCCGTGAGTACTGGAACTCCCTTTAGGCCAAAGGCCTTGCCAACCTCCTTATTGCATGGTTGAAATTTGTATTTTTCTTTAAGCTCGACCTCTGTGTAGCTGCAAATATCCCTGTCGCACACCCCCATTGGAAAGGAAAAGAGATGTCTTACGAGTGTTTCCTTTTCATTAATTAATTGAGGCATTTCCAGAACAAAATGCATATCATAGTGTCGGCACTTGGAAGGATGATCCACAGTGCATTGGGATTTATCATAAGCGGCTGTAAAAAATCCTTTGATCAAAGGGCTCGTATCAGTTGCAGACGGCAGGCTTATACAAGCTGCGTTAGGCTCCGGTCCTCCGCCATCCCCGGCAGCCATCCCTGAAAAATAAAAAATAAACCCAAATGCCAATAGTAATACTATAGTCTTTGTTTTGTTCATTTTTTTCCTCCCTGTTACAATTTCTCAAAGTTAAAAAAATACAAAAAAATCCAGCACACCCATCCTTCATGAACTGGTAAACTCTATGGAATAATTATGATTTTCTGTCCCCCTCCAAAGGGCTTTCTGTTTCTCATATTGCCAGAGACAGCAACAGAATATCCTTTTCCAATCCTAGGACTATCAATGGTTTTGATGCATTCTTGAGCATTAAAATAGGCCTTTAGCATGTATTTTTGTTTTTCCACCTTCCCGTCTACCCGGTGATTCAGTCGAATGCTTTCCAGATCATAGTCTTCCCACGTCTTTTCTGTCTCATAATAAATTTGAACCTCTACAGGTTTTGCAGGGGGAACATCTTTCCATCCAATACTCCAGTTAGCCGGTATTATGCGTATCTTGGTCATTCCCTCAAAGTAGAAGTATATGGTTTCTGAGCTCAGCATTCCCTGCCAGAGGTATTCCTTGACACTGCAAATATCTTTCCTGAAGATCATCACTGATATCTGAACCTGCGCCGAATAAAACCCGGGAAGTTCCAATTTAAAATATTCCCTGATATCTGGGAAATTTTTAACCAATTTTTTGCCTTTAGGGAAAATCTCACATGGTGCAACCTGCACAGGCCTGTTTTTATATAAAACAAAAGGCAAAGGTGGGGCGTCCGGGAACTCTTCTTTCCCATTCTCTGATCTCTGTGGCATAAGCAAGCGTCCGGCAGGATCAATAACCCGCATTTTCTTAAAGAAATTTTTTGATTGAAAACCCTTGCTTATTACTATATCATGTCTTGATGTGTTGATTACCTGCACACTAGCAGGAATTTTCCCGCTAAAGTTAAAATAGGGAGGTTCTCTATTTTCTTTACCGATTGTTAAATCAATACTGACAGTCGGATTTCCGGCATAAAGAGAAGTCGCTGATAATAACAACACAACCAAAAAGCTTAGGATAAACTGGAAAAATTTAACTCGCCTCATAACGATCCTTATTTTAATCAATAGTGAGGGTGATTGTAGATCATCTTACGGATATCCTTTGCCCCTCCAGCCCCATGTTCACAGCAATATTTTTTTCTGCAGGGCCCAAAATCATGCATTTCCCAGTCAAGGGTTCCTTTATACATAATGCACATCGGGTTTTCGCAATGATCCTCTTTATCTGCGCTCAACAATGCATGACCCATTTCGTGAACTATTGTTCTTTTAAGCACTGTGTCTCGGTCATACCCTTTTGCGCGTGCAGGCTTATTAGTTATTTTACCATTGCTATCAAAACATATTCCGTTAAACTCTACTGTTTCGTCCGGACGTAAAGTGTACGGGGGGTTAGGATCATTGTCATTCAGGTTCATAGGGCTGTTATGCATGCACTTACCACCGGAATTATTACAATTAGTGGTCTCTGGTACGATGTTCACATCTATACTTTTATATGCGCCTTCCTTAAGGTAATTATCAAGGGGAAATGGGAAAATCAGGGGCACAAAATAACTATGGTGTTCCTCACCTTTGCGCGTATACCCTTTGGTATCCCAAGTCCATGTTGAAGTATCTTTCTTATCTCCATTAACAATAGTGTTCCCATCTTCTGAGAAAAAAGTATGGCCCCCATGAGAAGAATAATCTGCACAATGAATTCCTTCCTGCTCATCATTAAATTTCATTTTATACACAATTTCCATTATATCACAGGGCGGATGGAGGGGATCTTTAGCAGGGTCATAATAAAAATCGTCAAATTTTTTATATTGGTGACATTTATCATTCTCAGAAATTGTATGGCAGGGTCCTATAACCACTATCTCTACGCCTGCATGATCAAATGGCGGTATCCTAGCAAACCCAGGCCTTGGGTCTGGAAATAGGGATAGAAATTCTTTCCAATACTTATATTCGAAACTGACCTCTTTTTTTGGTCGAACAAAAAGGGTTACTTTTTCAGGATCAGTATGAAAATATTCTTTTTCTCTATTATTCGGTATGCCATCCTTGTCATCATCATCTTCCGGTGCCCATGAATTTTCCTGAACCGTAAAGCTTCTCAATTCCGTCCAATTACTTTCAATCTCACCACAGATTGCCCTAAGTCTCCAGTAATAAATGGCTGGACCTTTAAGGAGATATTGGGATGGAACCTTCCATTTCGCTGAGGTTCCAGGTTTTATTTCTTGATCCCTTATAACTTTCTTATCTATTGATAAAATCTCTAAATCGTAGGAGGCTGCATGTGGTAATGGCTGCCATTCAAAAAGTGGTGTTGTAGAAACAGTGGTTTCTCCGTTTTCAGGCGAAAGAAGTTGAGGGGGATTTGGCAGGGCATAAAGGCTGATGTTAACAGACAACAACCATGCAAAAGAAAATAAAAAGACATAGAATCGTTTATTTTGTCTTACCATTATTTGCATTCCTTTCGATGTCTTTAAGGACAATCTAAT
>Ga0272444_10005283_pt1 | contig 11195 bp, 12 predicted proteins | sample SSMForm13_FD_201033 | JGI IMG/M metagenome (GOLD analysis project Ga0272444, IMG submission 201033) | Marine sediment archaeal communities from Little Sippewissett salt marsh, Falmouth, MA, United States - SSM-Form-13 | ecosystem: Environmental > Aquatic > Marine > Wetlands > Sediment ... | reverse complement strand
CAGCGGGCGTCGGACTCCTGCTTCCACTCGACGCACGCGTGAAGCTCCTCCGCGGCCTCGTCGACCGCGTGGTTCTCGCGAGGTTCTCCGAGATCAGAGACCTCTCACCGGAGACCTTCGCCAGGGACATCGTGGTCGAGGAGCTCCGAGCGGCTTCGGTGATCGTTGGCGCCAATTTCCGCTTCGGGCGCAATCGAAGCGGCGATGTCGACGCCCTTCGAGCAGCCGGCGATGGATTCGGATTCGATGTGCAAGCAGTCCCGTCTCTCATCTTCGGGGATCTTCCCGTCAGCAGCACGCGCGTTCGCGGACTCCTTGCCGACGGACGCATCCGCGAAGCCTCACGGCTTCTCGGACGCCCCCCGATTCTCATTGGATCGGTCGTTCGAGGAGAGCGATCGAACGTGCAGACTGGCTTCCCAACGATAGACCTGAACATCGCTCCGGAGATCCTTCTTCCGGCCGACGGGGTCTACCTCGCTCATGTCTTCGTCGATGTGGAGCCCACCAGGAGTCTCCTCTACGTCGGGGCCCGTCCGAACGAGCGTGAGGCGGACAGGAGGTGCACGATCCACCTGCTCTCACCCCACACGGAAGATCTCCATGGCAGGAACATCGAAGTTCAGCTTCTCGAGCGCCTTCGAGACGACCGGGCAGCCCCTTCGCCAAACGCCCGAAGCGAGCAGATTGCCCTGGACATCACCGAGGCTCACGACCGATTCGCCAGCCATCAACCAAGCCCCGGGCCGATCGGCGGTTGAAAGCCCCCGCTTCCTTACCTACCATTACGCTCAAGCATGCTCACACTGGGTGTCGAAACGGCCGAGTCGATCGGCGGCGTCTCCCTCTTCGAGGCTGGCGGCGTCGAAGAGGAGCGGCTGATGGATTCGCCACTGAAGCATGCCGAGTGCTTGATTCCCCTGACGGAGCGGCTACTCGACGAATGCAAGAGAGGCCGCGACGAGATCGAGCGGATCTGCGTCAACACGGGCCCGGGATCGTTCACGGGCCTCCGCATCGGTCTCGCGTTCGGAAAGGGGCTCTGTCAAGCGCTCGGGGCGAAGCTTGTCGGCGTTGAAGGAACAGCCGCCTACAGGCTGAATGTCCCCGAAGAGAGAAGAGTCTGCGTCGTGATCCGAAGCCGGCGGGATCTCTTCTATGCGCGATGGTTTGCGGGACAGAGATCCCGCGATCCTGTCCGCCTCCTGCGTCTTGAGGAGTTGATCGTTACACTTAGGGAAGAAACGAGGGAGCTGGCGCTCGTCGGAAGTGGCGCAAGCGTGGTCTTCGAGGAAGTCGCCGATCACGCTCTGATCCACCTCGGCCCCGAGGAGTCGATGGATCCATCTCCGCTCAGGATTGCTCGCATTGGCGCTGCAGATTGCGGCGCCGATCAGCTGTACGACGCAGAGCCGTCGTATGTTGAGTCCGCTTTCGCATAGTGCGAGGGCGCAATCGAACCATGAGGTGAATCGAATGTCCAGAGTCTGCGAAGTCTGCGGCAAGGGCCCGGTGGCCGGCAACCAGATCAGCCACTCCGCCCGCCACACACGGCGCGTACGTGCGCCGAACTTGCAGCGCGTACACGCCGTCGTCGACGGAAAGCGGAAGCGATTGCGCGTCTGCACACGCTGCATCAAGTCCGGGCGCGTCGTCAAAGCCGCCTGAGCGACCCATCAGCCGAGGGGGATGCCATGGCGACGAGTAGCGCTGCCGTTCCCGGCGAGGTTGTCTCCATCGAAGGTACCGGTGCACGCGTCCGTCTCTCCGACGGGCGCCGCGGCCTCCTTCCTGACCCGGCCCTGGAGCTTCGTGTCGGAAGCAGGGGGTCGTTTCTCATCAAGAACGGCGGGAGGGATGGCGAGCTGATCCTCGCCGCCGCGCCTGCCGCGCCGCTGCACTCCTTCGATCGCGAATTCGACAAGCTCCACGACGCTCTGACAAATCACAGCCCACAGTCCATCCAACCGAGAGCACATGAGGATGCGCTTGGTGAGAAGCGAATCGAGCAGTGGATGGACCGCGTCGACAAGGCTGTCGCGGGCTTGAGGAAACGCCGAGCGAAGAGACTGAACGAGCAAGCATAACGTCCCAAGACGGAGGTGCTATGCCGAAAGGAACCGTCGTTATCGACGCCGATCGGTGCAAGGGCTGTGGCCTCTGCATCGCTGCTTGTCCGCAAGACGTCCTGGCCTTCTCTGGCGTGCTGAACAAGAGCGGCTACGACGTCGCCCACATGGAGAACCCCGATGCATGCATCGGTTGCACGTTCTGCGCCATGACGTGCCCCGACCTTGCCATCGAGGTCTACCGCGAGACGGTTTCCAGCTAGGAGGGGGAATGGCAGAACGGATGCTCCTACGTGGTAACGAAGTCATCGCCGAGGCTGCGATCCGGGCCGGATGCGAGTGCTACTTCGCGTATCCAATCACTCCTCAGGCGGAGCTTCTCGAGCACATGGCACGGCACATGCCGCGGCTGGGCCGAACGTTCGTCCAGGCGGAGAGCGAGGTTGCCGCGATCAGTATGGTCTACGGCGCAGCGGCGACCGGTGTCCGAACGATGACGTCTTCGTCCTCCCCAGGCATCAGCTTGAAGCAGGAGGGAATCTCGTACCTGGCCGGGGCGAACCTCCCGGCGGTGATCGTCAACGTCGTTCGGGGCGGGCCAGGCCTCGGCAACATCGCTCCATCGCAGTGCGACTACTTCCAGGCAACGAAGGGCGGGGGGCACGGCGATTATCGAATGATCGTCCTCGCCCCGGCGACGGTGCCCGAAGCGGGCGAGCTGACGATGCTTGCGTTCGATCTGGCGGACCAGTACCGAACCCCGGTCATGATCCTCGCCGACGGAATGCTCGGTCAGATGATGGAGCCGGTCGAGCTTCCGGAGCCGATCGACCCGGCGACGCTCCCGGCCAAGGACTGGGCTGCAACCGGAGCCAAGGGCCGAGACCCGAACATCATCCTCTCTTTCGACCTCGGTCCGGAGAATCTCAAGGCGATGAACCTCGTCCTTCAGGAGAAGTACGCGCGGATCACCGAGAAGGAGATCCGCTACGAAGAGACGCTCACAGAGGACGCGGATATCGTCATCGCCGCCTACGGGACGGTAGCTCGCATTGCGAAGAGCGTCATGCGGATGGCCCGCGCGGAAGGGATCAAGGTCGGCCTCTTCCGACCGATCACCCTCTGGCCCTACCCGTACGACGCCCTCAAGGGCATCTCGGAGAGGGTCAAGACCGTATTGACCGTGGAGATGAGCGCCGGCCAGATGTGGGAGGACGTGCGGCTTGCAGTCGCTGAGAGAGCCGACACGCCCTTCTATGGCGAATTTGGAGGTGTCGTCCCGACACCGCGAGCGATCCTGAACGAGGTGAGGAAGCATGCCAGCTAACGCCGCCAGCATGACCAAGGTCTTCGAACGCCCGAAGAGCCTGACAGACGCTCGCTTCACCTACTGCCCCGGCTGCCAGCATGGCATTCTGACGCGCATCATCGGCAACGTGATCGACGAACTCGGCATCGCGGAGCGGACGATCGGCATCGCGCCCGTCGGCTGCTCGGTCTTCGCCTATCTCTGGTACAAGTGTGATGCGCTACAAGTCGCGCACGGCCGCGCGAGCGCCGTCGCGACTGGCATCAAGCGTGCGCGTCCGGAGTCGATTGTCTTCTCCTACCAGGGAGACGGTGACTTTGCCAGCATCGGAACCGCCGAATCGATCCACGCGGCCAACCGAGGCGAGAACATCACCGTCATCTTCGTCAACAACCAGATCTACGGGATGACGGGTGGCGAGATGGCCCCGACGACGCTCGTCGGCCAGCGGTCGACAACCACTCCGGACGGACGAGACCCGGCTCTGTTCGGATACCCGATCCGCTTCTCGGAGATGATTGCACCGCTTGACGCCACGGCGTACGTCACGCGCCAAGCCCTCTACGACACGAAGCGAATTGCTGACGCAACGAAGGCAATCAAGAAAGGCTTCGAGTACCAGGTGGAGGGAAAGGGCTACTCACTGATCGAAGTCCTGGCAACCTGCCCGACCAATTGGCGCATGACACCGGTTCAGTCGAACGAACACGTCAAGACCAAGGTTACCGAGGTCTTCCCACTCGGGGATCTCGTCGACAGGGGGGCATGATGGAACAGTCCGTCGTTATCGCCGGCTTCGGTGGGCAGGGGGTCATTCTTGCAGGCAAGATCCTGGCACAGGCTGGTATGAATCACGGCTTGGAAGTCACGTGGCTGCCGTCCTACGGCCCCGAGATGCGGGGAGGAACGGCCAACTGCACCGTTGTTCTCTCCGACGAGCCCGTCGGCTCCCCGATCGTCGATGAACCGACTCTGCTGGTTGCGATGAACCTGCCTTCCCTCGACAAGTTCGAAGCGATCGTTGCGGAAGGCGGCGCAATCGTCGTGAACGAGTCGTTGATCGACCGGAAGGCGGAACGCGAAGATGTCCGGGCAAGCTACGTCCGACTGAACGACCTCGCTCTGGAAGTTGGAAACACCCGTGCGATCAACATGGTCGCTCTCGGTGCGTTGCTGAAGGCGACTGATATCATCCCGCTCCAAACCGTCAAGCAGACGATGGCCACCATGATGAAGGAGAGCGGCAAGGAGAAGTTCGTTCCACTCAACGAGCAGGCCCTTGAACGAGGATACGAGGCCGGCTGAGCCCTTCCGCCTTCTCGACCGCACGGCCGCATTTCGCGGTCGCGCCATCGACGTCTACATCGACCGGCTCGAACGATCCGACGGCACCGTCCTGCGCCGTGAGATCGTTGTCCATCCGGGTGCCGTCGCAATCGTCGCCGCCACACGCTCCGACGAAATCCTTCTGGTGCGGCAGGAGCGGCCGGCTACGTCCGGACTCCTCTGGGAGATCCCGGCCGGAACCCTGGAGCCGGACGAGACACCACTCGCATGCGCCAAACGGGAGTTGATCGAGGAGACCGGATATGAGGCGGGCGAGTGGGAGGAGCTTCTCGGCTTCTATACGACGCCAGGTTTCTCGAACGAACGGATCACGCTCTTCGCGGCCCGGCGTCTGCGGCCCGTCGGCCGCCCGGACCCCGACGAGATCGCCCTCTGTCGTTCCTTCACGCTTCGGGATCTGGAAGAGATGATCCGCTCAGGCACGTTGGAGGACGCCAAGTCGATCCTTGCCCTCCTTCTCTACCAGAGAGAGCACAGGATGGACGCTACGCCACGCTAGGTTGCCGCCGAGACGCCACGGCCGCAGGCACCGGCGACCTGAGGTCTACTCGAAGAGGTTGACCAGGTAGAGGAGCCCTTCATCGACCGGTCGTGGCGTGCCAAGGGCGTCTCCAAGCGGAACCGGAACGATCCTTGTGCCGTGAATCGCTGTCATCACATCGAATCGCCCTTCGAGTGCAAACTCGACCGAGGCGGCACCGAAACGAGTTGCCAGAATCCGATCGAACGGTGAAGGGCTGCCACCGCGCTGCAGATACGCGAGGTTCGTCACGCGAACGGGGATCTGCATCCGCTCAGAGAGCTGGTTGGCCACATACTGACCGACACCGCCCAGCCGCGCATGACCGAACGCGTCAACCTCCGCCTCTTCGACGACCTGACCCTCGAAGCCATCGGGCTCGGCTCCTTCAGCGATGATGACGATCGAGAATCGCTTCCTCAGGTGCTCTCGCCGCTTGATCTTCCGGAAGATCGCGTCCACATTGAACGTCTGCTCCGGAATCAGAATCACATCCGCTCCGCCGGCGACGCCGCCGTACAGACTGAGCCAGCCGGCGTCCCGCCCCATGACCTCAAGGATCAAAACCCTGTGATGAGACGCAGCCGTCGTGTGCAGTCGATCGAGGGCATCGGTGATCGCATCGAGCGCAGAGGAGAACCCGAGGGTGTAGTCGGTCATGCTGATGTCGTTGTCGATTGTCTGCGGGATGCCGATGGCGTTGACACCATGCTCCGACAGCCTGTGGGCGACACCGAGGGTGTCATCCCCACCGATCGCGATCAGGAAGTCGATGGCGTTGACGCGTAGCGTTTCGACGACTTTCTCCGGTCCGCCGTCCATCCGAAACGGATTCGTCCTTGAGCTCGACAGGATCGTGCCGCCGATGTGGAGGATGCCGGACACATCGGCCGGCGTGAGCGGCCGCGCGATGTTCTCCACCGGGCCCCGCCATCCCTCCTGGAATCCGATGACGTCTACGCCCTTCTTGTCGCCGAAGCGGACAATCGATCGAAGCGCCGCATTGATACCAGGTGAATCGCCACCACCCGTCAGAACGCCAGCCCTTGTCATCTCGGTTCCTCCTCCAAGCTATCCCTGTATGGCATGGCCTCCGCTCCCCGCCTGCTCCAGCAGCGCGAGTGCGATGACCTTGATCTCATCCTGAATGGCCCTGCCGACGACGCGCGGGTCGAACACCTTCTTGTTCGGACTCCAGCCCCTCCCCGGGAAGAGGTTGACCACATCGTCCTCCACGTCTGAGGGCGGAATGATCTCCGCAGCCCGCTCCATGTAGTACTCCGCCGCCGCCCGACCGTAGACATACTGGTAGTGCGTGTCCTTGTTCAGCTTTCGAATTCCTTGGCGGACAGCGTCTCGGATCTGGTCGGGGAGAACGCCGGACGAGCCGTGCAATACGAGGGGAACCTCGAGCCCCGCCTCGCGCAGCCTATCCCGAATCTCGGCAGCCAGGTCGATCCGAAGCTCGATGTCCTTCCCCTTCGACACGCCGTGCTCGGTTCCAATCGAGATGGCCAGAAGATCCGCTCCTGTTGCCCGAACGAACTCAACGGCCTCATCGGGATCGGTGTAGAAGGCATCGTCCGACGAGATCTCATCTTCGACGCCCTTGATCTTCCCAAGTTCCGCCTCGATCAGGATTCCCGAGCCCTTTGCCTGCTCGACGACACTTCGGCTAATGCGAACGTTTTCGTCGAACGACTCGAGAGATGCATCGATCATGATCGACGACACGAGGCGCTCGGAGATCGCTGTTCCGATCAAGTTCATCTCCCCGACCGTGAAGTGATCGAGATTGAGGTACACGGTGATCGGCCGACCGGCGGAGAGGGCATGGACCATGCCCGCAAGCGAGCGAAGGCCTGCCTCTTTGTCTCCCCCGCCAGCGAATCGCGCCGCGCCGGCGCTCACTTGCACCAGGAGGTCGGAGCGCCCTTCGCAATAGGCATCGAGGAGCCCCATGAGGATGTTCTGCTCCGCGATGTTGTTGGCCATAAACGCGTACCCGCCCGCCTCTGCGCGCCGGTACGTGTCTCGTAGTGCCTGTCCGTCTCCAAACGCCACGTCGTCCACCTCCGAATCCTTTGTCCGTGGGTATCTGTCCCTACCAGAGGCGTGTTCAGCTGCATGAAGATACGACATCCGCTGAAGGTTGTCACGATGTTCGAGTCACCCCTCCCGGCATTGACAACGGCTTTCGTTCCCTCGAAAGTACACCGACAAGGAAGGGAGCGGATCATGAATCGGATCGACGAAGCGACGGAGAAACAGTGCATCAACGCCATCAGGTTCCTGGCATGCGACGCTATCGAGAAGGCAAGATCGGGGCATCCCGGACTCCCTCTCGGAGCAGCCTCCGCCGCCTACGCCCTTTGGATGAGACACCTCAAGCACGATCCGACCGACCCCGCGTGGCCCGACCGGGATCGCTTCGTACTCTCCGCCGGCCACGGATCCTCTCTGCTCTACGCGCTCCTTCACCTTGCCGGGTATGACCTTTCGCTCGACGACATCAAGCAGTTCCGGCAGTGGGAGAGCCGCACGCCGGGACACCCGGAGAGCCACGTCACGAAGGGGGTCGAAGTCACGACGGGCCCGCTTGGACAGGGACTGGCCAACGCCGTCGGACTCGCGATGGCGGAGGCTCACCTTGCCGCTTCGTTCAATCGTCCGGATCGGGCGATCGTCGATCACTACACGTACGTCCTCGCTGGCGACGGCGACCTGATGGAGGGCGTCGCCTACGAGGCCTGTGCACTCGCCGGCCATCTCAAGCTCGGCAAACTCATCGCCCTGTTCGACTCGAATCGAATCTCTCTCGCAGGCTCCACGAACCTGGCGACCTCGGAGGATGTGGCGGCGCGCTTCGACGCGGCGGGATGGCAGACGCTGATCGTCTCCGACGGCGACGACGTCGACGAAATCGATCGGGCGATTGCCGAAGCGAAGGCGGATGCTACGCGTCCCTCCCTGATCGTCGTCGAATCGACGATCGGTCTCGGCGCGCCGACCAAGGCGGGAACGCACAAGGCACACGGTGCCCCCCTCGGCGCGGAGGAGATTGCAGGAGCCAAACAGGCGCTCGGCTGGCCGACCGAGCCGGCATTCCACGTGCCGGACGACGTCCGCGAGGCATTCGCGTTGGCTCGCGATCGGGGCGTCGAGGCGCATGCGGAGTGGGAGGCCCAATTCCAGCTCTACCGGAAGGCGTTCCAGGAACTCGCCACGGAGTTCGATCGCCGCATTGCGGGCGCGATGCCGGATGGATGGGCCACGTCCCTGCCAACGTTTGATCCCGATCCGAAGGGCCTCGCCACGAGAAAGGCATCTGAGGCCATCCTTCAGGCGATTGCCCCTCGTCTTCCTGAGCTCGTCGGCGGATCGGCCGATCTGAACCCGTCGACGTTCACATGGCTGAAGGAGTTCGGCGACTTCGAGGCGCCCGACTCCCACTCCGACGGCGTCCTCGGAGCCGTAGGAGGCCCTTGGGGCTACGAAGGCCGCAACATCCACTTCGGCGTCCGTGAGCACGCGATGGGCTCGATTGTCAACGGTCTTGCGCAGCATGGCGGCCTCATTCCCTACGGCGCGACGTTCCTCGTCTTCGCCGACTACATGCGCCCGCCGATCCGACTTGCCGCACTGAGCGGATACCGCTCGGTCTTCATCTTCACGCACGACTCCGTCGGTGTCGGCGAGGACGGCCCGACCCACCAGCCGGTCGAGCAGACAATGAGCCTCCGCCTGATTCCGAACCTGGTCGTCTTGCGACCCGCAGACGCCAACGAGACCGTCGAGGCCTGGCGCATCGCAGTCGAGCGAGAAGCCGGCCCAACCGCCCTCGTCTTCTCCCGTCAGGCGCTGCCGACCCTCGACCGGACCGACGTCGAGGCGGCCGCCGGGACCCGCAGGGGCGGGTACGTGCTCTGGGACTCGTCGACGTCGCCCCGACTGATCCTGCTTGCGACCGGATCGGAAGTGCACTTGGCTTTGGAGGCTGCTCGCAGGCTGGCCGAGAAGGGGCAAGTGACGCGCGTCGTCTCGTTGCCGAGCTGGGAGCTCTTTGAGTCACAGCCCGCCGACTATCGAGAGTCTGTCCTTCCAGATTCCGTTCGAGCAAGAGTCGCAGTCGAAGCAGGGCGAGGGCTTGGCTGGGGCCGCTACGTCGGTCCGGATGGGAGGATTCTCTCCATCGATCGGTTCGGTACGAGCGCCCCCGGTGGCGACGTCCTCAAGGCCTACGGGTTCACGGTCGACGCGATCGTCGAAGCAGCCCAGCAGATTGCCTCGTAGCCGAAGGCCTCGGGAGTTCTCACGATGTCGCCACTGAGATCGTACGCTGCCGCCGTCCGGAGTTTCTCTCCGAACGCTCGTCGGTATCTCCTGTTCACAGCCCTTCTCGGCGTCGGCACGTCTTTCCAGTGGCTCTTCTTCAATCTCTACGTCCTATCACTCGGGCACGATCAGGCGTTCGTCGGGCTCCTCGCGAGCATTCCGGCGCTCGTCACCGCTGTCTCCGCTCTGCCAATCGGATTCCTGCTCCCTCGGATCGGCTACCGGCGCGGCCTCTTTGTTGCGACCGGACTCCTTGCCGCCGCGTTCGCAGGATGGGCTCTGTTGCCGTCAGTCCCGATTCTCATCGCCGGCTGTGTCCTCGCCGGGCTTGGCTCTGCGCTCCTGTTCATTCTGTCATCGCCGTTGATGGTCGCCGCCAGCGATTCGGGGACCCGCACCCACCTCTTCGGCGTGCAGTTTGGGCTGAACACCCTCGTCGGCGTGGTCGCCAACTTCGCGGGAGGCCACCTCCCCCGTCTCTTCGCGAGCGGATTCGGCTTCGCCGCCGAGTCGCCGATCGCTTATCGTGCCGTCCTCCTGGTCGCGATGGCTCTCGCCCTCGCTTCGCTCCTCCCCGTCTCACGCCTTCGCGGTCTCGAGGCGGAACGGCAGCGGCGCGGCGTTCGATGGAGGGATCTGGCAGGACATCGCTCGACGCTCGCGAAGCTCCTCATTCTGCAGGGGACCGTAGCTCTCGGGGCCGGCATGTTGATGCCGTTCGTCAACGTCTTCTTCAAGCTCCGATTCCAGCTTCCCGATCCGTCGCTGGGCGCGGTCTTCGCAGCCTCATCTCTGATGACGGGCCTCGCCGCGATGGCGGCCCCGATCCTGGCCAACAGGCTCGGGAAGCTGAAGGCCATCGTCCTTTCGCAGGGGCTTTCGCTGCCCTTCCTCGTGGCGATGGGTTTCTCGCCATGGTTTGAGCTCTCCGCAGCCGGGTTTCTGATCCGGACAGCGCTGATGAACATGAGTTCGCCGCTCTTCATGGCCTTCACGATGGGGCTCGTACCGGCGAAACTCCGCCCCCTCACGTCGGGGGTGATGGCATTTGCCTGGAACGGAGGCTGGGCCCTCTCCTCATGGCTCAGCGGGAAGATTCAAGTAGCGTCCGGCTTCGCGCCGCTGTTCATCATCACGGGATCGCTCTACGTCACGGTCGTGGCACTGACCTACGTCTTCCTGCGCCATGCTCGCGAGATTGAGGAGTCGGAGATCGTCGAACAGCTCCACGTAGACGAAGAGGAGCGGATCTAGGCCTGTGGCGGCCTCTCGGATCCCTGGTGGAATGGAATCTCTGTGATGTCTCCGCCGCGCAGGATGCCTACCAAACGTCCGGCAGCGTCGGCGACGGACTGAGACATCGAACTGCCGAAGGCGAGGACCTCCGGCTCGATGCCGATCAACTCAACAGCCCCGGCAGCGTCGCCGAGCCGCTCGATGACGAAGGCGAGCGGCAGGCCGTGCGTTGTTGCGAGCATCCGGTCACAGGATCCAATCGGAACGCGGCGTATCGAGCCCGGATCAAGGCCCATCCGTGCCGCATCGACGATGACCAACTGATCAGGGCGCTCCCTGGCGACGATCCCGGACGCGTTCTCGAGAGCGATTCCAGCAT
>Ga0272444_10005282_pt1 | contig 11196 bp, 10 predicted proteins | sample SSMForm13_FD_201033 | JGI IMG/M metagenome (GOLD analysis project Ga0272444, IMG submission 201033) | Marine sediment archaeal communities from Little Sippewissett salt marsh, Falmouth, MA, United States - SSM-Form-13 | ecosystem: Environmental > Aquatic > Marine > Wetlands > Sediment ... | reverse complement strand
ATCCACGGTATATGCCCACAACAGCGAGCTGCTGGTGCAAAAAGGGGACAGCATCATGGCCGGGAAGCGTATCGCGCTTTCAGGAAACACAGGCAAATCGACTGCGCCCCATCTCCATTACGAGATTCGCGAAAACGATAAACCGGTTAATCCTTTAAAATATATCGATTATCATGAAGAATCCAATGAGCAAAACTGAAGGTGGCGTGATGAATACGATTATCGGCAAAGACACGGTCTTCACCGGAACACTTGACGTAAAAGGTGCCGTCCGGGTCGATGGAACCGTCAAGGGCAAAATAATATGCTCCGATACTCTAACGGTCGGCTCCGGGGGCCTCGTTGAAGCCGATGTCGAATCTCAGTGCGCCGTCATTGCCGGCCGTATCATGGGCAATGTGAACGCCTCCGAACGACTGGAACTCCAGGCAAAATGCGATATTGAGGGCGATATCCAGACCAAATCGCTGATTGTCGAGCAGGGAGCCATCTTCTGCGGTTCCTGTCAGATGAAGGGCAAACGCTCCGATCTGGGCTTTATTCCTCCGGAAACAGATAATCTCAACCAGGAGAAAAAGAACACCGCCGAGAATGTAAAAAAGTAAATAACAGGCCTGAAGCACTTTTGTGGATAACTCTCCAATTTTGTGGACAACCTCCTATGCAATTGACAGCTTTGGCGTTACATTAAAGACATGAAGCCATGATTAAGCGACTTTTCCACAAATTGCCCTTTCGGCTGAACTTAAATGAAAAATCCTTGAAGTTTTTGATCCAGCGGGCAATCGGGCCGAATATGTATCACAATACAGAGCAAATACTTATGATTGATTGGAGACGGTCTTATGGTCGAGACGAAAGATGACATACAGACTATCGAAAAGCTGAACGAGGCTTATAGCATCATAAAAAAGGAAATCGGCAAAGTCATTGTCGGGCAGGATGAGGTAATCGAACAGCTCCTGATTGCTCTTTTATCATCGGGGCACTGCCTTCTGGTCGGAGTTCCGGGATTGGCCAAAACGCTTCTGATTTCGACTCTGGCCAGTATTCTTGACCTGAAATTCAGTCGTATCCAGTTTACTCCCGACCTGATGCCATCCGATATCACCGGCACCGAGATTATCGAAGAAGACCGCTCGACGGGCCAGCGCGTTTTTAAATTCGTCCATGGTCCGGTCTTTGCCAACGTCATTCTGGCCGATGAGATCAACCGGACGCCGCCAAAAACGCAGGCGGCTCTCCTTCAAGCCATGCAGGAGCATGAGGTTACCTCGGCCGGGCAGACATTTCAACTCGATGAGCCGTTTTTTGTCCTGGCGACGCAGAATCCGATTGAGCAGGAGGGGACATATCCGCTGCCGGAGGCCCAGCTGGATCGCTTTATGTTCAATGTCTTCGTTGATTATCCCTCGACCGAGGAGGAACAGAAAATCGTCGACACAACCACCAAAGTCCATGACTACCGGCTGGATAAGATTCTCAACGCTGAACAAATCTCAACCTGCAGCAACTGGTTCGGCGGGTGCCGGTCTCACCGCATGTCATACGATATGCCGTCGATATCGCCCGCACCACCCGCCCGGATGAAAAGGCCCCCGATTTCGTCAAAAACTGGGTTTCCTGGGGAGCCGGCCCGCGGGCCTCGCAATATATGATCCTGGCGGCCAAAACCAGATCGATTCTCAAGGGACGACCGACGCCCGGGCCGGAGGATGTCCGTTTCGCCGCCCTGCCGGTTCTTCGCCATCGGATCGTAACCTCATTCAACGCCGAGGCCGATGGTGTCGATTCGGTCATGATAATCGAGAAACTCCTCGAAACGGTTAAGGAAAAGACTTAATATCTATTATACGAGTTATGTTCGAATGAGTAGAATAATCGACGCCACCGGAAGGGAATCCGGCCCGGACGACCATGGGGGGAACCATGCTCGGTGATTTCAATTTAAGACAATTGCCGCCCTGCGGTAAAACGTTTGTGGCGCTTTTTGTGGTGCTGGTCCTGCTGATTTTGTCATGGATGACGATAATCGGCTTCATGGAGGCCGACTGGATCGGTGATTCGGAAAAACCGCTGACCTACGATGAATACGACGTATCGGCCGATATTACCACCATCATGGATGATGAGGAGGCGGTGACACCGCCGATATGGGCTGATTCCGGGCAACAGCAGCCGATCGATGAATCCGACCTGGAGAGATTCAGGGGTGTCGAGACGGTCGAGGCTATTTCCAAATGGAAAAAATTCGAAGATAACATGAAATGGGCGCTCGAGCATATCAGCAGTATGGCCCTTTTATACTTCGCCCTCGGATTGCTTTTCATGTTAACGCCGGTTTCAGCCGGAACCAGGAAATTTTTCTTCTGGATAGCCGCCGTGCTGTTGTTCCTGCATGTGCTTGGTCTCAGCGGACATGGTTTCTGCTGGCCGGCCGACCTTCTGACCTGGATTTGCGGACCCCTCATTCTTATTGTCTTTTTCGTGATGGCCCTGATTATCCTGGCGAGGCTGAAAGCGAAATAATACGAACCGATGAACGTACCGACCACGCACAAAGTCATATGGGGTGATGCCCGAAATCTCGATGAGGTCGCCGATCAGGCCGTGCATCTGGTCGTCACCTCGCCGCCCTACTGGCAATTGAAGGATTACGGCGCCTCCGGTCAGATCGGATTCAACGACACCTATGATCAATACATTAACAACCTCAGCCTGGTCTGGCAGGAATGCCACCGGGTGCTCCACCAGGGCTGCCGCCTGGCGATCAATATCGGCGACCAGTTCGCCCGGTCGGTATATTACGGCAGATATAAGGTTATTCCCATCCGCACCGAAATTATCAAAGCCTGTGAGGCGATCGGTTTCGATTATATGGGGGCCGTTATCTGGCGCAAAGTCACCACCTGCAATACCACCGGCGGGGGAACGGTCATGGGCTCGTATCCCTACCCGCGCAACGGCATTTTGAAACTGGACTACGAGTTCATCCTGATTTTCAAAAAGCCGGGCCGGGCACCGGCGGTCGACAAAAAGAGAAAAGAACTATCCCGGTTGAGCCCGGACGAGTGGCAAACCTTCTTCAGCGGTCACTGGACTTTTTCCGGAGAGAAACAAACAGGGCACCTGGCCATGTTTCCCGAGGAATTACCGCGACGATTGATCAAAATGTTCACTTTTATAGGCGATACCGTGCTGGACCCGTTTCTGGGAAGCGGTACCACCTCACTGGCGGCGGCCCGGCTCGATCGGCACTCGATTGGCTGTGAAATCAACCCGGCCTGCGAAAAAATCATCAAAAAAAAGCTGGCCGCGACGGATCGTGAAAACCATCTGCATTTTATATCGTGCAGACCCTTACGGCCTGATCTCCAACGGCGAATAGCCGCCCTGCCGTATATTTTGGAAAAATCGGATGTGCCGGATAAAAAGGTGGACATAAAGAAAGCGACTTTCGGCTCCCGGGTGGACAGGGAAACACCGCCGCGGGAGCGGTATTTCATCGTCGAGGAAATAATCTCCGGTAATCGTCTCCGACTGAAAGACGGCCCGGAGATCACTCTCCACGGTGTCAGGGAAAACCGCCGGGGCCGAAAGGAACTGCTCGGTTTTCTCGAACGAGAACTCAAAGGCAAGGCCGTCTGTGTCCGGGAGCATGATACCGGCCGGCCGCCGAAAGACGGTTCATCCTGTTATGTCTATTTGAAAAACCGGACTTTCATCAACGCCCGTTTGATCCGTGACGGTCTGGCCGAGCTCGATGAAACAGCGGCGCTCAACCACCGCTCACTGAGGAAACTTAAAAGCGCCGCGCGTCCGGCCATGGCGGTTTCGGAATGAAACCGCTGAAGAAAGAGGCAGAAAAATTATGACACCCGCCGAATATCGCCGGTATCTCGATCCCGAGGTGGTCGGGAAACTCCGGGGGATGGAGCTGAAGGCCCGGATGGTGGTCGAGGGATTTATCGCCGGTCTGCATAAATCGCCCTACCATGGCTTTTCGGTCGAGTTCGCCGAGCACCGGCAGTACATGCCGGGCGACAACATCCGCGACATCGACTGGAAGGTTTTCGCCAAATCGGATCGGTACTATATCAAGGAATACGAGGAGGAAACCAACCTCAAAGCTTACCTGTTACTCGACTGCTCGGCCTCGATGGCGTACAGCTCGGGAGGAACGGTCAAGCTCGACTACGCCTCGACGCTGGCGGCCGCCCTCTCGTTTATGATGCTCAAGCAGCGCGATGCGGTCGGGCTGGTGACTTTCGATGACAAAATCAGGCAGTACATTCCACCCCGGTCGAAAACGGGCCACCTGCACGTTCTTCTCCGGGAGCTGGCCGGCCAGAAAGCCTCGAACCGCACCGATATCGCCGCGACCTTGCACCAGATGGCCGAGCGGATCAACCGCCGCGGCCTGATCGTCCTTTTTTCCGATCTGCTCGATTCCCCCGAGGAAATCGTCTCGGGCCTGAAGCATTTTCGGCACAAGAATCACGAAGTCATTCTCTTTCATATTCTCGATCCCCGCGAACGCGATTTCGCCTTCCCCCGCGAGGCCGTTTTCAAGGATCTCGAAACCGGCGAGGAAATAACGACGCTTCCCTGGCAGATACGGAAGCATTATTCAAGAAAATCGAAGGAGTTTTCCGACTACATGGCCGCCGAATGCCGCCAGAGCCGGGTCGATTATCACCTGATCGACACCTCTGTACCGTTCGACCTGGCCTTGTACGCCTTCCTGAGCAAGCGGGAGAAATTGTACTAAACTCAAAGCTTTTGCCCGGTAGCCGATAAATAGTGGCCGACAGATTGTCATATTCCTCTTTTTTTCCTTGACAGAAAAGACCATATTATGTATTATTGAAACGTGTAAAGGCAGCGGATGGACATCTTTGATCTGCATCGTGCAATTTAATACATTGTATTATTTTTGACCCGGTATTTACCGCAAAGCCTCACATATATCAGATTTGCGTGTGCTGAAGTTGCAGGTAGTGCAGTTTTTGTGGAGGGGGTGGTGTATACGGTTAAAAACAGACGTTAATCCGCCTTAATCCGCTATAATTTAACTCATCATGAAGGGAGGATTCATGAGCAGGGCGGTTTCTTTCATTCTATTCATTTCAATCTTAATTGTCGTTCTCGGGGCACCGGTATCGGCCCACTGGAATGCCCGTATGGGCCATAAGATGCACTTTCCGCAGTTTCCCGACGACGGCGATGTTTATGCCAGCGGCGATTTCTTTCTGGCCGATGACTGGCAGTGTTCGCAGACCGGACCGGTCAAGGATATCCATTTCTGGGGCGCCTGGATGAACGACAATCCGGGGACTATCACCCGTTTCGAATTGCAGATTTACGATGATGTCCCGGCCGGGACCGGCGATATCAGGCACAGCCGACCGGGCAATCTGCTCTGGTCGGAAACCATACTTCCGGAAGACTACAGTGTTGACGGCCCCATTATACACGGCGACTGGGGCACGCAGGTATGGTATGATCCGGGTGCCAATCTCTGCGACGATTTCGACCAGGTAGGTTTCTGGCAGTATAATGTTTTCCTGCCGCAGAATTCCTGGTTCCAGCAGACTGAAGGTGAAATCTACTGGCTGGCCATCAAGACCGTCGTGGCCGAGGGCGATCGTTACTGGGGCTGGCGAACTGCCGAAAACCACTGGAATGACGATGCGGTCTGGTACGACGACCAGTACGGCATGTGGATCGATATGGCCGAATGCGTACCCGGGAGCGGAGAAGGCTTCCCCTATGTCCTGGGTGATTTGAACGACGACGGCTTAACCGATGCTCTCGATCTTCAATATTACACCAACTGGTGGTATCAGGGAGGGCCGCCGCCAATCTATGAGTATCCCCCCGGTAGCGGATTCTACCCCGCCGCTGATGTCGACGGCGACTGCGCCAACACGGAAGCCGATATCAACCGGCTTCAGCAGTATATTTTCGATCAGATTCCCATGCAATACTGCGATCCCTATATACCCAATATCTCGCTTGATCTGTCTTTCGTTATCAATGACCACGAACCGGGTGACATCACTCCCATGCTGCCCACGCTGACCGAATACGGCGCGGCCGTACTCCTGGTCCTCCTGATCGGCAGCGGTATTTTGGTTATGCTCAGGAGGAGGCATATCAGACTGCAATAAACAAAAACCAGCATAATCGGTTATTAATCGACAACACTTGGAGGAATACCATGCGTGCGGCATCTCCGATTGGTGTAATAACCTTCCTTATATGCACATGTCTGACCCCATTTGCTCAGGCCCACTGGGAAATCGGCGACGATTATAATATGCATTTCCCGCAATTGCCTTCAACGGGGCCATGCACCTATGTGCAGGCCGACGATTACCACCCGATTGCCGACGACTGGCAGTGCTCGTTTACCGAAGCCATCGGCAAGATTCATTTTTGGGGTGGGTGGGAAAATCAACCCGGTACATTCCTGCATTTTAATATTATCATTCGTGATAATGTCCCGGCCGGGACCGACGGCCTGCCATACAATCATCCCGGGGGGATAGTATGGGATCAGAATTTTACCATTGAAGGATTGCACTATACTGTCAACGGGCCCTTTGTTGAAGACCCGAACATGTCGTGGTATGATCCGGAATCCTTCAGTAATGGATGCTATATCAAAACAAGCACCGAATATTACCAGTACAACATCCATATTCCGGAACATCTGAGGTTTGTGCAACAGGCCGGACAGGTTTACTGGCTGACGGTCATAGCCTCATCGGATCAAGACTGGGGCTGGCGTATGACCGATAACCATTGGCAGGCCCGGACGACATACTACCTGCATTATGAAACCTGGATTAATATGACACCCTGTATCGGCGGACGCGAATGCCTGCCCTATCTCCCCGGCGATATAGACTACAATGGCTTCGTCGATGCCATCGACTACAGCTGTTATATCGATTGGCTCCAGGGAGGCCCCGCCCCGGTCTATGAATATCTGGCCGAGGATTTTACTCCCCCGGTGACACCATATTATCCGGCTGCCGATGTCGACTGGATTTGCGGTTATCAGGACAGCGATACGGCCTGGCTCAGGCAATGTATTTTTGAAGGAGGCGAACTGGGTTTCTGCGTGCCGTTCTACTGGAGTGACGAGCGACTCGATATGGCCTTCGTCATTGATATCGACAATTCGACGCCGACTCCGTTGGCTGTCCCGTCCCTGACCCAATACGGTGCGGCAGTTCTTTTGCTTCTTCTGATTACCAGCGGCACTTTCTTTGTTCTAAAAAAGCGCCGGGCACTGATGCGGCATTCCTGATAACGCCCGGACATTGCTATTTCTCGGCGCCGGAGGGCGGCCGTCTCTTAAGACCGTTACCGGCGCCTTTTTTATCCCGGATTCAGCTTCGGCCAGCCGAAGTCCGGTTTTGAATATCGGCAAAAAGGCTTGACAAATCCTTCGGCCGGTGTTAAATAGCCGTTGTCCCAAAATACACAACACCAGAAGACAACTCACCCTTTGATAAGGAGCAAAATATGATGCGGCTTGTCATTATGGCAGCGGCCTTCATGGCTGTCCTGACGACAGCAGCCGGGCCCGCCCTGGCGCAGGGTTTTTATATGCTCAACTTCCCGGAAAACAGGATCACTTTCGGCATGACTTTTTCACATATCAACTTCGCCAACCGACCCGAGCTTTCCACTTTTTCAGGGCTGTATAAAATGCGAATCAGCTATCCGGTGACATCCCTCAACAGACTCGAACTGGCCCTGCCTGTTTCCTATGTCAATTATGATATACTAAGAACCAACGAAATCGGGCAGATAATCGATAACCGGTTTGATCAAACCGCGGTGGGCAACCTTTACATCGGTTATCGCACGGGACTTCCTTATTATGGAGGCCCCGAGATGACATTTTCGTTTGGTATCTATCTGCCGACGGCCGAGGAGGATAAAGGGTTGGCCACAGGTGACGGAGCTTTTGCCGACACTTATGACATGTGGGCCATGATGCCCAACACGCTGACCATTCGAGGCAACATGGCTTTGCGACAGATATCTCCCGACGGTCCCTTTTTTGAGATTGAATTAGGCCCGGATGTTCTATCGATTGATGATGGTATTGACAACGAAGTCGAGCTGTTCATGCATTATGGTTTATCGTCAGGTATTGCCACCGGGATGTTTATGTTACGGGCCGAATTGCTGGCCTTGTTTATTGTCACTGAAGACGTGCAGGACTTTGCCGATCGATTCCTTAACACGGTTGCCTTCGGGGCGATGTTGACATCCTATAAAATTCGCCCGGGCCTGTTCTATCAAAAACCGCTGGATGATGAACTCGATTTCATCGATGGTATTTTCGGAGTCAAGCTGGAGATAGTAGAATAGAAATTTAATATATGATAATTCCAGGTCAGGCTCATTCGCGAAATTTATCAATATGTCCGGCCAGCCCTGACGAAACAATCTCTTGCCGCCTCCGTATTCTGTTTTATATTTCGCCCAGGATTGTATAACTCTTATGGAATTGATGACAAATCATACCGGTTTGCCCTTCCACCGGGCGGCAAGTCTCATTATTATAGCCATTATCATATTATGCTCTTCGGCTCGCGCCGGGCTTGTCGAGGGTTCTGTTTACGATTTTGAAAGCGGCGAGCCGATCGCCAACGTGACCATCAGGATTGAGGGAACCGGGCGCTCGATGATCGCCAATGAAAACGGCCGCTATCGCCTGCGGCTGCCGCCGGGCGATTACCGCCTTAAATTCAGCCATATCGCCTATTACTCCGCATGGCAGAATATCCAGGTGCCGGACTCCGCCATAAATCTGGATATTCGTCTCCGGCCGACGATTATTCAGCTGAAGGGAATGAAGGTCTACGACCGGGCTTATGATCCGGGCCAGCTTATAATACTCGAGGCTATCAAACGTAAAGAGGAGATTCTCTCCAAGCTGAGCCGTTATACATTCGACGCTTATACACGTTTTCTGGCCCGCAACACCTCTGAGGCTGATTCGGTCGATATCGATTTCATCGCCGAGTCCCAGGTAACCGGATTCTGGGAAAAGCCCGATAAGTTCAAGCAGATTATCAGGGCTCGTAAACAGACGGCCAACATTCCCCCCGAGGGGAACCTGCTGACCGTGGGGGCCCTTCTTGATTTCAACCGGAATCGAATCGATTTTGGCGAATATGCCGTCGTTTCTCCCACCGCCGGCGATGCCCTGGATTATTATTCATACTATCTCATTGACACTCTTTACATAGACAGTCAGGCCGTGTTCCGACTTGAAATCGAGCCCAAAAATCAGATAGACCCGCTTTTCGAGGGCGTCATTGACATCGCCGACTCATCTTACGAGGTTGTCGGCGTCGATCTTACGTTCAATGAAAAATTTATGAGCAATATCGTCAAAGATCTTCGCTATCGCCAGACAATGGTCGAATTCGAACAGGAATACTGGATGCCGGTGGAAATCCGCCTGGAGGCCCGGATCGATATCCCACTACCCGGTCTGCCCGACTATGAAATAGAATATCTGGCGGCTCTTCACAACTACACCTTCGAGACAGATCACCCCGACGGTACCTTCAATGAATTCTTTACCGAGGTGGCTCCACAGGCCGATGATATCGACTCGGCCAGCTGGACCGCCCAGCAGATGGTGCCGCTGACCGGCGAGGAAATCGATGCCTACCAGCGGATAGACTCGACCGTTCACGCCCCCAAATCGATCCTGAGAAGATCGATCGGCATACTGACGGGGGCGATTGCCACAACCATTTCCGGTTATGATCTCTTTCATTTTAATCGAGTCGAGGGGGCCTATCTGGGTCTCGGCTTTTCCCGGGTCGATCTGGTTTCCGGACTGACCCCCTGGCTGAGAGGCGGTTACGCCTTCGGAACCGAGAAGTGGCAGCATCAGTATGGCTTCCTCTACAGCCTCTCGGAGCGTTATGGCCTCCGTCTCGGGGCCGAGTATCAGGATAAGATAATATCCTGTCCCTCGTTTTTTTCCGATTCCAGAAGTAACTCGACCTTCGGAGCCCTGGTCAACAAAACCGATCCGCTCGACTACTACCGGGAAAAGGGATTCCGCCTGTTTTTGTCGCAGCGAATTTTGTACAAGACCCGTCTAACTCTGACATATCGCCACTACCGGCAAACAGGCCAGGAAAACAACACCGAATTCAGCCTTTTCCGTGACAGCAAAAAACACCGGCCGAACCGGCAGATTGCAGATGGGCGGCTCCGTTCACTCCAAGCCGCTTTCACCTGGGACAGCCGCCCCCGTATAAAAAACAAAGGCGAGATTGTGGTGCTCTCCGACAACACCTATACCATCCTGGAAACCGGCGTCGAATATACCTCCCCTGATATTCTCAAAAGCGATTTTGATTTCACCAGGGGCTATTTTTCTCTGAAGCACCGGCGCCGCCTTCTTGGGCTGGGTGTCACTTCGCTCTATTTATTCGGCGGGATATCCCGGGGAACAGTCCCGCCACAGAGATATTTCACGATCGATGCTCTGGGTATGATGGTTTCGCCGCGACTGGCTTTCATGACTCTCCATGAAACCAATTTCGGCGGCGACCGGGCGGCCGGGGTATATCTCGATCATGATTTCGGGACCAGCCTGTTCCGCCGGACCGGTCTGCCTTTGATAAAAGATATCCCCTTATCCCTTAGTGTCCACGGCGGGCTTTTCGTAACCGAATTTGAAAATACCGAGTGCCCCCTGCAAGGGGCTCTGCCGTATTGTATTGATCGCCCCTACAGCGAGATCGGTTTCGGGATAGGACGACTGCCGCTATTGCACGCCCGGCTGCAATTCAGCTGGCAGCTTTCGGACTATAATACCGACTCCTTCGCGTTCGATTTTAATATCGGGCTTTTCTCAGACGATTAAGCTCACTTTGAGCCGGGCGGAGAGTCGGATATGGCGGCCGCGGCCCGGCAGGCAAAATCAATCAGATAGTCACGAAGAGCGTCCTCATCGGGGGGCCTGGAAACCACCTGAAGCCTATTTTCCGATATTTCCTCGATCCGGGATATTTCATCATCGTCCCTGTCATCGGCAGAGACAATCAGAATGGCCTCGGTTTCCACCGGATCGATATCATCCGGGCCGGTTCGCCCATATGAGTAACCGGTTAGTTTCTGGTACCACCAGAAATATAT
>Ga0272444_10005281_pt1 | contig 11197 bp, 10 predicted proteins | sample SSMForm13_FD_201033 | JGI IMG/M metagenome (GOLD analysis project Ga0272444, IMG submission 201033) | Marine sediment archaeal communities from Little Sippewissett salt marsh, Falmouth, MA, United States - SSM-Form-13 | ecosystem: Environmental > Aquatic > Marine > Wetlands > Sediment ... | reverse complement strand
TGATAGTGCCGAATTTCAATGAGATACCAAGAGGTACTTTACGTTCCATTATTCGCCAATCAGGACTTGATATCGAAGAATTCATAGAACTGTTGTAACCACAGAGCGAACACCCCGAAATACTTTAATATCGTCCAGTTGTTGGGGAATTGAGCATTGACAGGAGGGAGAAGATTGTCTGATATCGCATGGAGACCCACTGAGGATTATATCGAGAACGCGAACGTCACCAGGTTCATGAGGAAGCACGGAATCAAGGATTATGAAGAGCTCATCGAGCGCTCAACCCAGGACATAGAATGGTTCTGGGATGCCGTTTTAAAGGACCTAGACGTGAAATGGTACGAGCCTTACCATACCGTCATGGACGATTCCAAGGGCATTCAATGGACAAAATGGTTCCTTGGAGGCAGGACGAATATCGTTCTGAACTGCCTTGACCAGCATCTCCAAACCAGGCCTGACAATACCGCGGTCATATGGGAGAACGAGGCCGGAGATAACAAGAGGATGAGCTATGCGGAGCTCGACCAGAAGGTTTGCAGGTTCGCCAACGGTCTCAAGTCCCTTGGTGTCAAGAAAGGGGACCGCGTGGGCCTCTACATGCCCATGGCACCCGACATTATTGTTGGCTTTCTAGCCACAATAAAGATCGGCGCCATCATCATACCGGTGTTCTCCGGCTTTGGCCCATACGCCCTAGCGGAGAGGTTGAACATTGCGGAGGCCAAGGTCCTGCTCACTGCTGACGGCACCAAGCGTAGGGGCAAGACCGTTCAGATCAAATCCAATTCGGAAGAAGCCATAGCCACCGTCCCATCCCTGGAGCACGTGGTCGTGCTTGACAATATCGGACTAGAGACCACATGGAAGGAGGGAAGGGACATTTGGTGGAAGGACCTTGTCGATGGCCAGCCGGACACATGCCCCACGGAGCACATGGATGCAGAGGAGAATGCAATGATTATCTTCTCGTCAGGCACCACTGGCAAACCCAAGGGCACGGTACACTCCCATGGCGGCTGCCTTGCCCAGATATGCAAGGAGCTCGGCTATTTCTTCGACGTCAAGGAGGAGGATAATTTCTTCTGGCTCTCGGATATCGGGTGGATGATGGGGCCCTGGATGATCATCGGGGTCATGAGCTTCGGCAGCACCATCGTCATCTTCGAGGGTGCACCCAACTACCCGGACCCTGGCAGGTTGTGGAAACTCATACAGGACAACAAAATATCCACACTTGGCATTTCACCCACCGCCATACGCCTGCTCATGCGCTCAGGCACGGAATGGGTGGACAAGTACGACCTCTCTAGCCTGAGGTTCCTGGGCTCCACTGGTGAGGTCTGGGACCCTGAATCCTGGGCCTGGTTCTTCGAGCACGTGGGAAAGAAGAAGCTACCGATAATCAACATCGCCGGAGGCACCGAGATCGTGGGTTGCTTCCTTGCTCCATTACCTATCACTGAGCTCAAGCCCTGCACCCTGAGAGGCCCTGGCCCTGGCATGGACATCGATGTCTTTGACGAGGACGGTAACTCCATAAGGGGTGAGATGGGATACCTTGTGTGCAAGAAGCCTTCACCTTCCATGACCAGAGGATTCTGGGGCGAGCCAGAGAGGTACATCAACACCTACTGGTCCACCTGGGACAATATCTGGGACCACGGAGACTGGGCCATTGTGGACGAGGATGGTTTTTGGTTCCTTGCAGGTCGCAGCGACGACACTATTAAAATTGCCGGAAGAAGGACAGGACCTGCCGAGATCGAGGCAGCACTCATGAAGCACGTGGCTGTTTCGGAGGCAGCCACCATCGGTATACCTGACCCCTTGAAGGGTGAGGACCTGGCCTGCTTCGTCGTGCTGCATGCAGGGTTCGAACCGGATGAGGAACTGAGAACCGAGCTCAGGGACCAGGTGGTTGCGGTCATGGGCAAGGCACTGAAGCCGAAAGTTATGCTCTTCGTCAAGGACCTGCCAAAGACCCGCTCCGCCAAGATAGTCAGGCGCATCATCAAGGCCAAGTACCTTGGGGAGGACATAGGCGACACGTCCTCTATTGAGAACCCAGGTGCCATCGATGGCTTGGATGACGCTATTTGAGTAAAGCGTTACGAAGACCCCGAACTGCTTCGGTACGATGCCAATATTTATCGCAGTTCTTCCCCATTATTTCCTCGCTGGCCTCGGCCTTCCTCCCCCCAAGGCCTGCTCGTAAATATGATATGATTTATGGTGTGGGGTACCTGGGTTAATTATTTTAGCCACTATGCCATTGCAGGTCCAACGGAGGAGAATCTCGTTTAGTCAAAATCGAGGTACACAATCAATAGAGGTGAACACATGACAAGGAAAGTTTGTATGGTCGGAGGAGCGACAACGCCCTTTGACTACGGCCCAACGGGCCATGAGACCATTGAGAGAGGTGCAGCAGACTGCATCCAGGAGGTCATGAAGGACGTTCCGGATTTTCACATGAGGGACCTGGACTTCATGGTGTACTCCCATTTCTCTGTCCATTTCGGGCACCAGCTGTGCTCGGAGTGGGTGATCCACGACCATCTAGGGCTCGTGGGCGTACCCCATATCAGGGTTGAGAACGGAGGTAACACCGGAGGCTCCGCATTGTACGCGGCGGCACTGTCCATCATGTCCGGCCACCACGACGTCGTTGGAGTGATCGGCTGGGAGACCATGGATTCGGTCAGGCAGTCCCAGGGCAGCGAGTTCATTGCCCTGGCATCGGACATCAGGTACGAGCTGCTGGTAGGGGGGATCTACCCTATCTACTACGCGGCCATGGCCAACAAGTGGATGAAGGAGAACGGGGTCACGGAAGAGGACGTGGCCACCATCGGAGCCAAGAACAGGAACAATGCCATGGACAACCCAAAGGCGCAGTGGTACAGGAACGAGCACAAGTACATCACCGTGGACGACGTGATGAACTCCAGGCTCATTTCCTACCCGATAAAGAAGTACGACTGCTGTCTGATGAGCAGGGGCGTTGCATTCGCATTGCTGTGCTCCGAGGATTACGCCAAGAAGGTCGCACCAGACAACTACGTCACCTTGGACGGGCTCGGCCTTTCCAGCTGCACCATAAGGGCTGGGGACAGGCTGAACTTCCCAGGCTGGACAGAGAGGTATGGGGAAGGGTATCCAGATATGACGGAGTTCGGTGCATGCAGGAATGCTGCGGACCAGGCATACAAGATGGCAGGCATCACGGACCCAGTCAAACAAATTGACTTTGGTGAGATACACGACGCCTTCGGTACATCCGAAGCACAGATATACAAGGCTCTGTACCTTGCTGACAAGGACAATATGGCACAGTTCCTGAGAGACGAGCGGACCAGCATGGACGGCGACATACCAATGAACCCGGGCGGAGGCCTCATGGGTTACGGCCACCCTGTCGGGGCAACCGGGATCATGAGCATGGTGGAATGCTACTACCAGCTTGCCGGGTTGATACCAAAGAAGCATGTCAGCACAAAGACCGAGGTCAAGGATGCGGAGTGCGGTATCGTGAACAGCCACGCAGGTACAGGTACCAGCATTTCCAACATCATTGTGAGGAGGGCCTGAAATGACACATGTAAAGAGACCGGATTTCACGAAGAAGGGAGAGTACAGGCCAGCTGACGTGAAGGAAACTGGCCTGGCATTCGTAGGTCACGAGATAACAGAGGACAACTCTGCAATGAACCAGTTCCTCCACTACGACCAGCTGTACACCATCAGGCACGGCAGGAACAGCAAGTTCTTCGCAGGACTACTGGAAGGCAAGCTCTATGGCACAAAATGTCCCAAGTGCGGTGACATCTTCCTACCGGTACGAGGCAACTGCTGGAACCTTGACTGTGCACTGCAGGAAACAGAGTGGATCGAGATGCCGCTCAAGGGCAGGGTTCACACCTGGACCATCGCAGGATGGAGCGGAAGAAGCTCATTGAAGCGCCTGCCAATAGTACTGGCATACGTTGTCATCGGCGACAGCAAGGTCGCCATCGCCAACGAGGTAAGGAACATCAAGCCAGAGGACATAGAGTTCAACATGCCTGTGAAGGTGGAGTTCGTTCCCAAGGAGCAGCGCGCCGGCATTGTCACGGACTTCTACTTCGTACCAGATGATGGATGGCAGCCTTCGAACGACAACCCAGAGGAAAAGGCAAGGATAAAGGAGCTTGTCCAGCCTGTTTACGATTGGGTCAAATCAATGAAATGAGCCTGTAAAAGGCCCATGAACTAAAGAATCTGGGCGTTCCGGCGCCCAGGTCATTTTACATTTTAAAAATCATTTGCCAGCCAGCATGTACCTTGCGATGAGCATCCTCTGTACCTCGTTGGTGCCCTCGCCGATCTCGCACAGTTTTGCATCCCTGAAGAACCTCTCCACAGGGTAATCCTTTGTATATCCGTATCCACCGTGGATCTGGATGGCGTTAAGGCACGCCTGCACGCTCCTTGTGGCAGCGAACAATTTTGCCATGTAGGCAGCCTTGGAGAACTTCTCACCCTGGTCCTCAAGCCACGCAGCCTTTCGCACAAGCAATCTCGCTGCTTCGAGGTCCGTTGCCATGTCTGCGATCATCCACTGCACTGCTTGGTAGTTCCCAATGGTCTTTCCGAAGGTCTCCCTCTCGTTAGCGTATTTGATGCTCTCTTCCAGTGCTGCCTGCCCAAGACCCACGGCCATGGATGCCACTGCGGTCCTTCCTCCCTCAAGGGTCTGCATGGCACCGATAAATCCTCTTCCAGGTGCATCTAGCATGTTCTCCTTCGGTATCCTGCAGTCTGTAAAGAACAGCTCGCTGGTGTGTGTTCCACGTAGCCCCATCTTGTCCTCGTCCTTTCCATATGATAGGCCTGGTGTGCCCTTTTCTACAATGAAGGCCGAGATGCCCTTCGAGCCCTTGGACTTGTCTGTCATGGCCATCACTGTGATAATATCTGCAATGCTGCCAGCTGTGATGAAGCACTTTGATCCGTTCAATACCCACTCGTCACCCTCAAGCACCGCGGTGGTGTTGGTTGCTGCGGCATCTGTACCTGCAGCAGGCTCTGTCAATGCCCATGCACCGAGCTTTTTTCCCGATGCCAGGGGAACTACATACTTCTCCTTCTGCTCCTCGGTTCCCTTGGCAAAGATATGGCCCACACCCAGAGAATTGTGTGCCTCCATGGTTATTCCGGTGGAGCCGCAGGCCTTGGAGATCTCCTCCAGGGCAATGGTATAGCTCACTCTATCGGTCCCAGCTCCTCCGTATTCCTTGGAGACCGTCATGCCCATGAGGCCCATCTTACCCATTTGTTTCACGATGTCCCATGGGAACTCCTTCTTCTCGTCGATATCCGCGGCCCTGGGTTTCACAACGTTCTCTGCGAACTCTGCCACCGTGGTCTTGACCATTTCCTGCTCAGGGGTCAGTTTGAAATTCATGACATGCACCTTCTCCCTTTTCGGGGATTGCTGTAAAGTGCTTGGGGGTTAAAAATCATTCGGTAATAAAAGGTCTGGCTTTACGTCGTTCGTTGATTTTTGTCAACGATCTCTCAACTACCAGCTCTCATTTCCATTTGATGTTCCAGATGCAGTGCCTATCGCCCCAGTGCTCGCAGGCTACCTTCTCAACCTCGCCTTTGGTCTTAGTAAGTGCGAGTATTCCTTCAAAGGCCCCTTGCCAAGCTAGGCAGGTCTCCTCTATCATGGAGACATCCTTGAACATAACCTGGGCACCTTCGTCTATGCTCTTGATGCTCACTTTCCCAAAGGCTATTGAGTCCTTGAAGTCATTGACCCCTTTTTCAGCGACCCTCTCTATGCCAGCTATCCTTGCTGGTACCGATATCAATTTCTTTCCAGCAACGGCCTCGAACCCGGCCCGTTTGATATGGTTGCGGTCATACCTGTCGGATATCCAGGTCAAAAGGTCGTCAGTGTACACGTTCGGATACCATTTGTCATCTATGATGTTCTTGAGGTCTATCCCGACATAACCGGAGCAACTCTTGACACCTGTGTCTCCCCATTGTTTGTTGATATATTGGACAAAACCCTTGAGGATTGCCCCCTTGGCCAACCGAGGTCCGGTCATGTCTCTCCCGTGGATAATTCCATGGGTCCATATAATGATTTTCCAGGATTTTTCCTCATCGGAACCTGTATTTGATCTTAGAGCATATCTTTCCTTAGAATATAGATGAACCAGGGCGGGATGCTCTCCTCATTGATCCATTTGAATGGCTCATCAGGTCTGCCCAGAGGCTTGTATGTCTTCACAAGCACGAGCCCTGCCTGATTGAACATCTCGTGGTAATCATGCACGGTCCAATAGATATCCTCCACTGGCCTTCTGTCCTCCATGTCCGTGTTCACGATGAGGACCTTGTCCCCGCTCTTTGCATTCCTGTTCTCTGGATAGTCCTTGGTGGTAAAGGACGCCCATTCATTAACATACATATCAGGGTTCGAATCCAATAGCAGCATGCTCCCTTCCTGGTGGAGGAGCCCTGCAAGTCCTTTCAATATTTTGGCCCTGTTCTCCATCCCCGGAATGTTGTCGAAGGTGAATATGGACTGCACTAGATCGTACTTCCCCATACCCAGATGGGAGTACTTTCCATTAGCCACGACCTGGTAATCCCCTCTTGGGTCGAACTTCCTGGCCCTGGCCACCATTTCCTGTGATATGTCGATACCAATGACCTCGAACCCGAGCCCCTTCAGGAACCTTGTGGAGCGGCCAGCACCGCACCCGAAGTCTATTGCCTTGTCTCCCTTCACATGCTTTTTGATGATGACCGGCAGGTCCCGATAGGCTAGATGATAGGTGTTCGGGAAATTTTGGAGCTTGGCATATGAACCAGCTGTCACAGGGTCATTGTATGCATTTTGGAAATCCATTCACGCACCTCAAGGAACGAACCTGATGAATATGGCGCACATGATGCCGATGATGATGGTCAGGAAGATGACGATGGCCATGTGCTTTACCATGATGTCTGACTCCACCCCCTTTCCTGCACCTATGGTAGCTACTGCGTTGTTAATTTTGGATGGGGTGATGGCCGATGCGACCCCACCGGCATTGGCATGGGAAGCGTACAGGGTCGTGAACTCTGAGTTATTCAATCCGATCTTGTCGCTCACCTGCTTCTGGATGCCGTAGAACAGCATGTTGCTGCCAGTCTCGCTGCCTCCTACTATTGCACCGAATAGGCCCAAAGTAGCGGCAACGAAGATGTAGCCTATGCCAAATACACTGGCAAGGGTTGTTCCAGCAATGTAATTCATGTTATGGTCCGGGTAATAGCTCGAGGGCACCAGCTCCCCCTCCCCCCACTGCATTGCGCTGAAAGCCATGATGTAGGCCAGCCCGAAGAACAGGCTGTAGGCGATGACTGGGCCCCATATCCTCCTTGACCAGACCTTGGCAGCAGCAGCTACCTGCTGCCTTGTGGGCTTCAGTATGGGGTATGACAGCAGTATGCTCACCCCGATGGGTGTGTAGGGTTGGACAAGAATGTCCAGGTCCACCACCTTGTATGCTGTCCAGAAGGATTTGAACCCGTCACCATCCAGTGTCTTCAGGTATGCGGTGATGTCAGGAATGCTGACCACTGCAGCGATGGCTATCAGTATGATCCATGGAGAAAGGGCTCGGACAAGCTCGTGCCTGTCCACCTTTTGCTTTACCCTGGTAGCGCCCCTGTGGTGGATCTTGAAATACAGCCACAAGGAAGCCATGCCCAGTATCCCCAGAGCAACACCGAACACCATGATCGGGAACATGAACAATGCCAATATTATGGCGCCCACACCGATGATTAGGCCGATGAGGGTTGCCGGGAAGCAGTATTCCCTTACTGACCTCCATCCCCCCACTATCCACAGCATAGCCAGGCTGATCACAGTGCTGACCACCGGGAGGAACAATGCGATCTTGAGGGTGAGGGTGTAGACCTCCATGCCGAATGCGGATGCTGGTAGTGTCACAGGTATGGACAGCAGTGCAAAGCTGGTGGCTGCGTTGTATCCCAGAACGGCCACGGCCACTGCAGCTCCCGGGCTGAATCCCATTGCCATGAGCAGTGGGGGGAATAGAGCGGGGGTGACCACGCCCAAGCTGGTTACGAAGGTTCCGAACCCTATGCCTATGAACAGTGCCTGTTCTTCCCTTTTCTCAACAACGTTGCCGATGGCCTTGGATATTGTGCCCAGGGCTCCACTCTCCTTCATCATGAAAATCATGAACATAGTGAGGACAACGGCGACGGTAATGCCCAAGGATTTCAATACACCATATATCACAGCACCGAGGACAACAAGTCCAGGTGTGTAGAAGAACCAGTTGGCTATCAGTCCTGCCAAGACAACGGCCAGAACGGCCATCTCCGCACCTGAGCGCTTCAACCACAGTATCCCCACGAATACCGCGATCATTGGCAGCAGTACCAGGAAGAACTGTACACCAGTATTCATTTTTTGTCCTCCATGGGGCATCTCCCAATGATTATTAAATATGTTGCAAGAGCGGTGTTTTTATGCTTTGGCTTGTCCTCGAGCGTGATGAATTAACAATGACCTTCTATTCATCATTGCACAGCCTGGCCACGTTCATGTCCACATCTGCCCCGATATGCCTGGCGATGGGAGCGCACTTGGCCCTGAGAAGGTAGAGAATAGGCCCATATTCTGTTTCTGTGAAGGACTCGAAGTTAGCCATGCCCTTTGCGACTATCAGGTCGCAGGAGTCCATCAATTCTCTGAGCTCGTCCGTTATCCTGTTAAAGTCAACACCTACTGCATTGGAGTTTGTGGTTAACACCCTATCCACTGGCATGTCTAGCTCTTCGACCTCTTTCTCCGTGGCGTCGGTGAGTATCGGCCCGCCCTTGACAACGAGGGTAACATGAGCCCCCATAGCCTTCAGCTCTTTTACGAGCAAGGTGTCGAACACGATCTCGCCTACGTTATCTGTGAAGTACAAGAGCTTGGACCCTGGCCCGATCAATACCCTGGCCCTCTCCAGGTCATCAACGCCCAATCCCTCGGTTGCCAGCTCCTTGAACTTACCTTTCAGTCCTTCGGGGTCCGAACCTATTCCGGTGCGGATGCCGAAGTCCAGCACGTTCCCGGCAATGGCGCACTGCACAGCTGCCCTGAGCCTGTCCTCTGCACCTTCAACTAGGTCCTGGGCCTGGGGCAGGAGGGACAATGCGGTCTCGGTGCTCCTGAGCTTTATGGAGAAATACGGGTCATTGGTGCCTAGGAGCTCGTAGACTTTTGAATGTATCTCTGATGCAATTATTGCAGAGACATCGATGCCTCTTCTTTCCATGACCTCCTTGGAGATGGCCATGGCTCTCTCAGCTAGTTCTGGGTTTATAAGATTCGCCTCGTATTCCGAGCGCTTGATGAGGCAGGGCCTGCATTCAGGCTGGATCTTCATGGCTCACTCATTCTCGATCCTGGGTGCAAGCAAATACTCGCCCCAGCCCGCTCCTTCTGCGATCTCGAACTCCATCTTCACAGGGTAGTTCTCTGCCATGTGCAGTATTACTTTCGGTGTGTTGACGGCGTTGATCATGCTTGAAAAGTAGTTGAGCGGGAACATGGAGGACGTGGAGTCCTTGCAGTCCAGCTCCTCGATGAGGTCCTTCGGTAGCCTCAGGTCCACTGAGTCCGTCTCGCCCTTGGATGCGACCTCGAATGCTTCAGGGGAGACCATGAGCGTGATGTGGTCCGAGACGTTCTCGCTTGCCTTCACCGCCCTTCTCAGCTCTCCAGTGCTGATGGTGGCCTTTGTGGAGAACTCCAGGTTCGGCATTTTCGGGTCAGACATGCCGGCTGTGTCCACCAGGGACATTCTTCTTGTCAGGTTCCCGAACCTGATGACCAGCCTGTTCTTGTCCTCGTCCTGCTTGAGATGGATGACGTCACCTGACTTGACGAGCTTCAGTATCTCCTTGATCTTGTCCAGGTCCACTCCCAGCTCGCACTCCTTGGCCTTGTAGTCCTCGAATGCCTTCTTGTTGAGCTTGAAGTTGACCATGGCCACGTGGGCTGGGTCCACTGCCCTGATGTGCAGCTCGTCCTTTGTGACATTGATCTTTGCCTCGTCCACCAGTATGTTGATGGCATCCACGGCTTCCTTCAGAACCTCTGATTTGATCTTTGCATCGAACATGGGTCTCTCCCCTTGTCTGCGGTTGCGCCCATAATGGATTCCTTCAATTTAAGGTTTCCTAATACTCCCGCCAGGTATGGTTGCATTTTGTGCACCTGTATATCCTGGTTTCGGGCTCGTCGGCGGCCCTGGTCTGCCTGAGGACCCAGAACGCCTCGTTGTGCCCGCATTCCGAGCAGCGCACCTTTGCCGTGGGCAGGGTTTTCGCATCACCCTCGACGATCATCATCTCCTTGTCCTCTGCCTTCTCAACGATGATCTGCTTCTTGCTGGCGTCCTTTGGCTTTCGGAAATCACATTTCCTGCAAACCCACTCGTCCCCCTCAGGGAACATCAGCGAACTGCATTCAGGACAGAACATAATTCCACCAGCATTGGATAGGACTATGATTATTTAGAATTATTGGCGCTCACATAGAGGACGTCACGGCCAATATATTTTCGTCCCTGGCGCACAGTCACAGTAGAGGAATAAACCCTGGGCGTTTGCATGTGGGTCAAATGGTTCCTCACCATTATTGTACTGCAGGTCAAAATCTACACCCGAGCCATCACGCCAGTAGCCTTGCCAACCAGATGAGGTGTAATGATAGACTGCTTGGAAATTGACATTCTCCATGAGAAGATCAGATGCAATATCAAGGTCTGAATAGGGAAGTGCGATGGAGTTCCAACCTCGGGAGAGGGTGAGATTCAAAGGCTCAGAATAGGATAATCCACACATTGAATAATTGGTATCTGGAGGGACGTAATAGATATGCACAAAGCAGGACCTATTGTTTGTCAATGGATAATCACAGATATTGACAATGCCTGAATTAGGATCAGCACCATCCCTATGGATATATGATCGCCAATGTCCATTGACAAGATCGATTATCTCCAGGACAACAAAACCTTGTGCTTCCATGTGCATTGCCCAATCATGTGCGGTCCAACCACCTTCAATGTAGTATTCATGCACTGATAACAAATTATAACCTTCTGAAATAGAG
>Ga0272444_10005280_pt1 | contig 11198 bp, 6 predicted proteins | sample SSMForm13_FD_201033 | JGI IMG/M metagenome (GOLD analysis project Ga0272444, IMG submission 201033) | Marine sediment archaeal communities from Little Sippewissett salt marsh, Falmouth, MA, United States - SSM-Form-13 | ecosystem: Environmental > Aquatic > Marine > Wetlands > Sediment ... | reverse complement strand
ACTCAAATGGGAAGACGCCAAGCCGGCTGATTGCCTCCTCCCCGTCGGACCCGAGTGAGACGTTGTACACGTCGGTGGGGACTCCCTCCACGGAGATCGTCGTTACGTCGGTGAGATCGTACCCGGCCAGAGGAACCGTCAGCGGCCGTTTTGGAAGAACGCCGCTGGCGTTGTCCCCGTCGGTATCCGCGTCGTTTGGATCGGTGAAGTAGGTCTCCAGTTCCTCACGGTCGGAGAGGCCGTCGTTGTCGGAATCCCAATCGAACCTGCTCGTTCCGATGAACACCTCCTCGCCGTCGGAGAGGCCGTCGCCATCGGAGTCGAAATCGCAGAGCGAGCAAACGCCATCATCGTTCAGCTCACCGTCGTTTCCCGCCGCGGTATCCACGTCGGCCTCGACGTCGTCGCCGTCCTGCAGCCCGTCGTTGTCGGAATCATCGTCGTTGACGAAGCCGTCCTCCGAAGCGCCTCCGTTCGGGGCACAATTGCAGCCGGGCTTGAACTCGATGTCGTCCTGGATCCCGTCTCCGTCGGTGTCCTTCTGCAACGGATCCGACTGGTCGCCCAATAACGCAAACGGGAAGACGCCCGCGCGGCTGAGCGCCTCTTCACCGTCGGAAGCTAGATCGATGTTGTAGACCGTGATCGAAACGCCTTCAACGGTAATGGTCGTGGTGTCCGTTGGATCGTAGCCTGCGAGCGGCATCGTGGTCGGCCGCTTCGGAAGGATCCCGCCGGCATCGTCGTTGTCCGTGTCGGGATCGTTCGGATCGGTGAAGTAGATCATCAGCTCTTCGTAATCGCTGAGGCCGTCATCGTCCGTGTCCCAGTCCAGCGGATCCGTTCCGATGTGGGTCTCTTCGCCGTCCGACAGCCCATCGCCGTCGGAATCGGGATCTGAGATGCTGTGCCGATAATCGTATCCCGGATCACCGGGGTTGTCATCGGCTCCAAGTTCTCCGTCATTTCCGCTGGCATACGGGACATCGGATGCCGTGTCCAGTCCGTCAATCAGGCCGTCACCATCGGAATCGGAGACATTGGCGTATCCGTCGGTCACGTCGTAGCCCATCCCCGGCCGCCACTCCAGTGTATCGCTCAGCCCGTCACCATCGGTGTCTTGCTCGATCGCGTTGAGCTGATCCTTGATGTCGATGCCGGACTCGAATGCCGCAACCCCGCCGAAGTCCGATACGCCGGGGACGGAAGCGAAGTTGTGGAAGCCGTCGGCCGTGTAGTTCCGCGTCGCGACTTCGAGACCGTCGTACAGGTCATCGCAATCGGTGTCCGCGATGCAGTAGTTGGTCTGTGCGTCATCTGCTTCGTAGCCGTCGAGGATGCCGTCCTCGTCGCTGTCGGGGTAGAACGGGTTCGGTCGCGGGCTTCGGAGCAGGCCTCCGGCGAAGCCGCCGGCGGCGCTGATCTCGTCACCGTCGCTCATCCCGTCGCCGTCGGTATCTGTGAGCAGCGGATTCGTCACGGCCAATGGCTCGAGGATGTTGTAGACGCCGTCGCCGTCGGTATCCAGGGTCATTTGGGTTCTCGCGATATCAATGCCCAAGGAGATTCCGTCGATGACCGCCGCGATGATGTCTTTCACCGGGATCTCAGATCCCGAGACCACCACCACGCCGCCGCCGACAAACGGGTTCGGAACGACACTTACGATGATCGAGGCGGCGTCCAAGCCGGATTGAACACCGTAGAGGACCGTATCCGCCAACACATTGATCGCCATCGAGAGAATTTCGATCGGCATCCCGCCCGAGCCGCAACCGTCATGACAATCGGCCCCTGTAGAGCCATCTCCGGTCTCGGGCACGATGTAGTCCTGTCGGTTGACCGTCTCCATGGCCGTGGATTCCAAGTGCACGCCGTTGTTGGAGACGTACTTCACCGGAACGAGCATCACCAGCGGTTCCGGATCGCCCGGCGCTGGCGGATCCATGTCGACGATGAACGTGCAGCTCGGCGTGGCGCCCGAGAGCGGGTTGCAGTCGGAGATGACGGTTTCGTCGGGCATGAGGACGAGGTAGCCGTTCAGATCGGTCGCGTAGGCCGGATCCGGCTTCGGATCCGGTGCGTCCGGATCTTCGGAAACCGTTGCCTCGCACTCCGCGCCATCGGGATGTGCTGCGCAGGAAAGGTCGATCTTCGTGGCCCGCCGCTGTACCGGTTGGGCAAAGGCTCCGGCGCTCGGTGCATGGATCGCATCGTCGCCGTCGACCGGATCGAAGCTGGCCATGATCGTCTCGAATCCCGCGGGATTGGTTCCGCCGATGAAGGTGCACGTGTAATCGAGTGTTTCGCTCGAGGGATTCGAGCCCGGCGTATCGAATGTCAGGGTTGTGTCACTGAGCGTGTATCCGCCGATTGGAGAGGGAATCGTGATGTCTGCCTCGCCCTCAGGGCCGGTCGCGCCGGCGCCGCCGACGTCCTCCACCGTTACGATGCACTCGCACGGCTCGCTGACGGCGATCGTATCGAAGGAGCAGGAGACCAGTGTTTCCGTCGGACGCAGATTCACCACGAGCGCCTCGCTCTTGCCGACGACTCCGTGGACAGGAGAGCCTGTGTACGTGGCGGTGAGGGTAATGGTGCCGTCATCGCCGGCAGCAGGGGTATAGGTGACCGGCGCTGCCGTGAGTCCTCCGCCCAAGATATCGATGGTGTAGCCGAGTGCCGGTTGGGCCGGGCTGAAGTCGCCGTTTGCGCCACCGTCGTCGAGCAACACCTTGCCGGTTGGAACGGAAGACGTTCCCGCGGTGGTGTCGTCCTCGATGTGGACCAGGATGTCAATCGGTTGATTGATGATGGTCGCTGCGGGCGAGATGTCGAACTCGAGTTCCGCCGATCGCTTGATCACCACTTGATCGAACGTGTCCGATCTCTCCTCGTGTTGGCTGCTCGGCTTGTACGTCGCCGTGAACACGTGCGGAGAGGTGTCGCCGTCCGTCGGCGTGTAGGTGAATTCGAGCCGGGCACCGTTGCTGACAGTAAGTGTGTTTCCGGCAACCCACGCAAACGTTCCGGTTCCTGTATGGGACATGTTAATCGTCCCCGTGGGGATCGAAGGGTCGGAGGAGACATCGGTGACCGTGACAACTCCCGTGGCCGTGTCATTCACGATCAGCGGTGTGTCGGACACGAACACCGCCACGGCCGTTGCCTTCTTGACCACCTGATTCACCGTGTTCGATGTGCTGGTCAGGTAGTTGTCCGTGCCGTCGTCGTAGCCGCTGAAGACCGCCTTGATCGCGTGTGTCCCGACTGACAAGCTGCTCGTCGAGTACGCCGCGACGCCGCCCCCACCAACCGCCACCGCACCGGAGATATCCGTCGCGCCATCGTAGAACGTCACTGTCCCACCGCCTGGTGCGGGGCTCACGGTTGCGGTGAAGGTGACGGACTGGCCGAGAACGCTGGGATTGACTGATGACACCAATGATGTTGCCGTTGTGACGTCTGCCGCGATCCCTGCCACGGCGGCCGCTGCGCACAACATGACGGCGAGCGCCGCCGTTCGGATCCGGCGCAGCCCGCGTCCCGGTTTCCTCCGGGCGGAACTTAGAAATCTGTCCAGCGCATCGCGCCGCCCCAGCGCGAATCTCTCTCTCACTCGCCTCGCACCCTCTCGCACAGTGCCGCCCTCCCCTCTTGATCGTTCGACCGCCTCCATGCGATGGACGATGGTTCTGTTAGTCGTTTGCATGTCTAGAACACCACCCCAACGCCAATCACAGCGCGCCGTAGACCCGTCTTCCCGAAAGTAATCGACGTGGTCAAGGCCAGCGGCGCTTGGTTCACCGTGAGACGTGTTGTAACGGACGACAGTCGATACATTCCCTGTTGATCGCTAATGGATACATTGAGCGAACCGGTGAAGGTCCCTTGGTTGACGCTTGTTCCGACGGAGAAGCCGGTCAGTCCTTTGCCGGCCACGAGGGTGCCGTTCCAGGAGATCGTGCCTCGCATCAAGCCGAATGGGATGTCCGCGCTGCAGTGAAGCGACGCTTTCTCGAAATTGAACGTCTCCGAGATGTTGATGCTCGCCCGAACGCAGTCGCACCACTCCGCGGAGAAAGAGAAGCCGGAGATACTGATCGGGAACAGTGAAATCGAGCCCGAGAGGTCCATCCCGGCAAAGGTGCTGAACGAGCCGCCTCCCCGGAACGAAACCAACGGGATCGCGCATGGATCGACCCTCATGCTTACCCAGAACGGGATGTTGCAGTACTGCAGTCCCGTCACCGTGATCGTTTCATTGAACCATGATTCGTTTGGGGGATCGCAGTCCCGGTACGCGCGTCCCGGCGCCGAGTGCCCCTTCACCATGTTGGCGCCCCCATCGGCGTTGATGTTGGTTACGCTGGTCAGCGAAACACCGGGGTACGGCTCGGCGGTGATTGTCAAAATGGCGCCGTAGCGGAACGACTGGCTCTGTACGGAATAGAACAGCGGCTCGAAGTCCATGCTGGGAACGGGAAACTCGACATCTTCCAGCAGGAAGAGGAGCTTGAAGTCGAGTCCGCCGTAGCTCGTCGTAAACGTCCAACGTGTCTTGACAAACAGAAGGTCACCCGGCGGAATGACCACGCAATTGGAGAAGTGATTTACGTCGGTCACCGTCTCGAATGGAACAGCAAACCACAGCTCAGGCGACACGGTCAGTGGTCCGAATGGGATGTCGAACTCGAAGATCGCCCGCTCGAGACCGGCGAAGTTGATCGCAGAGTTGAAGTGCATCGAGAGATTGTTGTACGAAGCGGTGAAATCGAGCGTTGCCTCTGCGCCGAACTTCAGCAGGGTCAGCTCTGCGGGTGTATCCAACTTGATTTCGTCGATCAGTGTGACGGGAATGGGCATCATCACCGTGTCCAGCGAGAACCTGCCCGAGACATCGAGCAGCTGCGCGTGCGCTACGATGGACAACAGCACGACGCCGGTGATCAGAGATGCCGCTGCGACGGCCTGTCGGATCCAGATGCGGCCGATTCTTCCGTGGTCAGTCCCCCCCCTTGGGCCTGCCCTTCTTCTCATGCCTGCCTCCTCCTTGCTCCGCTTCGCTCCCGCGACTGCGTTGCCGGACATTCTGCCACCACGACTGTCCTATGACATGAGAGCCATCCGTCCTGGATGATCCGTCGAGAGCTAGTTAACATCCAAGACAGAGGGGATCGGAACACTCCAAAGAGCTGGCTGCGGGAACGGCAAGCATCAGGGTGTTACGCCCCTCCTTTTGCTTTCGCCTCTCAAATCTTCTCTCCTACGCCTCCCTTGCTCTGCGATCTACTTGAAACGATGCGTGGCACTGCCTGTTCTTCTTCGTGAGAAATTCGAAAGGACACGTCGATCGATGGATGCCTCGTGTGCAAAAAGACAGAGATCCCGTAGGACCGATCGGTGGTACGATGGGGTCATAGACCCAAGCAATCGCCACTACACCAGCATCTCCCCTCGCTGGCAGCCCGGCTACCTGCTGACAGGCCCGTGGCTTTGCGTCACAGGATCGCTCCTGCTTTGCCCTTGCTACAGCGACCTTTGCTCCTATCTGCACTATAGCGGCAAACGCGCTAGATGTCTATACGCTATTTTCGACTACTTGTGGACAGGTTCTGCGACAAACGCAAGAAAAAAAACGTATGAGGTGCCGTGCGGTCTTGACGAAAGGATCTGCAGACGCCGTGGCGAACCTTCTTTGGTTCGAACGATTAGAAGTCATAGATCAGGAAACCGGAGAAGCCCGGCAGGAGGAGCAGGTTGCTCGTGATGCGGCCGACGGGGTTCTCCAGCACCGTGGTGTCCATGAGCATCGGGCGAAGAGACAATCGGCCGCCTACCCAAGCCTGATCCGCGAGACGGGCTGCGCCCGAGAGGGTTAGCGACGGAAGAGCAAGGGCCGCTTGGGTGGTCCATCCAGCGGCATCATGCCAAATGAACAGAATCGGTAGGATCGCCTCGGCCTCGGTGCGAAGCCGGGTGGCTGCGTGGAAGGCGGATCCGCTGGCGAACAGGTCGATGCGGGGGCCAACACCGTCGCTCTGTGGGAACAGCGTGACCGTGAGCCCTCCACCGGCGGTGAATTGGCCGGCGATCGTTCGACAGTACCGCGCAGTAATGCTCGGCGAGGCAAGATGCACATCGCTGGATAGCACGATCACCACTTGGTCCTCAGGGCTTACATTGAGAGCCAGAGACGTAGAGAAGCCGACGTGCCACGGCCTTGTCTCCTCGATCTGTTCCAGTGCGGGCCAGAGGGTTGTGCTGAATCTCAATTCGGCGACCTCAAGAGACACTGCGCTTCCGCTCGCCAGGAGCACCATTAGACCAAGGACAGCCGCGATTCTCATGATTCCCTCCTCATCCCTTCACTGCACGCACACTATCGCAGATCCGGCTGCCGAACTGCAAGTTTGGCGGCATGAGGTCCTTGCCCAAGAAGCGGGTTTCACGACATCAGGCCCTCGCTCTTCATGGAGAGGTGACCTTCTCGGCAGACAATGATGTGGTCTAGGAGACGAATGCCCAGAAGCTGCCCGGCTTGGGCAAGACGACGGGTGAGCGCGATGTCTTCCGGACTTGCGGCCAGGGTGCCCGAAGGGTGATTGTGTGCTACCAGGATCGCCGCGGCGCGATCGACAATCGGGTCGGCAAAGACCTCCCGGGGGTGGACTTGGTTGGTGTCGAGAAGTCCAACGGTGACCACACGCCGTTCGATCACCTCGCGCGCTCCCGACAACGAGAGGCAGACGAAGTGCTCCTGCTTCTTGTTTCGGAACTCTTGCAGGAACGGAAGCGCGTCGACGGCTTCGCGCAACGTGGTGCGATTGCGTGTGAGATGTCGCCTTGCGAGTTCCAAGGAGGCAATGATCTGACATGCCTTGGCCTCACCCACCCCGGGAAGCGTTCGAAGGATGGAAAGGTCAGCTCGTTCGAGATGCCCTTCGACGGCCCGAAGAATCCTGGTCGAGAGATCGAGGACAGTCGACTTGCGTGTGCCGCTTCCCAGAAGGACTGCGAGCAACTCCACATCGGAGAGTGCTCCGGCTCCTTTTGCCGCGAGCTTCTCGCGCGGCCGATCGATCTCCGGCAGTTGGTGAATCCTGCCGGTGGCGGATGGATTCCATCGCAGGGATGCGGGGTCGTATATCTGCTCCTTATTATTCATAACAGATAGGGTAGGATACGCAAAGCTCAAGTGCAATGCGAATTGCCTGCCATTAAAGTGGACAATTGCGAGTTCTAAGGAACGCAACACAGCAGAAAGACTTGACAAGAGGCTTCTCGAACTCCTATCGTAGTGATGGTGCCATTGCAGGCGAAACGAACAAGGAGGAGTCTGATGAGAACGCGATGGGTTGGGGATGCTTGTCTTGCTCGCGGGACTGCTCGTGAGCAGCTGTACGTGGTTTGGCCCGCAGGCGTTGGATCCGATGAAGTCGGATCCATGGAGGCACTTCGAGATCGTTGCGAACGGTGCGTTGACCGATGAGTTGGTTGCGGAACTGGAGACGTACGGAAAGGTTGTGGTTCGACTGGACAAGATCGGCGGTGTGGTCGTGAAGGCGCGTGAGAGCGCGTTCCCGGCGCTGTCGGCGATCGCCGGGGTCAAAGCCGTCGGCCGTACGGCGGAGCGGTTCGCGCACGACTGCAGCGGTGGAGTGAGTACGTGGGATCTCGACATCATCAACGTCACCGATCTCAGCGGCCCGCGGGTCGTGGACTACGATGGGACCGGCGTGTATGTCGCGGTCCTCGATACGGGTCTGGTCAAGAATTGGCGTGACTACCTGCCCGAGGGCCAGGTCGCGGTGGAGTATGCCAAGGCGTTCAACAGCGGGGCGAGCCCGAACAGCAACGTGGCGGATGTTCCCAATCTGTGGGAGCGTGACACGCACTCGCACGGAACGCATGTTACCAGCACGATCCTGGGCTACAACCTCTACGGTACGCCGATTAGCGGTGCGGCGACCCTGGCCACGGTCATTCCGGTGAAGGTCCTTGGCAACAACGGCGGTGGCTGGTCCCCCGGCATCGCCGAGGGAATCGTGTACATCGCCGACCTCAAGGAAACCCTCGGTGTGCCGATGGTAATCAACATGAGTCTCGGCGGCCCGGTCTTGTCGGGCATTGAACAGGCAGCGATCGACTACGCGATCGAAAAAGGCGTCGTCATCGTGGCCTCGGCCGGCAACGAGGGCACCGCCGGCATGGGTTACCCCGGCGCGTATGCCCCGGTGGTCAGCGTCGGGTCGGCCGGCTGGATCGGCGAGTGGTCGTCTGGCGGTTGGTGGACGGCCAACGTCCCGGACCCGACCACGGCGGACATCGTGTACGTCTCCGATTTCAGTAGCCGGGAACTCGCCGGACAGGACCTCGATGTCCTGGCTCCGGGAAGCTGGATCGTTGGGCCATACTTGGCCTTTGGCGCGGCACACCCGCCGATCTGGGCGAACGGCAAGCCCGGCGAGTACTACTACCTCGGCGGTACGAGCATGGCGGCACCGCATGTGGCGGGCGTCGTTGCGTTGATGTTGGAGAAGAACCCCACGCTGGATGCGTCGGAGGTGGAGATACTCCTCGAGGCCAATGCCTTGACGATTCCGCCGGGATCCGCTGACGTTGCTGGCGTGACCTACACCTGGGGCGCCGATGCCACCGGAGCGGGCTTGGTGCTCGCAGACGATGTGTTGTTGGGGACGCCCTTCCCGTAGAACATCGCAACGCAAAAAAATGTACGAGGGGCCGCTTCGTGGAGCGGCCCCTCTTCCTTTGCCCAGCATTGCGCCATTCATGGAATCAGCAGACCGATGTTGCGGCGAATGGCGCGTAGCCAGGCATGCTAAATCGCCTGCGTATCCCCGGGAACCTTAGGAAACAGCCGGGCGTCTTCGATGCGTTCAAGGCCGGCGATGTAGCGGGTGAGCCGCTCGATGCCGATGCCGAAGCCCGCGGATGGTGGAAGGCCCTCCCGAACCAACGGCATGTACGCTGCATACCGTTCCATCGGAATCGCATCACGGGTTATGCGATCCGTGACCCGGGCCAGGGTGTGTTCCCGTTCACCGCCGGACAACGCTTCGCCGTATCCTTCCGGATACACGAGGTCCATGTCGAGGAGAGTCTCGGGGCGGGCGGGATCCTCCCGGTCGTAGAACTCGCGCACGTGGCGCGGGAAATCGATCACCCAGGCCGGCGTTGTCAGATCACTGGATAGTGCATCATCGAACGGGTCGCCGAACTGGGCCGCGGCATCGGCGTACGTGATCCGCGGGAAGGGGATGGCGGGCACCCGAAGGTCGCGTCCGAGGCCCGCGAGTTCGTCTGCACACTCCCGGGCAACGGCTTCGATCACCGCCACCAGCAGGCCCTCTCCCAGCGACATAACATCGCTGCGGGATGCGTCGCGGACTTCGAGGTCCAGCTGGACGAATTCCGCCAGGTAGCGCCCGGCGGCGGCGCGTTCGGGCGGTTCCATCCGAACGTTTGGGGCGAAGCAGAAGATCCTGGGGGCCGTACGAAGTGCGGCCTGCTTGTGGAAGATCATGCTCTTCATCAATTGGTAGGGAGTCCCATAGAAGTCCACCTCACCGTCGTAGGTTTCGTGGTGGAGTGGATCGGTCATCGGGGACAGCAGAACTGGCAGGATCTCGAGAAATCCTTCCTTCCGAAGGAAGTCGGCTGCGGCGTGGACGATTCTGCTCTTGATGGTGAGCACCGAGAGCCGGTGCTCTGTTCGGGTTGGATCATACATGATAATTCTCCTCTGCAAGATTGCGCATTGTGGCTGTGCTCGGACAACGAGGGTTGCGTACAGGCGTTGTCCAGTGGGACGGCGGCATGACCCGGTGGTAGGGAAACCGTTGATCAGACCGGGTGCGTTCGAATCAGAGGGGCGCCCAAGCCAGTTCCTTGGTGCGAACTAGCGGGCGTTCGGATTTGCAGAGAAGAGGGAATTCCGGTTGCGAACGGAGCAAGACTCCGCAGACTGCAGTGCAAGGTATACGTAGGCTGTCATGGCAACCACCTCTTCGTCGGTAGATGCTTGAAGCGTAGCGTGACATGCGGAAGGTGTCAAGGCGCAATGTCTGGCCAGATCGTCGCTGGCAAACCGTGCTGCAAACAGGCACGCACCACATCGTCCACAACGTTTACCCGATGTCTCGCAGGGACTCCACACATCGAATTGCTTGCGAAAGAGCGGACAAGTTTTCGGGTCGAAAGCATCCCCCGTGTCGGAGCCGGAACCGGAGTCTGAGAGCAACGGGGGGCCGAAGGGAAGCAACGGAATCGTAAACGGATTGGATCTGCAGCCGGGGGGGAACCCCCTTCCGAACGATGAAGAGGGTTCCAGCCCAGGAAAGGGGAAGAAGTAATAGGAACTGGCTGACCAGACCATAGCCGCGAAAGGAGCGTGAGCGCCTCCGATTCGGGGGCGTTCATGCGTTGGGAGAGGTCGGAGGATCGTGTGGCGATCCGGATCTCCATGCTTCCGTTGCATTTCGCACGCATCCAGGCCACGCTCGCCGATCCACGGAGGTATCTCCTTCGGAAATCGAGTATGAGGGTCATTGGAAGAAGCGGCGGGTCTTTCATTCTCCTTGCTTCAGCCGTGCTCTGCGTACGGAATGTCACTTCCACCATTTTCCGGTGTATAGTGCATGTAGTGGCAAAGGTGGCTGAGCGAAGAAGAGCCGTTCGACAACTGCTTCGATCCTGCCCAAGCCCCCTGCAAGCGCAGGCAGGCGTACACCGACATCTCGCCGCACATGGCGTGACTCTTCTCCTTCGCTACCGTGAGGACCGACACCCGTTCCAGCGGGGAAGGAATCAAGGAGGTTGATGTGATAGGGAAGAGGAAACTCCTTCTTGTCGGGCTGCTGATCATCGGATCTCTACTGGGCGTCGCGCAAACGCAGACGCCCACGCTTGGTGAGACCCTGGTCCTGTCTGACATCGTAGCCATGGCTCAAGCTTCAGCGGAGGCCGCGTCCGTGGCGAGTGCCCGGGCGGCTGCCATCTCCGCGGAAGCGCAGGGATTGCTCAATCAGTTCGACGTGCAGGCCATGGTCACCATGGCCGAATCCGCGAGTGCAGCCGCGCAGGCTGCAGCCGCTGCTCTATCCAGTGCGCAGGCCGATGCCAGCGCCAAGGCACAGACCTATGTGTCCGCTTGTGCCGAGGCCAGCGCACTGGAT
>Ga0272444_10005277_pt1 | contig 11206 bp, 7 predicted proteins | sample SSMForm13_FD_201033 | JGI IMG/M metagenome (GOLD analysis project Ga0272444, IMG submission 201033) | Marine sediment archaeal communities from Little Sippewissett salt marsh, Falmouth, MA, United States - SSM-Form-13 | ecosystem: Environmental > Aquatic > Marine > Wetlands > Sediment ... | reverse complement strand
GCTTAGTATTCTTCTCGTAGCTCTCAGAGCGGCGGTCCAGTTGTCGGTGGAAGGGCGAGCGAGTCCCGGATTTGCAGAGGACTAAACCACTCTGACGTGCTTTTCTGGAGTGCATCGAGTCTAAAGCGCTGGCCTAACTTCGAGCAAAATGAACGAAGCGACGCCAGACATGCGTGAGTGAGGGGAGGAGCCGAAAACTGAATCGGACTCAGGCAGGCATGAAGACGGGAGGGAGTTACTGCTTCGGATCAGACACTCGGAGTCAGCCTGTGCTCAATTCTGGTAAGCTTGGAGACGAATGTTTCGAAGAATCCTGCTCTCTTTAGGCTGCCTCGTGTTGCTGCTTCCTTATGGCCCTATGGCTGAGGAAGCTGCGAGCGGCTTTCTAGAGCTTACTCTCCATCTCAATCCAGCCGACACGGAAGAGTTTGCTCCTTCATATCAGACGGTGGCGTGGCTCGAGATGCCGGAAGGAGAATATGTCAGGTCACTGCTTGTGAGCGAGTACATGTCTTACGGGGGCTTCATGGACCCGGATCTCTGTCCGAATTGGCACAAGGTCTCCGATTGGGAGGTGAACTACGAAACGGAAATGGATGCGGTGACCGCTGCAACTCCAGGATTGGATGAAACTGTTCTCACCTTTAATTGTGAAAAAGAGAAGCTCTCACCAGGGGTCTACAAGTACCTTGTCCAGACTCACATCGTGGAGAACTACAATATTCTGTACAGTGGTGAAATTCGCATCGGAGGTGATGAGAACGAGAGTGTGGCTGAGGTGACTTTCTCGCCGTCGGAATATCCAGGGGCGAATAGAGTACTCGCAGGGGTTCAGGCGAGGTACTATCAAACCAGCGGAAGAGTCGAAGAATAGTCGAAGTCTGAAGGTTGAAAGGAAAAGAGAATGAGTAAGAACGTGATCTCCCGGAGAGGATTCCTTGGTCGTGCTGCCACAGGTGTTGCTGTTGTACCCGCGCTGAAAGCCATGACGTCAGGTGAGGTGATAGCCTCCTCCTTGTCTGGGCCGATGCCGATGCGAACGCTCGGAAAGACGGGTCTGGAGGTCTCGGTTCTCAGTTTCGGTGGTGGATCTCAGTTCTTGAAGAACAAGGATGGAGATTGGGAGCCCTTGCTCGAACGAGCGATTGAACTGGGTGTCAACTATTTCGATAATTCGAGCAACTACCAGTGGGGCGCGAAGATGACGAGCGAGGAGCGTTTTGGAGAGATCCTGCCTAGGTATCGGAAGGACATCCTGATCTGTACCAAGTTCGATTCGAGAGAACCTGCTGAAGCCATGCGAGAAGTGGAGACCAGTCTGAAGCGGATGAAAATCGATTACTTCGATGTGTTGATGATGCACAGTATCGAGCCATCAGAGGACCTGGCAGCTCTTGAAAAGGGTGTTTACAAACAGTTGCTTCGTCTGAAGGAGGAAGGGGTTACTCGGTTCATAGGGTTTTCCAGTATGAACAGTGCGCCCCGCTCTAAGGAGCTGATAGAGAAGCTCGATGTCGATGTTGCGATCCTTGCGATGAACCCTACGAAATATGGCAACTTTGCCAAGGTCGCCCTGCCGGCAGCTCGAAAGAAAGATGTCGGCACGATTGCCATGAAGGTCATTCGCGATCTGCTAGGCAACGGTACGTCTCCTGCAGAACTCATACAGTATGCCCTGACTCGGGATGGAGTGGCTTCTGCTGTGATTGGCCACTATGGCATGGATGTCCTGGAAGAGAATATCAGTCTCGTGAAGCAGCTCGGAACCGACCGGAAGGCTGCCTTTGACCACCGGGGCCTGGAGAACCGCTTGGCCCATTTGGCTGGTCCTCATGCTCTCTGTTGGGCCCGACCGGAATACCGGGACTGTTGAAAAAGGCTGACAAAGCTGACAAGAACGTGACTCTGTTAGAGATTCGAGACTCGAGGGTCTGTTCCCCAGTTCGACCCAAGGTTCAAACGAGGTGAAATCCTGCGTCCATTCAGGGCGTTGCAATTTCGTTCTTCCCGATTCTTGAGGGCGAGCCCCTGGGAACACGACGCACCCCGCGACCCCGGAGGGGTCGTGGATAATAGCCCACGGTCTTGACCCTGGGATGACCAGCAACATGCCAGCCCCAAACAACGGGGCGCAGGAAATGAGCCCTCCTGCGCTCTTTCAGAGCTGAAATCACGGGACGCAACCGAATCCCTGGGGCCAAGGCCCCAGGCTAGTGTGCTGACGCGCCTTCGGCGCTGTCACACCCTGCCAACGATCCAACGATTACCGATCGACGAAAAGAGCACCACTCAGCTGTGGTTCCCGATAGTAGCCCATCGTACCTGCGACGACACCCAACCGGTATTGGCGATCATCCATCAGCCAGGGGCGACTCGTATCTACCGGTGCCGTGGGTGAATAGATGCGGAGTTCTCCTGACAGAGAAGTGACTACCTCCTCTCGCCAGTCGCCCAGGCAGTCGGTTATAGCCAGCACCCGGCCTTCGATCTCCATGATGGTATCGTCAGGGTAATTGAAAAGCCGATCCCCAACGATGATCTCCTTCTGTGGATCGCTGTCCCACCAGACAGCATGGGGTGATAGCGTGCCAAAACTCTGATCCGAAAGCCTTCTTCCATCTGAGGCATAGAGCCAGTACTGGCTTCCGTCAGACTCTCCGGCGTAGACCTCAACTCCAGAGTTGCTGGCGTCGATATCTCCAATCATGCCCTTTGAGTGGACGTGCTTCGTCTTTCCATCATAGAACCAGAGGATGCTTCCATCGCGGGCTGAGGCCAGACAAACACCATGACTCTCGCGGCCGGGCTCAATCCCGTAGAAAACCTCGAGACCGGCATTTCGTGGGTCAATATCGGCGACGAAGCAGGGATCGGGATGGCCCAGTCCAGTAGCCCAGAGTACCTCTCCGTTGCTATCCAGTGTGGTCGAGCCCAGCACGAGTTCATCGAATCCGTCTTCGTCAACGTCTGCGGTAATCAATCCATGAGTGCCAGGTCCCACATTGGGATCGAGATTGCGCGCCTCTCGTTTCCAGATCTCACGCAACCCCTTGTCCAGCGCAGCCGTTTTCATGAGATCGTAGGTTCCCCGCTGCATGATTAGAGCTGGTGACTTCCCATCTAAGTAAGCGATTGCCAGCATGTTTCGCATGGAGCGGTTGTAGTTGTCCCAACCCTCTCGGGAATGCCAGTCCCTCTTCATGACAATCTTCCCGCTCCGACCGTCTATTTTGACGAGGTATTCTGGCCCTTCCAGAACCCTACCGTCGATGGCGCGAGGGTCTCCTTCTCCAGCCTTGGCGTAAACCTCTGCAAATCCATCCTGATCTAGGTCGTAGACTATAAATGGTGCATACCAGACCCCTGTTTCAATAGCCCAACCCATGTCGTAGCGCCAGAGCAGCTTTCCATCAGCGCCACTGTAAGCCTCCAGCTTGAATTTTTCCTTGCTGCGCTTCCAATAACCCGCCCGGTGGTAGGGATCTGTGTTGAAATTGGGCTGCTTGATGACGAAGTCGAGTACACTGTCACCATTCAGATCTCCAAATCCCACGCTCTGTGCTCTATAGGGACCGTCCATGGCTATGGAGATGTATGGTCTCTCCCGGTCCAGGGCCGTGACATAAGCGGCCTCTGAAGTGGCCAGTTCCTTTCCACCAATAACTGCCTGTACACGGTACCGGTAGGAGTAGCCCGGCTTGGCCTCCTGGTCCAGATAGACCGTACCTCCACCCCTGAGGGGAGCCGGCGTGAGCAAGACGTACTCGGGACTGCCATAGAGGTCCTGGCGATAAATGTTGAAGGCTATATCGGCAGGATCCGATGCCCTCAATCGCCACCCGACCGTGACGATTCCATCACCCTGTGGTAAGGCCACGATACCTCGTCCGGGCGTCTCAGCCGGTTCCGCCTGAACGGCTACTGCAGTGCAGAAAATGATGACAGCTTGGAACATAGAGTATTTACTCATTGGTCTATCCCTTCAAATAGCCGGTAATCGGTAATGGGTCCATTTTGTATATCAAGAACTGGAAAGGGTCAATTACATGGTGGAGCGGCGACGAAGCCCATGGAGTGCTGAGGCTTGCTTCAGCCTTTCTAAGGAGTGCCGATTTTCAGATTCAAGCGATTCAGGTGCACCCGGTGGAGCTGGATGGCCCAAGATCTCGCCGGCAGGGCAGCAGTCAGCAATATAAGAAGCACTAGATATCTGTTCACAATCATCACTTTTTAGTTCAAAGTTCCTGGTTCAAAGTACTCTGGTCCTAAATCAGAATAGAGACATCTGCCCGACAAAATTCCTTCTGATGGAACGCGGACCTCCCGGTCCGCGAAAGATGGCGGACCGGGAGGTCGGCCTTTCAACTACGGCCCTCCAAGTTTCGAGCCACCTGTCGATAGATGTCTCAAAATCAACCTCCAACGCTAAGGCAGCCTTTTCATAGCATTCAGCAATCGGTCAATCTGTCCAGTGGTATGAGAAGCCGTCACTGCCAGGCGAATCAGACCGCCTTCCGGGCTACCAGGATAGTTGAGATAGGGTGCGAGAATGCCCGATGCAAACAACCGCTCACTTAACGCCATCATCTGCTCTGGGCTATCGAGGATGATGGGAATGATAGGAATATGATTCTTCTCCACCTGGAATCCCAATTGACTCAGCCCGTCTTTGAGCCGGTGTACATTCTGGTGGAGTTTCCAGATGATTCCCGGCTGCTCCGTCACAAGCTGGATGGAGGCAAGTGCGGCTCCCAGATCGCCGGCAGAAGGGGGAGAAGCGCAGATGTAGGCGAATGAGCGGCTTCGGATTCTCTCGCCGATCTCCCCGTCTGAAAGAACACACCCTCCGAACGCACCGAATGCCTTGCTCAAGGTAGCGCAGGCAACGATGTCAGCTGACTCGCAGCGGTGGAAATTCGCTGTCCCTTTTCCATGTTCTCCGGCAACACCAAGAGAATGAGCATCATCAATTAGAATCTTGAAATGAACCTTTTCCAGGAGTTCCATCGTTTCAGGGAGAGGAAAGACGGCACCAGTCAAAGAGGAGACCCCTTCCGCTATCACCAGAACCCTGCGCCTCGAGTCGAAGCCCCTCTGAATTTCTGCCAGGTTTGAAACATCGAATTCACGGCAGGGAAGTCCAGTTAGTTTCGCTGCTTGCTGAATACTGGGATGGGCGGAGCTCTGGAGAAGCAGGAAATCATCCTCCTCCATTACTCCTTCCAGGAGACTCTGCATTGCCAGGTAGCCGGAGGAAAGTACAATAGCATCATCAGTTCCACAGAATTTGCTGAGGGCGGACTCAACCTGGAGATGCAGTCGGTTTGTGCCCGTGGATGTTCTCGAGGCTGATGAGCTCAGGCCAAACGATGAGATAGCTTGTTTGGCTCCCTCGGCCACTTCAGCTCTTGCAGACATTCCCAGATAGTTGGTCCCCCCAAAATAGAGGTAGACTCTCCCCTGGATTGTCACCTCCTCAGCAGTGGGCCCTTCCAGGACTATCTTCTTCATGCTCTTGGATTGTGGTTTTCTTGCACGACCGCACCTGCGAAACCGAGCTATTAAGCTGTTATCTTGTCACAATTCTCAAGAGATTAGGATGCAGAAAATCGAGAAAAGGGTAAGATGGTGCGTCTCGAATACCCGAGAATGGAGAAGCCATGGCTGAAGTAGACAGGTTCTCGCTAGAATCCGTACCGGACAATTCACATCGTCTTCGCTGTCGAGAGATTGGGTTAGCGCCGGGTTCGATGTCGCCAGGTCGCCTCAATTCAATCACCGATGTAGAGGGAGTCAGAGTAGGGCATGCCACTCTCATCAGTGGGGAAGGGGCTCTGAGAGTAGGTTACGGTCCTGTTCGAACTGGCGTGACCGCGATTCTACCTCACGCAGGCAACACCATACGGAAACCAGTCGAAGCCTCCGCTTTCGTGTTCAACGGAGCGGGTACCACCACAGGTCTTTCGCTGATCGAGGAGTTTGGTCTCATCGACACACCAATCTGTCTCACGAATACCATGAGCGTGGGCGGTGTCTACGATGCCTTGGCTCGCTACGTCACGGAACACTTCATTGACGGACCTGATGACAGGTCTTGGTTCAGTCCGGTGGTAGGAGAAACCGACGACAGCTTCTTGAATGACTCTCACGGTTTTCATGTTACAAAGGAACATGCCTGGCACGCGATTACTTCCGCTTCCTCAGAGACTGTTGCCGAAGGAGTCGTAGGAGCTGGGACCGGAACTAGTACCTGCTCCTTTAAATCAGGAATTGGGACCTCATCCAGGCTGGTTGAGCTGGATGGTCAGGCCTATACCGTGGGTGCTCTGGTCCAGAGCAACTTCCTGGGCTCTCTCGTAATCGAGGGAGTACCCGTTGGTGAAGAAATTGCTGCCAGAAGCGGAAAAAATAACACACAGAAGGACGGGTCCTTGATGGTAATTATAGCCACAGATTGTCCTCTCAATTCGCGTCAACTGAGGCGACTGGCTGCCAGAGGCGCATTGGGAATGGCGCGAACCGGGGCAAAAGGGGGACACTCTAGCGGCGACTATTTCATCGCCTTTTCGACAACTTGCAGGTCAGCAGGAGAAGAGGATCAAAAGGCCCTGGTTGAATCGGTCAGGCTGGAGGATGAGAACTTGCTGAATCCGTTTCTGGTCGCTTCAGCGGAAGTGGTGGAAGAGGCGATTCTAAACTCGTTGCTGAAAGCTGTCACGGTCATAGGTCGCGACGGTAATACGTCGAGAGCAATCGATCTGGATGAGATGCTCCTGGTATTTCGCCGTCATGGAGGGTTGGTTTAGACTATGACTCACAACAGTCTCGTGGGCCCGAATGATACCTGGATCCTCTGGACGTTCTTGATTGTCTGGGCGACTCTTTCGATCTTCTTCGAACAGCACTTTAGATGGGGTGAGCGTTTGAGCGGTGTGGTGATAGCGCTGCTGGGCGGTCTGACGATGTCCAACCTGGGCATTCTCCCGATTGAGAGTCCTGTTTACGACACTGTATGGGAGTACGTGGTGCCCATCTCAATTCCACTGCTCTTGATGCAGTGTGATTTGAAGAAGATCTGGCGAGAAACGGGACGAATGCTGGGTGCGTTTCACGTGAGTGCCCTGGGTACCATAATCGGAGCACTTACAGCCGCGGCTGTGTTTATCTCAGTGATCCCTTATCTAGCCGAGATTTGTGGCATCATGACGGCCAGCTATATCGGTGGCGCCATGAATTTTCTGGCGTCAGTCAATATCTTCGCTCCGCCGGAAGAACTGAGCAACGCGGTAATTGTGGCCGATAATCTAGTGATGGCAATACACATTATGGCGATGTTAGCCCTTCCCAGCTTCGCCTTTGCCTATCGCTGGTTTCGGAGCTTGCCAGACGAGGAACTGTATGACAACGGAGTGCTGGGCTCAGGAGAAGCCTCAAACTACTGGCGAGCGAAGCCCATATCTCTGGTCGACATTGGCAAGAACCTCTCTCTGGCATTCATCATTGTGACTTTGGGTACGAAACTGAGCTTTTTGGTGGAGGCGTCCGGTATCGTTGAGCCGTTCCGCACTTTTCTTGGCAACAAGTATCTCCTCTTCTCCACTCTGACCGTCATCTTTGTTGCCCTCTTCCCTCGGTTCAGCCAGAAACTAAGAGGGACCCAGGAAATGGGTACCTTTGCGATATTCCTCTTTTTTGTCCTGATTGGAATTCCTGCGAGTATCAGGAGCATCCTGGTTGAAGCTCCTGCCTTGCTGCTTCTCTGTACTCTGATTGTTGCGATCAACGTTCTTGTCACCTTTGGTATTGGTCGGCTTTTCGGCTTTAGTCTACAGGAGATGATCCTGGCGTCGATTGCCAATACAGCTGGGCCCATGAATGCGGCTGCTATTGCAATCTCAAAAAAATGGACGAAGCTGATCCTGCCTGCATTTCTTGTGGGAATCTGGGGTTACGTAATAGGTACATATCTCGGAGTCGCAGTGGGAAGGTTCCTGCAGTCGATTCTCTGAGTCGTAGGATCGTTGGATCGTTTGATCGTCGTTCGTGACTCGGAGCTCATTCCTCGCTCCTCGTGTCTCGGGTCTGGGTGCGACTTCGCAGGGGTCGTGGAAAATAGCCAGGATCTTGACCCTGGGAATCCTCAGAATCTAGTCCGCCGTCGAACAATCAACAGAAAGACGAAACGATTTAACGATCTACGAGCAAAAGATCTAACGTTTTATTCAGCCTCGAACCGTACCCATTGTCTGGCGACCTCTCGCCCAGTCGGAACATTCCAGTTGTCTGCTGTGGATCCCGCAGGGATAAAGTGGCTGTGATTCCTCGGTTTGCCATCTTCCAGCCATCCATAGGTTACTGTGAGCGGACTGGCTGAAGCGGTTTCATAGGTTGCGTAAACTTCGGCAGCCAGAATGTCTCCTTTCCCAAATCGGACAAGAACAGATTCGGAACGGTTTCCCGGCAAGTCCAGGTTGGCCCATATATAGGCGTTCCGGCCTCCTCCCCAGTCACTTTCCTGTTCATTCAGGGTCAAGCTTGGAGCAGCATCCTTCCACGTTTGACCGCTGTCAAGACTGGTTTCTATCGACCAGGGTCCCCAGGGGCTTGGGCCCTCTCCCTGGCATCTAGCGACGCCTGCGACGTGTCGGATCGGTCCGGGTGCCTCAATCCGATATACCCGATGGCTGGGATCGTCATCACTCGTGCGAAACCGCTCCGCGAGATCGATGCTGGGACCACCGTGAATTCCAGACTGTCGACTCGACTGATACGTGACTCTAGTCCCACCTGGCTTCAGCCGGGGGAAGACCGCTCTGGCTAACTGCGTAACGGTGCGCAGCTTGAAACGTTCCAGGCCAGAGTCGTTCTCGAGTGCAAACCTAATCAGGTAGAAGTGGCGTCCCTTAACCAGGTCAGTGAAGTCAATTTCGAAGTCTCGAAGAACCGAGCCGATATGCTGCCACGATTGACCCGCATCTAGAGATATCGCCAGTCTGACCCTACCGGAGGTTCGGCCTTGAACCAAGGCTCCATCCAGACACTCTTCCTTACGGATGTCCCATACGCGATCACCTCCTCGGGCTGGACGTGCTGCGATCACATATGGACTGCGGTGTTCGAAGACCAGTTCGGCTGAGCCACTGGCTGCCCGCAGGGCACCCTCTTTGAAAGCCACTTCAGGAGACGTGGCCTCCCGCCAGAGGCCCTCACGGAAACTATCGTCTTTGAGAGTTGGCTCATACTCGAAAATTCCGTTACCGTAGCGCGCGTGACCCTGGCCTTCTCTGTTGCCGCCGATCGGAGGGTCGTCGAGAAACGTCACGTTTCGATAAGGGCCGTGCTGCTTCTTAGCGTCATGTCTGTAGTAATCTGCGCCCCAGAACAACCATTTCTTACCGTCTTCGAGACCCGGGTCCAGGAAACGGGTGAATGACTCGCCGGGTCTCAGATCGTAGACAATCGGCAGAGCATTGTATCCATAGAGCTTCCGATCGCCTCGGATTGCCTTGTAAACGTCCCAGTTATCCCCGAAAGGGGTCACCCGAAACTGTCCCCAACCCGAGCGTCGAGGATCAGAAGTCCAGATCCGTTCTTTCTCTCCACCGTCCTTCACGAAAGGGATGATTTCTCTGATACTCATCGGTGTTCCGCTATCATCGAAGACCATCATTCCAGTCGTCATGTCAGCCAGTACCCACTTGCCATCGACGAAGGCTTCGAATGAAGTGTGTCCAGGGACTCCAGTGCAGTTCGTCTTCTTCAGGTCGCCGAGCGCATAACCTACTAGAGCTCCAAACTGGGCGTGGATGCTGTAACAAAGGGCGAAGCCGAAGGAGAACTGGCCGAGCCCGTGATCTCGAGTCTCCATCCAGCCTCGTTCTCTCGCATCGGGATGTCCTTGACCTCCAAAAACATAGGGATCCAGATTGTGCATATGATGTTCGCATTGCCAGATCCAAAGTGCGGTCAGTTTCTCTGTTTCATTCGCCGGCCGGCGACCATAGCGCTCTCGGAAAACGCGGTAGGCATCTTCGATGGTCCGATCCAGTGTGGAACAACTAAGCTCTCCACGGTAGACAGGATGGTCCGTCATGATTTGTGGGTCAGACACTTCTCCCAGGCCGATTTGGCCCAAGCTAAGCGCGATTAAAGTAACCGTTGCCAGATGTCTCGACATTGTTCTACTCCAGATCTCGCTCATTCTATGAAAACATAGAACCACGAAGACACAAAGACACAAATCTTGCGATGTAGTCAATATGCCCACACCCAGAAGTGTGCTTCGTGTCTCAGTGCCTTTGTGGTGATTGTCATTCATCCGTCTTGACCTTGAATCTGTTAATCTGTAGATAGGGTATTCAAACTCTCGAGAAGGGGGAAACGGACGATGGCAGATACTCCGAAGGTAAATATCATTGGCGGTGGCATGATAACGAAGATACAACTCTTGCCTTCGATTTATCAGTTACAGCGAGAAGGAATTGTCGGAGATATTGGTGTTTGTGCATTGAACGCCGCACCACTAAAGGAATTGCAGTCGGACCCGACTTTGGCTAAAGCGTTTCCCGGGCAGAGGATAACTCCTCATCCTGATCCGGCGAACGTCGAACCCAGTGAAGCATTTCCCGATCTGTACAAAGAGGTGCTTTCGTCAGCCCCGGCAGGGAGTATTGCTGTCATTGCTGTGCCTGATCAGATGCACTATCCGGTACTGAAGACCGCGATCGAAAATGATCTTCACGTCTGTATCGTCAAGCCGCTGGTTCTGCAGCACGCGCAAGCTGAAGAGATCGCCCAGCGCGCTTTCGAAAGAGGCTTGGTGGTCGGGGTCGAGTACCACAAGCGGTTTGACTACCGAAACATAATGGCTCGAAAGTCCTATCGCGAAGGACGTCTTGGTGATTTCCGCCTTGGACAGGCACAAATGATTGAGCCTTACTACTACAGGGATTCCAACTTCCAGAATTGGTGCACGACAGAGAACACCGACCTTTTCACCTACGTCGGATGCCACTATGTGGATCTGGTTGCGTTTATAACGGGACTGTTGCCGGTCTCGGTCAATGTTTACGGAATTGTCGATACCTACCCCAATGGGAATGAAGGGTTTCTGTGGACAGATGGCAGGGTGATCTGGGAAAACGGAGCTTCGTTGAGCGTGGTCGATGCAATTGGCTATCCGGATGCGGCGGCTGGGGGGAATGCC
>Ga0272444_10005276_pt1 | contig 11206 bp, 12 predicted proteins | sample SSMForm13_FD_201033 | JGI IMG/M metagenome (GOLD analysis project Ga0272444, IMG submission 201033) | Marine sediment archaeal communities from Little Sippewissett salt marsh, Falmouth, MA, United States - SSM-Form-13 | ecosystem: Environmental > Aquatic > Marine > Wetlands > Sediment ... | reverse complement strand
GGGGCAAAGTTGGTCAAGGCAACGAGGACTTTAGTACCAGAGTCCTTGAGGATGTGGAGGATCTCTCCGCCCTTGTAAAGGGTGTTGAAGGGCACGGCCACGGCCCCCAGTTTCAGCGTACCTACCAAGGTATACACAAACTCAGGGATGTTCGGAAGCATGATCGCCACCCTGTCCCCCTTTTCCACCCCCACCCCCTGGAGTCCGTTGGCCACGCGATTGGCTCTAAGGTTCAATTCCCCATAGGTGATGGGCTCTCCTTCAAACTGGAGAGCCACCGAGTCGGGACTGGATGAGGCCCATCTTTCAATGGACTGAACCAATCCTCGATTATTTTTGTTCAATTCTCCGCTCATCCTGATAGTCTTCCGCAAGCTCCTTCTTAAGAACCTTCCCCGTCACACTCATGGGTAAGACCTTTCTAAAACAGATCTCATCGGGCACCTTGAAGCTTGACAGGAACTCCTTGCAGTGGTCCATGACCTCTTTTGCTGTAAGCTCTCCCTTGGCTGTGACAAAGGCAACGATTTCCTCACGCTCCCCTTTCTTTCTGCCAATGACGGCGGCCTCCTTTATGGCCGGATGGCTCGACAGGACCTCTTCCACCTCCCTGGGGGAAATGTTGAAACCTCCCTTAATGATGATTTCTTTCTTACGATCAGTAACATAGAAGTAGCCATCGTCATCCCGATATCCGATATCGCCGGTGAGAAACAAGCCCTCCCTAAAGGCCTCTTTCGTATCCTCTGGAAGACGGAAGTAGCCCGGCGTGACGCCATCTCCCCTTACAGCGATCTCTCCCTCCTCTCCAGACGGGAGTTCTTTGCCATCGGCGTCAACGATCTTCATTTCAAACCCGGGAAGGGGGATGCCAATGGAACCGGCCTTGCAGACACCATCTGGGGGATTAGCGCAGCATGCTGCAACAGTCTCCGTCAAACCGTATCCTTCGAGGAGCCGTGCGCCGGAGCAATCCTCAAAGGTTCGGATCATCTCTTTGGGCAATGGGGCCGCCCCTGACACACAGATTCGGATGCTTATAGGCAGCTGCACCTTTTTTCGTTCCAGGAGGGTGAGAAGATGGACATACATAGTGGGAATGGCGACCATGAGGGTGGGATGATGATCCATAATAGTTTTCAGCAAGTTGGCGGGACTATACTGTGGAACAAGGATCACAGTGCCCCCGTGAACCAGACCCAGATGGAGCACATTTGAAAGGCCGAAAACATGAAAAAAAGGCAACACGCCGATCACCTTATCCTTGGGCGTGCAATCGAGCACATGTTCCGTAGACTTGCCTTCGGAAACAAAATTCTTGTGAGTCAACTGCACCCCTTTGGGCCGGCCCGTTGTACCGGAAGTGTATAGGATGCAGGCCAGATCTTCCGGCTCAGTGGCAACGGAGACGAATGCGTCGTCTTCCTGTAACATCATTTCTTCAAAGTTGATGGTTTCTGCCGGCCGCAAGCTGGCTCTGCCAGACCTGGGTTGAAAGGCCACGTCCACGTCGTGCTCTGATGCGGCCTGGTAATCCACTGCTACGTCCGCCCCTGCCAATATCCCTTTCTTAGAGAGGCCCTGAATGACAAGGGTGCCCCCTGAGGCCATGGATGAAAGGAGGTAGCGTCCGGCGATCTGGCCCTCCACAACAGCGCCTGGCAAGGCCATCACATCTGCTATGTCAGCTTGCGGCTTAAAGATAAGGCGCCACTGCTCTTTACGCTTTTTTCGAGAGAAAATCTTCCACTTCATCAAAAAACATCCGAATCACTTTTTCGCTGGGCCGGCTGGTGAGCAGGCTGATAACCACAAAGAGTATGAGATTCACCAAAATGGTCGGAATGGCAGGCGGCAGGCCAAGCAGCAGCGGCTTGTGGATGAACCCTGCGACCAGATAGGCTGAGCCGGCAACGGTACCTCCGATGGCCCCGCTCTTGGTAGCCCTCTTCCAAAGTATGCCACCGACGAGAGCTGGCCCCCACTGCGCAAAACCAGGTATGGCAAGATCGAGCAAGTAACGGGCCAGTTCAACAGGGTACCAGAAGGCAATGCCCATGCTCATGAGGAGAATGGCAATGACCGACAGCTTCGTCGTTCTTATAAGGAACTGGTCCCTACCCCTTGGAACGAAGACACCGTGGATAATGTCCCGGGCCACGATGATGCTGGCCGTCATGAGCTGGACTGCAGCCGTGGATATGGCTGCTGCAATGACTCCCATAAGCACAAAGGTTGAAAACCAGGGAGGGAGATAAGAGGTGACAATGGTCTGTACGATATTGTCTGCGGCCTTGCCTGACACCGGTGGCACGAGACTGCCTGGCATTTGACTGATGGCTGGGGCTACCACCGCGCCCCAGATAAAAGGGATGGTGTAAAAGAGCATGCCTGCCACAATGAGGGCCAGGGCTGGCATCCACTTGAATATGGTTTTGTCCTGGGCCGTCATGGTGCTGACAACGATGTGGGGCCAGGTAAAAGCCAATATTCCAAGCATGAACACAATACAGGTCACGTGGGGGAGGAACTTTTCCTGGGGGCCTGGTGTGAAGAGAAGGGCAGGTTGTTTTGCCTGAAGAATGGATACGGCTTCTGATAGCCCTCCAGGAAAGACCTTGACGACGACAAAGACCAGAGATCCGAGAAAGGCTAGGGTGTAGAGGAGGCCAAGAATCACATTGACCCACGCCGTGATGCGCATGCCGCCCAGCAAAACGATGAGAATCAGAAGCAAGGAGATATAGAGGATGCCCACAAAAATAGGAAAGCCCAGCAGGGCTTTCAGTCCAAGGCCTACGCCCAGAGACTGATCAGCGATGTAGGGCACAACAGAACCAAGGAGCACCAGGGATAGAAGAAGTCTTAATGCAGGAGATTCGTACCTGGCGGAAAGGGCCTCAATGGGGGATAGAAACCGATTTAATCGGCAAACGGCCCAAAGGCGCGGGCCGATAAACATGTATAAAACGACGAACCCTGCCACGCAGCCCCATATAAAATAGACGAACCCAGGCCCATGGCGATAGAGGATGCTGGGATAGGCATAGAAGGTCCACACACTGGATATGGCAAAGAGGGCAAAGAAGAACATGACTGCAATGCCGATACCCCTGCCCGCGAGCATGTAGTCTTCTGCGGTCTTGGCCGAGACCTTGTATCCATAAACGGCCAAGAGCAAGACCAGCAATCCAAAGGCAGCCAAAATGAAGACCGTCATCATACCTCCTCTTTCACCCTGAATTCCTGTCCTTCCTCAGAATCAACGAAAGGGCCAATACTTGAAGAAATAAACCAGATATGCACAAAGCCAAATAAGCAGGAAAACGATGCCCGCTGCAAATGGCAGGCAAATCCACCCCATGACAATGATGGGTTTGGAGAACAAGGGGGTGACCGCTAAAAGCCCTGCGACATCCAGGAATAGAACCAGCAGGAAGATCCGACCTGCCCGGTGTGAAAAGGCCTCTCTCACGTTGCCCTCCTTGACACACGAGATGCATGGGTTAGTTGCCCAAAGGAACGTTCGATTACATACTCTGGATGGGGGTCACATATCAAGCTAAAACCGCACACCAATGGGGCCGTGACCGAGCCTTTTTTCAGAGCCTTTGTTGGTAAAGTTTTGGGGCGGATGTACTCACAAGAAACATCTGCATGTCATGCCCCACAAAGAGATTCTTGGTTCAGAAGGTGGGGGAAGAAAACAGATACTGACGGGCGTCGAGGGTGTCGGGCGGCGAGATCGCTTCACAGAAAGGCTTTTCAGAAAGCTGTCATTCTTGACGGCTTCTGGGTGCTTCCAGCCACGTATGTTTGTACGATGTTAAACAGATCTTTGAGATTGAAGGGCTTGGCCAAAAAAGAGTCCGCACCCAACTCCTTGGCGGACTTTTCATTAGAGGGGTCTGCTGACATGATAATACATATCTTGCGTGGGTACTTCTTCTTTATTTTGGACAAAAGCTCAAAGCCATTCATCTTGGGCATGTCTACGTCGGCTACTACAATGTCCGCCCTACCGTGACTGGCTAAATAGTCCCATGCTTCCACGCCATTCTCAAAGGACAAGACATTTCTGTTCACACAATACATGAACACATTGACCACAAGCTCTCTAATGAGCTTATTGTCCTCAACCACAGCGATGGTGACATTCGGTATGATGGCCCACCTCACGCTACTTTCATGAACTTCATATCGTATGCCTGGCTGTCAAACGTGATGGCTTCACATATATAATTCAGATTATCCTCCAAGGCTTGCCGCCTGAATTCCCCCATGGGGTATCCCTCGGCAAAGGCCTTCGCCATCACGGCGAGTAGCTCGACTCTCAGGTGAAATACATGATCTTGATCCATCTCCTCCTTTGATTCAAGGCCCGCCATGTGCTCTTTGACATATTTGGCCACATGCTCAGCATTTTCAATGACGGCTTCTTTTCTGAACTCGCCAAGAGGGTAGCCTTTCAGGTAACCCTTTGACATGATGATAAGTAGTTGTAATTTTGCCAGGGAAATGTCCTTTTCAGACATCTCTCCCATTTCTGCCGGACTCGACCCAAATCTCAGCATAATATGCCCCTTTGCTTGGAGGTCCTGAGCAAGACCAGCTACTGAGGCCCCATCTCTCAACATAGTTGCCACACTATTCCTTAACCCATCGCTGTTCACATGTCAACAAGCTATTGGCTCGTGTCTCCAAAAAAATGTATTGAGGCGACATAGTTATGCGACTTTTTCGTGAGCCGGACCAGACCTATCATCGCAACCCCTTGTGTGTGCATGTGCCGGAGGGTCTCATATGGGGTGGAAAAAGCCTCTTGCTTTGCCGAGAGGCATTCTTCGCAGCGGAACGGAGGAGTTCGGTGCAAGGGACCCACTGGAGGGGAAAAAGCCTTCAACGGTTCCATGACGTCCCTTAGGGTCCAAATTTCTCTTTTGGGGGGTTGAAATATCCGAATTTCAGCGTGGGAAAAGCCTTTCGCACCCTTTCCATGACGGTGTGCATCCCCATCAGTTCTGCTTCGGGGCTACCGTCGTCCATGATTTTCCAGTAGCGCACCGGGTCAAAATTCAGGTTCCGCCATTGGATCATCTGGACGGGATGGTTATCCAGAAAAGACAGAAAAGCGGCCATTTCCTCCTTGGAATCGGTGAACCCAGGCAGGTTCAGATAGTTCATGGAAACAAATTTGCCTTTATGTCCGGCCAAGTCGATGCTTGCCACCACATCCTCGAAGCTGTAGCCTTTTGGTCGGAAATAGGCTTCATAGAACCGTTTCCTGACGCTGTTCATGCTTACCCGAATGGCGTCTAGGCCGGCCTCAAAGAGTCTGTCCAGGACAGACGGAAGGCTGGCATTGGTATTCATATTGATGGTGCCCCGTCGAGTGGCCTGCCGAATAAGCCGAATGGCGGGTTCAATCACCTTCGCGGCCAGTAAAGGCTCCCCCTCACATCCTTGACCGAAACTGACCACAGGTCTTGTGGTATGGCCGATATGATGCATGGCAATCTGTGCGATCTCGTCCGGCGTAGGGGTGAAATCAATCCGCTTTTGGGTACTTGGAATGTCGCTCTCTCGCTGCAGGGAAAGACACCCGTGACATTTGGCATTGCATCTCACCGACGTGGGTAAAGGGCCTTCACAGCGTTCCAGAAAGAAGTTTTTAGCTGCGGGGCAGCCGTAGGTGAGGGCGCAGGTCTCAAGATGGGCCCTCAGTCGATTTGAAGGCATCGTACGACGAAGGGAGGCGATTCCCTCGACGATCTTGTCATGGGGCATAAGCCGCAGGTCCTGGCGTCTTTCCCGGTCCACCCGAATGGCTGCCACTCGAAACCTTCCCTTAAGCCAGCCAACAGCACCGTAAGAAAAAAGGGGGAGAGGGGCGGCATCGGGCTGCTCTGCATAGGCGCTTACAAGAGAGATAGTGTGGCCCGGGGCGTTAAAGGCTGCTACGGGATAGACCGGCTCGCCCGGAGCATGGGGATTATCAGTGAGGACTTCGAATGTCTTGGCTGCCATGTTATAGACAATAGGCCTTCTATCCGGCAGGAACAGGTGTTCGCCTCCAAAGGGCATGTTCATAGTGTCCATCTCCGTAAGGGGCACCAATGTGGAACCAGCCATCCCCACGGCAGCGTAGTGATCGAGATCAAAGAATTCTCCGTTCCTGTTTGCTACAAGGGCCTTTATGAACTGTCTCCGTTGCCTAGACATCACACTCCTTCAAGCCTGGACCGTGTTTTTCTGCACAACGAAAAACCGGGTCCTCGACGCCTTCCCTTTCCCACCTTATCCCCGATTTCCTGGCCTCGGGCCTCATTGAACCCTCCCCGTGGCAAGCGCCGCGCGAGCACTGCCAACGGGCAGAACCACTGCCGTTAGGCAGAACCTGCGGGGGCTGCGGTAGTTCTCCTGTGGAGAATGCGCTCGCTTATTCGGTTCAAGAAGCCTATTTTGAACACGGTCCCCTCCATTACGAACCCATCTGCGGCCACAAACACCATTGTCATCTCCGGTGCACCAAGTGTGACAAGACGATAGAATTTCAGGAAGGGCTTTGAATCGGGCGGCTGGTGTCCCTATCTCAGAACATCTGCAAAACGATCAGCAATTTCCTTCATGTTTTTTAGATAATCTCTGGCCAACGGATCAACATGCACCACCTTGCCTCCAATGGCACGGGCCACGGTTTCAGCACTGGTTTTGCTGAACTGCTTCTGCACGAATATGATGCCGATGCCCTCTTCCTTTGCCTCTTGAATGATACGAATGAGATCTTTGGCCGTTGGCTCCTTGCCCTCGATTTCGATGGGAATTTGCTCCAGCCCGTAGTCACGGGCAAAGTACCCCCATGCTGGATGAAAGACCATGAATTTACCGGTCTTTGCCTTTTTCAGGGACTGTGCGATTTCTTTGTCTAGCTCGTCAAGATCGCGCTCAAGGGCTTTGAGATTCTCCAGGTAATAAGCCCTGTGAGCAGGATCTCCCGCTGCCAGGGCTTCAAAGATGGTCTCGGCCTGTATCTTGACCAGTCTAAGACTTAACCAGATATGGGGGTCTTTCAGGCCTTTGGCGCGATGATGGTGGGCAGACCCACGTTCTCCATGGCCGTTGTGTCGGTGGTGTTCATCCTGGTCCTTTTCTTGATGACGACCATGGAGCCCGTGTCTTTCTTCATGATGATGGGCTTTCATGGGCAGAAGCTCGATGCCGTGACGCGTGTCAACAACCTTCATGTTCGGGTTGATTTTGCTTATCCGTTCCATCCAGACTTTTTCAAAATCCACGCCAATGCGAAAGTATAGCTTGGCCTGGCTGAGCTCGTACATCTGTTTTGGCCCGGGTTCGTACGTGTGGGGGCTGTGGCCGGGCCCAACCATGACCGAGACGTCTACAAGGTCTCCGCCAACGCGTTCTAAGAAATAGGCTTGGGGGAGAATGCTGACGAAAACCTTCATCTCCCGTTCTAGAGGACCCGATATTTCCGCAGACGATTGGGACCCAATCGGTAGGAACAATCCGGCGAACACCAGGATAAGGCCAACGATGCACACAGAATGCCTTCTCCTTGTTTCTCGTTGCCTCCCAGCCAAGGATATCCGTTTCAGGTGTGTCACTTGTCTTTGCATGGGAATAAGGTGTGGAAAGGGGCCATTGGCCCCAGATGGAAGCCCCGTAGCGTTGTCAAGGTGGCAGGTTCATGCCAATCCAATGACCTTGCCGCCTTGATAGATCAAAAAGGCAACGACCCAGGCCAGAACGGTGCTGTAACCGATGCTGAAGAAGGTCCACTTCCAGGAATTCGTTTCCCGTTTGATGACTGCCACAGTGGCGAGGCAGGGGACATAGATGAGCACAAAGGCCATCATGGCATAGGCGGAAAGGGCCGTCATCCCAGATTTCTTAAGGGCTCCTTTCAAGGCCTCATTTCTCTCGGTCCCATCAGCCCCGACGGCATAGAGAACGCCCATGGTGCTTACCACAATCTCCTTGGCAACAAAACCGGAGATGACTGCCACACTGCCACGCCAGTCCATGCCAATAGGAGCAAAGATCGGGGCCAAGGCTTTTCCTAGATAGCCCATGTAGGATTTTTCCACCTTCTCTCTGGCCTTCTGCGCTTCCACGGCGGAGATGGCTTTATCCCGTTGCCGCATGAGGGCTTCACCGCTATTCCCCTGCAATTGGAGGATCGGCGTCTCATACTTGGCATGGACGGCTGCTATCTCCGATTCGTAGTCCCTTGAGTACTCAATGTCCTGTGGAAAGGCACTCAAGAACCACACAACAACCGACCCGATTAGGATCACGCCTCCCATTTTCTTTAGAAAAATCTTGCTGCGATCCCACATATGGATAAGCAGTCCTTTAAACATGGGGGCCCGATACGGTGGAAGTTCCATGACAAAGGGAGCCACTTTACCTCTGAGTACGGTGGATCGAAACAGACGCCCCACAAGAATCGCCAACACGATGCCCAAGGCGTAGATGGAAAAAATAGCGTTGCCGGCCTTGACTCCAAAAAAAGTACCAGCCAGAAGGATATACACGGGTAATCTGGCAGAACACGACATCAGGGGATTGATCAGAATCGTCAATATACGATCCTTTTCGCTTTCCAAGGTCCTGGTGGCCATGATGGCTGGGGCATTGCAGCCGAAACCCATGAGCAAGGGGATGAAGGACTTGCCATGGAGCCCGATGAGGTGCATGACCTTGTCCATTAAGAAGGCTGCCCGAGCCATATAGCCGGTATCCTCAAACAGGGCAATGCAGAAGAAAAGGATCAGGATGTTCGGCAAGAATATGATGACACTTCCCACGCCGGCAATGATGCCGTCTACGATCAGATCGTGCAGGAGGCCCTGTGGCAGGCGCCCTCCGATGGCTCCGCCCAGCCAGCCCACGCCTGAATCTATCCAGCCCATGGGATAGGTCCCCAGTGAAAAGGTGATCTGGAACATGGCCCAAATGAAGAAGACAAAGATAGGAAGCCCCAGCAGTCGGTTGGTCAAGATCTGGTCTACTTGCCGGGAAATGTCTATACGTCTTCCCGATACTGTCTTTAAGGCCTCTTTCACAATACCGGCGATAAAACCGTACCGGTGGTCTGTCATGACAATCTCGGGTTCCTCATCAAAGAATTGGCGGAGCGTCTCCCGTTTCTGCTCCGCCTCACAGAGGATAGCCTCTCCTTCTGGGCTGGCCGCCTGAAGGGTCCTTGCTTGAACGATCTTGTCCTTTTCAAGGAGCTTCACGGCAATCCAGCGAACACTGTGAGGAAGCCTTTTACCCATTTTGTCCTTTATGAATGTGGACAATTCCCCAATGGTCTTTTCAATGTCTTTGCCGTAATAAACACGGCGGGTGCGAGGAAGCTCTATATCCGTTTCTGCCACGGCGATGATGGCCTTGAGGAGTTGATCTGTGCCCTCGTTTTTGTTGCCGACGGTGAACACCACCGGCACGTCAAGCAGTTCAGACAGCTTCTCGCCGTCGATCTTGACACCGCGCTGGCGGGCCACATCGGCCATGTTCAGGACATAGATGACCTTTGTGTCAAGTTCCCGAAGCTGTGTGGCCAGATAGAGATTGCGCTCCAAGTTCGAGGCGTCAATGATATCAACGACTACGTCAGGTTTTTCATCCAGGATGAAATCGCGAGCCACGATTTCTTCAATAGAATAGGCGGTAAGGCTGTATGTGCCAGGAAGATCTACAATGGTGAGTTCATACCCGTTGGTGCTAAGATGGCCTTCTTTTTTTTCTACAGTGACGCCAGGCCAGTTTCCTACCTTCTGGCGGGTACCTGTGAGATTATTAAATATCGTGCTCTTGCCCGAGTTGGGATTGCCGGCAAGGGCTACTGTAATGGAGTGGGGGGCCATCTGTTATGTTGCTCCAAGCCTTACGTTTTCGACTTGAACCCAGGCGGCTTCATCCACCCGAAGAGACACATGGTAGCCTTTCAGGATGAGTTCAATAGGGTCTTTCAGGGGGGCGTATTTTTCAACATACACCTCTGTGCCGCGCAAAAACCCCATCTCAAGGAGTCGCCTACGAAAAGAACCTTTACCCGCCACCCGAACCACTGTGGCTATCTGACCTTCCTGCAGTTCACTCAGGTTCACGGCAAGTCCCTTCGATCGCCATTTGGTTTGACCATGATCTTTCTGGCAATCCCGCGGCCCAAGGCCAACCTCGTGGCATTTACGGCCACCACCACTTGTCCCTCACCCCTGTTGGTGATGACTTCCACTTCATCTCCGCTTCGCAGCCCCATGGTAGCCAAGCGCAGTTGTGCGCCAGCGCCTCCCATGAACTCTTCTATGATGCCCCGTTCACCTTCTTGGGCATATGATAGCGGCATCAATTGGACGCGTTCTTTCACACAGTCTGCGCAAAGCCCGTAGATCTCCATCTTGTGCTGGAGCATGTGAAAGCCATGGGTAGCCGCTATTTCCACTTGCAGGTGTTCCATCTGCTGATTTTTGAACTCAACGATCTTCCGGCACTTCGTACATATGAGGTGATCGTGGTGTAGCCCAAGGTGACGATGCTCGTAACGGGTGGGCTGACCTTCGAATTTTTCCTTTGAGGCAAACCCATACCTGCACATCAGGTTGAGTGTCTTCTTTACGAAGTCAGGCTCAAAAAGAAGGCCTTTTCTTTCTAGCAGGTCCATGAGATCTTTGAAGCTTACATGTGCCTCTTGTCCAAGAAAGACCCCTAGGATGGCCATGCGATCCTGAATCTGGTCTATTCCTTCCCTTTCAAAAAGACGTTTGAATTGTCGCTTTTCCTGCTGATGAATCGGGTCCATAAAGCAGGCCCCCTATTGCAACTAAATTTCAATAAACTTAATGCACGACAGCGAGCTTGTCAATCCCTGCTTCGGGACGTGCTGGTGACTTGACGTATGGTTGCCTAACTTTTGGAGTAACCGGGGAACTCTATGGAGGTGCAGGTCCCGGAGGCACAATGCCTGGATTCGACCGTTGGGCGTCGGGCTTCGCCTCCACTCGGGCCTACTGAATAGGTGGTGGTGCTCATGACACGTTCAAAATCAGGGGATTGACAGTGGGGACACCTCATATCAAACCCGTCCTCTTCTTTGACCTTGAGGAGCTCGAAAACCTGGTTACACTTCAAACAGCGGAATTCATATATGGGCATGATTATTCTCCTTTCTATATAG
>Ga0272444_10005275_pt1 | contig 11211 bp, 13 predicted proteins | sample SSMForm13_FD_201033 | JGI IMG/M metagenome (GOLD analysis project Ga0272444, IMG submission 201033) | Marine sediment archaeal communities from Little Sippewissett salt marsh, Falmouth, MA, United States - SSM-Form-13 | ecosystem: Environmental > Aquatic > Marine > Wetlands > Sediment ... | reverse complement strand
GCATTCAATCATTGCGATGCCCCTTTCTTTGTACCATTTGGGGGTATGAAAACCATCTGACTCAGGAGGTGTTCATGAATATCAGCATCGCCGGCGCATCGGGATTTGTCGGCAAGGCATTGACCCGTATGCTGTTGGAAAAAGGTCATACCGTCACCGGCTTGGGTACATCGCGGTCGCATCCACTGCAATCCGTGCCAAATTTTTCCTGGATCAGTGCCGACACCACCCGGCCGGGAGCGTGGCAGGAATCCCTATCCGCTGCTGATGCCGTGGTAAATCTGGCCGGGCGAACCATTTTCAAACGATGGACACGGGCCTACAAATCACAGCTGGTTGAAAGCCGCCAGCTGACCACCCGGCATATCGTCGAAGCCATGACCGGCAGCAGCCAGACCCTGATCAGTACCTCGGCTGTCGGGTATTACGGCAATCGAGGAGAAGAGACATTGATTGAAACCTCACCACCGGGAGAAGATTTTTTGGCACGCCTGTCCGTGGACTGGGAGCAAGAAGCACTGGCGGGCGAGTCGCGTGGCGTCCGGGTGGCGATCTTGCGTTTCGGTGTGGTACTGGGAACGGGCGGCGGCGCGCTGGCTCAGATGCTGCCGGCGTTTCGTGCCTTTGCCGGGGGCCCCATCGGTAGCGGCAGACAATGGTTTGCCTGGATTCATATGGATGATTTGTTGGCCGCCATTGGGTTTCTTTTGGAAAACGGAAAGGCGCATGGCCCTTACAATGCCTGCTCACCCGGTATGGTCCGGCAACGTGATTTCGCCAGTACACTCGGCAGCGTTCTGGGACGGACGGCACTGGTTCCGGTGCCTTCCCTGGCACTGCGGTTGTTGCTGGGAGAAATGGCCGGTGTGCTGCTGGCCAGCCAGCGGGCCAAGCCGGAACGTCTGATCGAGGACGGCTTTTCTTTTCGATTTGCCGATGTTGAGCATGCGTTGGCTGACTTGGTCAGTCGGGCTTAGAAGGTGGAAGGTGGAAGGTGGAAGGGATGCCATCCATTTACAACGCTAAATACAAACTATAGTCCACAAACGACAAACGACAAACCATTAAACCGGGGAAAAACATGCCGCCATCCATTTTATCGGCCGCCGCGTATCACCGGCTTACCAGTTACGATCGGTTTGAAATGTCGCCCCATTATCTGGATTGGGCCAACCAGCCACGATTGGATAAACGCTATCCGCCTTTGGATACGCTTCGCCTGAATCGTGAAGGTGTTGTGCCAACGATCAACTACCTGGACTTGGTTGAGCGTGCGGCCGGGGGGGATGATCGTTCCGCAAAATCTCTTGACATAAAGACCATTGCTTCTCTTTTCCATCTCACCCATGCCATCACCGCCCGCAGCATGCATGGTAATCAACCGTTTTACTTTCGTAGCGTGGCTTCAGCCGGTGCATTGTATCCTTTTGAACTTTATCTGGCGGTTCACCGCGTCGATGGGATGAAACCGGGTCTATATCATTATGATCTGTTCAATTTCTCATTGGAAATGCTTCGCCGTACCCCGATGTCTGTCATTTCTCCGTCTGGTTCCGGCATCGCGGCCACGATTCTCATTGGCGGGATTTTTTTTCGCAGTGCCTGGAAATATCGCCACCGGGCCTATCGATATGTGCTCTTGGATGCAGGACATCTGATTGAAAATTTACGGTTGGCATTATCTGCCCTGGGACTGAAAGGGTCCATGGAACTGAATTTTGATGACCAGGCGGCCAACGTTTTGTTGGGGGTGGATGAAACACGGGAAGTGTGTTTGGCGTGTGTCCACCTCATTGACGGACAGATGGATAAGGACAAGACCCGACTGCCGGCCGATCCATCGCCACTGCCTGATCCGATCCTAAATGCATCCCGGGTGTCCATGAAAGAGACCGTTTACGAACAGATTGTACAGGTTCATCGGGCGGGGTATGCAAAAATCAGTAGCACCGACGATGGTTCGTTGAATGCCGTCGATGGCCTGGGGTGCTCGCCAGATGCGTGGCAGCCCGTGGTTTCACCCTCTCAACCGAACCTTCCGGATTATGACAAGGTATTGTGGCAGCGCCGTTCCAGGCGCAATTTCATACCCGCCCCCCTGGATGAGGAACAATGGGTCGTATTTTTGGATTTAATTGCCGCTGCGGCCAAAAGACCGGCTTCGCGTTGGATTTCTCCTGGCATTGGAATCCTGGCGGGTCAGGGAATGCCGATCCCGCCTGGGTTTTACCTGTTTGATCCGCATGATAGGCGATTGGGCCTATTGGTGGCCGGTGATTTGATGGAATCCATGGCCAGGGCCTGTCTGGATCAGATGTGGCTGAAAAATGCGGCCTTTCACCTGCTGTTTATCAGTGATCCGGCCGCCTTGGATCGCAATTGGGGGGCAAGGGCTTACCGACATGTGATGATCGAGGCCGGGCGCCTGGGGCAGCAAGCCTACCTTGCGGCTACCGCACTGGGACTTGGCGCCTGCGGTATCGGTGCGGTTTATGATCGTGAAGCCGCTGATCTTTTGACCTTATCGGAGACAGGTGTGCTACTCTATCTGGTTGGTGTGGGGCCTGTCAAAAAGCGTTAGCACCTGACGCCAACGGGTCAATTTTCAACATTGGGGAGAAAAATCATGTCCAGCCATTTGAAAGTGTTTAGCGGCAGCGCCAACCCAATGTTGGCCGAGTCGATCTGCCATACATTGGGGATACCGCTCAGCCGTCTGGCCATATCTCGATTTTCCAATGACAATCTGTTTGTTCAGGTCCAGGAGAATGTGCGGGAAAAGGATGTTTTCGTTGTCCAGCCTTTCACCATGCCCGTGGGGGACACGATTATGGAATTATTTATTACCCTGGACGCCTTAAGAAGTGCTTCTGCCCAACGCATCACAGCGGTGATTCCCTATTTCTCCTATGCCCGATCCGATAAAAAGGATGCACCGCGGATCTCCATTACCGGGCGGTTGATGGCGGATTTGATAAAGACCGCCGGGGCCAACCGGGTGCTGACTATGGATCTGCATTCTGATGCGGTGCACGGTTTTTTCAGTGTACCAGTGGATCATCTCACAGCCATTCCCAGTTTCGTGAAACATTTTCAAAACCAGATGGACCTGTCCAATGCCGTGGTGGTGGCCACCGATGCCGGTGGTGCCAAACGGGCCGGGCGGTTTGCCAAACGCATCCATCTGCCCATGGCCATTATCGATAAACGGCGTGTTGCCGATACCCAGGTGGTCCAAGGGCTGGTGGTGGGAGATGTCAAAGGGCGGGATGCAATTATTTTTGAAGATGAAATTTCTACCGGTGGCACACTTGCCGCTTCGGTGGATACATTGTTGGCTGCCGGGGTGGAGCGAATTTTTGTGGGCGCCACTCACGGGGTGTTGTGCGGTCCTGCGGTTGAGCGTCTGGAAAATAGCCCTGTCAATACAGTGGTTGTGACGGATACAGTAGACATTCCTCAACAAAAACGAAAAGAGAAAATTGAGACCATTTCCGTCGCCCCGCTGTTTGCCGAGGCCATCCGCAGGATCCATACGGGGGAGAGTGTGGGCGCCCTGTTTGATTAATTCTGCCATTCATACGCCCGGCCATACACCGGGATCCGTGGTGTATCTGGTGGAATCGGATGGCATGCGAGTGCTGTTCGGTCAGGATGTGCATGGCCCCTTGCATGACGATTTCGCCTCCGACCGGCGGGCTTACCAAAAATCCCTTCTGAAGATGGTTGAATTGGAGGCGGATATCCTATGCGAGGGCCATTTTGGCGTTTTCCAAGGGGCTGACAGGGTCAAGGAATTTATTCTATCATTTCTTTAGCGCCTTCTTTTTGAAAGTGCTGTTATTATAAACAATATGAAACAATCGGTTGCCAACGAAACGGTTCGAGCCATTATTGATGCTTCATCGGCGATCCTGCTTTATAAAGCGGGGTTGCTTGATGCCTATTGCCGGATGATTCAGCTGATGATGACCCGCTCCGTGTTTGCAGAAGTTACCGTTCCCCAGCAATGCGGGGCGGACGCTATCGGGCATCTGTCCGGTCAGCGACCGGGAATTGTTGTGCTTGATGATCCTCGCCATCCTGATTGCCATGAATCTGTTGCTGATATCGGCCGACTTCATCGAGGGGAGCGGGATACGCTGTTGCACTACTTAAATGGTGCAGCCCGTTTTGTTGTTATTGATGACGGCAAGGCCGTGCGGGTTTGTCGCAGACAGGACATTCCACATATAAATGCATTGTTGGTCCCCAAGTTGCTCTATTTTGCCCAAAGACTTTCCATGGATCAAATCGATCACTATTTTTTTCGTCTTTGTTCACTTGGACGCTATTCAGACCACGTGGTTGACTGGGCAAAAAGATGCAGCGCAAACCAACTTGAATTTTTTTTAAGTCAATGAGAACCAAAAAAAATGGGACGGCGGTAATCCGTCCCATTTTGGGGAGCACAGCGTCAGCGTGGGAGGTTAGACGCTGACGTCGATGTTCTGACCAATCCCGCCTTCAATGAGCAGTTGGGCGATTTGTTCCTGACTTTCAGCCAGTTCACGCAAAATGGCCATTTGGGCTTCCATGACGCCCTGGACCTGTTGTGAAAGGCTTGTGGCGGACATGGGACTTGATGATACGCTGCTGATATCCATTATTATCTCCAGGTATTGGCTTATAACCCTGTTATCGCCTGTTCGTCCGGCCCACTTTAATGTTTTTTACGGTAAAGTGTTTATCTTGCAGGCCGATAGCATTATTATAGGGTGCCGCTTGGACATATCGCCATATCATGGGAGGTTTTAAAATGGATATTGTTGTAATCGGCAGTGCTTTGTTAAGAAACGAAGCAAAGGAAAAAACCACGACACGGGTGCCTGGAAAAAAAAGCCAGGGTGTGGAAAGGCGTCGCAACCGAAAGGATCGACGCAAGGGGGTTCGGGATGGCGTGGTGGTCAGCCTGTCCTATCCCAACGACCGACGATTCCAGCCAGACCGCAGAACCACCAATACAGATTAGATTGGATCTTCATCCTTACTGCCCCCACCAATAATCGACAGCGGGTTCCAGTTTAAAACCGTTTTCTTTTTTCGCTTGGTTTGCTCTTATAGACACTGGTAAGCCGTTTTTTTTACTTTTCCAATGTCTTTAAACGTTGCGCCAAGATATCCATATCCTTACTTTCGTATTTCAATTCGCTGAAAAATTACGGTCTACGCCATTGTACTTTTTCAGGCGATGCTAATATTCATACCTTTAAAGACATTTTGATTGTGTCAAAACCGTAAAAGAACCCTCGATTTCAATTACCGTGCGCTGACTAAAGACAACTAATCCAGATAAAGGCAGTTGCACCCCGGGTTTATTCGATAGCATTGGGAGGTGAGATGATTACACTTGAAAAAATACGATTTACCAGTACGGAAGATGAAAGTGGTACCCAGGGCGGACGAACCATTATCGACGGGATGAATTATACGTTTGAAAAAGGCAAATTTTATGCAATCACAGGGCCCAATGGTAGCGGCAAAACCACACTGGCTAAATTGATGATGGGGATTTTTCCGTTAACATCCGGAAAACTTGTCCTAGATGGTGAAGATATTTCCGGTTTTTCCATAACTGAGCGATCCAAAAAGGGCATTGCATACAGCTTCCAGCATCCAGCCCGATTCAAAGGCATGACTTTTCGGCAATTGCTGACCATCGCCGCCGGAACCGATGACGAAAATCAACTGGTCGAGATTTTGGCCCGGGTGGGCATATGCTCGTTGGGCTATCTGGAAAAAGATGTGGATGCCAAGCTTTCCGGCGGAGAGATAAAAAAGATTGAGCTGGCGACCACGATTGCGCGCAACCCCAAAGTGGCCATCTATGACGAGCCGGACACGGGCATTGATCTGTGGACCATTGGGCCAATGGTGGATTTGATCAAACGCGAATGCCGCGATCAAGGCACAACCACTATTGCTATCAGCCACAACAAGGCTTTTCTTGAAGCTGCCGATCAATTGCTGCTGATCAAGGCTGGCGAAATTGCCTACGACGGCGATTACTCAGGAGTCAAACCCATTCTTGAGGATTTGAGTGTTTGTGAATTTACTCAAACTTGTGAAGGAGAAGGCAATGCTGGATGCTATCGATAAAAAACTGCTGTCTGCGGTTGCTGATTTGGAAAGCCTGCCTAAAGGTGCCTATAATATTCGTAAGAACGGCCAACTGCTGAACCGTGAGGTAACGGCCAACATCGATATTCGAACCAATGATGCGCAAAATGGTATCGTGATTGACATAAAGCCTGGCACCACCAACGAATCCGTTCATATCCCGGTGATTTTGAGCCAGGCGGGTCTGCACGATACGGTTTACAATACCTTTAATATCGGCGCGAATGCTGATGTGACCATTATCGCCGGATGCGGCATTCATTGTGGCGGTAAACAATCCGAGGGGCATGAGGGCATTCATGATTTCCATGTGGGGCCCGAGGCCCGGGTACGCTACGTTGAAAAACATGTTGCCATCGGTGAAGGTACGGGAAAGCGTATTCTCAACCCCACCACCCGCGTTTTTTTGGACGAAGATAGTTATGCGGAGTTTGAATTAGTCCAAAACGGTGGGGTGGACATGGCCAAACGGGTCAACGAGGCACAGCTCAAAGCACGCAGCACATTTATTATTTCAGAGCGTGTATTGACCGATGGCGCCCAAGAGGCGACCTCGCACAATCTGATTAAAATGCTCGGTGCCGACAGCCGCTCCAATCTGGTCTCACGGTCCGTTATCCGCGATCAGTCCCTGCAGAATTTTTATGTGACGCTGGAAGCGCATGAGAAATGTTTTGGCCACATCGAATGCGATGCCATCATTATGGACCAGGGTAGAAATGAGACGGTCCCTGGCCTAAAGGCGCTGCATCCGGATGCGGAGTTGACCCACGAGGCCTCTATCGGCAAAATTGCCAATGAGCAATTGGTCAAATTGATGTCAATGGGGCTGACGTATGATGAGGCGGTCAATAAAATCATCGAGTGCTTCATGAACTGAGACAAAAGCATCTAAAACACCGTATCCAATCCTCGCAGATCGTCTAACAGGCAAACAATCGGCCCGGCTTGATACCATTTGATGATCAGGTTTGGGCTGATTGTTGCATAAACATTTAATTTGCTTTATGTCTCAATTCAGCGTATAAAATTGGGTTATTCAATCCAATCCCGACACATCACGGGATAGTTTCTTTCTGAAGGAACACCCCATTATAAAAATGGCATCCTCCAGCGAGCGACGTTGAAAATATCAAGAAAGGAGGATGTTGCTATGGCTAGTGGTATCGTCAAATGGTTCAACGACAGTAAAGGTTATGGTTTCATTGAACAAGAAAATGGTCCTGACGTTTTTGTTCATCACACGGGAATCAACGCAACCGGTTTCAAAAGCCTGAACGAAGGTGACCGCGTAACCTTCGATATCGAGCAGGGTCAAAAAGGTCCTGCTGCTGTAAATGTTACCGTCCAATAAATCAGATTTACAAAGGGCATGCTTTAACTGCTGGAAAGCATGCCCTTTGATTTTAGGGCGTGATTTCCTGAAAAGCCGACCAAACAGCATTGACTGGCTTTTCCACGACCCTTCGGGGAGATCTCACGCTTTGATCGACTCCCTGCAATAAGCGCCATCATTGCTCAACCACGGTTTTTCGTTATACCCATCGTTTGTCCGACATTAAGGGACACTGCTTGTTTTGTATCCAGGGCATGCCAACTAAGGACGAAAGGCTTTTGTATATGAATATTTATATCGGTAATTTATCGCAGAATATCACCGAAGATAAACTCAAGACCATGTTTGCTGAATTCGGGGATATTGAAAGTGTAAAAGTCATCAAGGACCGGTTTTCCGGTCGGCCGAAGGGGTATGGCTTTATTGAAATGCCCAGCAATTCGGAGGCAGACCAGGCCATCAAGGCACTCAATGGCAATCGATTGGATGGCAACCACATCAAAGTCAAACCCGCGGATTCAGGTGGTAAAAAAAGAAAAAAGAAACGCTCCTTTCGCAGAAGGGCGTATTGAATTACCCTTTTTTTTGAAGATCGTCAGCTTTTTAACAAAAATGACAACATTATCTTGAATGCTATAGCATGAGATTCGATATGAATAACGCTGTGCCGGTTACTGTATCAATCGTATCAGAACCGGCCGGCGCATATCCAAAAAATTCCTTTTTTCGATAAATCGCCTCGATAACCTCCGGCATCCCGCTTTTACCCTGATCCATTCGTGGTGTAGATTTCAAATACCTCCATTTTCTGTCTCTTCTAATTTTCCCCACTGTCGTCTGTCAACGGACATCAAGCGACTTTTGTACGGCGCCGATCTTTTCCTTGTGAAACGAGCACCCGTGATCGATTGGATCATGGTGATTCATTAAAATTAACGAATTTTGTTTAAAACTTATTGACAAACAATAAAAAATAGCTGTATTTCGGTAAATATTCGCAAGCTACGGATTTGGTTTTCCTTGAGTATTGATAACAACTACGGACTTTCATTGGAGCGTTGTTATGCAGAACAGAGAACGGATTCAACGGGCCAGTCGGAGATTACGCATGATCCTGATTTCGGTTTTCTTGGCCATGCCGGTGGTCAACGCACTGGTCTGGATTTTCATGAATCATTTTCCAGACTATCTGACCAGTGAAATGCTGCCGTATTGTGCCAGGATTCCGCTACCCGCCTCGGCGCGGCTGATGGGTTTTGCGGCGGTAATGATTCCCACCGGCGTGGCCATGACCGGCGCCTTCCACTTGATGCGCCTTTTTAAACTCTATGAGCAGGGGGAAATCTTCAAGCTCAATAACGTCCATTGCTATAAAAAACTCTCCCGGGTGCTGATCTGGTGGTTTGTCGCCGGCATTTTTTGCCGATCGCTGCTTACCACCGCTTTGACGCTGCACCATCCACCCGGGCATCGAGCGATTTCCTTCGGTCTGACCTCATCGGATCTGACCACCTTGCTGGTCGGGCTGATCCTGATGGTGATTGCCTGGGTTATGGAAGAGGGGAGAAAGCTTCAGGAGGACCAGGATCTAACCGTATAAAGGAGCATCATGCCCATTCAGATCAACCTTGACGTGATGCTTGCCCGGCGCAAGATGAAATCCAACGACCTCGCGGCCAGGATCGGGATTACCCCCCAGAATTTGTCCATTTTGAAAACGGGTAAAGCACGTGCCATCCGCCTGGAGACGCTGGATGCGATCTGCCGGCACCTTCAGTGTCAGCCGGGCGATATATTGGAGTATATCGAACATGAAAGGAAAGACGATGAAGACGATTAACCTGAGAGTCTGTTGCATGCTGGCCGGGATGATGCTAAGCGCTGTTGTGGCCATCACCGGTTGCGCCGGCCAGAAGGTGTTGGTCAAGCCGGCGATTGCCGAGAAAGTGATCCACTACAGCGAATTGAGAGGATGGGATGAAACCAAAAATCTCAACGGCTATGTGGTCTACGTCAATGAGGGAGAAACCATCCCTCTCAAGCTTTCCATGGAGAGCGATTTCATGGATTTCAAACAGGATCGGATCGATGTGATTGCCAAACAAAAACTCTATTTCATGATCAAGATGCCCGAGGATTTGAGCGCGGCGGAATTGGCCCGACTAGAGGACTTGAAAACGGACCATTTTTCAAAAATGAGTCGTGAGGAAAAATCCGCATTTTTTAAAGATTACATGCTGTATGTAAGCAGGGATGCCAAGCATTGGGCGCCGCTTTATGGCAGCCGTGCCTACCGCAAGGTATTGGGGTTCAAGCATGGCTTGATTCATTTTGGGATAATGGCCGGCCCTGCGAATGGTCTTGAGGCCAATCTGGCGATTGAAACGGTCAAGTAGGATTAGAAAAAAAAGGTTTATGGCAATGCCCAACTATTGATATGCAAAAAAGGTCTGCTACAGGTCTGACAGGAATGACGAATCGATAGCCATAGGGGGGGGCAACTCGCCATGCTGAGGATCTTGTGTCCTGCAATCAGGCTTTGTCTTTGCGTGACCGGATGCTCCATTGAAAAAATCCAGCAAACCGCGCTCAGCGACTACGAGCGCATCACGCACTGGTCCTTTTGGGGGGCCCGTGATCAGGCGCTTGGGGTTAAGTAAAGCAGCCTGGTGCTCGATCTTAATTTTACCATCGACCCACCCGGCAGTGCAGACGTTGATATTCCGGCTGGAACGGCCGTCATCATCCAGCCGCCGGAATATCCCGTCTATACCTCTCCCGGTTTTTTCCCAATCGTGGCTGTTGGCGTTCTTATTGGGCCGTCAAGGCATAATACACGTCATCATTTCGAATATCCGCGCGGATGCGGTCGTTGCGTATGAGGTGGCCCAAAATTTTAGAGACCTCATTGAGATGAATGCCGAAGGCCGCTTCGACCTGTTTCATGGTGCAGGGCCGCCGTGCCAGCATGGCAAGAATGCTGGCTTCATCGGCGATTGTCTTGGATGTCCGACGCGGTGTGAAGTCGGCGGCAAGTTGGGCCGGTGGATCAAACAGGCCGGCCAGCTGCTCCAACTGAGCCATGGGAACCGGCGCGGCAAAATCCTCGGCCGGTGGTCTGGCAATGGTATTGAGATGAATGCGATCCGGTTTGAGATCCCGTGTCAGGTGGGCAATTTTCTCCGTATCCTTGGCCATGGCATTGATACCGGCGAGCAGAAACACCTCCAACCATAGTTGACCGTCGAAGGCGTTGCGGAATTCCTGCAGGCCTTTATAGATGGTCATGAAATCAAGCTGTGCATGGGGCCGGTTGACCCATTCGAAGGAATGCTGGTCCCAGGCGCTCAGTGAAACCTTGACCACACGGGCCCGGCTGGCTGCCTCGCGCACCTCGGGCAGATGAAACAGGGTGCCATTGGTGAGCAATACGGACGGAATCGATTGAGGACGTAAAAAGTTCAGCACCTGTCCAAACTGGGCGTGCAGGGTGGGTTCGCCGGAGCCTGAAAGCGTCAGATAGTCGGCCTCGACCCCGCTTTTCAGCCACGTTTCAATTTCTTTGATTACATCGGTGGTGGGAACGTATTCTTCCCGATCCAATGTTTTGCATGTGGTCCGGCCCAACTGACAGAACACGCAGTCCAGGCTGCAGGTTTTCAGCGGGATCAGATCGATTCCAAGGCTGCGTCCGAACCGACGGGACGGTACAGGAC
>Ga0272444_10005273_pt1 | contig 11212 bp, 10 predicted proteins | sample SSMForm13_FD_201033 | JGI IMG/M metagenome (GOLD analysis project Ga0272444, IMG submission 201033) | Marine sediment archaeal communities from Little Sippewissett salt marsh, Falmouth, MA, United States - SSM-Form-13 | ecosystem: Environmental > Aquatic > Marine > Wetlands > Sediment ... | reverse complement strand
TGTGGTACGACCAGACGGGACTTCGTTTCATCAAGCCGTCCCCGAACATGCCGGACCTTGAGACCGCCGCTCTCTATCCGGGCCTGTGCCTGCTGGAAGGCACGAATGTCTCGGAAGGCCGCGGCACGCCGCTGCCGTTCCGCCAGTTCGGCGCGCCGTGGATTCGTGCAAAGGGGCTGGTCGCAAGGTTGAACGAGCTGCGCTTGCCCGGCCTGTGCTTCGAGACCACTGCCTTCCTACCCCATGCCTCGAAATACGACGGACAGGAATGTCGCGGGGTCCGAATCATTGTCACTGACAGGGACGCCCTCGAACCTTTCCGGACGGGCGTTCTCATCGTCAAGGAACTGCGCCGCATGTTTCCGGACGCATTCGAATGGAGGAGCGCCCACTTCGACCGTCTCTGCGGCACGGACGCCGTTCGCCGGGCCATCGCCGCGCAATCCCCGCTTGGACCGCTAACGGACGCCTGGCGCACGCAATGCCTGGCCTTCGCGCAGAACCGAGGCGAATACCTCCTCTACGGCGAAAACTGAGTCTTTTTGCAGTGATTTTTTTTGGGATCGGTCTAATCGTTCATTATGCTTTACCTGGATATGTGTTGAAGAAGTACGATTAACGCTCACGCCTTTCCCACACAGAAGGACCGAAAACGCCAGACTCCGGATGTCTCTGTGTAGCGCCTCCCCAGCCGTTTATCACTTGCTCTGGTGTGTGCCGCGCCGATGCGGACACGCCGACCCTGGAGGATTGCCACCATGACCGACACCGAAACAGGTCATCACCGGGGAGAAGGAAGGGGCAAACGTGGTAACAGTACCCGATGCACCGCGGTCCTCACGATCCTAACGTGCGTCACTCTGTGCCAGGCGCAAATCCGCAATCCCGGCTTTGAGAGCGCCTGGTCGAAGTATTCCTTGCCGTATAACGCGTGCTATCCCCACTCCTGGTCCCGGTCCACGCCGCGTCCGGGCTTCGCCCTGGGGACAACCGAGGATTGGAGCAGCGAGGGGGCTCGCGCGGCCCGTATCTACGGCTGCTGGGGCCAGGTGGTGACTGCCGGTGATTACATGAGTTTCCACCAGGACGTCGATTTGACGGGCATCGGCGGTATCGTTTTCGATGCCAGGTTAGCGGCGTTCCCGTGGGGCCAGTTTAAGGATTTTGAGGCGGCGCTTCTCGTCGAAGGCCAGGTCCTCTGGTCGGGCACGGCCCACGGCGAATACAGGGCAGTGAAAGTGGACATGTCCCGCTTCTCCGGACGGTGCCGCGTCGAACTTCGTTGTACCGCACTGGTCAGCACCATACTGGACACCTCCTGTTGGGTCCTGTGGGACAATCTGGAGGCCATCGAGGGGGCGTCGTTCATCGAGGCGACCATCGATCTCGATCCCGACACGCTGAGCTTGTCCAGCCACGGCCGGTACGTCACCTGCTACATCGAGCTGCCGCCTGGCTACTCCGTTGATACCATCGAAGGAGCCAGCGTAACACTTGGCGAGGGGGCCACGGCAATTCCCGCCTGTAGGTTCGCCGCCTGCGCCGATGTCTCAGAGGGCACCGAAGCGAATGCCACCGACCGCGACGGCGACGGTTTCTGCGAATACATGGTCAAATTCGACCGCGCCGCCGTGCAGGAACTGGCCGCGTTGGCCTCGGAGGACGGTAATGCAACGCTGACGGTTACGGGCCAGTTCGGCGACGGTCTGGTCTTCAAAGGGACCGACACCATCCGCGTCCTGGATCGGCCGGGCAAACGGAACAAAAAAGGGAAGTAGCGCCAACCTTCAGCGGGGGCGGGCATGCCGCTGCGTGCCCGCCCCTGCCGCGGCGTCCGGTTAACCACTCCCGGCGGCATTATCGGTCTGCAATTGGACTGTCCCGTGCCCACCGACCGCCGGATGCGTGCGTGTCGCGCCCCGGCCCGCGAGATTCTCTAAATTACCCTTGACGCCTCGGCGCAAATCCGTTCTATTTACACACCGTGTGGGTCGGCAAGCTGCGGCCCGGCTTCACGAGGTTTCGAACCATCCACTGGTCTCGCAGGGGACGGGAGCAAATTTAGGATAGCCTGATCGTTGGAAAGGATTGACCGATGCGGAGTGTGAAATTCTCGACCGTTTTGATCGCGCTGGTGGCATGTCTGGGCTTGGCCTTCACCAACGGCTGCAGCTCGGAATTGCAGGACCTGAGACTTCAGAACCGCACGCAGCAAGACCGCATCGACCAGTTGGAAGGAGAACTGGGAGCGGCCCGTCTGCAGCTTGACCAGCTCAAGAGGCGTTTGGCCGCCGCCGAGCAATCGGGAGACGTGGAGGTTGATTCGCTCCGGCAGAAGATTGCGGCCCTGGAAGAGGACCTGGCCAAGAAGGAGGAGTTGATCAAGTCCATGCAGGAGCGGCTGCTTGGCGTCTCACCGCTGCCGGTCGAGTTGAACACCGCCCTGGAGGATTTCGCCAGCCAGAACGACATGGTCGAGTATGATTCCGAGCGGGGGCTGGTCAAATTCAAGAGCGACCTGCTGTTCGAGAAAGGCAGCGATGAGGTGACGAGCACCGCCGCCCAGGCCGTCCGGACGCTGTGCGGCATACTCAACTCCACGGAAGCAAAGGAATTTGACATCATTGTGGCCGGACATACCGACGACATACCGATTCGCAAGCCGCAAACGCGGGCCGCACACCCCACGAACCGGCACCTCTCCTCGCACCGGGCCATCTCCGTGGTGAAACTGATGGAGGGCAGCGGTCTGGAAGCCAAACGGCTGAGCACCCGCGGTTTCGGCGAGTACCGTCCCGTCGCACCCAACGCCGCCGCAAACAAGGGCAATCCCCAGAACCGTCGCGTAGAAATCTTCATCGTACCCTCGGGTGTGTAACCCGGCCACGACGCAACGTGATCCGGGCAGCGGCATCAAAACGAACAGTCACAGGGCTGCAATGTCGAGCGCGGCCCTTTCTTTTTGACCGCGTTGCATTCTGACGGGGCGCCGGTATAATCCCTCGAACCCAGTGACCTCATAAACAAGAGGTGCGTTATAGATGCACGAGGAACAACCGGAATACACAGCGTCTGGGTCGCCGTTGTGGCGGCTGCGGCCCTCGGTACCGGTTCGGTGTGTTCGGGCAGCGACGAGGATTTTCTGTACTGGACCAAGGCCACGTTCCTGATTCCCGTGTGGGACGACTGGCAGTTTGGATTTCAGCAGAAGCTCGCCTTCGAGGACGAGGCCCGACGGCTGGACCACCAGCAGCGGGACTATGGCCTGATTTATTCCGGCCTGGCCGATTGGATCAAGCTGTTCGGCGCCGTGAAGGTGACTCACGCCAAAACGGATGACCGTAGGGATTGGACGGTGGAGATCCGCCCGCATCTCAACATCGGCATTCGCTCGAAGCTGTGCGGCCTGGATATGATCAACCGCTCGCGCATCGAATATCGCGACATTGAGGACGAGAACACCACCTGGCGATTCCGTCACAAGGTGCTGTTCGTTTCTCCCGCGACGTTCACATCCTGGAGGCTGCAACCGTTCATCGGCGACGAGTTGTTCTACAGCTTCAATTCGAGGCGCTTCAGCGGCCAGCGGCTATGCAGCGGTCTCTACGTCCCTCTGGCCGGGACGATTCGCCTGGAGCTGTTTTACTTCTGGCACCTTTACGAAGACGAGGGCCACTGGCACGACGCCAACATTCTCGGCTCCTACGTCCGTTTCACGTTTTAGCCGCGCCGGCCGGGGCTCGCGCTCCTTACCGCTTCTCCGCGCCAACTGCGATCACAGGAGCTTGCAGCTCGGCGGCACGTGGCGCGGGAACATTGACGGCCCGTTCGCTTGCTGCTATGATGAGCCGGGTCGCAGGCGGCTCTGCGTCACCGGCGTGGACGGCGATGCGGCGTGCGAGCCAATACGACGGGAATCGAGAAGACAGTAAGGAGACACTGATGATGGAAGGTCCTCAGATCGCTCCGGCCTTTGGCGTGCTGTTTTTCCTCTTTTTCAGCCTCATGGGTCTGGTCCTCGGAGTGCTGCTGACAGTGCTGCCCTTCTGGAAGATCTGCACGAAGGCGGGTTTCCCCGGCGCGCTGTCGCTGCTGATGCTGTTGCCGATTGCCAACGTGATTCTGTTGTTCTATCTGGCGTTCGCCGAGTGGCCTGCGTTACAGGGCCAGGGCGGCCGATCGCAGAACCCGGCGTACGTGACCTGACGCAAGGCCCGCGCGCCTGCTGTTGGGGCCGTTTATGGAAAGCCAGCCAACATTTCGCGTTGTCCAATCTCTGGACGACCTGGTCAAAGCGTACATCGTGCGTGGCATCGTCTTCGTGGGCGAGCAGGAGGTCAGCTATCGAGAGGAGGTGGACGAGCACGAGCACGCGGCGGTTCATATCCTCGGCGAGATCGATGGCGAGCCGATAGCCGCCGCCCGTATTCGCTTGCTCGGGCCGTGGGCCAAGCTCGAGCGCATGGCGGTCCGCCGGCAGTATCGCCGCCGGGGCTATGGCAGCGCGCTGCTGCGTTTCGCGCTGGACGAAGCCCGCCGGCGCGGCTTCAGCAAATTCAAACTCCACGCCCAGACGGCCGCCGAAGCGTTCTACGCCAAGCACGGCTTCCAGGCGCAGGGGGACATCTTCCTCGAAGCCAATATAGAGCACCGCCTCATGGTCAGGGAACAGTAGGGCAAGCGGCACCTGCCGGCGCACTTCCCGGCCGCGGCTATTCCCACTTGTGACGCTTTACGGCGCTGAGGATTTTTTGAGCGCACTTGAGAGCGGCTAACCCTTCTTCGGCGCTGACTTCGGGGGTGAAAGACCGGTCGCGAACGGCGCGGAGGAACGCCTCCTGCTGGAGGCGGACCGGCTCCTTGTCGTCGATCTGGAGCTGCTCGATGTGCAGCAGGTCGGGCCAGTTGACGCTCGTCAAGTCGAAGTCGCCGCGCTGCCGCTGCTCCTTGATCCATTCCACGACGTTCACGTTCGGGGCGGTCTTGATGACGATCCCGCTCTTCTTGAGATAATCGACGCTGAGATACGCTTGCCGGCTGAACACGTGGACCTTGCGCTCGGTCTTGAGGGCGAGGCGCGAGGCGGTCATGTTCACGATGCAGCCGTTCTCGAAAACGATCCGCGCGTTGCAGATGTCTTCGGGCTCCTCGATCATGCCGATGCCCACGGCGTCGACGCGTTTGACCTTGCTGCCGGCCAGGGACAGGATAATATCGATATCGTGGATCATGATGTCCAGGACGACGCCGATGTCGGTGGAGCGAAACGGATAGGGGCTGACGCGGTGCACTTCGATGAACTTCGGCTCGATTTCCAGTCGCTTCATCGCCTGCACGACCGGGTTGCAGCGCTCGGAGTGGCCGACGGCCACCACCGCATCGTGGCGTTTGGCCAACGAGACGATCTTGCGGCCTTCGCGAACGCTCGAGGCCAGCGGCTTCTCGATCAGGACCGGGATCTTGCGGCGCAGAAAGGGCCTGGCCAATTGCAGGTGCGTCACGGTGGGCGTGGCTACCGTAACCGCGTCGACCTTGTCGAGCACGTCGCCGCAATTGCTGAAGGCCAGGCAGTTGTACTTTTCAGCCAGCTTCTGCGCCTTCTTCTCGTCCTCGTCCACGACCGCGACCAGTTCGCTGTCGGGCAACTGGCTGTAGACTTTGGCATGGATGGAACCCATCTTACCGGCGCCAACGACCGCCGTGCGAATCCTGTCGTTATCCATCAGAAACTCCCATGTCACCCTTGTCCGAAACGGCGACGCATCCGACGCCCGCGTGCCTCCGTGTCGGCGGAGCCCGGCGTGCGAGTCGCCGCGCGACTATTCCCTCCGCAGCGTCTCCAGGTAGCGGCCGAATCGGTGCTCGCTGCTGCGGAGAATGGAATCCACGATCGCCCGCACGTTCTCATCAAGCCCGTCTTCGCCGGCCAGCTCCTGAGCCTTGGCCAGCAACGGCCCCCCCTGGCGATACAACCTCTGGTAGGCTTCCTGAATCTGCTCCTGCTGCCTCTCATCGAGCCCGGCTCGATCGAGTCCGCGTTTATTGACCGCACGCACCTGCGCCGGGTAGTGTCCGCTGACAATCATAAACGGCGGTACATCCTGCGTCAAGCCGGCCAGGCCGCCCGAGAACGACCAGCGACCCAGCGTCACAAACTGATGCGCGGCCGACATGCCGCTGATCCACACTCCCGTTTCCACCCGGCCGTGTCCGCCTATTTGAACGCAGTTGCTCAGCACCACCTTGTCCTCAATGACGCAATCGTGGCCGATGTGCGAGTTGATCATGAAAAGATTGTCGCTGCCGATCTGCGTGTCGGCGTCCTCGTATTTGCTGGGATGGATGGTGGCGTTCTCTCTGATCGTGTTGCGGTCGCCGATGGTCAAACCTCCCAGGCTCGACTCCGGGGTCAGGCCCAGAACCTGGGGACAGGCCCCGATGACGCTATTGGGATAGAATCGGTTCTCCCTGCCGATGCGGACCCGCTCGGCAATGACGACGTGCGTCTCCAGGATGGTGCCGGCGCTGATGGAAACGCTGTCGCCAATCACACAATAGGGCCCGACGACCACGTCGTCATCCAGTTGCACGTCTTTTCCAATGATTGCTGTAGGGTGGATATTCGCCATTTGCTGCTACCTGCACCTCGACAAAAAAGGACAAATTTGTGCGACGCTATAGCTTCTCATCGTCAACCAACATGAATTTGATTTCCGCCTCGGCGGCGACGGCCTCGCCGACCATCGCGCGGCACTTACAGTGCGCGGTCCGACGGCGCAGCCGCACCGTCTCGGCGATCAGGACAAGCTGGTCCCCCGGCACCACCGCTTTGCGCAGCTTGACGTTGTCCATGCTCAGGAGAACCGCCAACTTGCCCGTGTGTTCGAGCCGCTGCGCGAAGAGCAAGCCCGACACCTGCGCCATCGCCTCGACGATCAGCACGCCCGGCATGATCGGCGTACCGGGAAAATGGCCCTGGAAAAACTGCTCGTTGAACGTGACGTTTTTGACGCCTCTGATGCGCGTGTCGCCTTCGACGTCAACGATCTTATCCACCAGCAGGAAGGGATACCGGTGCGGCAGGATTTTCTGAATCCGCCGAATATCGAGCACGGCGTCGGTCCCGAACTTCTCGATGCGGTCCTGCTGCTGTGCCAGTTCGTGCAGTTTTCGCACGAGCTGTTGGTTCAGCGCGTGTCCGCTCTTGTACGCGACGATTCGACCGATGATCGGCCGACCGACCAGCGTCAGGTCCCCGATCAGGTCGACGATTTTGTGCCGCACGCATTCGTTGGGGAACCGATAGGCGTTCTTGATCGGGCCGTCCGAGTTGATTACGAGCAGGTCGCGGGGCCCGATGTGTGTGCCGATGCCCCGCGCCTGAAATTGCCGCGCCTCGACTTCGAGCAGAAAGGTCCGGGCCGGGGCCATGTTCTTCTCGAAGCTGTCCGGCGTGAGCCGATAGCTGAAGATCTGCCGACCGATGCCGGTGTGGCCCGTGTAGTCCAGGTCGTACGTGACGTTCAGTTCCGTATCGGAATAGGGCAGGGCGTACAGGGAGGCGTCTCCGGCGCTGATGGTGATGGGTCGCCGGATCACAAATTCACGCCGCGGCTGCTGCTGCTCGATCACGCCGACGCGCTTGAGAACCTTGAAGTACTCGGCGCTGCTGCAATCGGGCGCCGGCAACTCGGCTCCCTCGACCTCCACCAGGAGGTTGTCGATCTCCAGCGCGCGAACGGCGGCCAGACAGTGCTCGACGGTCTCGATGCTGACCTCGCCTTTTTTGATGCTGGTGCGGCGACTGCGCTCGGCAATGTTGGGAGCGATCGCGGCGATGCGCACCGCGTCCGCCACGTCGGTTCGCACGAAAACGATGCCGCTATCCTCGGGGGCAGGGTGAAAAGTCACCCGGGCGTCCTCGCCCCCGAACATGCCCTTGCCGGTGAGCTTACCCTCGCCCTTGATGGTCTTCTGCAGCTTCAAGTTTTTCTACCTTGGCAGTCAAGCGCTTCAATTGTTGCGACAGTTTGGGCAGGCGAAGGATATGACCGACGATCCTCGCCGCTTCTTTTACGTCCAGCGCCGGCGACCAGGCCAGCTTTTCTCCCGGCGCGGCGCTCTTTATCACGCCGGCCTGCGCGCCCACCATAGTGCCGGCCCCGATTTCGATATTGTCGGCCAGACCCACTTGCCCGGCCAGCACGACCCCGTCGCCGAGGCGGCAACTGCCGGCCACGCCCACCTGGGCCGCAATGAGGCAGCACTTGCCGATCACCACGTTATGCGCGACCTGGACCAGATTGTCGATTTTGGTGCCGGCCCCAATTATGGTATGGCCAAATTTCGCTCTGTCAACGCAGCAGTTGGCCCCGATCTCCACGCTGTCCTCGATCACCACGTCTCCGTTGTGCGGAATGAGCTGATGGGCGCCGTCGATGAAAGCGTACCCGAACCCCACCGAGCCGATGGTGCTGTTGGCCTGAATCACGACACGGTCGCCCAGGCGGCAGTCGTGGTAGATCACCACGTTCCCATCGAGCCGGCAATCGGCGCCTACCGTACAGTTGGCCCCGATCTTGCACCCGCTGCCGACAACCGTATTGCGACCGATTTGCGCGCCGTCTTCAATCACCGCGTGCGGTCCAACGCTGACGTGCGTGCCAAGCTGGACTCCGACGCCGATGCAGGCCGAGGCGTCCACTCCTTCGACGGGAGGTTTGCGCGGCGGCGCCAGCAGGCGAAGCGCCTCTATGAGCGCGGCATTCACATTTTCCACCACCAACTGCGGCGCGGCCAATCCCTCGATCGCCCTGGCGACGATCACCGCAGCCGCACCGGACTGGGCCGCCGCGGCCTCGTGCTTCGCATCGCTTACAAAAGTCACATCGCTGGGGCCGGCGGCATCCACCGGCATGACCGCGACGATGTGCCGGCCCGGTTCGGCGGGAGCACCCACGATCTGTGCGCCGAGCCGCTTTGCCAATTCTTCAACCGTTACGCCCATCCGCATCCCTGCTCTCAAGAATACTTCACCGAACGAATCAAGCCGTGTCTGTCCAGCCGGCCGCCTCAGGGGGTCAGCTCTTTGCTGGCATCGAGTCGCGAAGTGACTTCCTTCGTCAGATCGATGCAACCGCCACCATAAAGAACCTTGTGCGAGCTAAACGTCATCATCAACTCTTCGCCCGAAATCGGAAACTCCGGTTCCGTGCGTTCCAACACGAGGTCCAGCCCCTTCTCCCGGGCGATCTCGCCCACGATCTTCAAGGCTTCCTGATAGAGCTTCTCCATCCACGCTTTGTCCTTTACCGTCCGCTGCTGTTTGAGATACTCCTGCTGCGTCTGCAGTTCGGAGCGCTTCTGAAGCACCGTCTGCAATTGCTTGAGATGGTCTTCCGTGCCCGGCTTGAGAGTATTGAGCGCCGCTTCCTCGGCGGTAATTTCCTTGTTGAGGTCCTCCAGAGTGGCGCGGGCCCGGCTTTGCTCGGCCAGCACCTGGGACCGGTAGCGCGCGTGCTTCTCGGAGTTGTTGAATACGTTTCGAATGCTCACTACGCCGATCTTCGACAACGAAGCGCTCGTTTGCGCCTCGGCGCGGTTATACTCCAATGCGGCGCACAATGCCGCCACGCAGACTACACAACCGATGATGGTCGTCCTGCCTTTCATAAACACCCCTTTCTCTTGTTGTGTGTGTTTCCATTCTCAGGTTCATGCCCTCACGGGGCAAGAGTCATATAAAAGTCCGCTTCCCTAAAACATACCCGGATACGAGAAACTGAACACTTGCGTTTCATCCAAATCGTCCTTGAGCAGCGGTGTGGAGATCTCGAACCGTATGGGGACGGGCCCCAGAAGCTGCGGCACCATAATCTGGATACCCGTTCCGATAGAGAGCCGATAGCTGCCCATATCGATGGTACCGCTGTCGATGAAGAACAGCCCGGCGAAGTTCTCGCCCACGAGGGGGACCGTCACTTCAGCGCCGGCCAGGAAAACCCAGTCACTGCCGACCGGGTCCTTACGCTCGGGGAGAAGCACGTTGGTCTGGTAGCCCCGCGTGCTGACGCCACGATACTCGAAACCTCGAATGCCGTAATGGCCCGTGCCGCCGGCGTAGAACTTCTCGAACGGCGGTGCATCGCCCAGGATGGTGGCCCCCAGGACCCGGGTCATCAGTATGGTCTTGCGCTCGAGGATGTCCTCATGCAGCGTAAAATATCGTACGTAGCTGCCCTCGAGGATCCCGAACGTGTGGTCGCCCGTGACTTGCTCGTAGAAGGTGCTGAGACGGCTGCCCTCGGACGGATTGTACCGGTCGTTTCGCTCATCCAGGCCGGTGCCGAGACGCACGCCGAAGAGTTGATTGTTCCCTTTGACGTCGATGATCTCCCATGGTGCATCAAGATCGAGGTCGTCCACCCCCACGTTCTCGGCGCGAAAGCCCAGGCTGCGGCGCCAGCGGTTCTCCAGCCGCTGCTCGAAACCGACGTACCCCTTGAGCCGGTCTTCGTCGTAGCTTTCCCTATAGCGCTGCCAGCTCGAGCCGATTACGTCCAGCGACGTCGGTCGGTCGCGCCAGTATGGGTCTACGAAATTGACGTAGTACGTGCTGTACTTGGTCCCGGGCTGGAGGGTGAGGCTCAAACGCTGGCCCGCGCCGCGGAAGGCTTTCATCGTGAGCAGATCGCCGAGGTTTTTGGGCGTATCGGTGATATCGAAGTTCTGCTGTTTGAAGACCAGCCGGCCGACGACCCCGCTGTCGCTGCTGACGCCCACGCCGGGCATGATCAGTCCGGTCATTCCCTCGTCGACATTGACCCGAACGTCCTTGCGGTCCGCCGGTCCGTCCGGCGCGTCCACCGGTCGAATCAACACCTGCTCGGCCGCCACGCTGCGCTGGACGTATTTCTCCAGCAGGCCATCGCCCTCGCGCGGCGCCATGCGGGCGTTGTACCACTGGCCCGGGACGAAACCGTACTCGTCCAGTACGTGGCGGACCGCGTCGTCGCGCGTCACTTCGTTGCCCGTGACGTCGATGCGCCCGATGCGAAACCGTTTGCCTTCGGCGACGTCGAACTCCACCACCACCAGATTCTCGCCCGCCTTCGGCGCCAGCTTGGGACTCTGTCGCACCTCGACGTCGACGAACCCGTATTCGCGGTAGAGGCGAGACAGATCGCGCGCGTCGCGCCGCGCCATGGGCCGG
>Ga0272444_10005272_pt1 | contig 11212 bp, 11 predicted proteins | sample SSMForm13_FD_201033 | JGI IMG/M metagenome (GOLD analysis project Ga0272444, IMG submission 201033) | Marine sediment archaeal communities from Little Sippewissett salt marsh, Falmouth, MA, United States - SSM-Form-13 | ecosystem: Environmental > Aquatic > Marine > Wetlands > Sediment ... | reverse complement strand
TCACGAACGACACCTTCCGCGAGTGCATCGCGCTGAAGGTTCGCGACGATCAGAAGGGCTTCGTCGCATCGAACGTGTACTCGCTCGCTGAGGCCCAGGCCGACGGCGTCTCCATCCCACGCGCCATCTACGCTGACGAGCGGATGGTCGGCTTCATCATGTACGATTTCGAACCGAAGGAAGACCGAGGCTACATCACTCGGCTCATGGTCGCCGCGGACCATCAAGGAAACGGGCACGGACGAGCCGCGATGCGTCAGGTGATCGATCTCTTCAAAGAGAACCCCGCCTGCAAGGAGATCCAGATCTCGGTAGTGCCGGAGAACGTGGCCGCGCGATCGCTCTACCTAGGTCTCGGATTCGAGCTCACCGGAGAGATCGACGAAGGAGAGGAAGTGCTGCGCATGCGGCTCAATGGCCGGTAGCTGCAAGACGCACCCGCCGCCCACCCGAGCGAGAGTTCCCGCGCCTCCGAGATACCTTGAGTGCTCTCGGTTCTCCGGATTCAGAACGTGCCGAACTCCTCCGCGCCGCCGTCGCTAGAATTCCAGGTCCGATACTCTCCGGCAGCAAGACGGAACAAGGCGAGCGACTCGTAGCCATGCTCTTCCACCACTGGCTTCAGGAACGTGAACGTCGTCTCGACGATGTGCTTCTTCAGCTCGACATCCTCAAGATGCTCCATCTGCCCGCGGAGGCGAATCTGGATTCCATCATCCGAGCTCCAGTACGAGAGCTCGACGTTGGGATCCGCGAGAAGCTGTTTTGCAACCAGCTTGTGCGCGCCCGTGCAGAAGGTCAGCCCCTCGTCAGCGATGTGAGCCGTCTGCATCGCTCGCACCCGAGGTTCGCCTTCCTCGACGGTCCCCATGTGCGATATCGGGTTCTTCCGAACGAAGTCGATGATCGCTTTCCTCTCCATGACGCCTTCTTTCGAAAACACCTGCTGCTGATTGGCTTTGCATATGGTACACGACAGGCGTCCCACACGAAGCTGGTGAGCGACACGTGTCAGCCCATCTCGCGAGCGCGTAGACTCACGGTTCATCCGCTAGAGGGAGGGACGCGCATGAGGATGCAGGGCAAGGTGGTGCTCGTCACAGGAGCCGCACTCGGCTACAAGGAGGGGGGCCTGTCGATCGGCGGGTCGATCGCCCGCAGGCTGGCAGCCGAGGGGGCACGGGTGATTGTCGTCGACATCAACGATCAGATGGGGGAACGCTCCGCCCAGCGGATCCGCGATGCCGGTGGGGAGAGCTTGTACGTTCACGCCGATGTCTCGAAGACCGACGAAGTTGTCGCTGCAATCGCTCGGACGCGGGACGAGTACGGAGCACTGCACTGCCTCGTCAACTGCGCCGCGTCGTATCCAATCGAGATGTGGAGGAACGTCGTCGAGACCGACGAGAAGGTCTGGCAGCATGTGATCGACGTCAACGTCAGCGGCTACTTCCGCTTCGCCAAGTACGGGATTCCGCTAATCCTCGAAAGCGGTGGAGGGACAATCGTCAACATGTCGTCAGGAAGCGCGAACCTCGTCGCCAAGAACTGGTGCACCTATCCGGTCACCAAGGCGGCAATTCTCGCACTCACGCGTACGCTCGCCGTCGACTTCGCGCCCCAGATCCGGGCCAACGCGATCTGCCCCGGCTTCGTCGCCATCGCCAACTCGGAACTCGATCGCACGCGCGAGGAAGTCGAAGCGTGGCACGGCAGAATCGCCGCGAGATACCCGATGAGGCGCGTCTGCACCACCGAGGAGATCGCGAATGTCGCCCTCTTCCTCGCCTGCGAGGACTCGTCCTTCGTCAATGGCGAATGCCTCGTCGTCGACGGCGGTCGCGCGGTGTGGGAAGTCCCTCCGGCCTAGCGGGAACCTGCGGATAGACAGTGTAGAGTAGGGCCTGCACGATATTGGGATCGGCGAGACGTGTCGAGGCCCGGATCCGGGTGATCGCGCAGCGGAGAGGAGATCGGTGAGCCCCATCGAACGCGAGACGGACGGATCCAAGTATCGCTGGTACATCCTGCTCCTGTCCGGATTCACGGCGACCTTCGCCGTCGCCGCGCCGACGATGGCGATGCCGGTCCTCTTCTCCGAGATTGCCAAGGATCTCAGATTGACCCTCGTCCAGATCGGCGCCGTTTGGGGAACGGTATCGTTCGCGGGCCTGTTCACGAGCCTCGCGGGGGGCATGATCGGCGACCTCTTCGGGAGCCGACGAACGCTCGCCGTCGCTTGTCTGCTCCTCGGTTTGGCCGGCGCGTCGCGTGGGCTGTCGGACGGCCTCGCCACGATGACGATCACCGTCTTCCTGTCCGGCTTGCTGGCCGCCACGATCCCGATGAACCTGCACAAGGTCTGCGCGATGTGGTTCTCGGGGACGAGGCTCGGGAGAGCCAACGCGGTCGTCTCAGGGGGAATGGCGTTGGGGTTCATGCTCGGCTCGCTGGTCAGCGCCACGGTCCTCTCTCCCTGGCTCGGCAGCTGGCGGAACGTCCTCTTCCTCTACGGGGGGATCGCCGTCCTCTTGAGCATCCCGTGGGCGCTCACCCGAGTCGCCCCGCGTGAGAGGGAGCGCCGGACTCGAGGGAGCGAAGGTCCGTCGTTCCGTCGGACGCTTGCTCACGTGACGCACCTTCGCAATGTGTGGATTCTGGGAATCGCGCTGCTTGGCGTGGGCGGCGGCGTTCAAGGGCTGCTCGGATACTTGCCGCTCTACTTGAGGGGCATCGGATGGGCCGCGAGCCGGGCCGACTCGGCGCTGGCCGGCTTCCACGCGATCAGTCTACTCGCCGTCTTCCCGCTGGCGATCCTCTCCGATCGTTTCGGATCGAGGAAGAAACTTCTGGTCGCGGCGACCCTGCTGATCGCCTGCGGGATCGGCCTTCTCTCGATCGTGGATGGCGTCGTCATCTGGATTGCCGTCCTGATGGCCGGTGCAGTCCGCGACGGCTACATGTCTGTCTTCATGACCACCGTTACCGAACTCGAAGGCGTCGGCGCGGAATACGCCGGGACGGCCCTCGGACTGGTCATGACGCTGTCCCGCATCGGCGCGCTGATCGCGCCCCCCCTCGGCAACAGCCTCGCCGCTTACGGCCCGCGCGCACCGTTCATCCTGTGGTCGGCCATGGCGATCCTCGGTCTCGCTGCAATGGGATTCTTGCGGCGGGAGACGCCGGACGTGCACCTCGCGACGTGAGGTTCGTCCTCCCCACTCACCCAGGTTCTCGGCTTTGCTTTGATCCTTCCGACGAAGAGTCCAACGCGTGAGGGTCAGCCCGATTGCCGCTTCATCAAAGGATCAGGGCCCGATGTGTCTTGTCTCACGTCGGGCCCTGGTAAGAAGGTATGCTCTCGTATGGTTCGTACGTTACCAGCCGGGCGTGAGTGAGGCGTGAAGAGGGATTGAAGCAGATGTGTCCTCGGCCGGGCGGCTCAGCGTACAATGAAGTGTCTCCTCCACCGATGAAGGGCTCACCATGCGTCTGCGGATCCACCAGATCAAGCTCAAGCTCGACTACGCCAAGCCCGATCTCCTGGCGGCGATCGCACGGCTGCTGAACTGCCGCGAGGACGTTCTCGGCAAGCCTGTTCTTCTTCGTCGATCGATCGACGCGCGCGGCAAGGACGTCCAGCCCCGCTACGTGCTGTCGGTCGACGTCGACTATCACGGCGAAGCCCAACCGCCTCTCGCGCAGGGGCGCGTCGTGATCGCGCCGGACCCTGAGCCCGTGCCTTCGATTCCCCGCGCGGCACCGCGGAACCACCGCCCGATCGTGGTCGGCGCCGGGCCGGCCGGCCTGATGGCGGCACTCACGCTGGCTGAAGCCGGAGCGAAGCCGCTCCTCATCGAGCGGGGAGCCGACGTCGAAATCCGCAGGCACCACGTCAAGACGTTCTGGCAGGAGGGGGTCCTCAACGGTGAGTCGAACGTCCTCTACGGCGAAGGAGGCGCGGGCCTCTTCTCCGATGGCAAGCTGACCTCCCGGTCCAAGGATCGAGGCGCAATCCACCGCCTACTCCAGATGCTGGTTGACCTCGGCGCCTCGTCCGACATTCTGATCGACGCCGAGCCGCACCTCGGCAGTGACGCGCTCACCCAGATCATCCCCTCGCTGCGAGATCGAGTTCGGGAACTCGGAGGAGAGGTTCGATTCAACGCAAAGCTCGACCGCCTGCACATCAGGGATGGCGCAGTGCGAGGCGTCGCTGTCTCGGGAGACGAGATCCTGACGGACACATGCTTCCTCGCCACCGGACACAGCGCGCGAGACGTCTACACGATGCTCGCCGAGGCGGGCGTGCCCCTGTCAGCGAAGCCGTTCGCCGTCGGCGTCCGCGCCGAGATGCCGCAGAGCCGGCTCAACGTCGCGCAGTACGGCACGTGGGCGACGCACCCGAAGCTCACGGCCGCCAATTTCCGGCTGACCCGCAAGGCGGGGGCCACAACCCGCGCCTGCTACAGCTTCTGCACCTGCCCGGGAGGGCTCGTGATGGCCTGCGCATCGTCCGTCGGCTACCTAACGACTAACGGGATGAGCTACTCGAATCGAGCGATGCCGTTCGGAAACGCAGCAATGCTCGTGCCGGTCGGGCCGGATGACTACCCGGATGGATTGCGGCACGAGGCCCTCGCCGGGATCGCGTACCAGCGGACCATGGAGCGGAGGGCGTTTCTCGAGAGCGGCGGGAACTACTCCTTGCCTGCGCAACCGCTGGTCGACTTCCTGCAGGAGCGTGAGCCCGACGGTATTCCTGAGACCCGCTCCTGCAAGCGCGCGGTGCCCGTCGACGTGGGACGTCTCCTCCCCGGCGAAGTCGCCCAGACACTCCGCACCGCGCTGCCCAAGATGCTGCGCGAGCTGAACGGCATCCGGCACGAGGATGTGTTGATCTACGGCGTGGAAACCCGTAGCTCTACCCCCGTGCGTGTCCTGCGCGATTCTGAAACGGGGGAGTCGTCCGGCATCTGCGGCCTCTATCCGATCGGCGAAGGATCGGGCTACACCGGCGGGATCGTCAGTTCGGCCCTCGACGGTGTCGCGGCCGCCCGTCGCGTGCTGCAATCCGCCACGTAGTCGGATCTGGCTGCATTCGGAAGCCCAAGCCAAATCCCTTCGCCATCACCCCTCGTTCCGACGCCAGCGATAGGTCAGCGCTCCGGCTGTGGTGAATCCGAGGCGGTGATACAGGGTCTGAGCACCCGCGGATGTGTCGGTGTAGAGGGACATCCGCTCAATCTGCCGCTCCTTGCACGTCTCCATCATATGGCAGAGCAGGAGCCGCCCGAGTCCTTGTCCGCGTTGATCGGGCAGGATGCCAATCCAGGCGAGGTGTGCCGCCGTTTCCGACATCGCGGCCGCAAGCGCAAACCCCAACAGCTGATCCCCCTGGAGCAGTGCAACGGAGCCGGGATGGCCCAGGGTGTCTTCCGCAAGAGAGTCGAAGTACTCGCGCCGCGCGGTCGGCGACTGCTTCGCCACGAGCTCGATCTCGCCGCTCGCTGTGCAGGCGACGTAGTTGTCGTACAACTCGTCGACCCGGATCGCGGGCGCGGGAACCACTTCGAACTCGGCGCCGCGCTCGGGACAGTCGTCCATCGAGTCGAGCTCCCGGGTCATCGTGTAGTAGAAGCGCTTGAAACCCAGCCCCTCATAGAACGCATCCTGACGTCGATCCGGCTGCATGTTCGCCGGCCCCATGGGCAGAAGAATCTCCAAGCCACTGAGCTCCTCCTGCGCGATCCAGCCGCTCGCTTCGCCGAGCAAGGCGGCGTGGATGCGCGCCGCGTCCTCGTCGAACGGCACGATCGGATTCGCTCCCAAGAGGTCGGTGAGCACGCCCCACGGCTCGAGGAATCCGGGCACCAACAGGAGCAGCGCCACGGCGCCATCATCATCGTGAGCGCCGATGGCGCGGATGTTTACAGGCAGCTCGGCAAGCGCGTCGTCCGTCCATCTCTCACTGCAGCAGTACCTCCCGTCTCGTTTCTTGAGGTCATCCAGGACACCCTTGACCTCCTCGACGGAGGGAAGGTCCAGACGACTGACGCGAATCGGCATGATGGCTCCTCGGGGCTTCCGGATGTCTACGTTGTACGGGGAGGCTGCGACCGCCGCAACAGCAACCCCTCGATCCGGAAGCAGAACCGGGGAGCGGAATACCGCCTCGCTCGCCCCACCGGCCGAATCGTTGTCTCAGCGCCCACTGCCGATTCTCACCAACTGAATCTGGAGCCCATCTGGATGCCGAAACCGCAACCCAGCCAACTGCTGGCAACCGCGTAGGCGTTCGTCTTGTCCTCGACCAGCAGGCCCTTGTACCCGCCGCCGGCCTGGACGTAGATGGAAGACGTGTCCGACGTGAAGTAGTCGAATCCAAAGTGCCCCCAGACGCCGAACGTGAGGTTGGGCGGAATCAGGTTGCCGACGCCGTAGGCCAGACTGTCGTAGGGCGTGAACGAGTACCCGAGCAGGATGTCGCTCCCTCCGTACACGCGGAACTCATCATGGATGAGCGGCCCGATGGTACCAACGCTGACGACGGCACCAACAGTCACAGGATGGAACGAAACGGTCTCGGATGTTTCCATGTTGACGAATGTGACCCAAGTGATCGAGCTCATCCAGCGCAGTTTGATGTCGACGAAGACCCGGTCATTGAACTTCGGGAGCATCACGCCGATCTCGAAGTAGGAGAGACTTCCGGCCAGGCCGGTCCCGATGGTGATCCCAAAACCGTTCGCCGGCACCGCTTGCCCTGCAGAAGCAATGACGCAGACGATGGCTGCCGCTAACAGCAAGGTGCGCCTCATATGACCTCCTTGAAGGAGAGGGTATCGAAAGTGACGTGGCTCAGCCAGCGCCGAAGAGCTCGCGGGGGGGCGTTGCTGCAGAGGCGGAACCGGATCGATAAGATGTCGGCTCCCGACATTCCCGACGAGAAAACGGATGAACATGCCTGAGAATGGTGACAGCGCCGTGACGGTTCGACCCATGACGCCGGAGGACTACGATCGCTTCGTCGAGCTCCACAACCGCGTCTACCCGACAAGAACACGGACCGTCGACGAGGTGCGCGAGGCCGAGCGAACGCGAAAACCCGACGACAAGGCGGAGCGATGGGCAGCGTTCGTGGAGAACCGGATGGTCGGATTCGCCGGGTACGGGCAGTGGACAGGAGAGGCCCATGCGACCTGGTTTCAAGTCAACGTGGTCGTCGCCGAGCCATTCCGGCGTCAGGGGATCGGCACGTCGCTGTACACGCGTCTCTTCGAGGAGCTGATCCAGCACGATCCAAAGGTTCTCCGCGCCGACGCTTACGAGAACCTTCCCGCCGGGCTGCCCTTCGCGTTGGGATTCGGGTTCAAGGACGTTTTCCGGGAGGGACCTTCACATCTCGATCTCGAGCCGTTCGATGCCGAGCCGTTCGCTCCGCTGCTTCGCCGCTTGGAAGAAGAGGGAATCGAATTCCTCTCGTACGAGGCGTATCGGCAGCGCGATAGCGGGTTCGCCGAGCCTCTCTACGCTGCCTACTGCGACGCCTGGAAAGACGTCCCAAAGGAAGAGGAGAGCGAGATCTTGCGGGACGATTGGCAGGAGTGGGTGATCGAGGGTTCGCTGTTGGACTACGAGGTATCCACTGTCGCGATGGCAGGAGACCGGATCATCGGATTCTGCGAGGTCGGATCGGCGCCCAAAGGGCGTCCGGTCTACGCCGGTCTCGCCGGCGTGGCTCGTCCAGATCGCGCAAGGGGCATCGCGACCGCGGCCTACGTCACGGCCATCGAGGTCGCCCGACGTCAGGGATATCCGCAAATGCAGACGAGCAGCGGCATCGAGAACCTCGCCATGCAGACCGTCTATCGCAAGCTGGGCTTCGTTCGCGAGCCCGTTTGGGTTCAGCTCGAGAAGCGACTGGACGAGCCCGGGTAGCCGCAAGGCTCTGAGATGTGGCAATGCAGGACGTGCCCCCGAACCCCGTCGGGCTCACTCGCGTAGTGAGGGTTCCGGGACATGCGTCAAAGCTCCGGACTGAACGAATCCGCCGCGGACTGTGAACTCACGGGAAGAGAGCGTGCGCCACGCCCGCAGAGCGTCGGGACGCGACGCAAGAGCCGACGGGAGGATGCAGGTGCAGGTCACGATTCGAGAGATCGTCGAAGGCAACTTCGTCGAGGCGTTACGACTCGAAGTGAAACCGGAGCAGAAGCAGTTCGTGGCGTCGAACGCGGCGAGCATCGCGCAGTCCAAGTTTCACACGTACCTCAACTGCGTGGGCCTCTACGCCGAAGAGACCATGGTCGGATTCTCCGCGTTCGGCAAGAACCCGGAGGACGGCACGGTGTGGATCGTACGTCACATGATCGGCGCGGAGCACCAGGGGAAGGGCTACGGCAACGGAGGGCTTCGGGCCCTCATCGACCACATGAAAGCGAGATTCGACTGCGCCTCCATCTATCTTGATGTTGGACCGGAGAACGAGGCCGCCATCAAGCTTTACGAGCACGCCGGGTTCGTCGACACAGGCGAGATCCAGGGAAAGAGCAAGGTCTTCCGTCTGGATCTCGACTCGTCCTGAAACGTCCGCCCGTCGCAAGCTGAGCCGGTGGAGGAAACGGGCCCCAGCACACGACCGCGGGATCGGCACTGCCCTGTCTTCGAGCAAGACCCAATGCGAGGCCATGGGATTTGCATGCCCCGGGCATCGCAGACCTCCCCGAGTTGACAGTGCTTCTCGCGTGAAGTTAGCCTAACGGATCGACACCGAGGGCATCATGAGGGCCATCAGTCTGCGATCGAGAGCAGGGTTCACGGTGCTGGGAGCCCTGTTGGTTTTCGTTGGGCTGTTCTTCGCAAGCCGCTACAGCTATCTCCTGTTCCACTCGGTTGCCGAGCTGTTCAGCGTCGCCATCGCGGCAGGGATCTTCATGTTCGCCTGGAACTCTCGCCGCTATCAGGAGGTCAACTATCTCCTCATGCTGGGAATCGCGTACTTGTTTATCGGGGGAGTCGACCTTCTCCACGCCCTCGCCTATCAAGGAATGGGAGTGTTCGCGGGGTACGGATCCAACCTGGCAACGCAGTTGTGGGTCCTCGCTCGATACATGGAGAGCCTTGCTCTGCTGGTTTCTCCTCTGTTCTTCCGCCGCAAGGTCGATGCTCGATGGACCTTCGTCGGGTGGGCTGTCTTCGCCACCGTGGGGCTGTTCTCCGTCTTCCAAGGATGGTTCCCGGCTGGTTACGTGGACGGCGTCGGGATCACGGCCTTCAAGCGGATCAGTGAGTACGCGATCGCGGCCGTCTTGTTCGGTGCCCTCCTGTTTCTCTGGCGCTCCCGAGATCGGCTTGACCGGCGGGTCTACGTTCTGTTGGGCTGGTCGATCGCTCTGACGATCTGTGCCGAGATCGCCTTCACGTATTACGTGGGGGTCTACGACCTCCCGAATTTCCTCGGGCATGTCTTCAAGCTCTTCTCGTTCTACCTCATCTACCGCGCCATCATTCACACCGGTCTCGTACGGCCCTACAACATCCTCTTCAGGGATCTCAAGAAGAAGGAGGCCGTCCTTGAAGACGCGCACGCTCGGCTGGAACAGCGAGTTGAGGAACGAACCGCCGAATTGACTGAAGCGAACGTCCGGCTCAATCGGGAGATCGTCGAACGTCAGCAAGCGGAGACCTCGCTTCGTGAGAGTGAACGGCGTATCCGAGAACTCGCTCGACGGCTCGTCTCCGCACAGGAGAGCGAACGGCACCGGCTGTCGCGGGAGCTGCACGACGAAGCCGGTCAAGCGCTCACCGCTCTCAGGATCAATCTCCACTTGACCGCGGAGGAGACTTCTCACGAGGATCCCGATCTGCGACAGAGGATCGGCGAGGCCGCCCAGCTGGTCGACTGCACGATGGAGCGTCTGCGCCTGCTGGCCCACGATCTGCGCCCACCAGCACTCGATACTTTCGGACTCAATGCCACGCTCGAGGACCTCTGCCAGGAGTTCGCAAGCCGAACAAGAGTGCCCGTCGACTTCCGAGGGATCTCAACGATCTCGCTCTCTGACGAAGCCTCGATGTCTTTGTACCGGTTCTTGCAGGAGGCGTTGACAAACGCCGCCAAGCATGCGGAGGCAACGTCCATCAATGTGAGGCTGCAAAGCGATGGGGAAACGGCTACGCTGCTCATCGAGGACGTTGGCAGAGGATTCGACGTGCGGACACTTGAGCGTAGAGCGTCGCGCATTGGAGGCCAGGGTTTGGCGGGACTGAGAGAGCGGATTGAGCTTCTCGGCGGGCGCTTCGAGATTCATTCGAGGATCGGTCGCGGAACTCGAATCGAGGCCCATGTGCCCATCAAGGAGATTCAATGATTCGCGTCCTTCTCGCAGACGATCACCACCTCGTGAGGCAGGCGCTCCACGCGCTGCTGGACAAGGCGGAGGATATCGAAGTCGTCGGTGAGGCGCATGACGGGAAGCACGCGGTGAAACTGGCCCGCCAGTTAGCTCCCGACATTGTCGTGATGGACATCGCGATGCCAACAATCAACGGGATCGAAGCCACCCACCAACTCCAGCGACTCCACGAACCCCCTCGTGTAATCATTCTGTCGATGCACCACGACGAAATGCTGATTCGTCGGGCACTTCGAAGCGGTGCACGGGGATACCTACTCAAGAGCTCGGTCAGTGAGGAGCTTCTCATCGCCGTCCGCGCGGCGATGAGGCATGAGACCTATCTCAGTCCGGCGATCTCGACCAAGGTTATCGATGATCTACTGGTTGCTCCGCCGTCTGAAGCCGACAAGGATGGCTTTGATCGACTGACCCCGAGAGAGCGAGAAGTGCTTCAGCTGGTCGCCGAGGGGCACACCAACAACGAGATTTCGAGTCTCCTTTCGATCAGCGTGAAGACGGTCGAGAAGCACAGAGCACACCTGATGTCCAAGCTCGACATCCACGACGTCGCCGGCCTGGTACGCCTTGCGGTTACGCGCGGATTGATCTTCCTCTCCGAATAGCGCAGACCCCCTTCTAGCGCCAACTCACCCAACATAGGGTCTTCCAAGCACAAAACATCGTAATCGACCCCATAGACTATGAGGGTACGCAACTGCAAACTGGTCGTGCGGCCGAGAGGAATTCGGAAGTGAGGAATCGTAGTGCAGCGGCAGAGGGACAGAGACGAGAGGAATCTACTGATCTCCGAA
>Ga0272444_10005271_pt1 | contig 11214 bp, 10 predicted proteins | sample SSMForm13_FD_201033 | JGI IMG/M metagenome (GOLD analysis project Ga0272444, IMG submission 201033) | Marine sediment archaeal communities from Little Sippewissett salt marsh, Falmouth, MA, United States - SSM-Form-13 | ecosystem: Environmental > Aquatic > Marine > Wetlands > Sediment ... | reverse complement strand
GATAAACCGACCGCCCCCAAATGGATGTCCTCCAAAGGCGAAACGGTCGGGCGCTATTGTCTGTCGCCGGCTAGACAGATCGGTCACAGTTGTGGCCAGGATTATTTGAGACTCGGATCAGATTCATCCCGTTCCATAAACCCCTGGATTACAGAGGCCGTCTAAATCGGAAATCCAGCCGTGCACGAAGGCCAAAGGCACATGTCTGATCTTCGTTCAGGTTCAATGCGGGCGAATGAAATGGGGTTGATAAAACCCCTTCGACCGATTATGATGCCAAGTCCCGTATCGATGGCCGATGTCGGGTGGGACGTTGTTCAACACGGATATGCAAAGGGGCTGAGACAGATGTTGAAAAGAGTAGCGGTTTTGATGCTTTTGGGGCTCGTTCTGGTCGGGGGCTGTGCGGAGACGCCCTACCGTGAATCCAAGATTCGATACCAGCATCCCAAGTGGGACGATTCAACCATTCGGAAGGTGGCGAAACGGGAGGTGACGCCCGGGATGACCGGGGATATGGTGCGGGCTGCCCTGGGGATTCCGGATCAGATTTCACGTCAGGGGGATGAGGAACGGTGGGGATATGCCATAAAGGTCGGGGACTATCAACCCCGAGACGAACTGGTCTTTTTTGTCTATCTCAGGCAAGGCGTGGTCACCCGGACCGCCGGGGATAGAAACAGGCTAAAGACGTTCAACTGGTACGACTAACGCGGTTAAGGGTGGACAGGAACGCGTTTGGTACCCATCCCTTCTCCACTGCTTTGGACTTTCTTCTCTGCTCGTTAGGAGCGGTCGCCATAATCTAATCTATTTCGCGGCCATTCTCCCGGCGGAGATCCCTGTTCCGAACCGACCCCCCTCCCCTCACGGCAAATACAACGGTGTTGTTGACCGGTGGCTCCGGCTGGATGCGGCCGAGTTCCACGAATTCAGGAGGCAGATCAAAAGAGGACGCCACGTCAAAAAGACGCCGCAGACCCTTCTCATAGATCCGGTAGGTGATCATTTCGCCAGGCTTCAGGATCGCTGCGAGATGGGTGAAAATCTCCGCCTTGGGCATGGCATCGGCCCCCACCATGATGAGGCTGCAAGGTCCCGCCTTGGGGAGTGTGAAGTGGTTCCCGCAAAGGATCTGAATGTGACGACTCAGCTCCAGGCGCTGAAGGACCCTTTCGGAAAGGGCCGCACGTCTTTCGTCCTGCTCGATTCCCACCCCTTGAATGCCGTATTGTTTATACAAACATATCAGACTCATGGGGAGCGGCCCGCTCCCTAAAAAAACCACCCGGTCCCCGGCATTAAGCCCCGGGCCGCTCTGTTCCATGCGGGCCAGCGCAAGGTAATTGGGAAAATAGACGAATTGCGCCAGGCGGTCCCACGGGTCCGGTGCACGGGCAACGGATTCAGCGAATCGGATCTCCATCCTCGCCCCGTTTTCCCGCTTGAGCCGGGACAGGCGCGTGATGACCGGTGTGAGCGTGTCGTCTGCCGTCAGCCTTTGGACCCACACATCCTTCACTGGGGATGCGGCCAGGTGATTCAGTTTTTCCAGATGGCTTTGGTAGACCGCTTCAGGGGCGTTGTCGAACTGGTTCTGGGTCAGACGCTGAAGTGCCGCATCCATCTGCAGCAATTCGGTTCTGATGGCCTCAAACCCGGCATCCATATGACCCAAGCTCGGCAAAGACCGTCGTGTTGTTGACCCGGCCTGTGGGGAATACCTTTTTAATGGTGCGGAAGCCGGTGACATGGTTGGGATTCACGGGGGCATAGAGGACGGCCCGCATACCGGTATAGGTCCGGTAGATCACCGGAATCCGGTCACGCCTCTTCATCAAGACGGCCTGCAGTCGGCGGAAGATCCTTTCTTTGGGTTCTGCGAGGGCCGCTACCAGGACCGCATCCCAGTCCAGGTTCTCTAAAAGGGAATCATCTCCGTGAACGATTCGAACGTCCTTTTCCAGGCCGAGGGAGTGGATCACCTTCCTGGCCAGCCCCACACTCTCCCCAGACGCGTCAAGACCGACGGACGGGGTCCGGTAGAATCGGTTCATAAGGATCAGACTCATGGGTACCGGGCCGCAGCCGATAAATACCAGGCGCCGGGTGGCCAGGTCCGGCCGTGTCTCCACCTGGGCCCTGACCAGGGTCGTGTACCTGGGATAGAGCGGAAATGTGCCGAGGACCTGCCAGGGATCGGCAGCGCGGATCAGCTGCTGGGCCAGGTGCATCTCATGAACGGAAAAAAATGTGGCGTAATAGGATCGGATCACGGGTAGTACGGACCGGATCTCCGCTTCTTCCAGGATCAAACCGGCCAGATGGGTGCCTACCTCGAGGTGGGCCAGGTCGTCCAGAAGCTGATACAACCGGTAGAGTTCATGCGGAGGCAGGGCCTCGAGCATATCCCGGGTGTATTTCCGGATCCGCTCTGCAAATGCCAGGATGTGGGGTTTGATGATGTTGAGGCTGTTCTGGCAATCCTTACAGCAGCCTAAAAAGTCATGCTCTTTGAGTTCGTGCTCGTGGAAGTAATTGATATCATGCATAAGACCCTGTGCCAAACCTGTTTGATGCGCGACAGGTTTCGGGTTTCAGGTTTCAGGTTGTTGGCCCTGATGAAAAAAGGGTCCGCTGTCGTGCGTGGGTCGCGGGGTGTTCATCGACGGATGATTCGGCCGGTGCAATTTCTCCTTTGAGGAAGTACCTGCCGAACATTCGATTGAAGTCGGTCCAGGCGCCTTCGTGCCGGTCCCTCTCCATAAATCGACCCAGGCCATTCATCTTGGCATCCAGGTCATCAATGAGATGAAGCGCAAAGGCCTCCAGAAACTTGGGCACCTTGGGGGACCCGAAATCGTACTGGCCGTGATGACTCAGGATGAGGTGTTTCAACCGAACCGCCCATTTCCGGGGGAAATCCTTCAAGGACGTCAGCTTCTCATCGAGCATGGCCGTGCCCAAAACCAGGTGGCCCACCAGTCGGCCCTCATCCGTATAGTCGATCAAGAAGTCGTACGTGAGTTCCCGGATCTTACCGATATCATGAAGAAACGCCGCTGAAAGGAGGAGATCCCTGTTCAGCTCGGGATAATGCTCGGCCACCTGTATCGCCATTCGGCAGACCGACAGGGTGTGCTCCAGAAGGCCCCCCAGATAACTGTGGTGAAAGTTTTTTGCGGCGGGCGCTGTTTTGAAGCGGGCCATGAACACCCGGTCCGAAAGGAAACTGTCCACCAGCCCTTTCAGGTGACGATCCTCTATTTGCCGAAGGCATTCCCTCAGGGAACGAACCATCTTTGCGGGGTCTTCGGGGGACGACTCGAGGAAAATCCCCGGGTCCGGTGGCGCCTCCGAGGGGATCAGGTCCGAAACGGTCAGCTGGATCTGATCCCGATATGATCCCGCCTGTCCCTCAATCTGAATTACGTCGCCCTCATTAAAGCGTGATCCGAGGGCCTCGGCCCTATCCCAGACCTTGGCAGAGATTTCGCCGGTTCTGTCCACCAGGGTCAGGTTGAGGAACGGTCTGCCGTTGCGGGTCTTTGCCACCCGCTTCTCCCTGACCAGGTAGCAGCCTGAGACCCGGTCCTCCTCCTGGATGGATTCGATCCAGAGGTGCGGTAGGGGATGATTGTCTCTGTTTTCCGTCATTGTCTTCCCCCAGGCATCACACGGCGTGAGTAACAGTCATTGACTCCCCCGCATCCCCGCCTCAAAAACAGGCGGGATTTCCGCTACGCTACAACCCGCATACCGTATCCAGAACCCCGTTCCTAATCTTCGAAATCCCCGGAAGGCCCTTTGTCTGTGTTGAGCGTTGCAGCCCTTTCACGTATTCGGGCCTCTGTCCATTCCGCCGGATCTTCTATCGGTTTTCCCTTGGGACCCAGGTCATACGTGCCGGCCTCCAAGATGGCCTCGATGCCCAGGGAGGCCGAGTCGCCGGCATTGAATACATGGGTTAACAGGTCGTAGACAAAATCTTCCACGCCTTTAGCCATCCGCTCCCGGATTTCCCGGGGAAGCCCGAGGAGCTTGTTCTCAAAGGGGAGATTGAGTTTTTTGTAGTTTCCTCCTTTGAGCCCTTCGGCCTTGGCATAGGTCACCATCTGATCCCACATGTCGTCGGTCACGCCGTCCGTGGAGACCTTTACAAATTCGCCGTTGTCATCCAGGAGCGCATTGCCGAACTCATTGACTCGCACGCCCCATGTAATCATCTGGAGGGCCGTGGCCACATTGGCCTTGGTGGTCCGGGTTTGCTGGGCAATCTCCCTCAGGCGCTCGGAGCTGTTTCCCGAGGTCCCGTGCTGGGCGCCGGAGATGTTGTATGGGGCCAGGGCATTGTGGATTTCCACGGTCAGTGGCACCTGGATGCCGGCATCGCTGGCCTCGATCCCGTGGGTGGTGCCGTTGTTGAGTGCAATCCAGTCGGGAAAAATGCCGCGCGCATTCAGCCCTTGAATCAAAAAGAGGGCCTCTTTCGGGGTGGATAGCCCCTCTTTCCCTTTAATCTCGCCCACCTCGGTCTCATAGCCGGCCCAGGGGGGAAGACAGGGGTTGAGGGTGAGGTTGGCCAGGAGGTTTTCGTCGTCCGGCAGGTGCGATGCATCGATGGCCACCGAAGTAATACCGGCCTCAAACATGGAAGGGAGTTCGGTTTTTGCGGCTTCAACATCAGCAGCCCCTTTGATGCCGTAGTGGTCGGCATGGATGGCCACCGGAACGGTGATGCCCAGTTCATTCATGATGCTGTCCACATGGGTGGCCATGTTCCAGTAGTTAATGGCGCAGTAGGGATTGGCGCCTCCTTCGGATTTGGCGATTTCAATAAGGATGGCGGCATCGGCCCGCTGGGCCGCCATGAGGGCCCCCCGGATTACGAACCGGTTCCGTCCGTTGGCCGCGATGGTCATGGCCTTCCCCTTTTGAATCATGGCCCGGTCAATGACCTTTCCGCTGACAATGAGTGCCCTGGAGTTGGGAAAGAGCTGAGCAATGTTGGGCGGGCGCCCTATCTCCAAAGCCTTTTCAAAATCCTTTGACGCATTTCCCGTGCGAACAGACATGACACATCTCCTTTCTTAACAAAACGTACTCAAGCCGACCATGGGTCTGTGGGTTACCGGTTCGCTGCCGGTCCCGGAATGCCGACCCCTTCTTTCGGGCCCTTTCCGGCGGGACCTTCCAATTCCTTCTGTATCTTCCGCTGGAGAGCCGGGTCTCCTTGGGCCAGTTCCTTGGCCTTCATAAAATGAAATCGCGCCTTTTGGGGCTGGCCTGACGCCATGAAATAGACGCCGAAATTGTAGTGGGCCCATCCCAGTTTTTTTTCCCTGCCGTACAACAGACCGAGGTGATAGTAGACATCGTTTCGTACCGGTGGGAGATAGGAGAGCTTCGTAAAAAGGCGGAGCGCCTCCCCGTTATTACCGGCACTTTCATAGGTGATCCCCAGCAGAAAGAGTGCGGCCTTGTCACTGTGATCCAGGCTCAGGACCTTCTTCAACACCTCCTCAGCCGCTTGGTCCTGGCCGCTCATCTGATACGCTTCACCCAGGGTCCTCAAGATGGGGATAAAGTCCGGTTTTCCTTTCAATGCCAGTTTGAGTTCCCGAATGGCCTGATCGTATCGGGATTCCTCCATATCTACCATCCCGAGACCGAAATGGGGCAGAGGGTTGTCCGGGTCCTTTTCAAGTTCCTGGTTGAACCATCGCCGGGCATCGCGGGGATCCATACACCGTGCCCGAACGACCGTCTTGAAAACAGGGAATCGGTCTGTAAGAATTATCGCCTCTTGGGTGCGGGGTCTCGGCTTATACCGGGCCAACATGGACTCCAGGTTGGCCATCCGTTCAGGGCCGGTGGGATGGGTCAGGAGATAGGCCGGGATCTTACCCGTACCCAGCCAGCTTCCTTTCTGTATCTTGTTGAGGGCGCCGATCATTCCTGCGGGGTCAAAACTCGCCGGCTCCATATATTTGTAGCTTAGCTGATCGGCCTGCCGCTCGTCTTCGCGGCTATAATTGAGCTGGGCCTGCATGCCGGCGGCGATGGAGCCCGTCATCAAGGCCCCCGCCACTTCACCGCCCAAAAGCATACCGGCCAATATCCCGGCCAGGGTAGCCAGTCCTATGGTCTTGCTTTGTTCGATTCTCTGGGACAGATGCCGGGCCGTGATGTGGCCGATTTCGTGGCAGATAACCGCGGCCAGTTCATCCAAGTTGTCCATGGCCTCAATTAATCCGGAAAAGACGAAAATGTGCCCTCCGGGTGCGGCAAAGGCATTCAGGGTATTGTCCCGAATGACGTAGAAACGAAAAGGGAAACTCTTGGTTTCTACGGGGGCGATCAGGTATTGGCCTAAATCGTTGATATACTGATTGACAAAGGGATCTTTGACGAGTTCAAGCTGGGCCAGCACCTGAGCCATGAACTCCTCGCCCATCTTGCGCTCGTCTTCGATGGAAAGCGCCGATGCCTCGGGCACAAAGGGCGTGGGGCCCCAGAACAACAAGACGGAAAGACACATCAACAGACAGAGGACCCGGAAAGCGGGGGGATGGCATGTGGTGGTCATGGGCCGGGAACCTCCTGGGCCGGGTCCTCCGTATCCACCTGCGGGGCCTCGATCCAGAGTCCTTCCAGATCGTAGAACTCTCTCAGGGGTTGGTAGAAGATATGGATGATCACATCGCCATAATCCATAAGAACCCATTGCCCTTCCTGCTCGCCTTCCGTGCCGAATGGCCTCACACCCGCCTTACGCAGGGTTTCCCGTAGATGACGCGCGATGGCCTGTACCTGCCGGGTGGAACTTCCGCCGGTGATCAGAAAATAGTCGGCGACAGACGTCAGCGCCTCCACATGCAGGAGGACAGGTTCCAGGGCCTTTCGTTCCTGAATGGTTTTGAGGCAGAGACGCGCTTTTTCAATCGATTGCATCATGTGGAAACGTTGATACCCCTAACGGAACCGGAAACGCCGGCTTCCGACCCCGTCCACTCTCTCTCAGGTATGGGCCGGAGCTTTTATCCTTCATCCTAACCATATAGTCCGTTTTTGGCAATATATATGTCAACAGGCTCGGGGACCAGGAAGCGGATGGACCGCTTTTGCCTGACCAGTTCGCGAATGCGGGTTGAAGATATGTCCATAAGGGTCGTTGCAACCTGCAAAACGGTCTTCCCAGACGAGACCGTAAATCGACACGGATCCATGGATTCTTCTTGGATTCCCAGCCCGAGATCGCTCAGGACCTCTTTCAGCACAGCCTGTCCTGTCTGGACCCCCGGACGATACATGATAACAAAGTGAGCGTAATCAAATAGATGCTCGTATTCCTTCCATGTTTTGATTTCCAGGAACGCATCCATCCCCAGGATAAAGTAGAGATCCGCATCCGAACCGAAGGTCCTGTAGAATTCCCTGAGGGTCTCAATCGAGTAGGAATGACCGGGCCGGCGGCCCTCCAGGTCCATCGGCTCCAAGTGGGGAGACATATGGGCGGCCAACCGGGTCATGGCCAGCCGGTGACGGAATGCCGTTACAGCGCGGGTGGTCTTATGCGGGGGGGAGGCCGAAGGGATCAGGCACACCTTTTCCAGGTCCAGGTCCTGGCAGATCTCCTCTGCCGAACGGAGATGGCCGAAATGAATCGGGTCAAAGGTCCCGCCCAGAATGCCGATCCTCAAAGAAGTCCCCCCATTCAATAACGTATTTCCGAGCGCTCTGTCGTGGAAAACAAGAAAATCGTTGCACGATAGAAGCGCAATGGTCCTCAGAGCCGAAAGCTCAAAGGAAATGTAGGCCAGCAGTCGCCTTTCAGCTTTTAGCTTTCAACTTCGAGCTAAGGCACGACATTCGGTTGCAGGTACGTCCCGCCTCAGATTCCTACGTCCTCGTCTGCCCCTGTCCGTAGACAATGAATTTGGTGGTTGTCAGTTCCTCCAGTCCCATGGGGCCGAACGCGTGAAGCTTGGATGTGTTAATGCCTATTTCCGCGCCGAGCCCCAACTGATTACCGTCGTTGAACCGCGTGGAGGCATTCACCAGGACCACGGACGAATCCACCTCTGCCAAGAAGCGCTGGGCACGGTCATAATCGCTGGTGACAATGGCCTCGGTGTGCCGAGACCCGTAGGTCTCAATGTGATCGAGGGCCTCGTCCATATCCGTGACGATCTTGACTGCCAGGATCAGATCGAGGAACTCCTTGGGCCAATCGGATTCCTCTGCCGGCCGGATATCCGGGATAAGGTCCACACACCTCGGGCATCCTCTGATCTCGACACCCGCCCCGCGAAGCCGGTTGACCATATCAGGCAGAAATTCGGGGGCGACCGCCTCATGCACCAGGAGGGTCTCCATGGCATTGCAGACCCCCGGTCGCTGGACCTTGGCATTGTAGCAGATCTTCTCTGCCATTTTCAGCGGGGCGGCCTGGTCCACATAGACATGGCAGACCCCTTCATAATGCTTGAGTACCGGGATCTTGGAATGGTTGGTGACAAAGCGGATCAGTCCTTCCCCTCCTCTCGGGATGATCACATCGATCCACTCATCAAGTCCGATCAGGATCGTGACCGCTTCTCTGTCCGTGGTCGGGATGACCTGGATGGCCGACTGGGGGATGCCGGTTTCCTGAAGGGCTTCGGACAAAATACGGCCCAGCACCCTATTGGAGTGGATCGCCTCTGAGCCGCCCTTTAAAATCACGGAATTGCCTGATTTGAGGCAGAGACCGGCCGCATCAACGGTCACGTTGGGCCGGGACTCATAGATGAATCCGATCACCCCCAGGGGTATCCGGACCCGCCCCACCTGCAGCCCGTTGGGTCGTTTCCACATGCCGGTGACCTCGCCCACGGGATCGGGGAGGTCCGCCACCTCATGGAGGCCCCCGGCCATGCCTCCCAGGACCGTTGGGGTGAGGGTCAGACGGTCGATCATAGCTGAGGAGAGCCCGGCCTTTTCAGCAAGGGCCAGGTCTTTCTTGTTTTCCCCGATGATCTCCTCCTGACGATCCAGGAGCATCTGTGCCATCCGTTTCAAGGCCGCGTCCTTCTCGGGTCGTCCCAAACGCCGGAGGACCCTCGATGCCTCCCGGGCCTGCTGGGCCATCGCTGACATCATACGCGAAACCGACATAGTTCGTCTTCCTCCTCCATCTGTTCCACCAGAACCAGGTTATCCCTGTGGATCACCTCGTCGTCGTGCTTGAAACCGAGCCTCGCCTCTATCTCCGAACTCCTGGCCCCCATGATTTTTCGAATGTCTCCGGAATGGTAGTTCACCATGCCCACAGCAATCGGGTCTTCCGCCTCGTTCAGCAGGAGGACCGAGTTGCCGAGGCTGAATCTTCCTTTGACCCCTCGAATGCCCGAGGGAAGGAGGCTCTTTCCGTCATTCAGGATAGCCCTTTCCGCCCCTCTGTCAATGATAATTTCCCCTCTGGGCGACTTGGTAAAGGCGATCCAGTGCTTTCGGCTGCAGAGGGGGGAGCGGCCCGGCAGAAACAGGGTGCCTTCCTCCTCCCCCGAAAAGATCCGCGCCAGAATGTCCGGCTTCAGTCCGTTGGCAATGATGGCCGGGACCCCTCGAAGCGTCACCTTCTGGGCGGCCTTGATTTTACTGGCCATGCCGCCGGTCCCCAAAAAACCGGGTATGGTGCTGGCAAATCGGGAGATCTTTCGATCCACCTTTCCCACCACGCGTATCAGGTTGGCATCGGCATGATCCCGCGGGTCTTTGTCATACAGTCCGTCGATGTTTGTCAGATTGACCAGGAGGTTGGCATCGGTCAGATTGGTGACCATGGCACTCAGGTTGTCGTTGTCCCCGAATTTGATCTCATCCACCACCACAGTGTCGTTTTCGTTGATAATCGGAACAATGCTCCATGACAGGAGGGTGAAAAGGGCATTCCGGGCGTTCAGGTACCGGCGTCTGTGGGTCAGATCGTCCCGTGTCAACAGGATCTGGGCCACCTTGTATCCGTGACGTGCGAATGCGTGCTCATAGGTCATGATCAGGCTGCTCTGACCGATGGCGGCTGTGGCCTGCTGTTGCGAGACGGAGGGGGGTCGCTTTTTCATCCCGATCTTTTTAAGGCCGGCGGCGATGGCGCCGGACGACACCAGAATGACCTCCAGCCCGCCCCGTCTGAGTTTGCATATCTCCGTCGAGAGGCTATCGATAACCTGTTGGTTGAGGCCTTCCGATGCGGTCACGACGCCGCTTCCCACCTTGATCACGGCCCGCTTGACCGGTTGTAACAGTCTTTTTCGGTTTGCGTGTTCCACGTCTTGTTTCACCTTGCATGGGGTTGGATCCGTGTCACTGCCGGGCCCCTTCCGGCTGCTTCCCACTGCCTGAGCACCATCCGCTTGAGTTCATCCAGGCCCTCTCCGGTTAGGGCAGAGATGGTCAGGGAATCGATGCCTTTTGCCTGAAGGGCCGCCTGGAGTGCCTTGGGGTCCCGGTGCCCGGGTTCATAAAGGTCCATCTTGTTGATAACGACACAGAAGGGTTTGTCCGTGAGTGCAGCGGCGAAGGCCGCCATTTCGCGTCGAAGGGTCAGGAAGTCTTCCAGAATGTCATCAACGGGCTCGTAGGTGATGTCGAGGAGGTGGAGTAGCAGACGGGTGCGTTCAATATGCTTTAAGAAACGGTGGCCCAAACCTCGACCGGAGCTGGCCCCCTCAATCAGTCCCGGAATATCGGCCATGACCAGGGCTGTTTGGTCGTCGAAGCTGATAACGCCCAGGTTGGGCCATAGGGTGGTGAACGGATAGCTGTCCACCTTGGGACGCGCCATGGTGAGTCGCGACAGAAGGGTGGATTTTCCTGCATTGGGGAAACCGACCAATCCGATGTCGGCCAGGAGCTTGAGCCTCAGTCTGAACCGGTTTTCCTCTCCCGGGAGGCCGGGTTGGGCCATCCTCGGGGCCCGGTGGGTCGATGTGGCAAAATGCTGGTTTCCTTTGCCGCCCTTTCCTCCTTGAAGAAGGGTTACTTCCTGGGCGTCGTCAATCAGATCGGCCAAAATCTCACCGCTGGCCTCGTCCTGAATGAGGGTCCCCAACGGTACTTCCACGATACAGGGAGGGCCATTCCCGCCGGACTGGCTTTTTCCTCTGCCGGGCTCACCGTTCCCCGCCTTGAAATGCCGCTGCCTCCTGAATGTATTGAGGGTGTGAAGGC
>Ga0272444_10005270_pt1 | contig 11214 bp, 11 predicted proteins | sample SSMForm13_FD_201033 | JGI IMG/M metagenome (GOLD analysis project Ga0272444, IMG submission 201033) | Marine sediment archaeal communities from Little Sippewissett salt marsh, Falmouth, MA, United States - SSM-Form-13 | ecosystem: Environmental > Aquatic > Marine > Wetlands > Sediment ... | reverse complement strand
GCCCTCACCGAATCGCTGCCGCAGCCAGTGAAGGGTGGCCAGGCCGGAAATTCCGCCGCCGATGATACCGATTGATTTTTCATCAGTCACGGTTGCCCGCCCTTTCAAACCTTTTCGAGACCAGCCCCGCCAGGAACTCAGTGAAATCGGAATCGGCATTCAGGCAGTCGACACGTGTCATCCCGAGACCAATTTTGCCGGCCGCCCGCCTGGCGACAATGTCCAAATCGTAGACCGTCTCCAGGTTATCGATGACAAAACTTATCGGTACGATCACCACCTGCCTGTAATCCTGTTGTTTCAGTTCGGCGAGAAGCTCCAACAGGTCGGGCCCGACCCACTCTACCGGACCGGTCCGGGACTGATAGGCCACGAAATAATGGTTAGCGCCCGCCGCCAGTCGGCTGCTTTTTTCTATTTGTGAGACATACGGATCCCCCGACTCGGGCAGCCTGGTCGGTACTGAATGAGCCGAAAAGACAAGCGCCTTTTTGTCATTCCCTCCGATTTCAGTCATGGCCGCCTCGATTCGCCGCCGGAGCAAATCGATGTAGTCGGGATGATCATGAAATTCGTCGATTACCGCCAGGGCGGGAGCCCCCCGGGCTCGCCGGAAATGCCTCCGGATTTCCAGTAAGGCGCTGCCGGTGGTGGCGTGACAGTAGTGCGGGTAGAGCGATATCGCCAGTATGAAGCGACACCCCCTTTGTAATGCTCTATCGATCTGATCACCGATATGAGGGGGCGAGTAACGCATCGCCGAGTAAACCTGGACGTTTCTGAATGTCGATCGCAAATGTTTTTTCAAAACGGCGGCGAGCTGGTCGCTGATTTTCGGTAGTGGAGATCCACCGACGAGTTCGTATCGCTTTTGTACTTTTGAAGCCCGGAGGTGCGCTATAAGGTGCGCCAGGGGTCTCTGCAGGACAAATGAGAGAGGCATTTTAATTATCGCTTTGTCGGTAAAAATACTCTTCAGGTATGGTTTGATCTCGGAGTCATTTCGAGGTGCCCCCATGTTCAATAACATCAGGCCCCAGGTGTCGTTCTCGAAATCGAAGTCGTCCCGAAGCGGATAGAGCCGCCTCAATTCTTCTGCTATCCCCACCATGTTCAGTCTCACACCGATTTGGAATAGGTTGGCCGCGGGCCGTTTTTGCGGCGCTCCAGGTAGCTGTCAAAAACCGCGGCCATGTTTCTGATAAAGGTTCGCCCCGATACGGTCACCTCGAGACGATCGGATTTCCGTATCAGCAATCCGTCATCGACGAATTGCTGCAACCTGCGATCCTCGGCCGCAAAATAGTCGTGGTACTCCAGGCCGAATTCGCGGTTCAGGAGTCCAAACGGCAAGACCAGATTGCACATGAAATAGGTAATCACGCGCCGGCGCAAAAGATCGTCATCACTCAGTCGGCAACCGCGGTAAGTGGCCAGTTTTCCCCCGGTTATCGCTTCGATATAAGCCTCCAGCCGGGCCTCGTTCTGAGCATAATTTCCAGCCAGGTCGCTGATGGCCGACATCCCCAGGCCGATCATGTCATCGGCCGGCCTGGTGGTGTAACCCATGAAATTACGATGCAATGATCGCTTCGCCAGGGCCCGTGACAATTCATCCTCCGGGAGGGCGAAATGGTCCATGCCGATTTGAATGTAGCCCGCCTCGGTCAGGCGTTCAACGGCGTGCGCGAAAAGAGCCAGTTTTTCAGCCGCGGTCGGCAGGTCGGAAGGCTTAATCGCCCTTTGATGATTCCTGAGCGCCGGCAGGTAGGCAAAGCTGTAAACGGCGATGCGGTCCGGGCGCAGATCGATTACCCTGTCAATGGTCTCGGCGAAAGCGGCCGGTGTTTGCCGTGGCAACCCGTAGACCAGGTCGAAATTGATACCGGTAAAACCCAGCTCGTGCAGCAGCCTGTACATCGCCGCCGTTTCGGTGAAAGTCTGCCCGCGACCGATGGCTTTCTGGACATCCGGCGAAAAATCCTGAACGCCCAGACTGATGCGGTTGAAACCCAGCCGGCGCAACAGGCGGACCTGGCTTTGGCCGGTTACATGAGGATTGATCTCGACCGCCATCTCGGCCCCGTCGACAAAGCCGAAACGACGGGCTATCAGAGAATGCAGCCGCTCCATCTCATCCTCGCGCAGAAAGGTCGGGGTTCCTCCGCCCCAGTGAAGTTGCACCACTTCTCGCCGTCTGCCCAGAAACGCGGCGATATGATCAACCTCCCGTTCGAGTGCCTCCAGATAGCGACTGACTACCTCACGTTTGTTCGGCACCAAAGTGGTACAGCCGCAAAAGTGGCAACGCCGGCGGCAAAAGGGAATATGCATATAAACAGACAACGCCGTCTCCGGTTTCTTGCCTGCCGCCTGCAGCGCCCGGCGATAGTCCCGGGGATCGTAGGTGTTGTTCCACTCCGGGACGGTTGGGTAGCTGGTATACCGGGGAACCGGTCGGTTGTATTTATCCAGTAGCTTTCGCATCAGGTTACTCTATTATCGGTAAGCGTGGACTGTCTCGACCAGGGCCCGAACGTTTTCCACCGGCGTGCCCGGAAGAATGCCGTGGCCCAGGTTGAAGATGAAACCGTCCCGGTCCGCCATCCTGTCGAGAATTCGTTTGGTACTGTCAACCACCAGGTCCCGCGGACCGAAAAGCAGCCCGGGGTCAAGATTGCCCTGGATAGCCTTGTCTTTCAATAATTCGCCGGCTCGCTCCAGGTCGACATGCCAGTCGACACTGAGCACCTCGCAATTTACATCGGCCAGGGCGTGCAGAAACGGTGAGGTGTTCTTGACGAATAATGTCCGCGGCACACCCTCGGTCTGGCTGATAAGGAAAACCTTGCGCAAAAAAGGCAGGCTGAACTGCCGGTACTCATCGGCGGCGAGGATGCCGCCCAGCGAATCGAACATCTGTACGGCGTCGACACCGGCATTGATCTGTGCCTTCAGATACTCGCCCAGCAGTTCGGAAAGAAAATCCAGCAACCGCAAAGCCTCCCGCCGATGGGTAAGAATAAATCTCTTGGTCTCGGAAAGCCGTTTGGAAGCCCCCCCCTCGACCAGGTAGGACATCAGAGTAAATGGGGAGCCGACAAAGCCCAAAAGCGGGATTGATGGTTCGAGTTCTCGACGAATCAGTCTAATTCCGGCCAGAGGCGCCGAGAGCTTTTCGGATAGGTCGACACGGCGCAGTCCGGCGATTACCTCTGGTCCGGTCAACCGCGGTTTGATAGTCGGCCCGCCCGGAGGATAGTCCAGGTCGAAACCCAGCGGTTGAACCGGCAAAAGAATATCGGAGAAAACGATGGCCGCGTCGAAACCGAAACGCAGCATCGGCTGCATCGTGACTTTCAACATCAGTTGCGGGTCGTTACATATTTCCAGAAATGAGTACTGCCGGCGTAAAGCCTGAAATTCGGGCAAATAACGTCCCGCCTGCCGCATCACCCAGACCGGCACTCGGCTATGCGGGCGACTGTAGGCAGCCGCCAGGTAATCGCTCCTGGTCTCGATCGCTTTATCCATCAAGTCCTCAATTGATAAACATATGATACGCGGCGAAGTTCACACAAAATTGCCCCTTGAGATTTAATTCTATTCGGCATATATTACCTGATCGGGCGCTTTGAATCCAGTGTTTTCCTGACTGTTTTTACGGGACTGACGGGATAATCCGATTCAGGCATTGTCCCTTTAACAGGCGTGGCCAGGTTTCTCGTCTTTTATCCGGACAGCCCGAGGGGAACTAATCGCCTGTCTCGTTGTTCCGATGAAATAATGAGATGTAAGTCATAATTGTAGAAAATAGAAATGGAATCGAACCGGATATGGCCAAATCAAAAAGAGTTCCTTTAAAAACGATCCCGCCGGCCGGGCTCCTCGATGATCGTCCTCTGGAGGACCAGTTACGACTTAAAAACGGTGCCCTGGCGGCCTGTGCCGAGGGTATATCCATCGCCGATGCCACGCAGCCGGATTATCCTTTGATCTACGTCAATCGCGGCTTCGAGAAATTAACCGGATATTCGGCATCCGAGGTATGTGGAACCAACTGCCGTTTTCTGCAGGGTAAGGATACTGATTTGGCCGCTATTGAAGAGATTCGCAACGCGATCAATGAAAAGCGCGAATGCGTGGTAGAAATACTCAATTACCGTAAAAACGGTGAACCCTTCTGGAATCGTCTGTCGATCGCACCCATTCGTAATGAGGCCGGTGACGTTACCCATTTTATGGGTATTCAGTCCGATGTTACCTCCCGTCGTTCAGCCGAGGATGCTTTACGCCTCGCCAATGCCGACCTTGAGCGAGCCAATCGAATCATCACTAAAGACCTGGAGGCGGCGGCCACCATTCAATCCAGTTTTTTGCCGTCTCGAAGCCCAACCCTCCAGGGTGTGACGGCGGCCTGGGAGCTTCTTCCCTGCGATGAACTGGCCGGGGACATGCTCAACGTCCTTACCTTGAATGACCGCTATATCGCCTTCTACGTCCTGGATGTCAGCGGCCATGGTGTCCAGGCGGCCCTGCTGTCGGTGACACTCCATCACTGGCTCTCCCCGCAGACAGGTCGAGTGAAAGAGGTCCTCGAGCCGTCGGGCGCCTCCCACCGGCAAGACATGCTCTTGCCGATAGATGTCCTCAACGGTCTCAATCGGCAGTTCCCGTTCGATCCACTGGTCGGTCAGTATTTCACGATCGTTTACGGTATCCTCGATACTCGCACCAATCAGTTTCGTTTTGTTGCCGCCGGTCACCCTCCGTCTGTCTATATCCCGAAAGGCGGGGCGGCCATGTTTCTAGGATCGAACAATTTCCCGATAGGCATCGTTGCCGAACCCGACTTTCAGGAAAATACCATAGATTTGAAATCGGGTGATCGCATCTACCTTTATTCCGATGGCCTGGTTGATATGGAAAATTCACGGGGCGATCGATTCGGAGACAGACGGCTTCTCGAGGCAATCGACAGCCTTAAGGCCACATCCATGAATGACTCTCCGGCGGCTTTGATCACCCGCCTGAAGGAATGGTCGGGAAAAGACCGCTTCCGGGATGATATCTCTATCCTCGGATTCGAAATCGCTTGAAGAGATCCGGGGGCCGTATGCTGCTGAATGCCGATGCTGTTTTGGGGCGGGATTGACCGGGGCATCGCTTTGAATGATTCACATTTCGTCGTCATTCCTGTTGACCTGGAAAAAGGTAACATCCTGAATCGACCATGAAAAGGCTGGTTCTTTCCGCTTGACGGGATTACCGAATTTGATTAAATTATTGACCTAATAAGACATCAGGATTTTAAACCTTGTTGAATGTCCGACCGGGAAACGACCTCTTTTTAAGATATTTGCTTATCCGGATCGAAAATATACCTCGCTGCTTCCGGCGTGGTATGGGTCATTAATCGGACATGACTGAATCAGGTAAGGAGTCTGAAATGAGGCTTTTGCTGTGCGCGTTGTGCAATTTCTGTCTTCTCGTTTTGCTGAGCTGCTCGCCGGATGGTCCCGCCGAGCCTGACAATAATCAGGGTAAGCCGCTTGCGACCGTCTCTATCGGCCCCGCCGGAGGGGCTTTGGAGACCGATCAATTCGAGCTTACCGTGCCCGAGGGTGCTTTTGCCAATACTATTGCCCTGAGCCTGTATGCCGATACCATAAACTTAGAGGGCGCCATTACCGATGCCTTTCGTGTCGAGGGGTTTCCCAATACATTCAGCGAATCACTGCGGATAAGCATCAAGCATACCGGTACCGAATCCGGCACCTCTCATTATATAGCCGCTGGAACCGAGGCTTTCGATATCTCCGCCGATAATTACCAGCCGGCCCTGAGGATGTTTCAGGCGGGTGACAGTTCCGGCTCTCTCATGGCTGAAATTCCCATTCTGCAGCAGTTTACGTTCTTATCCTCGATAACTCCCGGCCGGTGTTGCCGGAACCAGGATAGTCCGTTCGCGGTCTATTTTATGGGCGTGTCCGGCTACGACCCGCCCATTACAAAACCGCACTTCAGGATCGTTCTGGCCTCCGATCTGGGGACCGATGCCAAAACCATCCTGCCGGATCTCCTTGAAAAAACCCTCGATACTCTGATTGAGGCCGGCCTGTCAATCTCCCGAACACCTTTTCCGATAGAGGTTTACGCTCTGAATTTCCCGGCCGTGGACAACGCTCGCTACTGCACCTTCTACCCTGCCTGGGGTGCCTTCACGCTGGTTCTGGATCAGACCTTTCTTGACGATTTCTTTTCGTATGGACAGTTCATTAAGGGAGCTGTAACCCGTGAACTCGCTCACTGTGTATCATGCACGTACGACAATCAGTATTTCAATGTCATCCTTCCGACCCGATCGAAAATCAATCCCGCTCACTTCTGGCTGCATCATGCAATAGCGTCGTGGTTTGAGGAACGCATGGTGGGCACCTATGTTTACGGCGAGGATTTCTCGCCTCTCGATTTTGACCGCACCGCCCCTAATGAGAGACAGCCCTTTGCCGGTATCCAGGCCGGCTGCGGTATAACCTGTGAGACCTCACGACGCCATGGCGGCGGGATGTCGGCGCTTATGAAATACCTCGAGATCAACTATGATCAATCGTATGCCTGGCGCATCCTCAATGACCTCCGGCAAAACCACTCTCATCCGGTCACGGCCATGCGCGCCAGCGTCGCCGAAGAACCTGACATCCTGTGGCCCGATTTCATCAAGACATATATCCGGGGAAATGCCCTCTATGGGGGACCCTTCGGCAGCAGCGGTGACATCTGGCCCGGCATGCTCGACGGCGACTATATTATTGATTCCGAAGATGACACTATCGCCAGTTTCACCGCCGCCTATCCCGATTTGTCGGCGAAAATCTTTCTTGTTCAGATTGACGGCCCGACCCTCGACAGTATGTCATTCGAAACTGCCTGCACGGACGGTACATGGGAGGATCGAAAAATCCTCGTGTTTGGATACAAAGATGTTACTACCGATCATTTTCTTGACGAAGGTTATGACCGGGTCACTCTGCGACGAATAGACACCCTTCAGGCTCAGGGCTGGACACAGCTATGGATAGCCGTCGTAAACAGTAATTTCGATGAGGCCACCTATACCGGAAGTACCGATATCAGGCTCGATATCAAATCCTGGTTAAAAAATGTTCCGGATTATAATTTCTGTTTGCCATGGTATGAAGTTCTCGGTACTTTTACGACGATCACGTACAATCCACCCAGCCCACCCGAGACTTCAACCGTTATCCATCTCACCTGGCCCAACTGGGAACCGGTTCGGGGTTCGTTTTCGGGTAATGTTTTCACCGCTTCCTGGGATACCGTCGATTTTTACGATCGACCTTATAAGGGTCAGCTTACCGTCAATTTCAACAGCGATTATACCCTGGTTACCGGTTTCAATGTCAGCGCGGAAGTTCATCGCGATTTCGGGATGGTCGACTATATCGCTTTTAGCGGCGAGGATTTTCCCATATATGGTGAAATGGAAAGCACCGTGTATTATCGCGTAAGCGGGATAGCGGGGTGCCAGAAAATTACTGGTTTGTCGGATACCACTCTCAATTACACCGGAACGATTAGAGTTACGCTCGACCAGATCACCTGTGACAGTCCCACCTACGCTCAGCTGTACTTTTTCAAACAGGAATGATTGCTTTCCTCCGATTGCATGTCATTGTCGGGTAACCGCTTCACCTCTTAAGCCGAAATCACATCGGAGCCGGGATAAAATATGGTTATCCCGATATTTCCGCCGCTCTGGGAAGGATCTCTGCCTGGCGTGCCTTGACGGGAGCCGCCGGAGTTATCTTAAATAAAGCGTGCTATTTATATCTTGACCTCGCCCGAATGGGCCGCTATTTTTTGCGGGAAGGCAAAGCATGAATCGTTCAAACGGCCGCGAGCAACACCCATTCGGGTAAAAAACGGGCCGGTCGATTTCGAGGTTGTGTATGAAGAGCTGCGCTTGGGCTATGGTCACTGGAACCGCAATCCTTCTTTGTTTCCTGCCGGTGCCCGATGCCTTCGGGCAGGTGAATGTGGAGGATCAACGCCTTTCACGGGACAGCTCCGGTTTCGGCGGAAGTGTCAATCTCACGGTCGAAGTCGAACGAGGCAATTCGGATCTGACCGAAATCGGCCTGGAACCCCGACTCGCTTACCGCGCCGGGCCCAGTATCTGGTTTATGCTCAATTCTTATACCTTCGTCGAGACCGGGGATCAAGGCGTGGTCAATGAGGGATTTACGCATTTGAGATATAATTATGCTTTGTCACAAACCGTCGCGGCGGAGGCCCTGGCCCAATTTCAGTATAACCGTGAACAGCAACTGAAACGAAGATACCTGCTGGGAAGCGGCGTCCGTTTAAGGCTGGTCGACCGAAAAGCAACGACCCTGGCTCTGGGCTTTATCGCCATGTATGAGTATGAGAAGCTGGAGACAGGGGAGATTGTGGAGAACGCACGGAACAGCGATTATATCGCTGTCCGCATTAAGGTAACGAATACCATGTCTCTTTCTAATACCGTATATCTTCAACCCCTGTTTGGAAACCCGCGCGATATCCGCGTGCTTGATAATCTGCAGGCTTCATTTGCCCTGAAAAAATGGCTGGCTGTGACTGTGGGGATCAAGTACCTGTATGACTCCCGACCGCCCGACGGTGTGAAGGAATACGACTTTTCTCTCAAAAATGGGCTGATGGTCCGTTTCTGAGTTGATATCGAGGGATTGGGTGAAAACCGGCCGGAACGCCGTGCCCCACCGGTCTTGCCTTCCCGGAATATGAATTTCTAATAGGAGATCATGATGATAATAACTGGTATATCGATTATATTTCATGTATCTATCATGATGGTAACATATATATGAAAAACGATGAGGGAAAACCGGTTCGAAAACCCGTTGAAATTCGACTGGAGAAACTTGAAGCTGAAGATTTCCCGAAAGTCAGACCCTGGATGGATCCACGCATCTTTCGAATCTTCCAGGCACCGGTCGATGATAATCAACTTGCCCGCCTCCTGACCGACTACAAGGATGGAAAACCGGTTTCGCTGGGATATCGAATCGTCAGAGTGTCGGATGACAGGATTGTCGGGCTGATTCATGCCATAATTGACTGGAATAACAGGCTGGCTCATATCGGGCAAATAGTAGTCGGTGACCCGGCTCACCGTGGCCTGGGGATCGGTCAACGCAGCCTGACGCAGCTTTTGGGTGTTTGTTTCGATGAACTGCACCTTCATCGTGCCCAGCTTTTTGTTGACGAAGATAATGCCGAGGCGGTTGTCTGCTATAAAAAGGTCGGATTTCAAATCGAGGGATTGATGAGAGAAGCCGCCCGGGTAGGTAACCGATTCATCAGCTGGTACAGCATGTCGATCCTGAAAGACGAATGGCAAAAGCCTCGCGACGGCCGTGTCGACTTGCCATGAGCATCGACGCTGCCCGGTCTATCCTGTTTGTAGTCAATAGCTTAAGGCCTCAATCCGGTATTTTCTTAATTTTTTGCCTTTTCCCCGGCCCAATAGCGTATAAAGACTAAAAGATGCTATGGATGTTATGATTGAACGAAGAAAACCACTGGCGCTGATTTTCGCCCTTTGTTACCTGTGGGTTATGGCGATTCCCCTGGTAGCTTTATGTCCCTGCCAGCCGACAGCAAAGCCCACATCCGATGTTTATACTGATTGCTGTTCTCAGGATATATCCGCCGCCTGTTGCCCTGGGGGAGAGCCTGTTTCGGATAAAAACGCCCGACATGCCGAATCTCCAGCCGCCTGCTGTCAATCCGAAAAGGAATGCCCCGATTGTCCTCGGTGCCTGTCATCGAATTTAGAAATCCAGATATTCGACAATCCGCGCCTCATACCGGTCCCCGGCACCATAGAAAACGCCGAAGCCCCAACCAGCTTAATATCTCCCGATAGGTTATCGATTGCTTTTTATCAAGTTCCGGATCATCCCCGGCTGGCTGTCCATATTCCCAGCACGGTTCTGCGCTGTTGATCCACCTCCTCGATATCGGTATCAACAAGTAGACTCGACCCGCCTGTTTCCCGGCCGGGTCGTATGTGCGATTTTATGAAATATTAAGAAAGGATAAACCAATGAGAAAATCATACATTCCGATTAGCCTGGTCCTGGTTCTGGCCCTGGTGGCAGCGACCACCGGCGTGGGCCCGGCTTTCGGCAACAATAGTACGGACAGGACGGCCGTCTGCTGCTGCGGTGATGATTGCCGATGCGGAGATTCCTGTCGGTGCGATGACACCTGCACCGCCGCCTGTGAAAACGGCCGCTCATGCGACTGTGAAAATGCATCTCAGGCCGCCTCTGAATCATGCGACTGTGCCGATTGCCAGTGCCGGCCCTGCGCCTGCAGCTGATCAAACCGGCAATTCTTATTTCCACCGAAGCCGCCTTAAAAAAAGGCGGCTTCTTATATCATTATGACTCCGCCGGATCCGCTTGCCGCCTGCAGACAGGCGAGCGCGCACCCGGCCTGAATCAATCGGCAAAACTCCATTACTATTTTATTTCGGAATCGCCTGATTTTAGTCCCATATCCATCACCGATTATCAGTGATGCACTACCTGATATTCACCGGCGGGCCAGCCGGTCGAATTTCCTTCGCAGCGGATGCAACGGCAGAAGCCCGGTTATCCGGTCCACCACTTTTCCGTCACGAAACAGAATAACCGTCGGAATATTCATGATCTGGAATCTTCTGGTTGTCTGCGGATTTTCATCGACATTCAGTTTGAAAACATTTACCCGTCCGACATAATCCGGGCCGATTTCATTCAATAAACCGCCCATCACGTGACAGGGTGGACAACGCTTTGACCAAAAATCAACCACCGCCGGTATATCCGAGGACAACACATCCTCCCGGAAAGATTCGTCGGTGACAGATCGCGGCTTACCTGGTTTGGGTTCCCTGTTAAAAAGGTCCTTTATAAATCCCATTGAAAGCCCTCTGTTATAAAATCGTAATCAGCGACCGGTACCCAAAAGGCCACAGCGGTCAATCCGCGCGGACATGTATAGTCATAACCATTTAAATATAATCAATCCAGCCCATTTACGCAAATCCACCCGTTGGTCGATGCCCAAAAACCAGTATTGAAAAATCTCAGCTTTCGATCTCATACGCGATATTGGTGCCGCCCCGGTGAGGATTAC
>Ga0272444_10005269_pt1 | contig 11214 bp, 11 predicted proteins | sample SSMForm13_FD_201033 | JGI IMG/M metagenome (GOLD analysis project Ga0272444, IMG submission 201033) | Marine sediment archaeal communities from Little Sippewissett salt marsh, Falmouth, MA, United States - SSM-Form-13 | ecosystem: Environmental > Aquatic > Marine > Wetlands > Sediment ... | reverse complement strand
TGAGCGGGTCGATGACACGGTCGAAGAGATGACTGGAAAAACAGATGTAGAGCAGTACAAAAAACTTAAAGACGATATTCAAGCCATACAAAATCAGCAGGAAGACCGGTATCGTCAGTTGGATGAGGGCCAGGATAAAGAGTAGGCAAGCGCGCCGTTAAAGAAACAGCGACGATGGCCGAGAATGAAAGAAGGGTTGCGTTTGATGCAATAGACTGGCAGATTGCATCAGATCCGAAAAATGCCCCATGCATCGCATGGTTCGCGTATAATGAGTTGCCGCTTATAAAATGCACGGTGTGCATTAAAAATCACAAAACCGTTGGAGACAACAACCAGGTCGCTAGACCTGTTGCCACCGTGTTGGTACGTAAGGATTGTTGAATATGGGGGACGCTGTTAAGGTCGAAGGTCAGAAACTTGTTGAGCTGTTCAAGGAAATGATTGAAAAAAAGGTGATCATTTCCATGCACGTCATGGGCGCCGGAATCGACAGGCTCACCTGCATTACCGGGTTGACGGAATCCCCTGACGATAAACATCTGTTGGTTGACCCGCCGGATGATCTCAAAGAGGCTGCCGCCAATAAAAAACGATGGCATTTACGGTTCAATTTCAACGGGCCGGACCAGTTGGAATATCTTTTCAGTACGCGTGGCGGCACGCTGAGCAAAAAGGGCCTGAAAGTCCCCTTTCCAGAATACGTGGAACGACTGCAACGGCGCCGCTATTTTCGTGTGGACACCCTGACGGGGTCGGAAATGCATTTCCGCATGAAAAAAGTTGAAGGCGTCATCCACCTGATTAATATCAGCGAAGGTGGCGCATACGGCGTACTGGTCAAGCACAATTTCAAGTTCATGCGTGGCTCGGTGCTGAAAACGGAGCAGCATGTCCACGATGTGCGCATGCTCTTTCCTGGAGATGAGGAAACGCCCGACGAAACGATTCATGTAAAAAGGGCTGAAGTCGTCAGGGTCGAACACGATCAGGAGCGCGGGTTTTATCGCTACGCCTTCAAGTTCAAGCACATAGAAAAAGAAGAGCAAGATCGACTCATCCAAGTCATTTATGCGCTGCAGCGTAAGTATCTTAGACGTCGCAAATAAGGAGCGTTATTCAATATGGCCGTTATTACCAAGTACGTGGTGGTCCGAAATGGTGTGGAACTGGACAAGGAGTTTCTGGTAAAAAAAGACGCTGACGCTTATGATAAAATGCTGGATGCTGCTGAAAATCTGGCGGCTTTCATCAAACAAGGGGATCTGTCCATCGACCTGGACGACGAGACCATCGACACCCTATCGATTTTCCTGGCCAAAAACGGCCCCGACGTCACCCGTATCCTCAAGGGAATAAAACCTGTCAAACCCGCTTCATCGAAACCCGCCCTTCCAAAGATGGACGCTGATTCGGATAAAGAATCAGAAAATGATTCTAAGGAGTCCAAACCCACCCCGGCGAAAAAAAAGGCTCCGACAGCCAAGGCCAAAGCCAAACCAAAAGCAAAATAGCGGTAAGCCATGGCAACCATTTCTAAACAAGAAGCCGACGCATGGGACCGCGTGCTGGATGCCGCGGCTGAGCTGACGGATCTGATCGAATCCAGCGCTATCGATATTGATGAGTTTGATCTGGAGGAGTTGACGATCTTTTTGGCATCGCACGGCTATGCCGTGCGCAGTATGCTCAAGCATCTCAAGCGGTCATGGCCGCCGGAGTGAAGCCGATGCACCGATAGGCGTTGCTCCGCTTGAATTCAACAAATATCTATCTGCAACCCGGAGAAATCAATATGCCTTATTTTTCAATCCAGACCAATCAACCCATCGCTGAGACGACCGTAACCGACTTGGGTAAAAAAGCGTCCGCCTTTATTGCCGATCTCGTCGGCAAACCCGAGGCCTATGTGATGACCGCCATCAAAACCGAGACAGCCATGACCTTTGCCGGCAGGGCTGCCCCCACGGCCTTTGTCGAGCTGAAGAGTCTCGGCCTGACAGAGGACCAATGCAACCCGTTTGCCGAGAAGATCAGTGCGTTCATCCAAACCGAACTGGGAATCGAACCCAACCGGGTCTTCATCGATTTCGCGGAAGCACCGCGAACCCGGTTTGCATGGAACGGTAAAACCTTCGCTTGATCATCACACGTCATTGCCCATGGGCGCCGGGTCAACGGGATGGCCCGGCCATCGGGCGCTGACCGATCACTCAAACTGCGGAGGACCGTCTTTAAGCAGCCATTTCTCACTATCTTCCAGATAATGCCAGGTCTGTTTGTATTCACGATCTTTGATCCGAACGTTGTCGAGAAAATGGTAAGAGACCTTGATATCCTGGGTCACCTCCATTTTCTCTTCATCCACCTGCGTATCCATTATTTTGAAATCCACAAGCTTGATATCGCCGAACTGTTTTAAACAGTCTTCCCGGGACATGACCGATGAGTCCACAAAACGGCATACGGCATTCAAATCCGAAATACGCATAGCGATTTGATACGAATCAAAAGTCCGGCCATACTTTTCCATTTTGGCCTTTTTGGAAAACGCCGCGCATCCGATCAACAAACAACAACTGACAGCCACGATAATCGTCAAATTTTTCATTTGCCGCGTCCTTTTGGTATCCTTGTGATGGTGACTCGTGTCACTCCAGACTGGGCGATCACGATGTCGCGGTAAATTTTGGCCCCCAGCGTTGGATAATTAGATTGAGAGAATCACTGCGCATCATATGATTAGGTGATGAATGGGGCGTGGATGGATATAATCAATCGTGACGGATTCGTAAAAAATCCGATATCGGCGTTACGCGTATCCTTCGTCACTGCGGAGTACAATCATTACGCTGCCTACGGCACCCGCGATAGCGGTATTCCTCAGGATTCGCAAGCCTTGATCTCGGGCTTTTTACGAATCCGTCTGAAATGCAACTTTTTACGAGTTCATCAATTTAAATCAAACCACAAAAATGTCTCTTGAGCAACTGTGGTCTTGGGTTGGGACAGGATAACCGCATTTGGGTCACCTGCTTTGGTCGGCAACGATCGAGTTAATAATTGAAAAATGCCAAAGGCCAAAATCCAAATGCGGTTACCCTGTGGATTGGGATCACCATCAGGGAGGAGAGAAATAATGCTCAGCGATCGTGATTTCAGTGATCTGCTCAAGTACCTGAACCGCCCATGGGCCGGTTTCCGAAAAGTGCGCAAAGGCGTTAAAAAGCGAATCCGCCGCCATATGGGAGAATTGGGTTGTTCAACCATTGAACAATACCTACTCGAAATATCCCGGCCACAGGAAAGGGCCGCCTGCGAACAGTGCCTGATGGTCACCATCAGTCGGCTGTTCAGAGACAGAGGGTTGTGGCAGGCATTGCAGGAGCGGATTCTGCCGGATCTGAGCCGCCAATATTCGAACCCTTTGCGCATCTGGTCGGCCGGCTGCGCTTGCGGAGAGGAAGCCTATAGCCTGGCCATGGTATGCGATGCATTACGCCCGCCGGTCCCCCCGGTCATTTTGGCCACCGATGTTCAACAAGCATGCCTGAACCGTGCCCAAGCGGGAATTTACAGCCGTGGCAGCATCAAGGAGTTGCCGGAGGAAATGCAAAAGCGCTATGTTGATATCAAACGAAAAGGCAGGCAGGCAATCATTCGCAAGCATCTGCTGCCGCCCGTCCGCTGGCAGGTGCACGACCTGATGGATGGCCCTGTTGACGAGGATCCATTTCACCTGATTCTGCTGCGCAATAATCTGTTGACCTACTACCAGGGCCGCGCCCTGCAGGATGCATTTGTAACACTTCTCCGAAGGCTGACACCCGGCGGCTGTCTGGTGATCGGCAGCCATGAACACTTGCCCGTCACGGATGTCCCGCTGACAAGAGATGGGGACTGTCCATGGGTGTATTGGAACAAATAAAGAGGCATTAACATGGCCACATGCCAGCACATATACAGTGCCGATCATCCGGAGGTGATCGCCGAACGCCTTTTTGATCGCAGGCGGCGGGTCCTCGTATTCGGTGAAACCGGCACCGGCAAATCAACCCTTATCACCGGTCTGTCGCGCTGCCTGGAAAAGCGCGGCATTGGCCACCGCATTCTGATTGCCGATCCCGGCTCCCCGGCATTCGGCATTCCCGGGGCGGTTTGCCTGGGCCGGTTTGAAAAAGGTTGCTTCCGGCTTGTGAACACCGAGGCCATCTGCAGCCTGAACGCCGGCCGGTTCCGTCTGCCGCTGATGCAGGCCGTCGGACGGCTTGCCGTGGCCGAAAACGAGGCGGTCCTGTTGATCGATGGCCCCGGCCTGACCCGTGGTATCGCTGCCGCGGAACTGTTGACCGGCTTGATCACCACCGCGGCTGTGGATACGCTGCTTTTGCTTTCCCGCAAAGAAAAACCAGCCCCCCTGGCCGCTGAATGCAGGGCGGCCGGTATCGAGGTTGTGCCGGTACTATCATCCTGCGCTGCCCGAAGCCCAAGCAGCCGGCAGCGGCGGCGGTTCCGGACGGCCTTGTGGGATGCCCATGTATCGACCTTTGCCGTTCAACGGATTTTGCTAAAGGGCCGGCATCTGCTGGGCACCCCACCGGCAGCGGGCCACCATCAGCAATGGCTGGGACGGCAGATCGCCCTGGTGGAAAAACAGCGCACCATTGCCATGGGCGAAGTGGTGGCCGTGAAAACCTACCATTTGGTGGTAAAATTGCCCGATATGGGGACTCGATCAGGGGCGTTGTTGGTCCGTGATGCCGGACGCAACAGTGATGGCGAACTGGTCACCATCACGCCTGCCGGAAGGCCAGCTCCAAGACCGGGTATCTGGTCTGTGGGATCCGCCGTCGGTCCATCGATCGTCAGCCCCGGCATTCCGATTCACCTGGGCCCGCTCACCGCCACCCTGGTCAACGGCATTTTCGGAGACCCGCTTGTCCATCTTCGCCTTCCTCACCAAAAACGCAGCCTGCTGTTTGATCTGGGGGAGGGCAACCGTCTGCCGGCCCGTATCGCCCACCAGGTCAGCGACGTCTTCATCAGCCATGCCCACATCGACCATATCAGTGGCTTTTATTGGTTGCTGCGTGCCCGCATCGGCGATCTCCCAGTCTGTAAACTCTACGGGACGGCAAGTCTTTCACGCCACATCCAGGGGATGATCCAGGGCATTGTCTGGGACCGCATCGGTGATCGCGGCCCCCGCTTCGAGGCTGTGGAAGTAGATGAGGACCGCATCGTGCGGCGTCACCTGCACGTCGGAAATGATGATAAGCCATCGTGCCAACAGAAGGCCGCATTTCAAGGTATCCTGGTGGATGACCCGGCATTCACCATCCGCGCCGCCGTCCTCGACCACGGCATCCCGGTGCTGGCCCTGGCATACGAGGAAAAACCCCGCTGCCAGATGATCGAAGCCAGGCTGCGACATACCGGTTGGGCACAAGGCCCCTGGCTGGGCCAGCTCAAACGGCAAGTCGCCGCCGGCGCACATGACGCGATGATCGAGCTCCCGGACGGCTCCAGCCAGCCTGTTTCCAGGCTGGCCGCAGACCTGATTCACATGGCACCGGGCCGCAAGCTGGTGTATGCCACGGATGTGGCGGATTCACCCGCCAATCGACGCAAACTGGTCGACCTGGCCCGTGGGGCAGATCTTTTTCTGTGCGAGGCCACCTACACCCAAGCCCACCAGCACCTGGCAACAGTCAACGGCCATCTGACGGCCCGGGCGTGCGGTGAGATCGCCACGGCCGCCGGTGTTCAGCGTCTGGTTCCTTTTCACCTGTCGCGCCGGTATGAGAGACATCCCGAGCAGGTATTCACTGAAGTCATCGAGGCTTGCCCAGGGATTCGCGTGATCCCCCCTGTCGATCGATAATCCCTTTCTGGATGGGCATTATTTGGGTGGTGCAATCAACGGGCGTACATCGGTAATCTTAAATCGGATGGCAGCGACAATGGCATCGGCGGATTTATCACCGGCCATTTTGCGAATCCCTTCCCGAAAGGAATCCAACATCTCGCCTTCGCGCTCTATGGCATCCACTTCCAGGTACAGCCGGGCCCCGTTCCAGGCCATGGGGTTGCTTCCCGGTTCCATGACAATAAAACTGGCCTTGGGGTTTTCCTGCAGGTACGCGTAGGAGCGATTGTCGCCGATGGCCATGACCACGGTGTTTTCATCGATCATGCGCGGTGATCCGAATACGGCGACGTCCACATCTCCGTTTTTGTTGCTGGTTGCCAAGGCACCAATACGCGTTGCTTTGTTGAACATTTCCATCAGTTGTTTTCTTTCCATCCAGAATCCTCCTTTTGAGTAACGGCCAAACTATCCCCGGCCTTGTGTGATATGGTTTCACAGGCATGCCCATCGCCTGATCACGGCATTTTTCTATGGGTAGGGGCGAAAAATTTTTCGCCCTTCCCCCCCCCTACCATCGGATCAAAATAAACCTACGCCTTACCCTCCCGCTCAAACCGATCCACCAACGCTTCAAAATGCGATACCGTTTTGAGAATCGGCTCTGGACGGGCCATGTCGGCCCCGGCGTTGGCAAGGGCCTCAAGGGGGAACATGCTGCCGCCGGCTTTGAGAAAATCAAGATACACCTGTCTTTGTGCCGGTCCGCCTTCCAGCACACGGTCGGCCAGGGTAATGGCCGCCGACAGTCCGGTGGCGTATTTGTACACATAAAACGCGTTGTAAAAATGGGGGATGCGCAGGCATTCCAGGTCCAGCTGGGGATCGATGACCATGGCATCGCCGAAATAGGTCTCAAGCAGCCGGTGATAGATGTTCTTCAGCGCATCCACCGTAAGGGGAATTTGCTGCTCCGCATCGCCATGGATCAAGGCCTCGAATTCAGCGAACATGGTCTGCCTGAAAAAGGTGCCCCGGATGTTGTCGATCTCGCGGTTGAGAATATAGGCGGTCATGTTTTGATCGGTTTGATACTGATCCAAAAGATACCGGCTGAGCAGCACCTCGTTGAAGGTCGAGGCCACCTCGGCGGCGAAAATCGTGTACTGGTAGTCCACATAGGGCTGGTGCTTTTTCGACAGATAGGAGTGCATGCTGTGCCCAGCCTCGTGGACCAGGGTGTAAAGGCTGCCGATGTTGTTGTTTTCGAAATTGAGCAGGATGTAAGGCGGCGAGTCATAACAGCCCGAAGAATACGCCCCGTTGCGCTTGCCCTTGTTCTCATAACGATCCACCCATCCGCCCATGAGCCCTTGTTTTAGCGTGCTCGAGTACTCCTCCCCCAGAGGCGAAAGGGCCGCCAGGGCGATCTCGACCGCCTCATCATAGGTAAGCTGGAAATCAACGGCCGACACCAAGGGCACAAAGGTATCGTAAAAATGAAGTTCATCCAGCTTCAGCATCCGGCGGCGCAGGTCAAGGTAGCGGAACAGCGGGGCGGTGTTTTCCTTTACCGTGGCCACCAGGTTGTCGTACACCGACTCAGGCACGTTGTCGGCAAACAGGGCCGCATGGCGGCAGGAGGCATAGTTGCGAACCCGCGCGTAAAACACGTCCTTTTTCACCGAATGGGCCAGGGCCGCGGCAATGCTGTGCTGGTGGGCCTCATAGGTGCGGTAGTACTGCATGAACGCCTGCTGCCGCAAATCCCGCTGAGGCTTCAATGAGAAGGTGATGAAATTGGCGTGGCTCAGCTCTACGCGGCGGCCGGTTTCATCTTTGATTTCGCCGAAGGTCAGATCGGCGTTGTCCAGCTGGCTGAAGATCTGGGAAGGCGCCCGGGCCACGTCCAGGGACATGGCCAAAATTCTTTCAATGGCCTCATCGTGGGTGTGGGGTTTGGCCCGCAATATCTTTTCCAGGAAAAAGCGGTATTTCTCGAGCCGGGGGCTTGCGAGAAATTCGCACTGCTTTTCCTCGTCCATGGACTGAATTTCAGGATCGATAAAACTGCCACGTTCCGACACTAACGTGAACAATCCCATGGCCCGGTCCATCATGCCAGTGTAGCCGCTGTTGGTTTTGTCCTCATCGTTTTTCAGGTGGGCGTAGGTGTAAAGATTTTCAAGGGCCCGGGAAATCTCCATATGAAAGTCAAGCCCGTTGGCAAGCTGCTCCGGTGATTCTATCAGACGGCCCTTGAACGCCTCGTAGCCGTCCAGCTTCCCGCTGGTTTCGGTAAAGTGCGTTTCCCAGGCCTGATCGCTTTCAAACAGCGGTGTCAGGTCCCATTGATCATTGCTGGCAATCTCTGACCGAAGGGGTATTTTTTGGGAATCAGACATAATGATGTCTCCTTATTGTTTCATCTATACAAACCGATCAACCAGATCGTTGGCAATCTCCTCAATCAAATCCTTCATCTCAAGCGCCGCCAGCCAGCCGGCGGGAATCCCCTCCGCCCCGCATTGGATACCAATGATATTGCCGGCAATGGATCCGGTCGAATCACTGTCTCCGGAGTGATTCACGGCCAGCAGCACGCCTTTTTCGAAATCATCGCCGGCCACCAGGGCACAATACAGTCCGATGGACAGCGCCTCCTCGGCCACCCAGCCGGCGCCTAAACGCTCGATATTTTCAGGCGATGGGGATTTCTGCTGCCACAGGTCCATGGCCCCTTCAATGGCCTGCAAGGTTTCATCGTGATTCGCGTGCTGGACAAGTATCCGGCTGGCATCATCCAATGCCGTCACAAGCGATTGCTCAGATATCAGGCCGGAAACAAGCGCCGCCAGAACACCCGCCGACAAAACGCCTGTGGGATGACCATGGGTAATGGCCGCTGCTTCACACCCCAGCCGGAAGGCTTTTTCCACATCATCATAGGCCAGTCCAATGGGCGCCACCCGCATGACGCCGCCACAGCCCTTGCTGTCGTTTATGGGCTGGTCGATGGTTCCCATCTGCCCCGAGCGCAATGCGCCCAGGCAAGTGTTGCCCGGTGCCCGACGGGAAAAAAGGCCCTGATGACCGGTCAGGATGCCATCGATGACCGCACAGGTTCCATGGGTGTTGACCAACCGGGTCTGGTGATCCATATCCTGGGTGTAAAGCCACCGCAGGTAGGCATGGTAGACAGCGGTAATCGGCGCTGTCTGGTAGTCCGAGCGGACCGTCGTCAGAATCAGCCCTTCCGCTGTGAACAGGGTCATTTGCGTGTCATCGGTAATGGCGCCACTGCGGCCATAGGCCGTCTCAAAGCGGGTCACGCCGGCAGAGCCATAGCGTCTGCGAATCTCGTGGATGTCCATGAACTCTATCGGCGCCCCCAGGGCATCACCAACGGCACCGCCCAGCAGGCAGCCGCGTATCCGGGACTGCCTGCTATGGTGATTTTTCGGGTTATCGGGGTGATTTTTCATAAGTTGGCATTATACATACGTGATTGCGGTTTTCAATTGGTTTATAATACGATTTATCTATGGACTGGTGGCTTGCGATAAAAATCATCTGGGGAGGTCTGGGGCTCGGGCTGATCATCCTGATCTTCATCGTGGTCTGGCGCGCCAAAGGCGTGATTTCCTGGAACCTGGTGATCCACAAAGAACTCAAGGCCTTGGCTGATCAAGCCGAAAACGCGGCACCGGACCGCCAAAAAGCCATTGGCCTGATCGTCGACACCTGTCAGGTGTTTTCCCGGTCATTTTCCCCGCAGCAGGGCGTTAACGTTGAGCGTCTGCGTGACTTCATCCGCTCCATTGCCGCCTGTTTTTATCCGGACGCCAACCAGCCCGAACTTCAGATTTCCCTGGGACAACTGATCAAAAGTCTCGACGCCTCCCTGTACCGTTTCGACCGGATTATTCACCAGCCGGGCCTGAAACGCATCAACACGATCAATATCCGTACGATTCATAACCTTTACCGATGGTCGGACGACTTGGTCAGGCACCCCTGGGTGAAGTGGTATGTGACCCATCGTTCCAATATACAGCGTTTCACACTGATGCGCCTGTTCATCATTCCCGATCCGCTGTCATGGATTCTGTTTCTTTCACGCAAACTGCTGGTTCTCGTTTTGGTGAAAAACCTTTTGCTGGACATCACGCTTTTCACGGGTAAGTTGGCGCTGGATGCCTTTGACGGGAAAAGCGACGGACCCGTGGAAGCAAACAGACAATCCCCTGAAGCGGTGCTGGAGGATCTGTCGCATCTGGAGATGGCCTCGACCCTGCAAGAAGATCCACAGATCGCCATCATCCGGCAAGACCTGGTCGGATTTTCGACTGTCTTGATATCCACCCCCACCTGGCAGGACTGGAAAACAGCGGTCCGCAAGGCTGCCGAGGTGCTCGCCCGGCGACAGTTTCCAGACTCCGACCGGCCCCTGGAGGAGGCCGCCATCGGTCCGCTATTGGTCCGCACGCGGTCCTGGCTGGGCACGCTGGGCAAGGGCAACGACATCAGGCTGGTCCGCTATTTTTACCAAACGCGCCTGTCAACCTTGTTTCAGGCCAAGGATCTTTCCGATCTGGTTTTCACCTCAACCGTACGTGGTATCGTGCGCAACTCCCTTGCCGCCTATGGCTGGCTCAAATGGCCGCTTAAAATTTACCGCCGCGTGAAACGCTTCTCGCTTCCCGGGATTGCAGCGGACGTGGGCTGGGTGCTCGGTAAAAAATCAGCCATAACCCTGATCTATGGCCGCACATTCGATCAGGCTTGCCGGGAGCTGGACTGGGTGTATCGAAACTCTGCCGTTTTGCAGGGAACCGGCGAGCGGGAAGCAGTCGGTAAGGAAATTTTATCGGATGACGGTTGCGATTGAAACAATCCTTTCAGTTCTTTCCTTTGCGCTTTGGTAGCTTGTGGAACAGGACCGTGAACTTGCCCAAAAGCTCAGAATGGAAAAATATCCTTTAAAACATACATAATTGACACAAACGCACTCTTGTCGTTTGTCACCGATGTTGCGTTTGTCTGGACTTACAAACCGGCGTTGAGTTTTTTTGGCTATGGAGCAGTTCCTCCTTTTTCAACGCTTCACGTGCAACCTCGCGATTGCCCGCGCATGACTCGGGGCCATGATGGAGCAGTTCCTCCTTTCATGTAGGGCTCTTTCATCCCCTACTCTATGCCGGTTTATCCCGGCGCTTTCGGTGCGACGTCATTTCATGAAATCGGAATTGGTTAAAGCCGCTGTATGGCCTATGGCCCTTTAACAAAGCCTTTAAACACCGAAGGCTACCATTCATAAGTTAGCTTTATAAATGGCATAATAT
>Ga0272444_10005268_pt1 | contig 11216 bp, 6 predicted proteins | sample SSMForm13_FD_201033 | JGI IMG/M metagenome (GOLD analysis project Ga0272444, IMG submission 201033) | Marine sediment archaeal communities from Little Sippewissett salt marsh, Falmouth, MA, United States - SSM-Form-13 | ecosystem: Environmental > Aquatic > Marine > Wetlands > Sediment ... | reverse complement strand
GGATGAAGACGATTGAGGTCATCCGGCCAGTTCAATTGACCGAACCAACCCGGATTTCGGACCTTGAGGGCGAGGTGATCTACTATCCGACCTGGCTGTTTAGTGCGAGACTATTCGTGAAGCCTCTTGTCGGGGCGGAAAAGGAGAAGCGGTTCGTGATGCTTGTGGACGCTGTTGACGGAGTGGCCCGGCTCTATCGGGACGTTCCAAAACCGCAGTCGAGAGAAGTTGAGGACGCGAGGGTCCTGCCGGCGGATGTGGACGAGGCTGCTGCGGCGTCATCAGCCGAGAAGAGGCTTCGGACCTACGCCCTGGCGAAGTACCGCGGCTTCTCGCCGACGCGGACTGAGCTTTCTCCGGGCCGGTTTGTGCACAAGGTCTTCTACATTCGGCCGTCTGAGGTGGAAGGCAAGGCTGCAATGGTGCTCGATGGCCTCACGGGCAAGGAGACGGCGCTAGGTGGGTGACTGGTTCGTGATTCACAGCCAAGGGAAGTCCAAGGTCCGCAACTCACGAGCGCCAGAATCTGAGGTTCCTAAGTCCGTAAAAGGCTGTGCGGACGAGGCCTCGCTTCGTGCACCGGGCGTACTGTAGGCCGATAGAGACCAAGTAGATTAGGTCGAACACGAAGTTGGGCGGCAGCTTTATGAGCAGACGGATGACACGCCTCAGTCTGGGCAGGCGTATGGCCGGTAGAAACAGCCGTTGGAGGTTAATCAGCTCCTTCATGTTGGCTTGTTTCACGACGCTGCCGAAGAAGTAGCTGGCGGAGAAATGGTCGATGTCTCTTTCTTGGATCGCACCTGTCTCGACGGCGTGGCGGTATATCGGCGTTTGGGGGTAGGGCTGGAGCAACGAGAATCTGGGGAAATCGGTCTTCAGTTTCGTGTTAAGCTCTATTGTCTCAAGCGCTTGTTCGGTCGTCTCACCCGGGCAACCGAGCATGTTGTAGGTCAAGAACCTTATGCCGTGACGATGCAGTCGCTCGCCGGCGGCGATGATCTCCTGATTGGTCTCGTGTCTGTGAAGCACCTGCTCCCTGATCTGATCGTTCGCGCTCTCTATTGCGAACTGCACGCTGAAGCAGCTAGCCCTCGCAAGACCCTCCGCCAGCTGGTCGGTGATGTATTGGACGTGGCTGTTGCAGATGAAAGGAATGCGGACCTCCTGGGCGTAGCGGATCAGGAACTCATCGGCCCAGCCACGGCTCAAACCGAAGACGTCATCAACGAAGTAGAAGAGCCGAACATCGTAGTTGCTTTTTATCTGTTGAAGTTCCGTGATGGAGTGGTCAACTGAGCGCAAACGGACATACTTGCCCTTCTTCTTATAGAGCTCGCGATATGCCGCGTTGAAGCAATAGGAGCATGAGAACGGGCAGCCGCGTGAGAACATCACGTGGAAAACCCTGTCTCGTTTGAAAAACGGGTACTTGAAGTAGAGCGCCCTGTCAGCAAACGGCAGCTCATCAAGCGTTTCTATCAGTGGCCTAACGTCGTTCTTGTATGTCTTGCCACCAATCGATGCCCAGATATTGGGGATGGTGGTCGGATCATCGCCGCCCTCAACTGCCTCAACCAACTCCACGAGCGACTGCTCCCCCTCGCCGCGGCAGATGTAGTCTATTCCGGGCGAGTTTATGAACTCCGGGAAGTAAGTCGGGTGCGGTCCGCCAACCACAACCGGGACGTTCGGCAGGACCCTCTTGATGGCGCTTGCGCGCTCAGCAACCCAGGTGTGATCGCCGGTCGTTGTGGAAAAGGCGACCAGAGTCGGTTTGGCCGCCTCAACCGCCCTCGACAGCCCAGGCCCGCTCGTCTCAATAATCGCCTCCGCCTCGTGACCGTGCTTTTTCAGGATGCCGCCTAGCGAGATAACTCCCAATTGCTCCTGCCACATCCGCTGAATGAAAACGACTTTGCTCATGAGACTAAGTTGAACACCCGGCAAACAAGATGGCAAGTGTTGAGCGCGAGATCGAGCTACAGCATGGAGTGGACAAATGGGTCGAATCTTGCATTATCAGCCTCGAAGCCGTAGCATCTGTGGCGTGGAGGCTCTGGATATGATAGTTGTTACCATTATCGCAGCAGCTGCCGCCGTCAGCGGCGTTGTCGTTGCGTACGCGTATTGGGTGGAGCCTTTCTCACCCACGGTCTCGAGAACTCGGGTTGACGTATTGGAGCCAAACTCACCATTCGAGGGCTTCAAGGTCCTTCATCTGTCAGATTTTCATCTGCGCAAGGAAACGAATCCCAAACTGATCGAGAGGGCAAGTACCCTGGCGGAGCAACTAAGCCATGACCACATAGACCTGATATGCATCACCGGCGACCTAATCGAGACCGACACGGGTCTGCCGCTCCTGCAAGAGCTGATGAAAGTTCTGAATCGCATCGGCGCAAAGAACGGAATGGTCACTATACTCGGCAACCACGACTACAACCATTATACCATAAGCAATCTCTTCCTCGAGAAGTACGTCGTCAACCAGAAGAACAACACCGCTCTTCTGGTTTCGACTCTCGAGCAAGCGAACGTGAGGGTCTTGCGCAATCAGAGCCACATCGTTGGAGGCGGGGACAAACGGCTGGTCATAGCTGGAATCGACGATTTCATCAGTGGGCGACACTGCCTCCAGCGCTGTCTTGAGGACATTCAGCCCGACGACACGATCATTCTCCTGACTCACTCCCCGGATGTGGTCTCCTATCTGCTCGACAGAAAGGTCGATCTTGTCCTCGCGGGACACACCCACGGCGGGCAGATGTGTCTGCCGGCGGTAGGCTCATTCGTCTCGCGGTCAAGGGTCTTCAGGCGGCTCGCCTCGGGCCTGTTTAAGATAGGGGACATGTTCGTTTTTATCACAAAGGGCATCGGCATCGTGCGATACGCGCCGTTCAGGTTCAGATGCGCCCCGGAGTTCGCCGTCCTCGAGCTATGTGCAAGGCCCGAAGCCAAGCGGGATGAGGCCGCCTAGATACGTGTCATCTTTAGTATGCGCGACGTTGCCGGGGACCGCTCGGCGTAACCTATCTCTTCTAGCGGCTTCATTGTGGCCCTTTTTCACCCCCATCGGCGAGGCGAAGATCAACGATGGAGACCTCGGCGAAAAAAAACACTTGACAAATGCCAATGCGCTTTGATAGAGTATTCGGTTAATATCTTTCGTGGACTAGAGTCTTATTTTTTACTGATCGTTTGGAGGATTGATTCGGTGATTAAGCAGGTCGTGACATGGGCCGCACTTGTTTGGGTCGCGGATATGTGTGCGCCGAATCCGTCGTACTCCCACTCTACAAGCGGCGTAGGGAATCGGGGAGGGCCCGGGGATTTCATTGAGAGTTAGATTACACGATTGCTCTTCTTTGAAGCCCTGGACTCCCACGGAGTTCAGGGCTTTTGTGTTTTAACCCTATCGTTGAATGGAGGTGATGCTCAATTGGCTGAGCAAAGAAAGCCGTCACTAAAGGTCATCTGGCGGCTTCTGAAGTATCTTAAGCCTTACAGAGGTAAGGCGGCGCTGCTTTATATTTTGCTCTATACCGGTTTGGGATTTGACCTGATGAGACCGGTCGTAGTTGCCTGGGCGATTGACCATATTACCTTGATGGTGCGCGCGAAAGCGGACTTGGTCCAGGTTTGGCCGCTTGCGCTTTGCTACGTCCTGCTCTTCATGGGCTTTTCGCTCTTGCGAGACCTCTTTAGGTTCCGTCGGGGTCTGACGCAGACCGCCATCGTTCATGGCGTTATCTCGGACCTCAGGTGCCACCAGTATGAGAAAGTGCAGCGGCTGTCGCTGGAGTTTCATGGGAGAGCCTCGTCCGGCCAGCTGATCGCCAGGTCCACGAGAGACGTTGACAAGCTCAGGATGTTCCTCGCGACCACCGTCTTCATGGGGCCTGAGATTATATTTTACATGATTGGCGCGTCGATCATCATCCTGACGTGGGACTACCGGCTGGGTGCTGCGGCGCTTTCCATGGTCATTCCGACTGCGGTTCTGATGATCAAGTTTGCCCGCAAAATACGCCCGATGTTCAAGGACGCCAGTGACAAGTATGACAACGTCACGACCGTTCTTCAGGAGAACATCGCTGGGGCAAGGGTCGTCCGGGCGTTCGGGCAGGAAGAGCGGGAGATTGAGAAGTTCGGAGGTCGTGCCCAGATCTTCATGGGTCAGATGATCAAAGCCATTGCTACTTGGGCCGAGAGTATCCCGTTCGCGATGTTCATTTTCAGACTCAGCATTCCAATGACGCTTTTTTTCGGCGGGGTGCTTGTTATGAAAGGGTCGGTGTCTTTGGGCGCCATTGCCGCGTGCCTGCTCTATCTCAACAATATCGCGGATCGGATGAGGGCGGTCGGCCGAATGGTCGATTTCACTCAGCAAGCGTCTGCGAGCGCCGAGAAGATATTCAAGCTGCTTGACGAGAATGAGGGCATAGAAGATGCGACAGACGCCGAGCCGCTTTCTGAAGGCCTGGGGCAGGTAACCTTCGAGAACGTGTCCCTTACGTTGGGGGAACAGAGAGTGCTAAGCGACGTGAGCTTCTCGGCTGAGGCGGGTCAGACCATCGCCGTCGTGGGCAGGACAGGCTGTGGCAAGAGCTCGCTGATCTCGCTTCTCGCTCGCTTCCACAATCCGGACCAGGGTCGCGTTCTGATCGACGGTCAAGACATATCAGAAGTAACGCTTGAATCGTTGAGGAGAGAGGTTGGCATCGTTTTCCAGGACACGTTTCTCTTCTCCGCCTCGGTGGGGGACAACATCTGCTACGGAAGTCCTGAGGTCTCCGGTGAGGAGATAGTGAAATACGCAAGGGCTGCGGGCGCCCATACGTTCATCGAGGAACTAGATGATGGCTACGACACGATAATCGGCGAGCGCGGCGTTACACTCAGCGGCGGCCAGAAGCAGCGTGTATCGATCGCCAGAGCCGTCGTCTCTGACCCACGGCTGTTGGTGCTTGATGACGCGACTGCGAGCGTCGACTCATATACCGAACGCGGCATACATGAGGCGCTTCGGGAGCTCTCGAGAGACAAGACGACATTTGTCATTTCGCAGCGCATCTCGACAGTGCAACACGCGGACAAGATAATCGTTCTGGACGAAGGCAAGATCGTCGAGATCGGGACGCATGAGGGTCTATTACAGACTGATGGCATTTACAGAATGATCTACGACGGGCAGAGCCTGAATAATAGGGTAGTGGAGGAGGTGCCGGCATGACAACGGTTGCGGATGAAATAGCACTCAAGGAAGAGCTGGCGCGCGCGCCGCTCTCAAGAAAGGTGCTCAGACGTATGCTGAAGTTCCTTGCGCCATATAAGTGGGCGATCATTCTCGTCTTGGCGATGGAGCTGCTTTGGGTCTCGTGCATGCTCGCCGGGCCGAAGCTTGTCAGGATAGGGATCGACGACCACATCGTGAAGGGCGACGTCGCTGGCTTGGCGATAATCGCTGGGCTCTTTGCGCTGACCGCGCTTTTCAGGTGGCTGCTCGCGCTTTATCAGATAAAGCTCGCCTCATCGAGGGGACAGAGAGCGCTTAATGACTTGAGGAATGCGGTGTTCAAGCACGTTCAGGAACTGTCGATGAAGTACTTCGACAAGACCAAGGCTGGGAGAATCATCGCAAGGGCTGACAGGGACATTGAATCGCTCGAGGAGATGGTCACGTGGGGCCTGGTTGAGTTCACGAGCTGCATCTTCTGCCTCGTAGGGGTTACGATTTGCATGTGCTACAGCAGCGCGAAGCTGTTCCTCGCGATTGTGGTGACGATGCCTCCGCTCGTGGTGGCCAGCATCTTGTTCCACAAGTATGGCCTGGCTGCCTACCGAAGGACGAGAGAGAGCATATCGCGGATAACGGCGAACCTCGCCGAGAATATCAACGGCGTGCGCGTCGTCCAGGCGTTCGGGCGGGAGAGCAGAAACGCGCTGACGTTTAGGAAGCTGAACGACCGATATGTTTACAACATGATGGGCGCCTCGAGGGTCTGGAACTCGTACTTCCCGTTCATCGACGTGATCTTCGCCACAGCCACGGGCATCATTCTGCTCTACGGGGCCAGTTTGATCGTTCAAGGCAAGCTCACGATAGGCGTGCTTCCGGAGTTCATGCTCCTTTTGGGCGCATTCTTATGGCCACTTGAAGGACTGACCTATCTCTACAATGGCGCGCTATCGGCGACGGCCGCCGCGGAGCGGATATTCCAGCTGCTTGACACCGAACCAGATGTTAGGGATATGGAAGACGCCATCCCCATCCCCGAGATCAAGGGCAAGGTCAAGTTCGAGAACGTCTATTTCAGCTATGATGTGAATGGCAAGCAAGAGTGGGTTCTGAAGGACATCTCCTTCGTTGCAGAGGCTGGCCAGACGATCGCGCTCGTAGGCCCCACTGGCGGCGGCAAGAGCTCCACTGTGGCGCTCATACCCAGATTCTATGAGGCGCAGAAGGGACGAGTTTCGATTGACGGTTTGGACGTAAAGGACGTTACACTCGAATCGCTGCACGAACAGATGGGGATCGTGCTTCAGGAGAGCTTTCTCTTCACCGGGACCGTCATGGAGAACCTCAGGTTCGCGAATCCCGACGTCTCAGAAGAACAGGTCATTGAGGCTGCGAAGGCGCTCGGCGCCCACGAGTCGATAATGAAGCTCTCGGACGGCTATCAGACGAAAGTTCAGGAACGAGGCGCGGGACTCTCACAGGGGGAGCGGCAGCTGATATGTTTCACGCGGGCGTTCATTGCAAATCCCAGGATACTCATTCTGGACGAGGCCACGTCCTCGGTCGATACGATGATCGAGCAGACGTTGCAGGAGGCGATGGGTCGTTTGATGCAAGGCCGCACATCGTTCGTCGTCGCGCACCGCCTCTCGACAGTCCGACACGCGGACATGGTCATGGTAATTGGCGATGGTCTGATCAAGGAGCGAGGCACGCACGAAGAACTCCTCGCCCTGGGCGGCGAATACGCGAAGCTCTACCATGAATACATGCGCGATCTCGGCTGAGAATTCGCACAAGTTAGGGAGCCGTGTCCTATGAAGGGGTGCGGCTCTCGCCTCACAACCCCGTCGGAATCCTGCCCGCGGTTCGCGCGGTGCGCCTCAACCCAGTTGAGGCGCACCGCTACGAGTGAGAGAGGCTGCCCGCAATTGATCGGCGGCAATCCGTCAACGCGCCATGCGTGGCCTCTGTGACGGATGCCACATGGGGGCAGGCCATGTGTCTGCCCGATATGTCGATGGGCGGAGACAACCACCGCCCCTACGCCACAGCGTCAGCTCTTCTCGGCGCTAATAGCCCTCGCCCTCGAACCCGATAACACTGTTGTGTGATTGCGACAATTGTCGCTTGGCTTGAGCTGACGATGGCAGTGAATCTCAAGATGAAGTAAGGGAGAAGGAATATGCTGAACCACGGGAATGACACCGCTTCAGTCAAGTATAGTGGGCGCAGAATCTGGCTGGGTCTCGTGATAGTCTCATTGATGTCGGTGCTTTTGCCCTTCATTGCAGAGGCAATGCCTTCCGTGAGTATCCACACGTCATGGTGGGGCAATCATTATTTAAACATTGATCTGCATAGGATCATTCGCGGAGATAAGGTTCCTGTGCGACTCAGTGTGGATAACCAGGGCGAGGGGATGTCTGTGGATGTCTATATTGGTCTTCTTTCGCTGGAGGGAGACCTTTTCGTGATGGGGCAGGACGGGTGGTCTGATGGAATTCATCCCTGGATGAGCAATACTTACATCCCGGCCGGTTTCTCCGAAAGGAACATGATGCTGGGCACGCTGGACACTCCATGCGAAATGCCGCCGATAGAGCAGGAGGGAACGTATTATCTTCTGGCCGGCCTGACTGAACCGGGAGCGCTTGAATTCTCGAACGGCGTAAGCGTTTCAGGGTTCATAGTTTTGAATGAGCAAGCGAGACCGCTGAACGTTGACTTGGTTGCTGCGGAGGTGATGGCGATGGCGCTTCGCGCGCGAAGATGGTATCAGACGCCTGAGGACGAGGGTGGCGGCGGTGGCGCTTTCAGCGGCTTGCGTGTTGACGACATCGGCTCGGCCGTAAATGAGAACGGGGATGTGTTTATAGTCAGTGGTCAACGAAGCGATTCCGTATGGATTACCGGCTGCTGTTGTGTTGCCCGGATGGCCGATGGTGTAACTCCCGCCATGGTAGTCGGGTATATAACAATGGAGGAGATCGCTATCTCAATCCATGAGTGGTCAACTGACCCAGGCATTAGCCGACCTCTTAGATGAAGCAGCTGCTCAAATCCCAGTTAAATTGACAATGCACCCATCACGACAGTGAGGCCTTTGTTGAGGACAACGTGAACGGGTGATGCCCCGCTCTGGCCAATGGTTCTCATATTTGCCCCATCAGAGAGATTGAACAGAGGACAGACGCCCCGCTGATTCGCGAGGCGTCTGGGATCCCATATCTAAATACGCGGCTTGCGGCAATTCTGAAGAGCTGCACTGTTACCCGGTCTTGGCCGCTTCATTATCCTGCGTCTTGACCCACTTCTCGTAGATTCTCTTGCCGGATTTCATGTCAGGGATGATCTCGGGGAGGTCTAGCTCTTTTGCCTTCTCGGAAGTGATGAAGCCGTCTTCGTCCCAGCCGTGGAGCTTGTAGTATTCCTTTTGGGCCCATGCCCACTCCTTCCGGTTGAGCTTGAGGCCCTTGTGTGGGCCATCAACGACGGGCTCGTTGAAATAGCGGTCGATGTGCGTATCGTCCTGCTTGGCGCTGCCGTCCCTGAGCCAATGCGCTCTCTCCGTGGCGATGATCCGCTCCGCCGCAAGGAACAATTCATCGTCGGGGAAGTCGAGGCCAGTCGCGAGCCTCAAGAGCGGCGCGTAGGCCTCCTTCCAGTTGCCAGCCCCGCCCCAGGAGCCGATTGCTTGGCAGCAACAGCCGACCACATCTGCCACGCACTTGTTCCGCTCGGACCAAGTGCAGAGCGCGGGCTTGGTGTCGATCTTGGTCATCTCGGACGGGAAGTCCTCCCAGAACTTTTTTGCTAGATTCTTGTCGAATATCTCCTCGATCTGATATGCGCGGCTCTTGGCGCAGCCGGGGAACTCGAGACAGGAGTAGTTCTTGAGATGGTCGGAGCCGCGCGTGGACATGGCGTAGCCCAGACTGAACCCCAGGGCGATGCGGGGATCGACGCTGATGTGCTCCAGGCCTCGGCAGTGTGGTACGATGTCCTGTCCGACGCCGAGCTTCTCCGCGACGCGGACGTTGCCTTCGGCCAGAAGATCACCGAAGCCCTCCCTCTCGGCGATCATGTTTAGCACCTTCATCGAGGTCTCCATGTCTGCCCATTCGAGTCTGATGCCGCCCGTGTCCTTCTCGGTTATGTAGCCTTTCTCGAAGGCCTCCATCGTCCAGGATAGCGCCGCGCCGGCCGAGATGCTGTCCATACCCAGCTCGTTCGCCATGCCGCACATAACGTTGACGGCAGGAACGTCGGTCGAGTCAATTCTCGGGCCAAAGGCGCACACGCTCTCCATCTCAGGCCCCCCAACCTCGAAGCCGGCGTATTTGCCCTCCTTTACGAACGTGTATCTTCCGCAGCTGACCGGGCAGGACCAGCAGCCCTTCCTTCTGAACAGAAACTGGTTGGCCCACTGAACGCCGCCATATATGGTCTCGATGTCCTTCATGTAGCCCGTGGAGCAGTTCTTGTGGGCGTTGATTCCGATGGCGTTGCCAACGTCGAACAGGTCCATCGAGCCCTCCGCCCGGCGCCTTATCGCCGAGGGCGAGACATGTATCTTGTCGCGCAGCTCCCAGGCCGCCTTCGCGAATTCATCCGGCTTGGCGATGGTGATAGGCCTCTTACCTCTGACCGCAACGGCCTTTAGGTTCTTCGCGCCCATTACAGCGCCCATTCCTGTCCTTCCGCCGGACGCGCTGAACGAGGTCATTATGCACGCGAAGCGGACGAGCTTCTCACCTGCGGGTCCGATTACAGCGACGTTGATGTCGGGGTCGTCGAGCTCCTCGAGTATCTTGATTGTGGCCTTCTTGGTCCCGAGGCCCCAGAGATGGCTCGCGTCTAAAAACTCGATCTTGTCACCATCAATGAAGACCCAGACTGGCTTGTTCGCCTTACCCTTGATGATGAGCTGATCGTAGCCAGCGTATTTCATCTTCGGCCCGAATGAGCCGCCCATGTTGGTATCGCCGTGGCCGTGGTGGTTCGTCCCGATGTTCGAGCAGGTCATGGGCGAACGAGCGCTTATGGTCGTCCTGCCCGACAGAGGGGCAAAGGTCCCCACAAGCGGGCCAGCCCCGAAGCAGAGCGGGTTCGCGGGATCAAACGGGTCCATGCCCTGCCGCGTCTCGTGATAGACCACGTCCGAGTTCATGCCACGACCGCCTATCCACTTCTTACAGTAGTCAGGAGATAGCTTCTCTATTTCGTATGTTTGGTTAGTCATATCGAGCCTCAATCTCTGGCCCATGTATCCGTGCATGTTATGTCTCCTTATTCAATTTCAGGGTCAGCTACGCCCCGTAGGGACGGTGCTTGCTCCGCCCTTTTCTGGTATGCCGAAACCTATCAAGGGTGCGGCAAGCAGCACCCCTAAAAGCCATCCACGCCCAGTCAATAGCGTCATTCAACATTGAAGCTGAAGCCAAAGCCCTCTTCCTCGGTAGTTGGCACTTCGTAGTCCTTCTTCAGGCTCTTGGCCCACTCCCTGCCCCTTGCCTTGGCGGCGTCGCTGGCGTCCATGTACTTCAGCGCCTCCTGCATCGTGCAGGCTTTCACACACCAGGGACCGAGCTCGTCGTCCTCGCAAAGGTCGCAGCTCATCGTCTTTCCGGTCTGGGGATTCACAACCGCCGCGCCAAACGGGCACGCGTGGATGCACGCCTTGCACCCGATACACTTGTCCTCGTCGGTGACAACCGCGCCGCTTGAAAGCCGGACGCGGGCGTTCATCGGGCAAACCTTGATGCAGATCGCCTCCTCGCACGCCTGGCACATCACTGGGATGAACGTGTTGACCTCCCTAAACTCCTGAACCCTGATGCGCGAGTAGTTCGGGCCGCAAAGCCCGAAGTGCTTGATCGAGCAAGCCATCTCGCAGCTGTGGCAACCCGTGCACCTGTCAGGGTCAACGACAATGATCTTCGCTTCCGTTGTCTGTGGCATCGTATTGCTC
>Ga0272444_10005267_pt1 | contig 11216 bp, 8 predicted proteins | sample SSMForm13_FD_201033 | JGI IMG/M metagenome (GOLD analysis project Ga0272444, IMG submission 201033) | Marine sediment archaeal communities from Little Sippewissett salt marsh, Falmouth, MA, United States - SSM-Form-13 | ecosystem: Environmental > Aquatic > Marine > Wetlands > Sediment ... | reverse complement strand
GATAAAGATAAGCGGGAGATCGATCTTCTGATCATCCGAGACGGTGAAATCCATCCGGTCGAAATAAAAAAAACCGCCTCCCCCTCGAGGCGCGATATAAAACACTTCTCCCTGTTGGATAAATCACCCCTCGAGTTCGGAACCGGCGCCCTCATCTGCCTCATTGAAAATCCCCTGCCCCTGACCGAAAGCTCCATGGCCATACCCGCGGGGATGTTGTAAACTCGAATACTTTTCTATTGAACCGCCACCGGGATTGCTTTATCAACCGGTGAGGTGCATCGATGAAAAGTTCGATCTATCTTGTCATTCTTTTTCTGGCGGTTACGTTTCCCGCCCTTTCCGATGTGATCGAGGTGCCGGGGAGGTACCATACGATCCAGGGCGCGATCAATGCGGCCAGGGAGGGGGACACGATCATCGTCAAACCGGGCACGTACCGGGAAAACCTCGAACTCTACGGGAAAAACATCATCCTGCGATCCACGGACCCCCTCGATCCCGCCATTGTCAATGATACGGTCATTCACGGAAGGAACATGGCTTCCTGCATCACGTTCGAGGGATCGGAGAATGAATCGTTCATACTCTCGGGATTCACCATCACCGGGGGATACGCCCTCAGGGGCGGGGGCATCAACGGCCGGGGATCTCGAGCCACGATCCAGTACTGCCATATCACCACCAACACCTCGTATGGCAGCTATCCGAACGGATGGGCGGGGGGCATCGGCAATGTTCACGGAATCATCCGGAGCTGCCTCATTTCCGACAACCGGGCCGAGGTGGGGGGCGGGCTCGATACCTGCAACGGCATCATTCGTTACAACACGATCGCGGGGAACGAGGTCACGTACTACGGAGGCGGCCTGTACCGGTGCGATGCGGATATCCTCCATAACACGATCTCCGGCAACACGGCCCAACGCGGCGGGGGACTGAGCGAGTGCGAGGGAACGATCGAAGGGAATGTGGTTTCGAAAAATCACGCCCTGGAGGTGGGGGGAGGAATCCAGGAGTGCGAGGGGATTATCCGGGGAAACATCGTATCGGAAAACACGGCCGATCAGGAGGGCGGCGGATTATATCGCTGCTTCGCGGATACGGAAAACAATTTCATTCTCCAAAACAAGGCTCCCATGGGAGGGGGCATCAGCTTCAGCAACGGAAAAATCCGAAATAACGTAGTGCTCGGGAATATCGCGGAACACGACGGGGGCGGGATCTATAACTCGTGCAACTGGCAGGGATACATCGCGAACTGCATCATCCGGGAAAACCGGGCCATCGCCGGCCCCCAGGTTTACAAATCCTTCCTCCCGGTCTATTCCTGCATCCAGGACTGGCCCCCGGACGACCGGGAAAACATATCCGTCGATCCGCAGTTTCGAAACGCGGAAAAGCACGATTTTCACCTCACAAAGGACTCCCCCTGCATCGATTCCGGGGATATCATCGAGGATCTGTTCCTCGATTTCGACGGTTTCCCCAGGCTGGCCGGGAAATCCTTCGATATGGGCCCTTACGAATTCGCATCCTATCCCCTGCTGGTTCAAATCACTCCCCATGGAGACGTGTGGGGGGCGGTGTGCCGCGATATCCCGCCACTTCATGATCCCGCAAGAATGGGATGGCTCGGGTTCCGGTACGACCCCATCGGGGGATGGCTCCCCCTTGCCGGAGACCCCGACGGCGACGGCGATCAAGACCTGATCCAGATCACCACGGGAAACGATGTGTGGGTAAGCCTGTATGAAGGCGAAAAGTTCCAGGATCCAACCCGATGGAGATGGATCGGGTTCCGTCACAACGACGGAAACGGCGACCGGGGGGAAACCGTACTTGCCGGGGATGTTGACGGCGACCTTCGGGACGACCTCATCCAGGTGACAAAGTACGGGGACGTCTGGGTCTCTTTATCCTCGGGCGATCTTTTCGAACTTGCCCGGAGGTGGGGATGGCCCGGGTTTTCCTTTCACAGGGGAGGCCCCGGAACGGCGGGCGAGCTTCCACTTGCAGGGGATTTCAACAACGACGGAAAGACCGACCTCTGCCAGCTGACCCGGTACGGCGACGTATGGGTATCCCTCTCATCCGGCACGGATTTCCAGTCACCCACACGGTGGGGATGGCCGGGTTTCTTCTTCACCCCCATGGACGGATTCCATCCCCTTTGCGGGGATGTGAACGGCGATGGAACCGCGGATCTCGTCCAGATCACCCCCCATGGAGAGGTGTGGACCAGCCTTTCCCTGGGATACCGGTTCCGATTTCCTGAGAGATGGGGAACGCCCTGGATCTATTACGACGAATTGCAGGGATATCTTCCGATCCTGAATGACGTGAACGCGGATGGGCGATGCGACCTGATCCAGCTGACGCCGGGAGTGGTGAGGGTGTCGCTGTCGAACGGAACCGGGTTCGAGCCGTCCGAGGATTGGGGTCATCCGGGTTTTACCTTCGACCGGGCCGGCAAGGCGGGGCCGTTCTACCTAAGATAATACCGCGGATGGGGAAATATCAACACGGATAAATTCAGGGGGAAACGTAACCACAGCCCCGAAGTCGGAATCTGTCCATCCCGTCCATGTCGTCCACCAGTTCCCCGGTCAAACCGTGGCTTTGTGGAGTTTGCGTTTGATGTGGTGGATTTTTCTCCGGAGGGTTTTGAGCCTTTTGTGATCGTGAGCCTCGAGTGCGGCGTCTCTTTGTTTTTTCAACTCCCTGATATGGGCCTTGAGGATCTTTTTATTGACCCCCACCACCACGTGGTGTTCGTGAGCCTCGATGCCGAGGGCCGTGCAAAGGGCGGGAAGGAGCTGTTCCTTGTGCATGGCCGTGTATCCATCAATGGCCTCGTGCTCGGTTTTCTCGGCGATTTCCCGGAGCTCCGCCACTGACTTGTGTTTCAAATCCTCATAGCTGTACTCCATCTGTCACCTCCATTAACGGTTAATTTTGTTCCTTCATAGCGGTATTTCCAGGGTTATTCAAGGGAATTTTCCCGCCGTGGAGATTTGGGCGCCATCACATGGGGGAGGGAATATAAGTTTGAAGTTTGAAGTTCGAAACATCTGACACGTTGAAACCGCCTTCTGATTTTTTCCACACGCAAGCCGCAAGCCGCACTTGTCGCGTCGGAGTCACGCCCAAGGCGTGACGAAGACGGAAGCCGCCTTACAGGTTCCGCGCCACCTCCTCGGCCATCTCGAGGGTGGTGTGGGAACCGCCGAGGTCGTAGGTTCTCACCTTGCCCTCTTTCAGAACTCTGGCAATGGCCTCCTGCACCTTCAAGCCCCATTCCTTTTCCCCGAGCCAGTCGAGCATGAGTTTCACGGAGAGGAGCATGGCCGTGGGATTGACCTTGTACTGCCCGGCGTACTTGGGGGCGCTTCCGTGGCTCGGTTCGAACAGGGCGTAGTTTTCCCCGATGTTGGCGCTGGCTGCAAACCCGAGGCTCCCCACGAGCTGGGCCGCCTCGTCGGAAACGATGTCTCCGAACATGTTCGTGGTAACCAGGACGTCGTAGAATTCGGGTTTCTTGATGAACCACATGGCCACGGCATCCACGTTTTCCTCGGTGGTTTCGATATCGGGATATTTTTCGGCCACCTTGCGGAATTCCTCGAGAAACATGCCGTCGGTGAGGCGGATGACGTTTGCCTTGTGAACCGCGGTCATGCGTTTTCTTCCGTTTTCATGGGCGTATTTGAATGCGGCCTCGCAGATGCGTCGGCATCCCTTCCTTGTGAACACGCGGCAGGAAACCGCCACGTCCTCTCCCCTGAAGCGTTTCATGCGGTCGTGCAGATCGAAGAAGGCGTCGGGTGTGGGATGAAACTCGACTCCTGCATAAAGGCCCTCCGAGTTTTCCCGGAAAACGACCATGTCGATATCGTCGCGGTAGTTGAGCTTGACGCCCTCGAAGGCTGTGAAGGGTCTCATATTGATATAGAGGTCGAATTTCTGCCTGATTTGAAGGATGGCGCTGAGAAAGCCCTTGATGCCGGGTCTCGAGGTGATGGCGCCGAAGAGGCAGCACTGGGTTTCCTCGAGGGCCTTCCAGGTTTCATCGGGTACGGTGTTCCGGATTTTTTCCCACATACACCATCCGGCTTCAGCGTCCCTCCACTCGATCTCGATGGGAATTTTATCCAGGAGCACCATGGCGGCGTCCATAACGTCGTGTCCGATTCCGTCGCCGGGAATCCGGCAGATTTTGTATGCCATGCCTTTCACCTCACACATGAAATGAATTCTTTCCAGAAAACGAGGGCTAGCTGCCCCAATCGGGGAAAAAAGTCAATAGGATATTGCGGCTTCCGTCTTCGTTACGCCCTGGGCGTAACTCCGACGCGACAAGGGCGTTCTACTGTGGCGGGGGCGGTTCTTTATTTTCTTCCGGTTTCTTTTCCTTTAAATCGAGGTGTTTTTTCAGCTGATCATCGAGAAGGCCCTTGAGGAGTTTTTTGCCGGTTTCCTCGAAGCTTTCCCCGATCTTCAGGGTCGGGATGGGATGGGAAAAGGTCCCGCCCATGCCGACCGGTACGGGGAGTTCCGTGTAACCTTCGGAATCCTTCATGAAGTCCCCCGCGTATTTCAGGGCTTTGAGTTTCCCGCTCAAGGGATCGGCCAGGGCCAGCTGGATGGAGAGATCGATGGTTTTATCGAGTCCGAACCACCCCTTGAGCCCCATCTTCTCGAGATCTCCCCTGAAATACAGATCGTTGATATCGATCTTTCCCCGCCCGATATCCATATCCATCCTTCCCTGGAAGAACCGGAGCTCCTCGAGGGCCTTGATCCTGGTAACATCGACCAGTGCCGTGAGGATGGGAAGGCCGGTGAATTTTCCGTCCCGGAGATCCCCCTCGATTTTACCCGTGAGGTATCTGTTCAGGTAGGGAGGGGTGGTTCCCTGGCCCTTGAGTTCCTTCAGGCGAAAATCGGCCTTTCCAAAAACCTGGTCCTTGAACCTGGGGGCGAAGCTGTTGACCACGGGTTGCATGTCGATGTTCTTGAGATCGAGATCCAGGGAGTATCCCCATCCGGGGAGGTTGAACTTGAGAAATCCCCTGGCGGTCCCATCGGCCCCGTTCACCTTCATGGCCATACCGGGAAGATCGAGGACGTTTTCGGCGAGATTGACGGATCCTTTCACCTGGGTGATATCCACGTCGCGGAATTTCATTTGATCGATGGCCACATCGCTGTCGAACCGGACAAAACCGATATCCAGGGGATCGAGTTCCCGCTTTGACGAGGACGAGGGGGCAGGCCCCTTTTTCTCCTCCATCATGAAGGGGGGCATGTAGCGATCCAGGGTGAGCTTTTTCGAACGAAGGTTGAGTTTCGAGTGCGGGGTGTTTTGCATATCCGCGATAAGGATATCCCCGGAGAGGGAAACGGACTCCATTTCCTTTCCCGGCGGGTTTGCCTGGAGGGTAAGGTCCCTGAGGGTGAGTTTCGGCCTTGAAAACAGGAGATCGTTTTTCACACGAAGCTCGAGGGGTGGGATGAAGTCCCTGCCCCCGACCCGGTCGCGGAGTCTGGGGGTGCGGGAGGCGGTTTCCCCCTTGACGCTGATTTCCTGAAAGCCTTTCCCGAGGGTGATTTTCTGTTTGGAATCGACACTCAGGGACGCCAGATCCCAGGCCTTGAGATATGGCGACAGGATTGCGGACACGGCATCCTGGTTGACCTTTTGAGCGGTCAGATCGAGATTCCCCTTTCCTTCGGGAACGTTCAGATCTCCCTGGAGCCGGATGTTTCCCGAGGGGATCCCGCCCGGTTTCAGATCAAGGTCGATGCCCCCGATCTTGAGATCGCCGGACAGGTCATATGCAACGTCCAGTGAAGTGGAGCTGTCGATTTCGATAAGGGTGTCCTGATCCGGCCCCTTCATGAGGCAGGAAAACCCCGTAACATCGGCTGATCCCTTCACGGCCATGTATGAAAATTGTTTCTGCATGTTGATGGAGGCCCTGGCTGAGATTTTTCCGCTTTTCAGGGTGAGGTTTTCAAGGGGAACCAGGCGATTGATGGTGTTCATGTGAAGATCCATGGACTCGACGTTCAGAAATCCCTGTCCCCTTTTCAGATCGACGACCCCGGTCAGGCGTCCCCCGTTTTGGGGTCCCCCCTCCCCCTTCATCCCGAAATCGAGCGAGGCAATGCCGATTTTACTGAAATTCGAGACGTTCAAATCCACCCCGAGGGAAAAATCCGTGGGAGGCAGCTCGTTATTCATAATCTTACCTGAAAAGCGGGAAAGGCCGGCCGTTCCCTTGACCCCGATAGAGGCCCCGTTGTCCTTGAAGTCGATCTTGACGTTCGAGTCGAGGTTCGCGGTTTTGATGCTGGTGCCATCGGGAAGTGGGGCGATGAGGAGAAAGGGGGTAAGATCGAACCGGTTCACGGAGAGGCTGTAATTGATCGGGGGTGCGGAGGGGCTCTTTCCCTGGATAGCGGAGAGATCGAGGGTGAGGGGTTTTTCCAGTTTTCCCGAGATCGCCTCGCGTCCTTTCTGGATCGCACTGATGTCCAACCGGGGCATGGTGAGGATCTGTTTCGCACCATCGTACGTGGCCTCGTGAGCCAGGGCAAGGTTCATTTCATCGGTTGGGGTTTTGGAAAACTCCGGGGCCAGAACGCTGAACCGGTTCATTTTGAGATCGCCCTTGAGCTCGAATTTTTGCCCCTTTCCGGAGATGTCGAGTCCGGCCTTGTAGGAAATCGCGGTATCTCTAAAATCGATGTTTCCGGCCCGTGATCCGACCAGGTTGAGGAGGTCGCGGTCGATATTCGCCACCTCGAGGTCGAACCGTCCCCCTCCCTTTTTCTGGTCGTAATTCCCCTTCGCTTCGAGGCTGGCTGCGATTTCGCGTCCACGACGAAGATTCACGGAAAGCGGGGTGAGATCCACAGAATCCCTGTCTTTTTCGAGCTGGATGGTGGATTCGAGTTCGTAACCCTCCACGGAATTCCCCTGGAAGGAACCGGTGAAATCCCGGAGGGAGAGTTCGCCATCCATGTTCAACCGGGAGAGATCGCGGGAGACCAGGAAGCTGTGATCCATTTTGAGATTCGAGCTGTCGATCCTGGTTTTTGCCTCTTTATCCTCCATTGTGAAGTTGAGGGAGAGTTTTGCCCTGGATTTCTGTTCGGGTTGAAGATTGGTGAGTTTGAAATCGATGTTTTCGAGGGCGACGCGTCTTTTGAGCTTGCCCTGTTTATCCATTTGAGAAACGCGGACGGAGCCATCCGACACCTCGACGAGTTTGAGGAGGAAATCGGGGAGGGTTGCGGGTTGTTTCTTTTCCCCGGAAGCGGTTTTTTTCCCGGCCGGACGGATGCCCTCCAGGTTGGTTTTTCCATCGGCATACAGCACAACATTGGTTTCGGGTTTGGAGAGCCAGAGCCTGTCGACCCGCGGGGATCCCTTGAGGAAGGAAAAGCCGCTGAAGTTCATCACGAAACCGCCGAGTTTGACCAGGGGCGGTTCCTTGGGGCGGTCCGGGTTGGTGATGGAGAAATTGGAGAGTTCGATCCGGGAGAGGGGACTGATCTTGATGCGTTCGGCCTCGAGTTCCCGGTGGATCCTGTCGCCGACCCGGGGAAATATGAAGCTGCGGCAGAAATGTGCGGAAGAGAGGTAGAAATAAGCCGCGATTCCAAGGAGGATACAGGCGACAAAAAGACCCCCGAGGATTTTAACAAGGCGCCTCCGGGTCTTTCTCGGTTTCTCCTGATTTTTCATATCCGACACCCCTTTTCTCTAAAATCTATACCGTTGAGAGGAAATCCGTAATCGACTTTTCCTCTTCCCACTTTTCCAAAAAGATTTCCAGGTTTTCGAGGGCTCGGAGAATCTCCTTCCCCTTTCCGTCGGTTCCGTAGTAGAGGGTATTCGCCCTGCAACCCAACCGGAGAACATCCGCCGGTTTGACTTTATCCAGGGGACGGGATGGTATGATGCGGTTATTTCTTGTCTCTGAAATGAGGCCGGCCCTCTGAAGAATCACCAGTACCCCCTCCATCTCCGCGGAACTGATGGTGACCCGATTGAGCAGCTGGGAGAACTCGATTCCCCCTTTTCCTCTCCTGAAATGTTCCGCAATCACCACGAAAACAAGGAAGATCAGCTTGGAATCCAGGATTGTGTGTTCCCGGTTCCGAAAGGCTTCCAGCTTGAGACGTCGGTAGTTCTGGAGAAGATAGGTCATTTCGCACCCGAGAAGCACGATCAGCCATGTGAGGTATATCCAGATAAGAAAGATGGGAATGGCCCCGAGGGATTTATAGAAGACCTCGATTCTTTCGTTCCGGAGGTAATACCCGAAGGCGATTTTCGCCCCTTCCCAGAGGAGGGCGGAGAAGACCCCTCCGATCACGGCAAAGGAGAACCGGACCGATGTATTGGGCAGGATATAATAGGCGAGGGTAAGGGCCAGGCAGCTGATGAGCGAGGGAACCACGAGGGGCAGAACCCTCCCCACGAATTCCACCCTGCTGGTCAGTTCGGCCGTGAGGATGATGGAGGCCCCGATCAGGAGGGGGACAAGGATCAAAAGGGTCATGAACCGGGAAAAAACAGCCACCAGGCCCCGATGACGGCGGGCCTGCCAGATTTCATTGAACGATTTTTCCACGTTGGTGAAAAGAAGGAGCGAGATCAGGATCAGGGCCACGGTTCCGAAGATTCCAACCGCCCTGCTGTTATTGCGAAAGATCTCGAAATAACCGCGGATGCTTTCCGATATCTCGGTCTCGGCGTTTGGGAGAAGGATGGTTTCCACCCTTTCGATAACCTGCTGTTCCATCTGCTGTGTGCCCCCGAAAAAGGCCGGAACAAACAGGGCGATCACGGCCATCAGGGGAAAAACGGCAAGGATGGTCGTATAGGTCAGGGAGGCGGAACGCTGGATGCAATGATCCTTTACCATTTCCCGTCTCCACAGATAGAGAAACCCCAGGACCCTGACTGCGGTCCTTTTGGGGGTGGAGATGGCCTTCTGTTCCAGTTCCACGATCATCTTTCTGAATGGTATAATATCAAACATGGACCTCTTCCAATTATGGATTTCCGTTTTCCTGTTCCAACTGAAAAAACGTCGAAATAGTACACGGGGAGGGAAATATAATGCAAGGCGTATTATGGCCGGAGAAGAATCCGGGGCGATTCGGGGGAAACAGAAAAAGCTTGCAATAAACTCAAGGTTTCGGGTACGACTAGCTTAAGTAAATCAAATAGAGAGGTTTTCATAATGCGGAAACCGGCTTTGCTTTTAATCGTTGCCTTCCTCCTCGCGGCGATGAGCCTCACGGGGCAGGATCTTACCATACCCCTTCCGGAGGGTGAAGGATACGCCGTGAAAAAGGAATCCCCCGCTCCCCATACACGGTGGGAACTCAAAATCGTGAATCAGAGCGCCCCCCTGGCCGCCACGGAAAGCGTGATCCTCAGCCCGGAATCCTTTTACATGCATCAATTCTCGGAAGAGATGAAAAAAATGGAGTTCGATCCGACCGGCGAAAAAGCCGTGATGGATGCCTCCTACTTCCAAACCCTCCAGAGCCTCCCCATCGAACGGCGGGTTGAAACGCCCGACTATGAAGAGGGCAAGGAACAGGTGGATGCCTTTCTGGACGGTTACAACCAGATGCTGAGACAGGCGCCCGCGGATGAACCCATCGAGTTCATCATTGACCGGGCGGCCTGGCAGTACTGGTACAACCAGATGAGCATGTGGGAGCAATATATCGGGTCCAAGATCTTCCTGAAGAAAAACATGCCTTCCTCCCTCGAGAAACTCGATTTCAGTACAAGGGACGCCCTGAACGGCGCGGTGGCCAACCTGGCCAATTCCCTTAATGAACAGGCGGATGAGATCGAAAAGGACAATCACAGGAAAAACCTGACGTTCATCCATCGACTGGAACAACGAGACACACAGAGAAAGGATTACTCCCAATGGCTCGATGATCAGGAATATCTGGTTTCCAAGTTCACCCGGACATGGGCGAGAAAGCAGGAGGGTAAGGAGCTCAATATCGAGGGAACGGTTTACCTGGTTTCCGACGAACCCCTTGAAAGGACTCCCAGGAACACGGTCAACCTGGTCACGGATAAGGTGACGCCATACGATCTTTTGAACACGGACGGAACGATCAAGAAACCGTTGGAATAAATTCCGTACTCCGGGAAATAAACAGAAGGGGAGGGTGGTTTTTCCACCCTCCCCTCTTTTTTCATGAACCCATCAGGCGGATTTATACGGAAGCAGGGCAAGGTTTCTGGCCCTTTTGATGGCCCTGGTGAGCATCCTCTGGTGGTGAGCACAGGTGCCTGTGATGCGGCGTGGCAGGATTTTCCCCTGTTCGGAGACAAATCTCCTGATCCGCTTGACATCCTTGTAATCGATCACCTCGATCCTTTCCACGCAGAAGGAGCAGACCTTGCGTTTGGGATATCGCTTGACGTACCGGGACCTCGGCCGGGAGCCGGCGCCGCCTGACCTCGATTGTTTTTTCTCTTGCGTCATTTTCCTCATTCTCCACGATTAGGGATTAGAACGGCAAATCGTCATCTGTTGAAGCGGGTGATTCCGAGCCGGGTTTCGAGTTGGAAGGATTCGAGGATTCCTGCGGGGGCATGCTTTCCCTCTGGGGTGAGGAATCTCCGCTCCCTTCCGATGGCCGTGCGTCGGCGAATTGAATGCGATCCGCCCGAACCTTGATCCGGCTCCGTTTCGAGCCGTCCCTGGCTTCCCAGGAATCCAGCTTGAGACGCCCTTCAACAAATACGCGGCGACCCTTTTTCAGCCAGTCGCCGCAGAATTCTGCAAGGCGCCCCCAGCTCTCGATCTGGATGAAGAGGGTTTCTTCCTGCCACTCCCCGTTCCTGTCCTTATATCGGCGGTTCACGGCCAGACCGAACTCGGCCACAGGGGTTCCGGACGTGAGGGATCTCACCTCGGGATCCTGGGTCAGATTACCGATAAGAAACGCTCTGTTCAGTTCCAGCATGACATCACCCTCCTTTCTGAATTCCGGTTCGAATCATTCCTGTTTTTCCGGTGTTTCACCGCCGGATTTCTCCCCGGAATCGCCCTGGACCTTTTCCAGAGGGGCTGCCTCTTCCTGGGGGACAACCTCTTCCTGGGGGGCTGCCTCTTCCTGGGGGGCTGCCTCTTCCTGGGGGACAACCTCTTCCT
>Ga0272444_10005266_pt1 | contig 11223 bp, 10 predicted proteins | sample SSMForm13_FD_201033 | JGI IMG/M metagenome (GOLD analysis project Ga0272444, IMG submission 201033) | Marine sediment archaeal communities from Little Sippewissett salt marsh, Falmouth, MA, United States - SSM-Form-13 | ecosystem: Environmental > Aquatic > Marine > Wetlands > Sediment ... | reverse complement strand
TAATAGTAATACGAAATGTTTTACAATTATTTTATTGACACATGATACCCAATGCTTATTTTATCATCAAGCAAAAACATCAAGACATTTACAGTCGTGTAAAGGAGGTGGCAGACATGACGTTTGCATTAGCGAGAACAGCACGGAGACCATGGTGGATGACAACCTTCGGGCGGGAACCCGCAGGAGATATCTTTTACGATAGGCTTTATCCCGAATATGTGAGGGATTCAGGGGAAGAGGTCACGCCCTCTGTGGATTTTACGGAGAAAGATGGTAAATACTATCTAACAGCCGAACTCCCCGGGATTGACAAGAAAAACATATCCATTACCATAGAAGACGATTACGTCACCCTCACCGGCAAAAAGGAAGAGAAGAAAGAGGAAAAGGGGTCTGACTATTACCTGAAAGAGATGAGATATGGATCGTTCAAGAGGAGTTTCAGATTGCCGGGCAAGGTTGCAGAAGACAAGATCGATGCCACGTATAAAGATGGGGTCCTGACCGTTGTGATGCCCCATGAGGAAGCGGCCGAAACCAAGAAGATAGAAGTTCACTAAACTATCAACCCCGAAAAAGAGCCGGATCGATTCAGATCCGGCTCTTTTCTTCATTCGGGAATCCTTCTACGCGGTTTCTCGCCTGAGGTGTCCATCCTTTACAGGCCTTTCCACCCGAAATTCATGCAGTTATTCCCCCAAGCTTGACAAACTCAACGTAGGCAGTCTGCTTGACGTCAAATTACGCAGCAGCCTCTTTCGATGCGTGGATCTGGGGCTCTAAAATGCGTATGGAGCGTTTTGCCCGGATGTACCCCAGGATCCCGACAACGGTCATGGCCGAACTCACCAACGCGAGGCTGCCGTCGAAGACCGACCACCAGGAAACACCGAAAATGCGAAAGAGCGCGATACTCAATGACAAAAAGGCCAGGCCGGTCCTGATGAGAGCCAGGTCGGTCCTTCCCTCGGCCCATGCGGTCCGGATATTGGAGAGGACGGTCCGGGTCCCGGCCAGGGAGGTGCGTTTCTGGGAATACTCGGTTCGATCCCCTGCCATCTGGTTTCGCTGTTCCGCAAGGCTGGTCCTGGAACGTGAGAACTCCGTGCGGCGGACAGACAGATCGGTCCGCTGCCCAGCGAGATCGGTCCGTTCACGAGCCATCTGGGTACGGCTGTCAGAAAGCTCCGTGGATTGGGTGGAAAGATGGGTCTGTTCCCGTACCAGGGCATTGCGTTCCTTTGCCAGGTCGGTCCGCTCGGCAGCCAGTGTATGGGTCAAGGCGGCATGATCCATCAGTCCTGAGGTTGCCTTTGTCCGCTTCTCCGCCAGCAGGCGGATGGCATCATCGATTTCCGTGTCTCGCTGTTGGATGTCTACGGATTGGCGCAGTAATCCGTGAATCTCCTTCAGGATTGACACGACCTGTTCATCAGAATTGAGCTTATCCATGGCTTATTTCCTCGCAGTCATGTGTCGGGTTGAGGGTTTCAAAACCAAGACGCCATAAGATTCATATTTTGATGGTGGTTTTGGCTCAACAGGATAAACTTGAAATTATCAAGCATCAAGGGTCTTTTTGCATGTCTTTCATGGGTCCAGTCCTTCCGGCAAGTGGGGGGCAACTGTCCCCTACACAACCTAAGCGATTGTTGTGGTTCCTTCCCGAGTTAGGATCTGAGTGAAGGTGCCTGATTAGCAGGGCTGGGTTGCGGTGGACTTGAACGTGCTGTTCCGATAATAGGTTATCATGCGACCGGGTTCGGGGCGGCACATCAGAGAAAGACCCTAATTTCCCCTGTGCATCTGACTGTTTCGTGCATGAGACACCCGGTGATCTTCGGGTGAATGGAATAAGAAACGCCCATGCATGCAAGCCAGCATTCGATCCGATACATCACCCCGCAGTGTAATCTGTAGGAAAAAGGGTGCCCCTCTTGCTTGGACGCGTTTATTTCGCCCCTTGGCGCCATGACACAGGGGGGCCTCTCAAGGGCCTCCAGGCATTTGCGGCGCTAAGGACAGCGGGCCTCAGACAAGCTCCCGGCTGCCGCAAACAGGCAATCGGATCCGTTATGGCATTGACGGGTGCGGTGATATCGAAGATAATGCACCTGTGAAACACCGGATCCAGCCAAGGCCCAAAAAGCGTGGAGGAGCTATATCATGAAGAAATTCGCCCTGTTTGTCTTCAACGGTGACCCCATGTGTTTCATCCATGTGCTCTTGAATGCACTGGACATGAAGGCAAAGGGTCATGAAGCGAAAATTATTATGGAAGGCGCTTCGGTTAAGCTGGTTGCCGAAGTAATCAAACCCGAAAACCCCCTCCACGGCTTATGGAAGACATGCCTCGAGGCGGGTCTTGTTGCGGGTGTGTGTGAGGCCTGTTCGGGCAAGCTGGGGACCCTTGAGGCGGCGAAGGAGCAGGGACTGACCCTCCTTGAAGATATGTCCGGCCATCCCGGCATGGCACCATACCGTGATAACGGATTTGATATTATTACCTTCTGAATGGTATTTTGCTGACGCCCAACCCGCCCGCGCGGCCGTACGGACCCATAATTTTGGAAGCGCCTTGGAACTCGGGCCGGAAATGGCCTTCAATATCAAGACCGGGGCGATGTGAGACCCTATCATTGGGCGTCTTCCCAAAAACCCGGCGTGCCACCGGGGACGTGACGGGCCACATCCGCCAGGTGAGGCGTTTCAATGTTACATCCGTGAAGGCGCTATGGGCGAAGGCCTAACAGGATGTTGATGTAGAAAGGCATTTTAGACGGACATTGGGGATTCGTGGATTTAGATGCCGGGTCTCCAAGAAGGGAGGAAGCCTATGGGCGGCCGGTCATACAAGCGGCGTATCATGATTGTGGATCCCGAATTTCAGCATCGGTTCATCCGCAGGACGGTCATGCTCGCGGTGCTGATCGTTGTAGCATCCCTTTCGCTACTGGCCATCAGCTACTATTTGAATCTGGATATCCAGTCCGTTGTGATTCAACCGCTGCCGTTGGCGATTTCAGAACCCGCCGGAGGCGTGGAGGAACCCGAGACGATTTTATCCATACTGGTGCCAGTGGTTGTTGTTTGTGTAGTTATTACCCTGGTGGTCACGTTTCTTTTTGGGATCGTCATCTCACACAGAATGGCAGGACCTCTTTTCCGAATCTGTGAAGAACTGAAAGAAATGGCGAAAGGCAACTTGTCAGGTGAAATGCATTTAAGGAAAAAAGATGATTTCAAGTCCCTTGCCCGGTCCGTAAACAGTCTGAAAACAAAGTGGCGCCACCACGTTCAAGATCTCAGCTGGATTGTCCATGGGCTTCACTCCAAAGACCGTACCGAACAGGCCTCTGCACTGAATCGGTTGGAGGAGGTTGTGTCTTCATTTAAGATCGATTAGGTGAATGATGTAAGGAGGGGATATGATGTTGAGAAAAAGGGGGGCAGTTGCAGGTATTGGGGTCCTCGTTTTCTTTTTCATGCCGTTCTTCCTGATGCCAGCCTATTCAGGCCCAATAAATGAGAGAGACCAGGAACTCATCAAGATCGCCTATATGAACGGATTTATTGCGGCCTTACAGTTGGATGAAAAGACCCGGGCCGACCTGCTTGAGAAAAGGGACCGTCTGAAGCAATACGTTGTCACGAAATCACAAGAGTATCTGAATGTCGTCAAAGGGTTGAATCGGGATTAGAAACCCCGTGAGCCCTGAGTCATGAAGAGATGCCGGGGTGAATCGGGATCGGTTCCCACTGAAACCTGGAAATTCCGGGTTGCCGGTTCCAGCTTTCCCTCGATGTGGCCTGTTATGACAAGAACCGTCAAAACGAAAGAAATATGAGGAATACCTATGGATGTCGGATTCATCGGATTGGGTCGAATGGGGGCCGGTATGGCGGGAAACCTTCTCAGGGCCGGTCATCGCGTTACGGTTTACAATCGCACCCCTTCTAAACAGGAAGCACTGGTCAACAAAGGGGCCGATCCCGCCGCACAGGTGGGCGATGCGTGCCGGGGCGAGGCCGTCATTACCATGGTGGCAGACGACAGCGCTATCGAGTCGGTTGTTCATGGCGAAAACGGCCTGATCAAACGTTTAAGCCGGGATGCCATTCACATTTGCATGGCAACCATCGGCGTATCATTATCGGAGCGGCTTTCCGCCCTCCATGCCGAGGCCGGCCAGGGGTATGTTGCCGCGCCGGTCTTTGGACGTCCGGACGCAGCGGCCGCGGGTATGCTGTTCATTGTTGCTGCAGGGAAAAAGGATGCTCTGGATCGATGTCAGCCGCTTTTTGATGCCATGGGCCAACAAACCTTTGTTATGGGCGACAGACCCCCCATGGCCAATTTGGTCAAGCTCAGCGGCAACTACCTGTTGGCCTCGGTCATTGAGTCACTCGGTGAGGCCATGGCGCTCATCGGGAAGGCGGGCATTGATCGGCGTGCGTATCTAAACATGTTGACCTCCACGCTGTTCAATGCACCGGTCTACAAGACCTACGGCGGACTGATCGCCGATGAGACGTTTGAACCCGCCGGTTTTGCGGCGCCATTGGGCTACAAAGATATCTGCCTGGCCCTTGCCGCTGCCGAAGAACTGCGCGTGCCCATGCCCCTGGCCAGCCTGCTTCGCGACCGTCTCCTGTCTCTCCTGGCCCAAGGCGGTGACGGGCTCGATTGGTCGGCCGTCTCCCAGCTTGCGGCAAAAGACGCCGGATTGCGGGATCGCCTTGCGTGAAGGGGTGCCGCAACCTGATATTGACTCGCCAATCTCAACTCCCCAAGTTGTCTCCGAGCAGTCGGGTCTGCCCCTCGGCCTGTGGGCCTACGGACCGAAAGCGTAGCCGGAAGCCCATTTCATTTAAATCCGTGGAAAGAAGAGCGTTTGCACAACGCTTGCCAGGAAACCGCTCGCCTAGGTCTCCCAGGGAGACCTAGTTCCCATCCACCAGAAAAATGGCATTTTTTTGAAAAGTGTAAAGTAACACTTGACACATTATACTTTTCTATGCTAAGGGTGTCGGAAAGGTCGTTTCAAGGAATACCTTTTATACCAAAATGGACACTTCCCAACCCTGCGGCACATGGATACCCGGCCAGTTGGGTTGCGGCCGTGAGGCCGCTTTAGGCGCGTATTAGACGAGGATTTTGAATGGCAACGTCCACATCAGAAGAAAAGGTGACCCACAAAGCGACCCTGCGCATGAAGGATCTTATGGAAGCGACCGGTCTCCCCAAATCAACCATCCTCCATTACCTTCATCAGGGTCTCCTTCCGGAACCCGAAAAAACCAGTCCCAATATGGCCTATTATGACCCGGAATGCATTCCACGCATTCGATTCATTCAACACATGCAACGACACCATCGACTGGCCCTGGCGGAGATTAAGGAAATCCTGAAGACGCGTGAGGCTGAAGGGGACCTTTCCATCCGCGTTGAACTCAACGAACTCATCTTCGGACGCACTGAACGGGATGCCATTACGAGCCACGAGGAATTCTGTCGGGTAACGGGTCTTTCAAGAAAGCAGTTGGACCGCCTGGTTGAGGCCCGATTGATTCTGCCGGTTCAAGAGGGCCGTTTTGACCCGCAGGACGTCAGCATGGGACAGGTGTTTGCAAGGGGATTCGCGCGGGGCCTGAGAGTAGAAGATGTGCGCTATTATGTGGAACTGGGAGAGAAGATCGTGGATCACGAGATGGCGTTGAGATCCCGCATGACCCATGCCCTGCCGTCGGATCAGGATGCGGCCGTCACCATGGAGATGGTAAAAAATGCCCGCATGTTACGTGCCTACATCCTGGATCGACTCTTCCAGCACCGGGTTGCAGCCATGGCGGATCTCAAAGAGGGAGGAAAGGGGTCATGAATCGCACCATGAAATGGGTCCTCATGGGCAGCATGGCGGTCTTTATGGTTTTCTGCAAATTGCCATGTGCCAGCATGGGTGTCCTGCAGATCCTCAGCCTCCTGGCCGCCATGGCCATGGCCGCAGCGCTAATTTTTCTCATCCGCCGCAAAGCAGCGTCTCCCATCCATAAGGCCATGGTCGCCACCGTGGTTTTGGCATGCCTATGTATCCTGGGATGGCCCACCGGCCCGGGTCGCTGGGTCAGGGGGTCTCCTCTGGCCCTGCTTTATGCTGTCTTCTTCTGGATGGCGATCATCCCTCTTTGGATCCATCGGGAAGTTTTCACCATGTATTTTGCTCGAAAGACCACACCGGAGGCGGTGTGGGAGACCGATCTGTTTCGAACCATCAACCATCACCTGACCTGGGTCTGGGCAGGCCTTTTCTTCTTAAGCTTCCTTTCGGCCCTTGTCCCACGTGTTTTCAGCGTCCCCGGATGGGGGAGTGAAATGGTCTTTGAGGGCCTGGTGCCCGCCCTCTTTATGGTGGGATTGGGTATCCCTCTAAACCGGCGGTATCCGGCATACTACCAAAAAAAGGTGAGGATCCCCCCGAAGGAAGAGGTGCGGCGCGCCCAAGAAAAGAAGGGGCCGGATGCAGGAAGTCGGGCCAGGGAAACGACAGAGAAGACAGCCTATCAACACCAACTGGAAAAAGGGGGTAACATGATGACGGAAGAGAAGAAGATTGTGGCGATAAACGGGTCCCCGCACGCGGGGGTCGGCAATACGGCAATGATGATCGAGATGCTCCGGTCGCCCCTGGCCGATTCGGGATACGATCTGGAGGTCATTCACCTTTCCGAATATGAGGTCCGGTTCTGTACAGGGTGCGGTCTATGCCTGGAGAAGGGGAAATGCTGGATCCACGATGATCATCGGGAGATCGTGCAGAAACTCCTTGCGGCCCAAGGCATTGTGTTGGCATCTCCGGTCTACTTCATGCATGTGACCGCCCAGACGAAGACGTTCATAGACCGAAGCCTGGCCTACGGTCACAAACCGAGGGGGACCTGGAAGCCCGGTTTGGGCATCAGTGTCTCCGCCGGTCTGGGAGAAACCCAGACCGCCCAGTACCTGGCAGCCATGCTACGCCCGTTCGGCGCCTTTGCCGTGGGTACGCTGACCGCCATGGCCACATCAGTGGGCGGCTTTATGGGCAAGCCGGTTGTTGAAGCGCGGGCGGCGGACCTGGCAAGAGACCTGGCGAGGGCCATAGATGAAAAGAGACGATATCCCGCAACCGACATGGACCTGCGGTACTACCAGTTTATGGGCAATCTGGTCAGGAGCCACAAGGACACGGTCATGAAGGACGACTACACCCACTGGCAGGAAAAGGGGCTCTTTGATGGCTTTGAGGCCTTCATCCAGCAGAGCGAGGCGGAGGCGGTGTACGATCCCGCCATGAGGGATGCCTGGATCAAAGAGATGATTGCTCGCCAGAAGGCCGAGAAACAGGAGAAAACAGGTTCAGCGGAGAAGGCATCTTCAACTTCAGGACCCCGGGAGGCCAAAACGTGCAAGGAACTCTTGCAGATGATGCCTCACGGCTTCAATCCGGATGCAGCGGAAGGTCTTGACACCGTGTATCAGTTCGAGATCAGTGGTGACGAGGCCTTTGTGGCCCATCTCAGAATTGTTGACAATACCTGTACCTATGCGGATGGTCCGGCGGATCATCCCGGTGTGGTGGTCAAGAGCCCGTCCGATGTCTGGCTGGCCATTTCCAAGGGTGAACTGGATGGTCAACAGGCCTTTATGAGTGGCAAATACACGATTGAAGGGGATCTGACGCTCCTGATGCGGCTTCGGACCCTCTTCACCCCGCGGTAAGCCTTACTTCCCGTCGTGGGCCGGACGGTCTTCCCGGACCGGCCCGCGAGTCCGACGGTAGTGAGCAGGGTCTGTTCCTGATGTGTACCTACACCCGAAAGAGTCTTGGCCGCTCTTCAAAACCCACGTCAATCCCGATGGTATCCCCGGTCCTGAACCCGAGACGCTTAAACTCCCTGACAACCTGCTCGTCCCTGTCCACATTCCAGTATACAAACCAGAGGGGGTATCTCACCGTATCGATGCCGTAGGCATCATGGGTACACAGCTTCATGCCCAGCTTGTCCTTGGCAATGAGCGTATCCGCCTCGGAAAGGAAGTAATCGATCTGATACATATTGTCATTAAGGACCTTGGAAAGCGCCTTCTGGCCTTCAGGGGTGTCGTCAAGATAGTGATTGGCTATCTGATAAAGGTCAGAAGGGGGCCGAACATGGAGCCCCAGGACCCCGAACCTTTCATGTTGCAGGGCAAAGGCCTCCAAAAGGGCCTCATACGCCCTGACGGTTTCAAGAACCTCCCCGATGCCCGTTTGATTCCCTTCCGGTGAGAGGACCATGTCTTCACATCGGCTGATCACGTCGATATAGAAGCCCCGCAGGTCCATGACAAAGATCGGACGTTCACGGTAGTTTCTCCGCTTTCTGATTCTTCGAATGCCGTCCAGCTTGACCGTCCGTGTGCTCTCCATGCTCTCCAGGATCTCAACACTGGAAATGTCCTTGGCCTGGACAACGGATATCTCGCCTTCTTCGGAGATCACGTACTCGATTTCGCAGCGGAATCCCAAAAACTCCTGGATGGAACGCGATATGTCAAGCAGCCCCGTGTCATGGGGCGTCTGGGTGATATAGGGTCCGCCATGCACCTTGTGTATGCGATCCCGGCTGTAACCGAACTCCCAGTGATCCCCCACCATCTTTGCCATCACGCTGGTGCCGTCGATAAACGGCATGACAATGACGCCCATCTCCTCCAGGTCGATCTCAGGGGCCTTGTTAAACCGTTGCTGTCGAATAATGGACAGCCGGCTCCGGGTCCGTGCCAGCTCGATAATACGCTTTCTGGCATATTGAATCCCGGCCACATCTGCGTAGGTTTCCAAAGAGTCGAAGGTCCCGCCTTTGAACATCTCTTCCTGGGGATGTCCGCTCCTGGCAATGACCTTAAAGGATTCACGGTGCCTCGTCAAAAAGGACGTCAAAGGTCCAAAGGCCTCTTCCTTGAAATCCGAGGCCGATACATAGATGAAGTCGGGGACGTTAAAATGGGACGCCTTCAGTTCTTGGAGGAGCCGGGTCTTTTCCGGGAGTCTTTTTTCCATTTTCCTTTATCCAGGTTTGAGGGTCTTAAAATGCGTCATCCAAGCCGTCACTGCGGTCCCGCACCCCGTGCGGGATAAACTACCGCAGGAGGCACACCGCCTGGATGTCGTGGGATACCTGCCTCTGAGACGGTGTCATATTTCGAAAAAACGTCATTCCGGACGAGCAGAGCGAGATCCGGAATCCAGGAAGGGGCGATCATCCCTGTTCGTTCTGGATCCCGGCTCCCGTCCCGCTTCGCTGAACTTGGCCGGGATGACGAATGGTGACACCGTCTCCTCTGCCGGCATGATAGCGGCAGACGGTTTGCGGCTCGTTATGAACGCGTCGGGTTCTGCGTATACTCGGATGAAATGGGAACGAACAACAATCAATTAAGTTAGCCACGGACCTTTTATTTTCAAGAAGATGGAATGGAAATAAGGCAAGAAAGTGCCCCCTGTACAGAGGGCCGCCCACGGCCGCACCCTTTACCGGGTATGCTGAAGGATCCATGCCGTGCCTCAGGTGGGACGGTTGAGCCGTTTGATGGGGTGAGGCATCGGCCATCTATAGAAGGATTGCAGATCGTGAGAAGCCATTGTGGTAACGGCGAAGGTCCCATCCAATAATTGCGCAAGGGGCCTCATCTGTGCTAAAAGATCTCTATCGGAGAGAATCGCTTTATGCAACAACCTGAAGGAAAAGGAGGTATCGTCATGATCAGTCAAAAAATGGCGTCGGCCCTGAATGGACAGGTCAACAAGGAGATGTATTCAGCCTACCTTTATATGGCCATGTCGGCCCACTGCGATGCGGTGGGACTCAAGGGATTTGCCAACTGGTTCATGGTCCAGTATCACGAAGAGATGCTCCATGCCATGAAGATATATGAGTATATTCAGAGACAGGGGGGCAAGATGAAACTGATGGCCATTGCGGAACCTCCCTCTGAATGGGAATCGCCCCTTGAAATGTTTCAAAAGACACTGGAGCACGAACAGTTCATCACCCGATCCATAAATGATCTGGTGGAGCTGGCGATCCAGGAGAAGGATCATGCCACCCACATCTTTCTCCAGTGGTACGTGACCGAACAGGTGGAGGAAGAGGAAAACGACAACGATATCCTGGCCAGGCTCAACCTGGTGGGCGGGGACGCGGGAGACAGAAACGGCCTTTTCATGATCGATAAGGAACTGGCGGCCCGGATGACCACGGTTCCCACGGATTTCAGCAAGGGCATTGAGGCGGCTCTGAGGGCCAATGCGTAGGGCAGAGGGACGGCCCTTCGTCCGTGACGTGACAGGGTTGGGATTTCGTAAATGAGGAGGCGCATGCCGGACCTGCAACCGTGCGTTGCGGGTCACGGCCACGGGGGGGGCACCGTCAGCGTGATCGGGAAAGATCAACATCAACAAGGACGCCTCAAAGGCGATGAAAACAGCTGTCCGTTTTGAAACAGTGTAACGGGAAGGTGAGGGTGTGACGGCACGTCTGGTGGACGAAACAGAACAGACGATTGGTTTCCATGATCACCGACTGGATTGAGGGGGAATGCTTGCCTGTTCACTAGAACGAGGTGTCGGACGCGCCGTCTGCTTACACCCTAATGTTTTTCCATGTGTGATGGATATCCTCAATGCCGAGTTCGCACAGCGTGAGCCCTGAATGTGTCACATCAATCGTGGTAATGGAGGCATTCTGGGGCCAGAAACAGACCACCCGGTCGTCGCCGGTTGCTTCCCCCACCACCACATTGATTGCAATGAAGTGGGAAAAAAGGACCGTGTCTTCTTCCAATTCATGGATCGCTTCGATGACATGGCGCCGCCAGGCCCTGAGATTCCCGTCCAGATCCAACCAGTTTAGTGTCATCACCTGGTAAAGCCACTGGCGTCTGGTCGCCGGATCCTCAGCCGGGCATTGAATCTCCCCAAACCGTTCATCCACCCAGGGTGTGACATTCCATATGCCAGCTAACGGCTTTGATGTCTCCAGGGCACGTGCATAGGGGCTGGATACAATGCTGAGCGGACCCAAAGAGGCGAGGGAGTGCGCCGCTTCTTTGGCCTGTTCTCGACCCACCCGGTCAAGGCCCGGATCGCCCCCTGTTCCCCACTCGGCCTCGGCCCTTCCGTGACGTAAGAGATAGAC
>Ga0272444_10005264_pt1 | contig 11230 bp, 9 predicted proteins | sample SSMForm13_FD_201033 | JGI IMG/M metagenome (GOLD analysis project Ga0272444, IMG submission 201033) | Marine sediment archaeal communities from Little Sippewissett salt marsh, Falmouth, MA, United States - SSM-Form-13 | ecosystem: Environmental > Aquatic > Marine > Wetlands > Sediment ... | reverse complement strand
CTGTTGGATTATGACACAGAAGATCAGTATCCTGATTCCGTCCTACAATGGCTGGCACCATCTCGAACACTGTCTGCCGTCGCTCCAGTCGCTCGCCTTTCCTTCCGGTCAACCGGAGATCATCGTGATCGATAATGCATCGACGGATGCCACCCGGCGGAACCTCGACCGCTTTTTCCCTACCCTGCGAAGGATCGTCAACGAGGAGAACCTGGGATTCGCTCCGGCGCTGAATCGGGCGGCCCGACAGGTCGAATCGGAATATCTGCTCTTTCTCAATAATGACACGCGTGTTGAACCGGATTTCGCCGCCCGGTTGTTCGAAGCGATTCAAAATCCCCAAAGCCGTGGGGAGAACGTCGTCGCCGCGTGCGGGACGATTCTCGACTGGGAGGGGCGGGAAGTCCAATTCTTCGGGGGAGCCATCAACTTCGTGGGAAAAGGATTCCCCAGGCGGCTGTCGCTTCGGCAGCTGGAGTCTTCGCCCGAGAGCCAGGCGACGTTTTTCCCCTGTGGCGCGTGTATGCTGATCGATCGGCGGGTTTTTCTGGACATCGGCGGCTTTGACGAAGATTACTTTATGATTTACGAGGACGTTGACCTGGGCTGGCGATTGAATCTAATGAACCGGAAAACGCTTTTGGTGCGGGACGCGCGCGTGTATCACCGGGAAAGCGCCTCGCTGGCCGAATTGGACTATCCGCGCAAAGCGCTTTGGTGGGAGCGCAACGCGTTGTGGACAATATACAAGAACTACAGCGACGCATTTCTTGATCGCGTTTGGCCGGCGGCGCTGGCGCTGGCGGCCAAGCGAAACCAGATCCTGCTCGAGGCCGGTCGCCGGGAAGAGTTCGAGGCTCACCGGCAAGGCGTGGCGGCTGCCGTGCGCGGGCTGGATACAATGCAAAGCAAGCGCCATTGGATTCAACAGCAGAGAACGACCGACGATGAAGCGATTCGGTCGTTTTTCCCCGAGCCTTTTCGCGTCTGGGCCTATGGGCGACCGCATTACGAGTTATTCGAAAGCGCCGGGTATTCCAAATACCTGGAAGAATGCCTGGAGCGATTCGAAATCCGCGCGCTTTTTGAAGGGGCGAATCCTTAGTGCTTTGGCTTGCTTAATTCAGCCAAGCGTGCTTAGATGTTGGCCAAGTGCGACGGAGGAGGAAACCCGAAGTTGATTCCGAAAATTCTTGCAGGCCTCGCCGGCATTGTTTTTCTTGTCGTACTGGCGCTGCTGATTCTCGATCTGCGGCGAAACGTGGACTCGCAGTAATCGCCGAAGCGTATTCCGCATACTGCCAAAAAAGCGAGCCGGAGGTTGCAGCCTCCGGCTTTGCTCTTCAATCAAAATCGGACGATGAAGTCCAAGCGCTCCAGGGGACGCCATCGGGATTGATTCCTCGCGACTTTATTTTACCTGGATCAGATAGGGCATTTCCTTTGTTCCTTCCCCGGTAAATCGCCGAAAGCCCTTCTTGGCCTGAATGAAGTACTCGACCCCGAGGCCGGTAACCGCCCAGCCGGGGATTTCCGATTTCCAGACGCCTTGCTGTCCGGCGATCATGGGCACCTTAATGTACGAGATTCCCCCTTTGAGCCGGTAGTGGAGAATCACTTCGTCGGCGCCCAGGGCCTGAGTCGCAATAGGAATCGGTTCTTTCTTTTTGGCTTCCCGAATCGGTTGCGTGAGCACGGCGATCTCCGGCGGGGATTCCCGAAGGGCCGGAACGCGCGCTTGCGGCGGAGGCGCCACGGGCTGAAATGGCGGGGGCGCCTGGATCGGCGGAGCGATCACCGGTTGGGGCGGCGGCGGCGGAAGCGTCGGCTGAGCGGACAAATGAATCGGCTCCATTTTCGGCGGCTCAGGCTTTGCCCCCACGGCGACCGGCGCCGGCGCTTCTATCGCCGGAGCGGGCGGCACGATGCCCAGTGCTTCCACACTGAGTGTTTCCTTGAACAATCCGCCTTGCTCGACCTTCGTCGAAGTTAACCAGGCGTCGTCATAGCCGGCGTTCTGCACGCGGGGCAACTCGCTCGAAGCCGCCTCCCGGCTGGCGAATTGCCCGAAACGCACCTTGTACATGCCCCCGATCACCATGACCTGGACCGGGTCCAGGCCGCGATCCCGGGCTTCCCCCTGGATGCGTTCAGCGTTTCCTCGGGTGGAGAAATTGCCGAGCTGGATTTGATATACCGTGGCTCCGGATTTCAGGTCTGTCGACTCCGAGACCACTTTGACGACGTCCAGCTGCACCAGATCCCTTAAGGCCGGGTCCAGGGCCGCCTCTTTGGCCGAGTCCGGATCGGAAAATTCCCCTGCGACAACAAAATATTGTCCCTGAAAGGGAATCATTTGCAGTGGCAATTGTGTCCGCGACGCATACGCGCGAATCAGTTGTCCGGCGTCCGCCTCGGAGGGAACGGCCGACATCTGCACGTAATATTGGGTGGTCGTCGCCGCCTGAGCGCAGACCCCCAGAATAATGAGCCCTAGTGTGACTTGAAGAATCCGGACCCTGTTCATTGTCTTTTCTCCTCTCAATCGTCAAGCCCTGACGTTTACGGGAATAAAATCGAGTCGACATCCTTTTCCAAACTCTACTAATTTTAACGCAACTGGACTGTTTTGCAAGTTAAAGGAAAAGAAGTCTCGATCGGGGGGGGATGGAGCAGATTTCGAGAAGCGGGGGGCGTCAGGCGCCTTCCGGGCTTTCTGAGGGTTTCGAGTGCTTTTCCCTGAGGCGCTCCAGATCCTGCTGCAGCTGCTGATTGCGCCGACCGTTGACAACGCTTTGGCGCATGAGAATCACCACGATGCCCAGAATCATCAACGCCTGAAGGACATGCAGGCCGGAGGACAACACCACGGTCGTCGAGCGCATCATCACGGCTCCAAGCGCCAGGCACACCGCGATGAAGTAAATGAAAAACACCGCTTGCCGGGGCGTCGCCCCGAGATTCACCAGCCGGTGCGCGAGGTGATCTTTTGCACAGTGCGTCAAGGCCTGTCGAAAACTTCGGGTGACACCGGTGAAATGCCTGCAGAGAACCACATACGCCAAGTCGAAAATCGGCACCGCCAGGATCAATACGGGGATCGTGCATGATACCAGGCGGCTCTCCGACCACTCGCCAAGGATGCTGATCGTCGCCAGAAGGTAACCGAGCGTGAAACTCCCTGCGTCGCCCATGAAGACTTTTTTCTTCTTTGAGAAGTTATGCGGAAGAAATCCCAGGCAGCCGCCCAGGACTCCAAGCGACAGCATGCCCATAAACAGGTCCCGGGTCTCGATCGCAACGATGGTGAACGCTCCGGCGGCGATCGCCCCCAAGCCCGCGGCCTGACCGTCCATGTTGTCCACGGCGTTGAACGCGGAAGTGATTCCGACGATCCACAGGATCGTCAGGGTGGCGTCCACGGCGTAAATCTTCGTCAGGTTCAAGATGACGTTGAAGGGCGGCAAGGTCAAAACCAGCGTCAGAACGACCAGCACAAAGAACTTCAGCGTCGCGGACAAGCCTCCGCGCCAATCATCGATCAGGCCGATGCCGAGCGTGAGAAGCCCGCCCAAGGCAATGCCTTCCAGCGGCCGGTCGTAGTACCTTGTCCAATAGAGCGCGAAAGCGAACGCAAAGTAGATCGAGACGCCTCCTCCCAAGGGAATCGGGCGGGAGTGCATCTTGCGTTCATTGGGGGAATCAATCAGGTTGAATCGAAGCGCCAGTCGGCGGACGATCATCGTTCCCAAGAAGGAACCCGCAAGGGAAAGCAGAAAGATTTTCGGGTAATAATTGATGACTTGATGCCAGATCATAACACTTCCCAAGTATGCTTTATGAGTTGAGGCTTGCCAAAGCTTTTTGCACTGCTTCTACGACGCGCTGCGCGTCGCCATCGGAAAGATCCGGATAAAGAGGCAATGAAACCGTTGATTGAAAAATTCGTTCCGCGTTCGGAAACCGCTTCGCATCCTCGTTTCGCAGCCGGGAAAGAGGCGAAAACACCGGACGCTTGACTTCAATGCTCGCGCCGCGCATGGCCTCGATAAAACGGTCGACGTTTCCTCGCAAGCGGATCGCGTATCGGTAATAAATGTGCCCTGGAATCAACGTCCGGCGATCGGGCTCTTCCGTCGGCAGCGCCTCAATCCAGGCTTCCTCCGCCAACCCCTCAGAATAGATTTCGGCAAGCCGGCGCCGGCGCTGAATCATTTTCTCCAGCCTGCTCCACTGCGCCAGTCCCAGGGACGCTCGAAGATCGTCCATGGCCCAGCTGAGGTGAAGGTCCCGGTCGGATTGATTGTCGTATTGGAGCAGACGCTGTATTCGCTCGGCCGCTTCCGCACTGCGAGTCAGCACCATCCCGCCCGTGCCGGTGGTGATTACTTTCGTTGCATAGAAAGAGCAGACGGCCCACTCGCCCCGGCTTCCCGCCGGAACGCCCTCGTGTTCCGCGCCCAGGCATTGAGCGACGTCTTCGATCCATGCAAACTTCGCCTTCGGCAACTCGCCCCAGCCGGGATGACCGAACAGATAAGCCGGAATCGCCGCCAGGGTTTTTTCGTCCGCCGCCTCAGCCATCCGCGCGGGATGAACGCACCCCGTGTCCGGTTCAACGTCCACCAAAACGGCCCGGGCACCCGTCCACTCCACGGCATAAAGCACTCCGGAACAAACATAAGCAGGGATCAAGACCGTCCGATCGCGGAAGAAATCGTGCAACGCATCCAGGCTGGAGAATCGATCCTTCGGCGCAAGGCTCAGCAACGCCAACTGCAGGGCGCACGTCCCCGAGGCGACAGCAAACGCATAAGGGTGTCGAAGAGACTCCCCTAAGGCCCGCTCAAACGCCTGAGTCTTCGGGCCGGAGGCCAGATAGCGATCATCGAAAACCGCTTGTAGATTTTCCAGCTCGAGGCGCCCAACACTCGGACGGGAGTGAGAAATCCAACCCGCCCGGGAAGATGCGCCCGGAACATAACCACGCCCGCCCTTCTCAAACGACAATTCGGCGCACATCCTAACCTAAGTCCTATAAGATAAGACGATTATCCTACTTATGATACATTGTCAAGAAAAGATGTCAAATGCCCGGCGCACCCTTGATCCAAACCGGCTCGAAGCGAATGCTGAACCGAGACTTCGGCAAGTTGATTTTTAGGAAAAAGGTTGTTATGGTTTCTAAAACTCCTGTCCTGAACGCGCAATACCCGGAGGGAATTTCGAGAATGGTGAACATCAAATTCGGTACGGATGGATGGCGGGCGGAAATCGCCAAGGATTTCAATTTTCATAATGTCGCTCTGGTTGGAGCGGCTATCGCCGACTATGTAAAACGGACGCAGAAGGGAAAACCTCTGCTCGTCGGCTACGATACGCGATTTCTGTCCAAGGAATTCGCTGAGACCATCGCGCAGGTGGCGGCGGCGCGGAGCGTGAAAGTGCTCTTGACGCCTCAATTTGTTTCAACGCCGGAAGTCTCCTGGGCGGCTCGTGAAAAGAAAACCGCCGGCGCGGTTATGATCACCGCCAGCCATAATCCTTACAGTTACAACGGGATTAAGTTCAAAGGCAACTATGGCGGTCCGGGCACACCCGAGATGATCGCCGAAATCGAGAAGCATTTGGCCCAGATCGTCGAATCCGCATGTGAAATCAAACAGGTGCCCCTGGCTGAACTGTTAAAGAAAAAATCGGTCACGTATTACGATCCAGAGAAGCACTACTTAAAGGCGGTCGAGAAGTTAGTCGATTTAAACGCGATCCGGAAATCCAAGCCGCGCGTGGTGGTGGATGCGATGCACGGCGCCGCCATCGGCCGAATCGAAGCGGTGCTTCGATCCATCCGTATCAATCCCACTCTCATTCGACATGAAGTGAATCCCTCCTTCGGCGGGGTTCGGCCCGAACCGATCGGCGAAAATCTCGAAGCGTTGTCCAAAGCGGTTCGCTCCAATCGAGCGCAGATTGGCCTGGCGACGGACGGCGACGGCGACCGCATCGGCGTGATGGACGGACAGGGCCGCTGGGTCAACACGCAGGAAGCCTTCGCGCTCCTCCTGATGCACCTGGTCAACAACCGGGGGCAGACCGGAGAAATCGCCAAGGCGGTCTCTTCCACGGAAATGCTCGATAAGCTGTGCGAGAAATACGATCTGTTTCTGCATACCACCCAAGTCGGGTTCAAGTCGGTTTGCGAGCTGATGCTGACGCGCGACATCCTGCTCGGCGGCGAAGAAAGCGGCGGGTACGGCATTCGAGGCCACCTTCCCGAACGGGACGGGATTCTCTGCGCGCTGTTGTTCCTTGAGATGACCGCGATGACGGGCAAGTCCATCGCCGCGCTGGTCCGGGATCTTTTTAAACAAGTCGGCTACCATACCTTCATTCGCAGCGATCAGCATCTGACTGAAGCGGCCAAAGCCCGGGCGCTGAAGAAACTGCAGGACCGGCCGCCGACCGAGTTTGCGAAGCACGACGTCGTCCGGGTCAATACCATCGACGGCTGGAAGTTTAATTTGTCCGGCGGTCACTGGGTGCTGATTCGCCCCTCGGGCACCGAGCCCTTGATTCGGATTTACGTCGAGGCGACTTCGGATTCCGCCGCGAAGCAAATCGTGCGAGACGTCCAGCGCAAGCTGCTTGGAAAATGACGCAAGGCGATCGACCGTCCGCCTCGCACGAGACTCTGAACCGCAAGACCGGCCGGGAGAGCGTTGGCTGCCTGGCCGGATTCTCTTTTCGGTCCGGCGAGGCGACTCGATTCAAGAATGGTCTGAGTGAGGAAGACGATTCATGAAGCCGGGAAATGACTGTTTGTCCTGCATCCGAAAACAGGCGGAGCGGACCCTTCGCCTGGGGGTCGAAGAGAAGAGCGAGGCGGTGCTTTCTCCACAAGCGGAGCAGAATGCGCTCCTTGAGGTGGATACTCTTTTATCGAATCCGACCGAATATTTAACGCCGGCGGAGCTGGCCTTGCAAGTTCAGCGAATCCTTTGCCGGCACACGGGGGTCGAAGATCCCTTCCTGCGGTATCGCCAGGACAGCAATCAGGCGGCGCTGAAGTTGTTGCCGCAGCTGGGGGAAAAGATTCGCTCCTCCCGCGATCCGCTGCAAACCGCGGCCTTGATCGCGGCCGCGGGCGCCTCCTTCGACTTCGCCTGCGAGCGCTCCGAGGGACTCGAAGGGGCGATTGAGCGAATCGAGCGCCAGGGATTCGCCCGGAGCGACTTCGAAAAGTTCCGCGAAGAGCTCGGCCAAGTCACCGCTTTGCTGTACCTGGCCGACAACGCGGGTGAGATTGTTTTCGACCGGCTGTTCCTCGCGACGCTCAAAGAGCAGTATCCCGGCGTTGAAATCACCGTGGCGGTCAACCGCTGTCCGATGCTGAACAGCGCACTTCGCCGCGACGCCCTCGAAGCGGGCCTGGAGGCTTGTGGCGAGATCCTGGACAAAGGTTATGACGGCGCCGGCACGGTCCTGGCTCAGGCGGGCGACGACTTCCAACTGGCGTTCTCGACCTCCGACATCATTCTGAGCAAGGGCGAAGCGAATTTCCAAACCCTTCAGCAACGCCCGGACACCCTTTACTTCCTCCTTCAGGCGGGCTGCAAGACGATGGCCGAGGCTTTGAACGTTCAGCCGGGCGACGCCGTGTTCCTCCGCTCTTATTAGAGTATCTCTCGAAAGCTTTGTCCGTTTCCTTCTCCTCTCCTTCGTATACGGAGAGAGATTTCTACCCCTCGGGTGGCCCACCGCAAGCGGTGGGGCACCCAGCTGCACCGGGGAGAACCGATTCCTCTCCCACTGGGAGAGGCGGGCTTCTTTGATTCTCTGCGGTGAGGGAATCAGGGGAAGAGCAGTAAACATGGCCGACAAGCGACCATGCCACCCGGCTCCAGACGACAAACTTCTCTTTCACCAGGCGAGCGTTGACTTATCGCCTTGACAGCGGAACGGGAAACGATAAGATTTCAGACAATCGCATCGAGGGCCGCTCAGGCGAGCTCCGGAAGCGATGGGAGGACCCGAGGTTGACAAGGCGTTTTCTGCGGCGGTGGAGTGTGCGAACCGGCGGGGCGGTCATTGCCGCCCTGGTGCTGGTTGGTTGCTCGACGCTTCAGATGCCGGAAATGCCTGAGTTTTTGAACTTTTTGCCTTTTGCCGGGCGTTCGGAGGCGGTTTCTGCGAAGCATTTCGCGATCGTTGCTTATCCGGAGGCAGGTTCACGCTCGGCGGCGGCCCAACGAATTGCGAGCCTTCTGCGAGACCGCCTGGCCGAGCAAGGCGGTCAGGTTACCCTGTTGGAAGGCGTCGCTTCCCGCGATTTGAAGTACGGGACGCCGGAGCTTCAGCTGTTCGAATCTCTCCTGGAGGCCCCGGCGGCCAATCAACCTTGGCCTCGCTATCGGCAATCGATGGAACCCTACGGTGGTGAGCTTGTGGTCGCTTGTCGCCTGGACGAGTATGGCCAGCGATGGCACAAGGATGAGCGAGTCAAGCGAATCGTTGTTCAATGCGCCTGCGGCGACGTTCTGGAAGCGACTCGCCTCGCGCGATTTCAAGTGACGGCCGAACGAAGCGGCTGGAAATACACCTTCGATGACGTGGAGGAACAGGCCGCCCGGATGATCTTCGACCGATTGGGCAAAGCCGTTCGGGCCCAAGAGGAAGCCGCCCGGCAGGCTGCCGAAGCCGCCGCGGCGCAAATCTCGGACGCTTCCCCCGGCGATGAAGCCGCGGCCGCCCCCCTTCATCCCACTCCTTCAGCCCAATCCGCGGCCCCTTCCCCGATACCTACTCCCGTCGAGCCACAAGGAACTCCGGAGGGACGGCCATGAGCGGGATGCCGGTCTCAGAGCGTCCTTCGCCGGACTTGAAAGACAAGGGCGACATCGGGGTCAACGAAGTCATTCGCCAGATGAAGACTTACATGACCGACGTCGACGAGAGTGTACTGCGGCGGGCGGACCGCTTCGCGCATAAATCTCACGGCAGCCAATTTCGCCTTTCCGGTAAGCCTTACATTATTCATCCGCGAAACGTGTCGCTGATGCTGGCCGAACTGGAACTCGATCTTCCCACCATTACTGCGGGATTCCTTCACGACGTCCTGGAAGACACCCACGTCACGGAAGCGCAGCTCGAAAAAGAATTCGGCCCGGAGGTCGCTTTTTTGGTCCAGGGCGTGACCAAGCTGGGGAAGATCGACCTGGCCACGACGCAGGAAACCCAGATGGAAAACCTGCGCCGCATGCTCCTGGCCATGGCCAAGGACTTGCGGGTCATGGTGATCAAGCTCTGCGACCGATTGCACAACATGCGCACGCTGAAGTACCTGCCGCTGGAGAAGCAAATCATCATCAGTCGCTCCACGATGGACATCTACTCTCCGCTGGCTCATCGCATGGGAATGGGACGCCTGAAGTGGGAGTTGGAGGACTTGGCCTTCAGTTACCTCGAACCCGATGCTTACAACACGATCAAGCAGCAAGTGGCCGAAAGGCGCGTCGAACGCGAGGAATACAAGAACGAGGTGCTGGCTAACGTCCGACGGCGCCTGGAACAGGACGCCATTGAGGCGGAAGTGCGCGGCCGAGTCAAACACTTTTACAGTATCTATCGCAAGATGAAGCGGGACAATAAGGCTTTTGAGGAAATCTTCGACCTGATCGCGGTTCGGATTTTGACAACGACCGAATCTCATTGCTACGGTATTCTTGGATCGGTTCATTCGCTCTATCCGCCGGTTGAAGAGCGTTTTAAGGACTACATCTCAGTTCCCAAGCAGAACGGCTATCGCTCGCTGCACACCACGGTGTTCGGCCCTCGCGGCCGGTTGATCGAAGTTCAGATTCGCACGTATGAGATGCACCGGATGGCCGAGGAAGGCATCGCCGCGCACTGGCGGTACAAGGAGCAGCGCACGGACCGGCGCCTCGGTCCCGACGCCAAGTGGTTGCAGGAGCTTTCTTCCTGGATACGGGAGCCGAAAGATCCTGAAGAGTTCATGGAATCCTTGAAAACGAGTGTTTTCGAGGACGAGATCTTTATCTATACCCCGAAAGGGGACGTGGTCCGCCTGCCTCGTGGGGCGACGCCGATCGATTTCGCGTACAAGATTCACACCGAGCTGGGCAACACGTGCGTGGGGGCCAAAGTGGCCGGGAAGTTTATCCCTTTGTCGAAACCGCTGGACTCCGGCGCAACGGTCGAGATCGTCTCCTCTCGGACCGCGCATCCCAGCCCCGACTGGCTTTCAATCTGCCGGACGCCGCGCGCCAAGAGCAAGATCCGCAAATACCTGCTGGACTCCCGCCACGACGAACTGCTCAGCATGGGCCGGAACATTCTCAGCAAGGAAATCAGCCGCGTGGGCATGGTCCCCAGCAAAGTCTACACCTCGGAACGCATGGAGCGGATTTTCGCCAGTCTCGGCCTGGACTGTCTTGAGAACTTGTTTGTTCAGATTGGATTCGGTCGAATCGCAACGCGCCAGGTGCTGTCACGCTTATTGCGCAAAGAGGAAAAGCCGCGCCGGCCGCATTCGGAGGCCGGCCCTTCCGACCGGATCAACGTGCGGGAAATTGACAACCTGCTTTATCGCCGCGCCAAATGCTGCAATCCGGTTCCGGGCGAGGCGATCATCGGGATCGTGACCAAGAACCGGGGGATTTCAATTCACAAAGCTTCCTGCCGGTCCATTCAGAATTTCGCGGATGGCGAACGGAAGATTCCCTTGTTCTGGGACACCAGCGAAGGCGAACGGCACACGGTTGAAATCCACGTCGAGGCGAAAGACCGGGCGCGCCTTCTGGCCGACATTACGAACCGAATCTCTGGAACCGGAACCGATATCTTAGGTTGCGCCAGTCAAACGAACCGGGGCATGCATACCGCCCGACTCGATTTCACCCTCGAAGTGCTCGACATTAACCACCTCAACATGATTATCAACCGCCTGATCGACATCGAGGGGGTGAAGTCGGTAACCCGCCGCCGCCGCATCCGCTCGCAGAACTAATCCCAATCCCAAAAGTTGTAGGGTGGGTGCCAACCCATCTGTTGGGTTTTTCCCAACGCAATGCAACGGCGTAGACTATATGGAACGACCGGTGTCAAGCCTTAAATGACTGGTTTTACATTTTTCCCTAACCTTTCAAAGAAAGGAAAGAGAATTGGCGCAGGATGCTTCGACGACGAGTCACTCTGATATTCGTGGATTATC
>Ga0272444_10005263_pt1 | contig 11230 bp, 14 predicted proteins | sample SSMForm13_FD_201033 | JGI IMG/M metagenome (GOLD analysis project Ga0272444, IMG submission 201033) | Marine sediment archaeal communities from Little Sippewissett salt marsh, Falmouth, MA, United States - SSM-Form-13 | ecosystem: Environmental > Aquatic > Marine > Wetlands > Sediment ... | reverse complement strand
GGACCGTCCAGAGCGACCCGTCGATCCCTGTGCCGGACGTAGAACGCCGACGTCTCGTCCGCCCACAGCTGCGGAAGCGGCGGGGCAAACCGCACGGCAAGAGGTTCCTCGGTGATCGCGTAAGGGATCCGATCGTCGGCGGTCAGGCCGACAGCCAGCGCTCCAAGAAGAGCCGTCAGGATGATCCCCGCGAAGAGAGAGCGCAGCTTCGCTGCCCGAGTCCGCGTTGCCCCCAACTTGACCTCCTTGCCTCCTCGTCTGATGCTAGCGAGCACGTCGCAGAGATCAAGTAAGCCCGGATTCCTTGTGAATAGAGGGAAGGAGTCCTGCATCTGCCGTAATACGTTGGACAAAAGGCAAGTACTCAGTATCCTGAGAGGTGAGGTGATACACATGCCGGAGTCGTTATTCGACCGTACAGCGTTCATCGAGAAGGTCCGCCAGGCGTTCGGCCCGTTGGAGACACTCCTCCCGGACGGAGACGCATTCGACTACGAGGAGACGGCGATCTTCAGCGGCGTCGTCAATGGTTCACAGGAACATCTGGTGTTGATTCCGCTCACTCAAGCGTCGGTCTCATTCAACACCGCGAAACATCTCGGGGAGAAAACCTCGTGGGAGGACGTCGGCGTCCTTCCGCTCTTCGGATTCTACATGATGCCGCCGACGGACTGCATCCACACGCTCGAGCCGGACACACCGTATCTTGCACGCGGTATCGCGTGGGACAGAGCGGAGCTCGTCGACGCAGAGGGTAGGGTCCCGCGCCTGTTCGTGACGTGGTGGAGGCGAGGCGAAGCCACACCGGCCTACTATAAGTTCTCAGGCAACGTCTGGGTCCACCTTGAGACGTGCACGACCGCAGGATCGAATCAGGCGTAGTATCCACAGACATGGAGGCTCTGAAGGCAGCGCTGACCGAATACGTAAACACCCTCGTCGAAGACGGCGCGATTGGATCTGAATCGGTGCAGCAAGCCTTCCGAACCGTTCACCGACATCGGTTTCTCGAGGGCTGGTACCACCCGGAGGTCTCTGACGTCCGGGTGGTCTTCCGCCCTGTTGAGTACGACCGCGACCACCCGACGCCCGAAGGTCTCCGAGAGATCTACTCGAATCAGGCATTGGTCACGGCCGTCAAGCACTCGATGCCGACAAGCTCGACATCCCAGCCAGCGCTGGTCGCACGAATGCTCGAGCTGCTGGATCTGCGTCCAGGAATGCACGTGCTCGAAATCGGTACCGGCACTGGGTATAACGCCGCTCTGCTCGCTGAGATCCTCGGCTCGGGGACGTGCGTGAGCACGATCGAGTACCAGGAGGACGTCGCGCAGAGGGCACGCAGCCATCTCGAAGACGAAGGACATGGCGACGTCCGTGTCGTCTGCGGGGACGGCCATCTCGGCGTTCCCGATTCGGCCCCGTTCGATCGGATCGTGGCAACGGTCAGTTGCTCCGACGTCTCGCCTCACTGGCTCGATCAACTCTCGCCGGAGGGTCTGTTGCTTCTGCCACTTCGACACGGCTTCTCGGATCCGTTGGTACGGATCGAGCGCGACCCCGCGGACGGTGAGCAGGCGTTCGGCAGGATCGTGGATCGCTCCTCGTTCATGCCGATCCACGGAACGCTTGCCTGGGCGAATCCGTGGCAGAGCTATGGGATTGCCAATCTCCCTCAGGAGCCCACATCCATCTACCCTCTGCCCAACGGCCTCGCATCCGATCGGGGAACTACGGAAACCCCGCTCAACCAGATGGAGGACCGAGGCCTTCGCTTCTTCCTTGCCCTGTCGTCGCGAGAGCTCTGGTGGAGCAACCGAGGGTACGGCCTCGCGGACCCGGGCAGCTCATCGGCTCTCATCCTGACGAAAGGTGGTCTGGAAGGCTACACCGCCTCGAGCGACACCGCTGGACTCGACGGCCTGTACGATCGATTCGTCCGGATCCAGGACGAATGGCGCCAGCTTGGGCGCCCCACAACGGCCGACTACTCTCTCACCTTCGTCCCTGCAGCGCGTCTTGAGAAGCCGCCAGAGGTCCCCGGCAGGGAGTGGATTATCGTTCGGCCGCTCTACATCGAGATCGTGCGCCTTCCGGAACGTGTTCGCGCCTTGGAAGACGACGACTAGCCCAAATCCCTTCACTCAATCCATGCTTCACAGCCTCTTCATAGGCGACCGGTAGACTGCCATCACTCCCTTAGCGAAGGAGCGATCGCCATGCGCAGTCTCCTTTGGTTGTTGCCCGTGTTGATCCTCGGCTTGTCTTTCGTTGGCGGACCTGCAACCAGCGCCGATGTTGTGTATGAGCCGACGTGGACCCCGCCGCATTTGAGCGAAGTCGAGCAAGAGCTCTCGGAGCTGGAGTTCGATGAGTTCATCGAGGCCTCGTACCGCCTCTATCTCCTTCGGTTTCCACAGACGGTCACCGACCTCGGGATGGCTCAATCACTCGGCGTCCGCAACGACCGACTGAACGACTACTCGGAGGAATACGTCGCGGAGACGAAACGGATCGAACGTTGCATCCTCGAGCGGCTGCGCTCGTTCGACCGAGACGGTCTTTCCACGGACCGCCGAATCACGTACGACGTCTGCGAGTGGTACTGGGACGATGTGGTCCGCAGGCAGGAGTTCACCGACCACGATTACCTCGTGACGCACTACTTCATCACCAGCCGGGATTGGGGGCTGTACGATCTGCTGACGGTCACCCATCCGTTGTCCAGCGTCCCTGACGTCGAGGACTACCTGGCCAGATTGGCGCAGGTCGAGATGCAATTTGATCAGCTGACTGACGGACTGGAGACCCGAGCCCAGAGCGGGATCGTCGCACCGCAAATCGTCTTAACGCAGGCGATCTCCGGCCTTCGGGGCCTCGTGAATTCTTCAGCACGGTACCATCCCTTCTATGCCCGACTCGCGAATCGCCTTCCTGCTGTCCCCGGCCTCACGAGCGCCCATCAATCAGACCTCCTCACCAAGGCGGAGACCCTGATCGACGAAATCGTCCTCCCCGCCTATCGCCGGCTCTACGACAAGCTCGTCGATCTCGAAGGGATCGCGTTGACGGAACTCGGCTACGGGGGTCAACCCAACGGGACTGCGTACTACAGCTACGCCCTTCGGCACCAGAACCAGACCGACCTGACGGCACTTGAGATCCACGAACTCGGACTGCATCAGGTCGCCCGCCTTCAAGGGGAGATCGAAGCAGCGGCCGTCGCGCTCGGCTACCCGTCGGGGTTGCCGATCCCATCGATCTACAACCGCGTGTCGCGCGAAGGCGGATCGCTGTACGGCACGGCTGTCGTGACCGAGTATCAGCGCGTACTGAACGAAGCCAGAGAAAGGGCGCAGGAGATCTTCGAGACCATGCCGTCGACGCCGGTCGTCATCGTTGGCGACACGTACGGTGGCTACTACCGCCCCGCCCCCACGGACGGTTCCCGGCCGGCGCAGTTCGTCGCACCTACCAGCGGATCGCAGCCCCGCTACTCGATGCCGACGTTGACATATCACGAGACGATCCCCGGCCACCACATGCAGATCGCCACCGCCGGTGAACTCGGACTCCCGCTCATCCGCGCTGTGGAGGCGTACCTCGGCTACACCGAGGGATGGGCGCTGTACGCGGAGCGGCTCGCGTGGGAGCTCGGGTGGTACGACGAGGACCCCTACGGAAACCTGGGCAGGCTGTCGGACGAGATGATGCGGGCCGTCCGGCTCGTCGTCGACACCGGAATCCACGCGATGGCGTGGACGTTCGACGAAGCGGTCGACTACTTCGTCGAGAACACCGGCAGGCCCCGCTCGTTCGCTGAGGGTCAGATCCTCCGATACGCGGTCTGGCCCGGGCAATCGACCGCGTACATGGTCGGCTTTCTGAAGATGCTCGACCTGCGTGATCGGGTTCGCGAGGCGTTGGGCGAGGCATTCGATCTCGCGGCGTTCCACACGCTGATTCTCGAAAACGGGAGCCTCCCGCTCGAGATCCTCGAGCGGATCGTCGATCGCTTCATCGAGGAGGCGTCGACGGGAGACTAGGCGCGGCCTGGTGTCTCAGCGCAGCGGGTCGACGTGCTTCCTCCAGATCCCGAGGGCGTGCCCGATCGGTTCGACGACGGCCACGCCGTGTTGCTCGAAGAAGTCGTTGAGGTTTCGGAGGTCGCGAACGAGCAGATCGAACGCGTCGTCGTTGTATCGCGGGTCGACCGACTGGGGAAAGTCGATGATCACCGCCCGCTCGTTCCAGTACAAGAGGTTGTACGCGGACAGGTCGGCGTGGACGCGATGGTGCTTCAAGAAGAGCTCCACGTTGGCGAGGACTTGCTCGTAGATCCGCCGCGCCTCGTCCTTCTCGAGCCCGACGTTGGTCATCATCGGTGCTGGGTTCTCCGCGTCGCCCAGGTACTCCATGAGGATGACCGGGCCCACCCGTTCGATCGGCTCGGGAACGTCGGCTCCTGCTTCGTGAAGGATCCGGAGCGTCCGTTCCTCGTGCGCGATCCAGGCGCTGAACTTGTGGAGTCGACCGTGGTGCGTCTTCTTCCCCAACGCCCTCAGGACCCTGGCGTCCGGACGCGAACCCCGCTCGCGCCCCTGTTGATAGACCGCGTCGCGCTTGAAGCTGCGCGTCTCGAAAGGGCGGTAGACCTTCGCCGCGACGAGCTCCCGATCAAGCGACGGATGCCCTAGGCAGCAGTAGACCACCGCCTCCTTCCCCGTCTTGATTGGTCGTAGAACCTCGCTGATCAGGTGTTGTTCGATCAGCGGATCGAGGTGTGCGAGGAGGACTTCCTCGACAGTCCGGTCCTCCTCTTCCTTCGGCGTGGCACGTCGAAGCCTCTCCTCGAGCGGGTCGACCTCTTCGAAGTGCCGGTTCATCGCGCTAGGAGGCGGGCGCCTCGGCGAGGAAGGCATGCGCCTTCTTCAGCCAGTCGATGATCTCGATCTGCTGTGGGCAAAGGCTTTCACACTGCCCGCACTCGACGCAGTTGTCGGCCCGTTCCTCCACGTTCATGAACTGGTTGTACGACATCCGGTAGCGCGAGAGATCGCCGTACATCATCGCGCTGTTGTAATTCGAGAAGACACGAGGGATGTCGACGCCGCTCGGGCAGGGCTGGCAGTACTTGCAGTCGGTGCACGGAATCGGCGACAGCGCACGGTACGCGTCGCGAACCCGCTCGACCAGCTTGAGTTCTTCGTCAGCCAGTGTCCCAACGCCGGATCGTTCGGCACTCGCAAGGTTCTCCTCAACGTGCTCCATCGCCGTCATCCCGGAGAGCACAAGCGAGACCTCCGGCTGAGTCCATAGCCACTGCAGCGCCCAATCGGCCTGCGATCGCGAAGTCACCGCGCTGTCCCAAAGCGCCGCAACCGGCTCGGGTGCCGGCTGTGTCAACGACCCCCCCCGCAACGGTTCCATGATCACAACCGCGAGTTCCTTCGACGCGGCGTAATGCAGGCCCTCTCGCCCTGCCTGAAATTCGATGTCCATGTAGTTGTACATGATCTGGCAGAACGTCCAGTCGTATGCGTCGACAATCTCCCTGAACAGCGCGAGGTCGTCGTGGAACGAAAACCCGAGGTGGCCGATTCGGCCGTCGGAGATCGCCCGCCCGGCCCATTCAAGGACGTCGAGGTCGCGCAGATTCGGCCAGGCCGTCTTGTTCAATCCGTGAAGGAGATAGAAGTCGATCCGGTCGGTCCGCAATCGTTCGAGCTGGATGTCGAGATGCTTGTCGAAGTCCGCCGTCTCTTTGATCAGCCACGAGGGCATCTTCGTCGCCAGACGAACCTTGTCGCGATAGCCGTCTTGCAGGCAGCGACCGACGAACGGCTCACTCTGCTGCCTGTGGTACGGCCACGCCGTGTCGATGTAGTTCACCCCGGCGTCGATTGCGGTGCGGATCATCCGCGTCGCGAGATCCTCGTTGATCTTCGCCGGATCGTCGTCGATCGTCGGTAGGCGCATCGCGCCGAAGCCAAGGGCAGAGGGCCTCCAGTCGAGCTTGCCAAACGTGCGATACTGCATTGATTCCTCCTCCCGGTCATCATCACGAATCGAACGCAAGCGATCAAGCAGACCCTAATGGCAACGCGGGCATCATGGGGACGCCCGCGCGGGGTCTAGAGTTCTCGCCACCTACCTCGGCAAGACCGGCTCGCAGATGTCGACGATGTGCTTCTTTTCCGGATGCTGATCCGGGTCGTTCAAGTAGAGCTCGTAGCACAGCCGGCCGGTGTCCGAGTCGTGGCCGTTCTCCGGCATCCACTCGCCGACCAGCTTGTCCCACGCCTCTCCGAACTCGCTGCCATCGATCTCGACGTGGGCGACGGCGAACGTCCCGCCCGGGACCTTCATCGTGCTGACATCCCCGTCAACCTGCGTCCCCTCCGGAACCGTCATGCAGGCATCGGAGCGTAGCTCGCTGACGTCGACCGTCTTCGGGTCGTCGCGGTAGATAGCGAGGACCTCGGTCTTCGGGAACTGGATGAGGCCTTCGGCCCGGCCCATTGGAACAGCTTCTCGATCGCCTTGCCGATCTCGTTGTACGGGCCGGTATGGCGAATGCAGGCCACAAAGCGCTCCAGCAGTTCCTTCACTTCGGCTTCAAACCTCATGTCATCCCTCCTGTCCTTGAATCTGTTTCCATCCTAGAGGGCGGAATGAGTCCCGTCTCCTCGAAGCTTGCGAACGTCTTGGGCGATCTTGCGGATGGCCTGCGAATCTCGTGATGCGAGTGCCCGGCCGCAAGTTGGACAGACACCATTCGAAACCGAAGAGCGGACCGCGCAAAGCGGCCCGCTCAGTGTATCGCTCGTGGGCATACGAGCCTGCTAGCTCTTCGTCACCGGCTCGCAGACGTCGAGGATGAACTTCCCCTCGGGGTGCTGCGTGTGATCGTTCAGATACAGCTCGTAGGCCATCCGGTCGATGTCCGACTCGTATCCATTCTTCGGTATCCACTCGCCGAGGAGCTTGTCCCACGCGTCACCGAACTCGGACGGATCGACCTCGATTCGGGCAACCGCGAACAGCCCGCCCGGAATCGTCATGATATTGACGTTGCCCCCTGCTTCGGTACCTGCTGGCACCGTCAGACAGGCGTCAGAGCGCAGATCGGATTCGGCAACCGTCTTCGGATCGTCATGGTAGACGGCAATGCACTCCGTTTTCGGGAACTGAATCAGCCCCTTGGGGCCTGCCCACTCGAAGATCTTCTCCATCGCCTTCGGAATGTCGGTATACGGTCCGACGTTGCGAACACACGCCACCAGCTTCTCCTGAATCTGCTTTGCTTCAGCTTTGAACTTCATCTGACCCTCCTGCGTGTTGAAGATGGCTCCAGTGTAGACCGCGTTGCAGACCATGTCTTCGCACCCATTGCGGATCGATGGCAGATTCTTGCGGAGGGGTAGACACGCATTGCGCAGCGGTTTGCACATCTTGCCGCCCCCCGTTCCGAGATTGGCTAGGGTGCTGGAGGAATGGCTAGAGAGGGCGAATCGGTTCGCAGATTTCGACGATGTGCTTGCCGGCCTTGCCATCCCGCGGCGTGGACAGATACAGCTCGTAACAGAGCCGCGCATCGGGCTGGAAACCGGACTCCGGCAGCCAGTCGGTCATCAGGCGATCCCACGCCTCGCCGTACTGCGATACGTCAATCTCGGCGTACGCAACGGCGAACGTGCCCCCGGGAACCGTCATCGTGCCGATGTCGCGCTTGACCCTTGTTCCTTCGGGAACCGTGATACAGGCGTCGGCGCGCAGCCTGTCGACCGGCGTGATGTCGGGGTTGTCGTAGTAGATGGCGAGGACCTTCGTCTCCCTTGTCAGCAGCCGTCGCGGGCCGGCCCAGCGCATGAGACGTCCGAACGTCGTGTCGATGTCGCTGTAGCGACCTACGTGCCGTGCGTAGGCGACGTAAAGCTCCGGCAGCTCACGGACGTCGGCACGAAAGACCATGTCGGTGCGGATCGACGAGAGGTTTGCCGGATTGGCGAACTCGGCGCCGCGCTCCTCGAGCTTCGCTCGGAATCGAGCGAGAGAATCTTGGCCGCCTGCGCGGAACTGGGATGCGGACATGTCGAAACGCTGGCGGAACTCGCGGGCAAACGCAGACGGCGAGGAGTAGCCGCACGCCACGGCGATCTCGGTGATCGTGCTTGTGGGATTGTGGATCAACTGGGAGGCCGCACTCTGCGCACGAACCCGCCGGATGAAATCGTTCAGCGTTTCTCCGACGATTGACTTGAACACGCGATGGAAGTGGTACGGCGAGAAGCCCGCAACGTGCGCCAGCCGCTCGAGTGAGAGATCTCCGGTCAAGTTCTCTCGAACGTAGTCGATGACGCGGTTGACGCGCCCGACGTATTCCTGCCGTCTCAGTTCCGCTTGGTCGATCATGTCCGGCTAGCTGCTCCAGAGACCCATCCGGTTGCCGACGTTATCGAGGAACAGCGCGTAGTACCCGAACTCGTCGGAGATCTTCGTCTTGCTCGCGAGGGTCTTGCCGCCGGATTCCTCGACCTTCGCGAGCGCGGCGTCGATGTCGTCGACCTCGATGTGGAGGATCGGGCCGAGATCGGACGGCAGTTCGGCGTCCGGACCTGCATCGAATCCCCCGCCCAGGCCACCGGGGGTCTGGAACATCGCGTAGGTCTCCATTCCAGGGAAGACCTGAAACGTCCAACCGAAGATCGTCTCGTAGAAGGATTGAGTCCTTTTAATGTCCGTCGTCTTCAGTTCGATGTGGCAGAAGCTCCCGTGTGCCATTGAACCTCCCTTCGATCGATCCGCGGGTCCCAATGATCCGTCGTCAGTTCGATTATACGGCTCCCGTAGGATCGGAATGGATGGGACCTACACGGTTTGACCATCGAGCCACCGATCGATTTCCTCGATCGGAAGGTGGTCGCCGATGTCGCGGCCGTAGTAGGCGCGCTCGATCACGGAATCCGGTCCGATAAGGAATTCGGCCGGCAGCTGCGTCGCCGCTCCGTCCGCCCGGCCGATGTGGAATCCGCGTCGAAACGCCTCGCGAAGCGCACGAACCCGGAATGCCCCACGAACGGTTCCCAATAGTGACGGCGTCACTCCGTACGTTCGATAGAGTCGTCGCTCCGGATCCGGGATCACCGGAAACGGGATCGGTTGCCAAGCGACCGTCTCCAGCAACCTCGTGCGCGGCGATTCGAAGATCGCGACGATCCCGAGACCCTTCGATCGAAGCCGCGGATAGGCGTCGATCAGGAACGCCGTCCGCAGGTTGCACAGCGGACAGGCCGCGTAGCGGAAGAAGGACAGGAGCAGCCGCCGGCCTCGGAACGCTTCGATGCTGACCGCTTCGCCGCCGAGGCCCTCGGCCGAGAAGCTGGGAGCCCTGTCACCTCGATCGATTCGCATGATCCGCCAGTCTAGCCGATCGCCTTCAGGGAGTCCGTGCACCGCTCCGGGCCGGACCCCATTCCATCAGCGTGTGCAGCCCGTGCGTCTCGATGGCCACGAAGCCAAGGCGCTCGTACAGGCGCCGCGCTCTGTGGTTGTCAACTTCAACTGAGTGTCGAAGAGGGGCGCCAGCTGTCCTCGCGTCCCTCTGCAGGCTCCGAATGAGACGCGTTCCGGTTCCGCGTCCACGATGCTCGGGGAGGATAGCGATGTCGAGCAGCCGGATCTCGTCCTCCGCGCGCAAGACCCAGATCCGCCCGACCGGCTCACGGTCGTGCAGGACGATCCGGTGCTCCGCACCGGGGAAGTGGGTCCGGTAGTGGCTCCTCTGCGCCTTGTACTGCGTGCGGACGAACACGTCCCACTCCTCGTCTTCCCAATGCACCACGCACCTCTCCTGATCACGGGTACCAGCGTAGACGCGCAGAAGGAACCCCTCATCGCCCGCATCGACCGGACGGAGCGCGATTGCATCGGAGTTCGTCTGATCTCGATCCATCGTCCTTTCGAACCTCCCATCGTTTCGTAAGCATTGCCACCAGGATACGTGAAGACGCGCTATGATTCCTAGAGGAGCGGTCTTATATGTGGAGAGCCGTGTCATGACTGGCTTCCATCTGAATCTCATTTGACATGCGAAGAGAACCGGACTACGTTGGAGGGAATCACGGAGAAGCGGACGAATAGTCGCGCCCCGACCAATAACGGCCTTCTGTGAAACGCGTGCCGTTTGGGGTCAGACAGACCGTCGCGGAGTTGAATCGGCCGCGAAAGGAGCAGCATCATGGCAGAGCCCTACATCGGCGAAATTCGGATGGTCGGCTTTCAGTACGCACCCCTAGGGTGGGCGAACGCGGATGGGCAGCTCCTGCCGATCAGCGAAAACCCAACCCTCTACTCGCTCTACGGGACGCTGTACGGGGGAGACGGCCGGACCACCTTCGGGCTGCCGGACTTCCGCGGCCGCGTGCCGATCCACGTTGGCCACGGGCCGGGGCTTCCGACCTACCAGCAGGGGTACGCCGGCGGACATCCAACGGTCGTCCTCCAGGCAAACCAGGTCCCGTCCCACACGCACCCGGCGACGGTTCATGCGAAGGCAGCGACCGCCGACCAGACGACGCCGGTGGGGCACTTCTGGGCCGAGCCGGGACGCGCCGCGTACACCACCAATCAGGACTCGACGATGAACGAGAACGCCGTACAGGTCCAGGCGAACACCGGCGGAGGGCAAGCGCACGAGAACATGCAGCCCTACCTGACGATCCGCTTCTGCGTCGCCTTGGTCGGCATCTACCCGCAACGTCCGTAGTGCAGAAGAGAGACGTCTTGTCCGAGACGCTGAGCGGGGAGACGTTCGCCGGCCACGAGGGGTCGACGTTCACGGTCGTCGGGACGGGGATTCCGGGCGTGATGGACCAGACGTTCGGCCCGGTCGACCTCGAGTTGACCGGTGTCGAGGATCTGTCGAGCGAGCCGGTCGAGGCGTTCTCGATTCTGTTTCGCGGACCGAGAGAACAGGAGTTCGATCAAGGGAACTACCGACTCGAGCACAAGACACTCGGCGAGGTCAACCTGTTCCTCGTCCCGATTCTCGACCCGCAGCCGAGCGACGATCGGATCTGCTACCAGGCGGTGATCAGCCGACTGAAGGCGCAGAGACCCAGGACCGTAGCGTGAATCGAGTCTCCTTCCCTTCGTCTACAGGGAAGGAGCTGCTCTTCGGGCCGCAGGGCGTGGAACAGGCGAACGGTAACCGTTCCGTCGTCCGAGG
>Ga0272444_10005262_pt1 | contig 11230 bp, 7 predicted proteins | sample SSMForm13_FD_201033 | JGI IMG/M metagenome (GOLD analysis project Ga0272444, IMG submission 201033) | Marine sediment archaeal communities from Little Sippewissett salt marsh, Falmouth, MA, United States - SSM-Form-13 | ecosystem: Environmental > Aquatic > Marine > Wetlands > Sediment ... | reverse complement strand
TATTCATACCGCTTCTGATTTCTTTTCTAAGTTTGATTGCAGCATTAATTACTAAAGATTACTGGTATTGCGTAGCGTCGTTAGTTTTTATAAGCGCCCTTACTTTTACATATAGTGTCGTGGTATTATGGAGATTATTAAATACCCTAATTGAAGTAAGGGAAACGCTCTGCGAGGAAAAACAAGAGAAAGAGAATAGGAGATCTAATTGGGAATCGAAGACGATAGAAATATTCTCGGGATTACTCGAGAAGGAAACACCAAATCTATTGAAGGAGATGTTTTTAGAAGATATTCATATAATGATCGATGATAGTAAAATCAAAGACGCAGGAGAAATTAAAATCGGAGCAAACAAGAAACAAGAGATAAAAGTAGGTATTATTAACAGCGAAACTCGCATGGCAAAGAACGTAGAAATAGGTTTTTGCTTTCCTCCAGATTTCATTATCGAGAAAACAAACTATTATTCGATATATACGGGTAAGAAAGAACAGATTGTTCGATACACTGCAAGTACAATCCAAGGAGATACGAACCTGATATTAAGTCCATTGATTACTACGCCACTTAAAACAGGAATTTATAGCATCAATACTTTTATTAAAGCGGAAAATATTGAAGTTAAAAACCATCGATTAAATATTGAAGTCACGCCAAAACCAGTTGCCGAAATTTCCCAAGAGTCAGAAGACGACGTTCCTTGGTGAATTTTAAAGAAAACGAAAAGAGGAGATAAACAATGTATTTCAAGGTAGTTGAAATTATAGATGGAGATACTTTTAAGGTTTCACCAAAGTGGAAATGGAATAACCAGCCCGGCAATATAATTCGGCCAAATGGGTATGATACGCCGGAAAAAGGAGAACCCGGTTATCAAGAGGCTACACAGCGGCTTAGGGATTTAATATTTCAGAAACAAGTAGAGCTTAAGAATGCTATAAGGATTACTTATGGGCGTTTGCTTTGCGATGTTTACGTTAATGGAAAAAACCTTGCTGATTGTTTCAAGGATTATCAATAAAACCACCGAAGGAGGGCGAGATGAGTCGGGAAACGGTTTTTGTGAAAAGGCGTAGGCGGTCGCCGCCGGGGGATTTGTAGGGGAGGGTCCCCGTGCTCTCCCGAATGGTAGTAATACGGGGAAACGGGAGCACACAGAGGTGCTCCCCTACGAAACAGGATAGAAATCAAACATAGGAGGATAGAATGGCAGAATTTCCAAACAACGATTTCCGGCATGATTCCAACTCGGAGCATATGTTGCGTGTCAATATGTGTATCACGGGCATGGCCGCGCACCCGGAGGTCGAGTTCCGCGGGGATTTGGTCGATAAAATGACCACCCACCGCGACGATATCGAGGCGCTCGAAAGCCAGCACGCCGACGAGTGGGGCGACGAGCAGGCCGCGACGGCGTTCACCAATCTTTGCGAGGATGCGCTTACGCAGAAGCTGTCTGCCGCGCGCTACATGGTTCAATCGATGATCGAGGAGGAGGAAATCGCGCCGGTAAAGGCCAACGATCTTCGCCGCGAGTTCGGTGTCGAGGCGTCCAAACCACGCGACCGCGACGGTATGATAGCGTTGGGCAAAAAGATGATTACCACGAACGCGCGTTACGTGGACGAGGGTTCGTCATACGCCCTGCCGGAGGACTTTTTCGAGGATCTCTCGACAAAGACGTATGCACTCGAAGCCGCGGTTTCGGCTCACGATGTCGAGCTTAACGAGCGGCTTTCGGTTGGCGCGGCAAAAGAAGCGGAGCGCGACCGTGGCGACGTCCTGTTATCGAACGCGTTCAATTGGCTTTGTGCGCTCTACGGCGAGGACGCTTATATTCTGCTCGATTTCGGTTTCGTGCCGACATCGCAGATAGTCACGCCGGGGCAGCCGGAGCCGGGGACGCCGGAGTGGCCGGGGCCGGCGAGTTTCGAGGCGAATTATCTCGGAAAAAAGATTGTCGAGCTGGTCTATGGTGGCGTTGTCGGCGCGGTTTCCGGCACTATTCGGCGCAAGGATGAGGAAGAGGACTGGGCCGAAATAATCTCCGGTTTGCCGATGGATGACGAAAACCGTGTGCCATTCCGCGACACAAAATTAGATCCGGGCGAATATAATTACGAGTTTATACCATTCAACGAGGCCAACGAGGAGGGCATACCGAGCTACTCGATGGTAGTGGTTCCGGAATGATGCAAAGTTGAGAGTAAAAGGGAACAATGTAGAATTAGCAATAAGCAATGCAAAATGGAAGAGGGGCTGTCGGCTGGTCGCCCTTTTTGCGGCAAGGGCCGACGGTTTGTCATTCCCGTAGGGAAACCAGATAGCGCGACTGCGGAATAGATTCCGGATCAAGCCCGGAATGACAGAAAGCACGTCATTGCGAAGCCGCAGGCCGTGGCAATCTCCTCGAATGCGCGTCATTCGTAGGGGCACGGCGCTGATGTGCCCGTTCTGGATTTACCACCGTCAAATCCCTACGAATCAGAATGAGATTGCTTCGGTTACATCCGTTCCCTCGCAATGATGCTCAATATTGCCATTCCGGCCTCCGTGCCGTAATCCAGAGGAGCAGCGTGAGGAATAGATACCGGATCAAGCCCGGAATGACAGGTAGGCCAATCGTCAATCATCAATCAGAAATCATCAATCATCAATCCGGTAGCTTTGCAGAATAGAAATCCTCGCGGTCGATTTTGCCCTCGAGGTTCCGCAATATGTCCGACAACTCGACACCGTCGCGGCGGGCGATTACGCGGCCAAGCGCGAGCGATACCGACAGGATAGCGTTCATCCCGAGATTCGCCTTGAGTTGCATTATTTTCGTGCGTTCGTCCTGCGTGGCGTCCGGGGATAGCTTCCCGCGTTCGACCGCGATTTTGGCCTCTAAGGCGAGCAGCTTTTTGTCGATGTCCAATAGACCGCCAATTTCCGAGAGCTTTTTACCCGCGAAAAGCGGCGCGATGCGTTTCTCGACATTGCCCACGGCGTTGAGACAGCCTTTGCCGTTGTATCGCTGCGCTTTCCGCCAGAGTTCCGACAGCACTGGGTCGCATTTCGATTCTATCGTACCCGAATCCGCATCCTTCTTGAATTTAAACGTGCGATTTCCGGCGGGAACGAACAGGTTGGGGTATTTTCCGGTGATCTCCGATTCCTCGATTACGCTGTCTATCAGGTGCAGCGCTTCGTCGGTGCCGGCGGATGTCCCGAGCGGTGTCGCACCGGCGAACGCGAGGCCGTTCTCCAGCCGGACTGTCACGCCGACAGTGGGGATTCCGGCGTTGGTGGGTTCCTCGCGCGCGGAAATATCCGCGATTTTCAGTTCGGCGTCGAGAGGTTTGGTAATCGATACGCCCTTGCCCGCCATCGTCATCAACTCGACTATGCGGCCGTATTTGATAAGGCGCTCGGTGTTGCTTCCGCCGCCGCATTTGAGCGCGAGAGCGTCGATTGCGAAACCGATATCGGCCTCCATCACGTCGTTAGGCGATTTGGAGCGGTGCGAAACGACAAGCGCAAGCCCCACGCTCTTTGCCGCCGCAGTCGCGAGCAGCGTCTCGCACAAAGTCCCTATCTGATTGGCTTTGATAAGCGCGGTGTTGATGAGTTTGTCGTTCGCCGCCGCGATAATCGTCGTGTCCTTGGTCGTTACGAGATCGTCGCCGATAATGAGGATTTTGTCGCTGGCGGCCTCCATCAGGAGCTTCCAGCCGAGCGGGTCGTCCTCCGCAAAACCGTCCTCGATAGAAACTATCGGGAATTCGCGGATCCAGCGTTTGAACATCTCGACCATTTCCTCGGTGGACATCACCCGGGGTTCTTCGGCGCGCCAGAAGAAATACTGGCCGACCGCGTCGCTCCGCCCGGTGTGTTCGCGGAACGCGAGCGACAACTCGCTTGCGGCGGGATCGAGCGCTATCGCGACATCGACGCCGGGGATGAATCCGCATTCCTCGATAGCCTGCACCGCGACTTTTAGCGCGTGCTCTTCGGGAATAAGGTCCTCCGCGCGTTTGCTGAACGAGCCGACCATGCCGCCTTCGAGGCCTACGCCGACGAAGTTCAACCCCTCAGAGTCCTGCGCTATTTGAATCACGCGGGTTTGGAGCGTGGTCGTTACGCGCTGGGCCTCGATATAATCGCTCGCGGTCAGCGGGACGAAGAGGAATTCCTGGAAACTGAGATTGCCGCCCTGTTCTTCGGTGTGACGCCCGCCCATAATGCAGTTGCGAAACTGCCACGGCGCGCGGATATAACCACCATCGGTAAAAACTATCTCCTGCAAACGCTCTTCGATAAGTTTCTTTTTGACCGGTGCTGGGTTCCATTCGCCCTCGATAGCGGCGCGGGATACCTCCTTCTTAGCCTTTGCTTCGGCGAGGCGTTTCCGATAAGCTTTCACCGCGCCCGGATCGGCGATAAGCCTGTCGAACAACGCGACTATTCCGACAGTCCCGAAAAAGCGACCGAGATAGACGAGGATATCCGCCCATGTCGCATCCGTACCGAATATCCGGCCTACGGCAATCAGTATTATTCCGATAGGTAAAGTGACCGCTGCAAGTTTGCCGCTAATTATCGGTCCGGCGGCTGCGACAGCGATATTCTGCGCCTTGACATCCGGGAAAAAGTTACCGCCTTCTTTCTTGATGCCGGCGAACTTGCCCCACGGGATAAGCAGTTTCATTTTAAGATACCAGAAAACGCGTGTGAAAAACGGCGACGCTAATTTCGCGTTGGCTTCTTCGAGGAGTTCCTTGCGGAGATTGTTAGTCCGTGCGGCGGCGAGATAATGGCCCATCTCGTGGATTGCGACATTGATATGCCACGCGAGATACCAGATAGCCGCCGAGATGGCTATCTCCGGGAACCAGAACATCTCGCGGAGAACCTCGGTGCGGCTCGTTATCGCGGGCGAGATACTAAACAGCGATGACAAAAACGCCGCGTGGAACGAGACCAGCTTGTGGTTTGCAATAACCCAGCCGCGCTCGAGCAGCGACGATTGAACCGATAAAACTGTTGTTTTGCTCATTCTATTTCCTATAGTTTTAGTTGATAACTACCCTTTCGGGAAAGTTACAAATTACTAATTAAAATTTACCCGCACTGCACTTCACATGCCGCGCGATTTTGTTTCGCACCCACGTTTCCTGTGGGGGCGCGTTTTTACTGTTGCTCCGGGTTGCAAAGAATTTCATCTACACCCTGTTTTATCTTACGTCGGTTATGTATGAAAAATACAATCGCGCCAACTGCGCCAACCAACAGAGCCGGTGGGCAAATTAGAACCGCGATAAGAAAGGACGTAACATTGAGACCTTGTAGCAAACTCTTTAGCAAACCGTCGCTAACATCATTGCCGATAGCATGGAGACCGTTGTGTAAAACGGCGAAAATAACGAAGCCGATTAGCGATGCGTAAAGGAGCCGCCTATATTGCTTTGAGGTGCGCCATGGGTGGACGAATGCGAGAATAAACGCCGCAGCCGCACCAAAGACCAGGAAAATTCCGGGCGGATTGTCGCTTATTCCAACAAAACCGGCACCTGTTGCGAAAACACAACAGATTGTCAGAAAGACGAACGCTATAGTCCGGTTACGGGGCGTTGAAAAGGCTACGAGCATAAGAACCTCACCTTATTTTTCCCTCGTTCTAACTGTGTCGTTTGGAGTGGTTTTTCCAGCACCCGTCGTTGCTTTTATTTCGGATTTCGCGCCGGTTATCCGCGCAAGTTATGGGGATTGCCGATTTTGTCAAGCACAAAAAAACAAGCCCGTCGGGGGACAACGGACTTGTTTACCATCACATATTGCCGGTCGATTAGGGGGAGGCGGGAACCGGCCTCTTCATATATATGAACGTATAGGGGGCTGATTGATTTTCACATTCCAAATATAACATATCATTCCATAAGTTCAACGCAAGCAAAAATCGTATATCGTGATATCTTTTCATTGCAGCCCTGCCGCCCGTTAATCGTCCACGCGTGTGATTTGGAGGTTGAAATTTTGAATAATCATTTCTTTACCGGCCCCGAATCGGTTGTAAAATTTGACGGTAACAATGTCGTCCTCCGTTAGCGTTATTAGTCCCGACAACGAGGAACTTTTCATCTCACCCGCCGAGGCCACATCGGAGAACATAGTGAATTTTGGTTGCAAGACGTCGTTGACAAACAAACCCATTGTCAGCCAGAGTTTTGAATCGCCCTGGAACGATAAGGAGATGTTCATTTGATATAGGTTTGCGCCTTCCGGGCCGATAATGAGACTATCCGCGTAGCCGTCGTTGCAATTCGCATAAACAAAGGGCAAACCGGCGGTATGACCGATATCGCAGCTATCCATATACTGCCACGAACCGGAAGCTGGAACGTTGCTATAAGTTCTCGACGTATCGATATAAAGTTCGCCGTATGCGCGGGTCATCGCGCCGCCGATGTAGTTAAGCGGCGCCCATCCGACTTTGCCATCGCCGTTAAGAACGAGGATAGAGTCCACGTCGGAGGTGTCGAGTTCGACGCTTCCGAAAAAGAGGCTGTCGCCGAGATAGACTGTCCCGCCGGTGTGAAGAGCATTATCCACGTAGAGCGAGTCGTCGATTGTCATCGCGCCGTGGACCGCGACGGAGTCGTCGAGTTCGATAACGCCGCCGATGGCTTGAATCGAGTCCGCGATAAGCTCGCCATAGACCTTGAACTGAGAATGTGCGACAAGGGTATCGGTTGCGTCGCCGGGGGTTTTTAGAGTATCGACGTATAGATTGCCGCCGACATGGACATTATCGACCACCGATAGCGTATCGTCGATAGTCATACTGCCGTGAACGGCGACGGAGTCGTCGAGCTCGATAACCCCACCCATCGCCTGGATGCTGTCTGCGATTAACTCGCCGTTGATATAAACCTGCCCCATGAACCAGATTGTGTCGGGCAGGGCGTCGTTTGTGCTACGAATGGTGTCGGTGTATGTCTGCACGCTGGTGAGGGAAACATCGCCGTTTATCGTGCCATCTACATAGAGGTTGCCGCCGATAACCGTGTTATTGGTTACCGAGAGCGTGTCGTCGATTGCCACGCTGCCATGCACCGCGACGGAGTCGTCGAGTTCGATAACCCCGCCGACCGCCTGGATGCTGTCCGCAATGAGTTCGCCATAGACCTTGAACTGAGAATGCGCGACGAGGGTGTCGGTAGCGTCGCCGGGTGTTTTAAGCGTGTCGAATGCGTTTTGGACTCTATCGATTTCGAAAATGGCTTTTCGTAAATCGGTCGCGTGGCCGTCTTCGAGCGCAATACCGACAATAATCTCCCCGGTGGAGGCAGTTTTAAAACTGCCTCCGGCCGAGGTTGTCAGTCTGTCGCCAGCTGTAACGCCGGCATCGAGTTTGGCGGGGTAAATGTCGGAGGAGGAAATGAGGTAATAATCGGTTCCGCCTACGTTTTGAACCGCGACTACCACCCCCGCGAACAGGGAGTCGTTGTCGCCGCAAGTTTCTATTTGGCCGGACGAATTTACCTCGACGGAACTTCCCATATCGATAGCCGCACCTGCGTCCTGCAGTTGGTTTTTAATCTGGGCCGTGCTCATTGTCACAACGAGTATGGTCAGAACGATTATGGTTAAGCTTCGTCTAAGCATCATTTCCCCGCTTGGCTTATCCCTAATTTTGCAAGGCGGTAATTGTCAGGTCTCCTTCGAGGAATCTACCGCCGTTGCCCCATCCATCCGCATAGCAACGGACTTCGTAATCCGTATTTCCGCCGGGAGTCGCCGTAATTGTCGTTACGGTGACTTCCTTGATTTCGAACCAGTCGTCGTCGCGAAGGAAGACTGTGTAGTATTTAAGAACCGTCGTGTTCGTCGCGTCGTAGATTTCAACGCGAATCTTCGCGCCGTTGTAATTCGGGGTTGTCGAGTATTCGTCGCTGACCACAACGTTCGCTGTAATCAGGATACTGTCGCCGACCGGCGAGAAAGTCGTGTTAAGGACAGCGGTGGGCGCACATGCAAACTCGGTCATCGTCGAGTCGTGCACCTGAACGAAGCCTTGATCGAGAATAATCGTTCCCTGAATAGAATCCCATTCTACATGCGCGGCCCATCCGGAGGTATCGGCATAAGCTGCGGTTGCGGCTATCCTCGCGGAATCGGCGAATGCAGAGATTCTCGAACTGTCGGCGAAAGCTGCAATCCTCGCGCTGTCAGCGAAGGCAGCTATACGTGCACTATCCGCGAAGGCAGCTATACGTGCACTGTCCGCGAATGCCGCACTGGCGGCTATTCGTGCGGAGTCAGCGAATGCGGAAGTTCTTGAACTGTCGGAGAAGGTTGCAATCCTCGCGCTGTCGGCGAAGGCAGCTATACATGCACTGTCGGCGAATGCCGCATTGGCGGCTATCCTCGCGGAATCGGCGAAAGCGGAGGTTCTTGAACTGTCGGCGAAGGCCGCAATCCGTGCGCTGTCCGCGAATGTAGCTATTCGTGCGCTGTCCGCAAATGCCGCACTGGCGGCTATTCTCGCGGAATCGGCGAAAGCGGAAGTTCTCGAACTGTCAGAGAAAGCTGCAATCCTCGCGCTATCGGCGAAGGCAGCTATACGTGCACTGTCCGCAAAGGCAGCTATCCGCGCACTATCCGCAAATGCCGCACTGGCGGCTATTCGTGCGGAGTCAGCGAATGCGGAAGTTCTCGAACTGTCGGAGAAAGCTGCAATCCGTGCGCTGTCGGCGAAGGCAGCTATCCGCGCGCTATCCGCGAATGCCGCACTGGCAGCTATCCTCGCGGAATCGGCGAAAGCGGAAGTTCTTGAACTGTCGGAAAAGGTTGCAATCCGTGCGCTGTCGGCGAAGGCAGCTATACGTGCGCTATCAGCAAAGGCAGCTATCCGCGCACTATCCGCAAATGCCGCACTGGCGGCTATCCTCGCGGAATCGGCGAAAGCGGAGGTTCTCGAACTATCGGAGAAGGTTGCAATCCTCGCACTGTCAGAGAAGGCTGCAATCCGTGCGCTGTCAGCAAAGGCAGCTATACGTGCACTATCCGCAAATGCCGCACTGGCGGCTATCCTCGCGGAATCGGCGAAAGCGGAAGTTCTTGAACTGTCGGAGAAGGCTGCAATCCGTGCGCTGTCTGCGAATTCCGCATAACTCGCACTATCGGACCAGAGTGCCCATAAAGCCGAATCGGCCCAAACCGCCCATAGTGCGGAATCGGCCCAGATTGCCCAGGAGGCCGAGTCCGACCAGACCGACCATGAAGCCGAATCCGACCAAATCGACCACGAGGCCGAGTCCGACCAGATTGCCAATAATGTTGAATCCGACCAGACCGCCCAGAAGCTGGAGTCAGCCCAGAGCGACCAATCCGCGCTGTCCGCCCAAACCGCCGAATCGGCGTAACCGGAAAGCAGCGATAAGCTGTCGATTGCCTCCTGCACATTGTCTGCGCCAAGACTTGCGAACGAATCGTCGAAATACGAGAATTGCGCTTGATTATCGTCGATCAGTATCTGCACACGTGTTGCACTGACAGCGTAACCAACGAGCGGATCCTCTTCATTCGATGCTTCGATAATCACACCCGACGCATCGCAAGTCATTCTTGTCCCGGGTGTGAAAGTAACTCCCGTCAATTCCAGGAAACCTTCCGTAACGACGAGATATTGTCCCGATTGCACGGCAACAATAACACCGATAATATCTTCGGTGCGATCGGTGCCGTCAGCGGCGACAATCTTGTTGGCGTTCGTCCCATCAACGCTAACAACGGTTCCGATTGCCAAGGCCGGGCCGTCCGTCGTGACGGGATACTTGATTTGGGCTGCCGTGAATCCGCTGATTAACATCAGCAGGCTCAGAACCACCAGAATCATGTTTTGTTTTCTCATTTTTTCCTCCTCCAAGGATTATTCTTTTATTTCTGATAATATTAATTTACCACGTAAACATCTACCGCCCGTATATGGCTCTGCCAGGCAACGGGCGCGGACTTCATAAGTATGCATTCCCACCGGGGGAATATCGTTAGCGGTTATCGTAACTAATTTCCGTTTGTAAAAATCACCGTTAAAAAGAAATTCTTCGGTCTCTGCGATAATGACTTCAGATGCACCGGGATTGCGGACTATTTCTACAACGAAGTTTGCTCCCAGATATCCATTATTGTCATCAAAGAGGGCGTCAAAATAGAAAATAATATTTGAACCCGGGCCATAGGCATCGAAGTCTATAGAAGCTAAGGAGACATTTACTCCAACAGAAGATATTGGGACGGGTCCGACCATGGTAGTGTCGATTGCTCCCTGCCCGACAATATCGCCAGCCTCTAAGCTACCGTCGATATGGATATCGCCCGGTTGGGAAGTCGTATCCTGATTCCAGATAAAAAGCGTGCCGGGATCGACAGAAACCCATGTCGATCCGGCCCAGATCAACATCTCGCCGACCTGGAGTGATTCAACAGCGACGTCCGCGAGGTTGTTCAGGCTATCGCTTTGTATAGGTATGTATATTCCCCAAAGCGTGTCGCCTTCGAGTAACCATAAAGTATCCGTGAGTGGGTCGAACCAGAAATCCTGGATAAGCTCATTGGTTGTGTCGTGGTCTGCGTCTATCGAGTCATCGATGCCGTCGGCGAAACCATCAGGCATGTCGAAGATGTTATACCACGATACCGCGAGTGCAAGTCCGCTTGTATGGGCATATAGGACTGTATCCGGCAGGAAATCGATATTGACACTGTCGGCCATTCGCGCATGATCGGAATACAGTGAACGGAACGAGTATGGAGTGCTATTGAGCGGCATCCGAGGCGAAACAAGCTCGGAATCGACGAACATTTCCAGATAATACTGCTCATCGAAGGGGAGGCCGATAGGATTGTGCGAACCGAGGATGACGTCGAATAAACCTTTTACGACCGGAACATCGGGATGGTATTCGCTCCACCGGAGAATCCCGTCTTCGGCTTCGTCCCAGATGTGGAACTCCATATCGAGCGTATCGATAATACCGATTCCGTCATGACCGGTTAGCTTGCCCTGATAAGAGAAAGTCCGCGGCACAGTCCTCCAAAGGGCTACCGTGGTCATGGCGAGAACCAGAAGCAAAATGAATGTTATTTTACAGGTCTTTGCCGTAATCGAGATCCTTCATTAAAATAGTATCCCGGCACGATGAATATCATCGCATTTCAATACCAAAATCAAATATATACAGAT
>Ga0272444_10005261_pt1 | contig 11232 bp, 15 predicted proteins | sample SSMForm13_FD_201033 | JGI IMG/M metagenome (GOLD analysis project Ga0272444, IMG submission 201033) | Marine sediment archaeal communities from Little Sippewissett salt marsh, Falmouth, MA, United States - SSM-Form-13 | ecosystem: Environmental > Aquatic > Marine > Wetlands > Sediment ... | reverse complement strand
AAGGAAGACCAATTAAGATATAATAAAATAAAAAATATCTTGGAAGGGCCGATCATACGGGGTGTCAAGCCCATCTATTCCAGAGACGAGAAGCTCCAACGGTCCAAGCCCAAGAATCGAACTGAATATGATCGACAATTCAGTAAAAATAGACATAACGAGGAGTTTAAAGGGCGTTGGTAGACAGTAGGATTGTTCAAGGCATCGTGGGCGGTGAGAAGATCAGCACTCGCGATATAGAGGACAACATCACCATTGAAGACATCTATGATACCTACATGCGTTATCCGGGGGCATCCACCGCGATTGATCTCAAGGTAAGAGCGGCTTTCCATAATGGCTTTACTGAAGAGATCGAGAAAGAAAAACAAAACGAGATCGAAAATGGGGTTTTATGGGGAGAATTATTTGGCTATGCTGCCTGGATCGTCCAGGGTGAAAACATCCAAGCAATCAATCCGAGAGTGAATCGAGTCGGATTCATATTCACCAACTTCGATGAGAAAGGGCAAGCATTGGAGATCGGGATTCGCTGGAATCCAGATGAGCAGTTCCAAGGGCCTGACGTGTACATTCCGAGGGCCCCTTATAGCTTGACAGAAAACGGGTCGTTTGACGGGTTTTATCCCTATAGAACCCTTCGCGGACTGCCAGGTTGTCGCGGCATTTCTACCTTATTACCATTGATTGATGTCATCCGTGCCCAGCACAAGATTTATATCGAATATACCAAGTATGCGGAACATCAAGGTCTAGCCCATCCAGTATTAAAGATAGAAAATTTAACTGATACTGCCCGGACACAAGCGAGGACGGAATTATCGGCCCCTCGCAAGGACAAGGCAGTCATCATTGACATGAAAGATGATTTTTATTATGAATCACCCCAGCAAGGGGCCTATGATCCATCGTTCATGATGGAGTTTGCCGACAAGTACATTGCCCGGCAGACGAACATTAACATGTTCCAATTAACAGGCGACCCGATGGGGTACTTATCCGCCTCCGCCACCAACCAAGCTGAATGGTTTGGCAGCGTGAAGGCATTTCAAGATCGCATTCTTCCTCAATTACGTCCATTATTAATCGCAATGGGCTGTACCGAGGACGTGGCGTTCCAAGACCCAGCAGAGCCGACCATGGAATCCAAGATGGAGTCCGTGAAGCTCGTTCGTGAGGGTCTGGAAGGCTTGGTCTCTCGCGAGTCCCTACTCCAATACATCAATGAAAAGGTATTATCCTTGGAAGGTGAGGAGATGTTAGAAATCATGGACGAGGAAGAATATGACAAGTTATATAATCAACAAAATGGAGAGAACGAAAATAATAATGACAGAACCAGCAGCGGAGATCAAGAAGCTCAAGCGTGAACTGGCGGGCCTTAAAAAGCTCATCACCGAGAGTAATTCACAAAACGTCTTGGTGGAAAAGATCACTCAAGTGCTTGATCAGCAAGCTGAGAAGCCAAAGAAACAATCATGGCGAGGTCGCGAGTTAGTGGAGTTTCCAAATGGCGGGCGCTATTATGTCACCCCGAACCAGAAGGAAGCGAAGGATCTCGTGGACTCCCTGGTTGCATCCAAAAAGCTCTCCACCATTGCCTCCGAAGCGGCACTTAACAACTTTCTTGGGAATGCGAAGATCCAACAACTGGAACGCTCCGTGAAATTTTGGGCGAAACAGTATTATAAATCGCATCACTTGAAATTTCCAAAACGAGAAAAGAGAGAGGTGAGACCTCTTGACTGATACCGGAGATGACACATTGCCTTCCGAACAGGAAGAAGAATCTACAGATAACAGGGAAGAAACGGATGTCGTGCGAAAGGTCATCACGACCTCGAAAACCGTGCAAGACGATTATGGAAAAATGATCACGATCCTCCTCAAACAAACTGGCTTGAAACAAAAAGATATCGATGGGATGTCTCAGAAAGAGGCGTTTGATAAGCTCAGCTTCTTAGCAGAGCATACAGAAACCACCGAACCCAAGCGGAAAGCAAAAAACGAGCCAATCGTTCCCTTGAGTCCTTCGGGACCGGGAGTGGACAAGATTGAGGGCATCAAGGTCACCACCAATCCAAGCACGGGTCGCAAGACCTACGTGATGGATCCCACGAAAATCTTTAAAAAACAATAAAAAAAAACAACCCAAAAGAGTGATATAATATGGTAAATATTAGAGAAGCTATCGCAACACGATATGCAGTCGATACCAAAAAACACGTCCTGTTAAAAGGATATGTAAACGGCAATTGGGGCGAGGGCAATGTGGAATGGCTCATAGAAGCCGCTGGAGACGCCCAAAAGCCCGGCGAACCTACGATTAGAACGACCACGGTCGGAGGCGAGGACCAATCCGTGGACACCGGAGCCAATAGTGAATTAGGGTATGGTGTCGTGGAGTGGGATCCCAACCAGATCGCGGGCATTACTTCCGAGTATACCGCAGGGGACTTGATTCCCGTCCTACCGTTTCATGCCAATCCCGGAATGGTCTTCCAGGGGTGGGTCTTGGACACGGATGGAGATAAGGGCCCTGATACGGTCTATGATATCGGAGCAGTAGGATTCGCGATTGCAGATTATGCCAACCGCAGTTATGCGGCACAGATGTATTTCGTAGCAGATACTGGAGGAGTAGCACAGCACCTCGTCTTATATGCTATCGCACACGGCTTCGGAGGGTGATCCATCATGGTGAATATCAGAGAAGGCATTGCTGACCGATTTGCAGTCGATACGAGCACCCATGTCCTATTAAAAGGATATGTCAATGGGAATTGGGGTGAAGGAAATATAGACTGGTTAAAAGTCTATACGGACGATGCCCAAAAACCTGGCGAGCCCATCAAGAGAATAACCACTGTAGGCGGAGAAGATTATGCCGTTGATGCCGAACAACATGATGAGTTATCTTATGGAGTTGTCGAATGGGATCCGAATCAGATCGCCGATATTACCACCGACTATGCAACTGGAGATCTCATCCCCGTATTACCCTTTCATAGTAATGTTGGAATGGTCTTTCAAGGATGGGTCTTAGACACCGGGGCAGGTGGAGACGCTGGTCCCGATTCCATATTCGATGCGGGAGCGGCTGGATTTGAACCCGCCGCCGGAGATCATCGAGTCTATGCGGCTCTCATGTACTTCGTTGCAGATATAGACGAGACGCCCCAACACTTAGTATTATATTCTCTTGGTTTGGGATTCGGAGGTTAAAATCATGGTTGGACAACCAAATTATGATACCGATTTTGCTGTAACCCTGGCACAGATAATGCGTACTCAATTGAGTACCTATTCTCAAACTCCAGATAGATTGCTCGGTGCGGTAAATACTCTCCCCCTTACATACGGGCAGACGTCCATTTATCGTCCAGTAGCAGATCCCAAGCAAGACATTCAGGCATCTCGAACTTTTCGAGGCTCACCAACAGACTTGGCAGAGAAAGTCGTGCAACACTTGGACCTGGTAAACTTATCCACTCGATTGGCAATCGCTCGGGCTGATTTTGCGGGAGATCCTGCAAATGCCGCCATGCACGTTGCGGCTCACAGTTCCTTACTTGCGGACTCGATAGAGAAGGTCTTCATTGAAGGCTTATCTACCACGGTCTTATCGTATGGAGTCTATGACTTTCCAGACGGTACTGGCGGAACTGTAAATCGTCCTGAAATTGCCTATAACGACACGACAGACGGTGATTGGTCCACGACTTCAAACATTCGAAGCGACTTGGTTAAATGTATTGTGGGACTCACAACGAAAAAGTTCTATGGACCTTACTTGTTATTGGCCCCAAGTGCCTGTCGTCCGATGTTTTCTGAAGTCATCGCCAATACCAGCATTCCGACCGCTCAATGGATCAAGAATAGTTTTGGACTGGAAATCGCCTATTCTCCATTCGTGCATGAGGCAGCTACATCCGAAGACTTTAATTTAATCATCATTGATAAATCAAAAGTCCATCTAGGCCTATCGCAAATTTACATGGATAGTTACTATGATGATAAGGATCATGCCTACATGTATGACTGGGAGGTGTACATGAGTCCATTATTCGATCCGTTATATGACGGGACGGAATACTTGAAAGGCGTTGCCAGAATCGATGCTCGGGATTGGAATGATTAGAGGTGATCACGAAATGGCAAAAGTAATAACTGGAACCCATGGAAGGATTAACACCCTCTTAAAGGGCATTCCAAATGACGAGATCTTAGGGATCATTTCAAGTGCTGACGGCAAGTTAAGCGTCTTGGTAAAAACGAACGGCGTGATTGGCACCCCCATGCCTTCAGATGAGAAGGAAAAATGGGAGCAACACTGTGCCGAACTCGAAGAAGCTCTTGCTGATTGTAAGACACGATGCGAGATGCAGGCACGAGAGAAGGATGACGCCTTGAAGGAATTCGTGAAAGAGAATGCCAGCTTGAACAAGCAACTTGAGAAATGTCAATCGGAGTTAGCAAAAAAGGATAAGGCAATCGAAGGTCTGAGACAGGATCTAGAGAAAGTCAAATCGGCATTAAAAGCTCTTGAATAGGTGATAAATCATGGCTGACGAAGCAGAATTTCGATTATGGAATCCTCAATGGCACAACTGCAACGTGATGGTCCCCGTCAAGAAAGACAAGGATGGCAAGTATCCGATGTGCATTACAATCTCAGTAAGTGAGGCTGCCTCGGCAGTCGCGGAGGTTGGAACCGCAGCGGATGCGGTGATGGACGGCACTACCACGCCCTTACAAATGATCGTGGTCAGTTCGCAAGCGAACGATGATAATGACTTGGCTGCGGCTGACGCTCAACGCGTTCACATCATAGGGCTGAGTGTCGCAAGTGCGAGAGCCTATATCAATGGTGAGGAGGACCCGGTCTACTCGGTAGAAGAGGTCAATCTCAACGGGACGACTGATGTGCCCACCACGCGCTATTATTTACGCGCAATGCACATGTATTGCTGTAAATGGGGCACGACCGGAAGCGATGCCGTTGGAAACATCACGCTCGAATCACCTGCCAATACTACGAAATTGACAATTGATGCGGGCTCAAATGAATCCAATTCTTCAGGATTGATCTATTTATGGACCAATTATGAAGGACGCTGGACACGCTGTTTTGTATCCCTAAACGATGCGGCATTAAATGTTGCATGAGGTGATCGAGAATGGCAACCGATGAGCAAGCAGTAGGAAATGGAATCATCATATCAGCGGTCAAGACTGGGATAGGGGATGCAAAGAACACGGCACCCGATCAAACGAGCTTTTACGTCCAAGCAACTATCCTTAAACCGGTAGTTGATATTCGGGACGTGGAGGACTTCAGGGACACGGGCAGCACTGCGGCAAGCATCACCTTCAAGCAGTTAGTGGCTCACAGTGCAGAGACATGGTTCATTCACTTGCGATATGACTTATATCCACCTGCCGGTCTGAAAGTACCGAACGACACGCGCAAGTAAATCATTAAATGCTGGATTCAAGATATCCAGGATAAAATTTTTTTTATTATCTTATTTTATTTCACGATTACAATTAATTATTGGAGAAAAGAAAAAATGGTTGCAACAAATTACATGACGGAAGCCGATACGGAATCGATCTGGTCAGCCACCCTGGACACGACCCAGTTCGGAAAAATTGGAGTGCGATTGGCGGAAATCTTGAATTTTTACATTAATGGGGATGCCACCTCAAACATCACGAATACCGGGGTGACTCCCATCTTGGAACAATTATCCGAAGAGGGCCTCATGCGATTATTGGCAGCCGCCAAGATCGATAAGATGGTGAACCCTTGGGACTTCATCCAGTCCAAGGTCGTGAACATCATGCGCGATCTCATCCAAGAGAATTGGCTCATCATCGAACGGATTCGCGAGATTCTCACCAAGACCTATCATTATACCACGTCCGAAGACTTGGAATTACCGTCCGAGGCGTCGGGCCTAATTAAACGAACCACGAGCTGATCATCATGACTGGAGAGAATTATCAAGCCACGGGGACGTACATTGGTTGGGCGAAGAAAATGGCCACGTGGCGTAATGGAGATGCGAAGCTCACGGCAGCGAACGTGCTCGCCTCTGATAAACTCATCCAAGTCAATGAACTGACCGAACCAATTGGCATGGCAGAGCCGCGCTTGAAAGCCGATTCCGTGGTGCCAAAATACGAGACCACTCGCTACAGCATAGGATCGCTCACTGCGACGTATGCCTTCCAAACGGGACGATTATTATATCCCTTCTTGGGCGGGTGTGCCACCACTGACGACGATCCTGCGGGAGGCTATTATACTCACGCGCTCAGTACCAGGACCTCCCAGACCCCCTTGAACATGGGGCGGCACTTGGAGCGTGAAAACGAGACCGATGCAGAGAGCGAACGGATTGACATCTTGGGCATGCTTCCCGTGTCATACCACTTGGAATGCACTGAATCGCGTACCCAAGCCTATCAGAGCGCCTCATGGCGGGTTGCATACTGCAAGGATACGAGCACCGATGACATCGCACAGCCCACCGAACCCGCAATGCGGACGTTCGAATGGACGAACTTGACGTTTCCCGTCTTTACCTATAATTCTGAAACGATCGAAGCCTCGATCATCGGCTTTTCATTTGACATCGTGAACGAAGTGGGGTGGAGAGGGTTAGATTCAGGGGGACATTTCAGCGTGGGAAAATTATTCAATTTTGCCGATATTGCAGTGTCACTCATGATCGTTCCGACGGGAAAAAATGCCTTCGAATTAATTCGCACCCTGAAAGAAAGTTATGCCACCGATCTGGATCTGACGTGGAAATTCACGCGAGATGCAACCTATGATTATGTAAACATCGTTCATGATAAATTATATGCGGAACCATTTGCATTGCATCCTGCCCATCGAAGAGGCTGGCATGAGGGATATTTAATCCGCATGCACCAAGATGGGGCGGGGTCAGTCAGTGGGACCGTGATCGATGCCTTGGATGATGATAATTACGAGACGTAGGTGATCGCGATGTCGTACATGTTAGATAAATGGTTTAATGAAGCTCGGTCCGAGTTAGAAGCGCTCACGGGAGAGCACATCACCCTTCCGTCCGAGAAGGTTTCGGAAGATGCGGACATCATGGATTCATTGGTGGAATTTGGAGACAAGTTAACCCAGTTAAAACAACAATCCCCCGCCGCATATAACACGTTCATGGGACAGCTCAGTGGATTAAAGGAGAACATCCTTCAAGCCACGGGAATCAGTTCTGGCTTATCCCAGATACAGTCCGCAATGATGGCACCCCAGCGCATCATGAGCTCGCGGCTCATCTTGGAATTGGAGCAAATGGTAGGGCCCATCACGAATGACATGCGCAACTGGATCACGGATTTATCAATGCGAATGGAACACTCCATGGCTGAGAATTGGTTAGGGGCACTCATCGGGGGGATCATTGGAGGCGCACTGGGTGCGTTCATTGGACATCCTACCCTGGGCTTCATGTTCGGAACCTTCATTGGAGGAAATCTGGGCGTGAACGAAGGCGATTGGTGGCAAGGTGCGGGAGGCACGAACCAAGGAGGAGCCTCTTCATGGATTCCACGCGATGACGGGGACTCGAACACCATGGGAACCATTCCCGTCGATACCCCTGGACAAGCGCTCTTGCGATCGTCTGGAACGATGCTCAATCCCCTCACGGCATACGAAGCCATGAACTTGTTGGGCACGCCTCCCACGCGACGTCAGGTCGCAAAATATCGATTACATAATTTATTAGTATGAGGTCCGATCATCATGGTAAACCTGATTAAAAATGCAACCACCCAAGGAATTTACATCCTCACGGATACTGCTGGTGCATGGGTCGCTGCGAACACGCCCGGCAATGCCGACCTCGCATTACTCACGTTAGGGACCAGCTATATTTATTTCAGCTCGATCGTCCGATTTGAACACCAACAAACGCATAATTACGAATCTGACACCCAGCGAGGGTGGAGGACGTGGCCCTCTGCGGAAGGCAAGATGGCTGCGAATACTGCGGGACACGAGCGGGATTTGGTCTCTCTCACGGTGGAGGACACGGAAACCACCGCGGAATACATCGAGTTCATGGGAAAATATTACAATCGAACCGATCATCTGGGAGCTGCCTATCGACTCTATTTAGTCAAGCAGACCGCCAGTGAGAGTTTTCGCAAGTTTCCCGATTACACTCCCAATGCCACCTTGAAAAATTACCTTCCCGTGATCATTCGTGGTGTGAACTGCGTGGAGACGGGGAATTCCGACCGACAGACCATTACCTTGGCACTGGAGGCGATCTGGTCCTAATGGGGAATAATACCGTGCATAAAGTGCATGATTTCATGTACCCCGCGACGTACAATTTTCGGGACGAGGCGGACGGGACGAGTGGCACGGACATTGAGTTCGTGGACATCAATCAATGTGATTCTTGCGTGATTGAAGCATCGTATCTAGGGCATGCTAAAATCCTGCATTTTACCGATTCAGACGCGGGACAAATAAGGAATACGGGATTGACAGCCACTTCTGGAACCATTGAACTATGGGTGAATAATCCTACTGCTGATGATTGGTATTTCATACCAAGAGGTGATGGAGGTGAATCATTCGGGCAAGTGCGCTATACATCAAAAACAAACATCCGGTGTTATTATGGAAACGGCGCAGGAGGGACGATATGGGCAGATACCACGGTTGTAGCAGATTCATGGAATCACGTGCGAATACGATTCGATTGTGGAACGGATACGGTATCCATTTGGATTAATGGGGTCTTAAAAGTAGATGATGAACCATTCGTAAGTGATGCCACCGCAACGAATATTTCTTATGTTCAAATATATAATGATGGCGCGTGCGAAGGGTATATTGATGCAATTGGCTATTCATGGGATACAGATTATGCCATCGGCGATAACGTCCATTGGAGGCATTACAAGGAATCCACGGACAGTTTTGAAGGCGATGACGTGGGCACGGTTTATACTGACATCACGTGGGTGGATGGCTCGGAAACCGCGGGCAATCCCGAAATAATAGCAGAATTTAACTCGCATAAGAAAGTGTTAAGAGCATGGGAAAAAGGAGCCACGAACGATTATTTTTATCATAATTTTGCATCAGCAGGGACGTCTGGGTGGATTGAATTCTGGATGAAGGCGGACGATGCAACAAAAGGGCATAATATTTATTTAAGAGAAGTGGGATTATATTGCGTGTATTTCCAAATTGATGGGGATTTATTTCAAGTCTACACGGGAGGAGCCCAGAGAGCAGTTGATGGGGCACCCGTCCCAGAAGATGGCACGTGGTATCATATATATATCCCTTGGTACCAAGGCGATGGAACCGATTATTTTGATGTATGGATCGATAATGTATTATATGAGACTGCAATTCCATTTCAAAATAACATGGTAGGGGATGGGATCAGTAATGCATATTTTGTTGTAGTTGATGGGGGGACTTACATGTATCTTGATGCTTATATATGCTCCTTGGACGGGGATTCGAGAGGCGATAATCGCACCTTCGACTATCATGCGACCTATACCGCCGAGGACATCACTGATGAGGTGCTCCTCCATCCGTTCGTGGAGGATGAGTATGGGTGGAGCATTTTAACCTTGAGCTGCCTGACCACGACCTTGACGTTTTCCACGGCGTCCTTCATTCGCGTCTGGGATGCCAATAATGAACTGCGATTCGAGGGCTTTTATCACGGGTATGAGACCCATGACCGCGTCTATACGTTTCACGACCTCAACAAGACATTTCTCGAACATCCTCCCACCTATGCCCCATCGGCTGCGGAAGATGCCAATGCGACCTTTCTGGGCATCTGCACCAACGTGGGACAAGAGGATGGACGATGCATTTATTATACCGAAGATGATCCCGCGGGAAATCTCACGCCAATACTGCGCGGCACCAAGCCATTCCGCCTGGTCGCCTCCGAGAGAGCTGCCATTGCCTCCAAGATCCTGATCATCAAGGCGAATGGGGTCTGTTTTCTCGATGATGATGCCGTCCCACCTGATGGTCCCTATACCATTACCGAGGCGTCAGGGGAGATCGTGGGATTGCCCATTGAAACCATTTCAGAAACTCAAGTGAATTACGTGAAGGTGGAGGGTGCGATCAACCTCGATACGGGAGCGCCTTATTATGGTGTCTCGGAGGATACCAGTGCCCAGTCCAGCACGGTCGGAATCGTGCGGTATTATCGCCGCTTTCACGACTTGAGAAGTAATACTGACTGTGAATCAAAGGCAGCGTCATTACGCGCGAATCTCAACCCGTCAGGAATCGTGGTGGAGTTGCGAGGGGTCTATGCCCTTCCAGGGGAGATCATTAATTTTGCCTATTCGCCCTTATCCATCACGGCAGCCAATTACTACGTGGAAACAGTCACCTATAACTTGAACTCAGGGACGTGTACCTATACCCTCACCGATGGACTATTCAGCGCGAACGACGCCGAGATGATCCAGTTCAGCGAGACTGGAGAACATCAAACCGACATGGGCGCCTCGATTTACGAGACTGACATCAACACGGTGGATCTTCAAATGCGACCTTATGTGGCATCATGGACGAATGATTATATTGTTGCGGGTGATAACGAAGGGATCGCCTTTAGTTTTTATGTAGGATCAAAAATAGATTCAGGACGGGATATTCTCATTTCAATTACATACATCGCAAATGGGGCCGGAAGTGATTTTAAGTGGTACGTGGAAAGTCGAGCAACCGATGATTCAGAAGGGATGGGAGTATGGAATGTAGAGAACGGGACAGGAGACTCCTTTCCAGCAGGAACGAACGGAAAGATTAACGTGGAGACCTACACGTTGGACTCGGGGGACTTTACCGCAGGTGATATTGTGAGAACATGGATAATTCTTGACAATGGAGAACCTAACATCACGTTCATGAACGTGACTGCCCAATATTATATCAAGAGGGAATAACATGAAGGAAAAATTAATTTTATTACAAGTGGTAAGTTCATTATTGTTCATCTCAATGCATTATTTGGGCTCATTAAGCCGGTTTTATGCGGATGCGTGGGCCTTTGGAGTGGTATTAAATCTGCATGTCATCATTGATATTGGTCTCTCAATTGGATTGGTCGTGCAATTACTCATCATTTACATGCTCATAAAAATCGAATTTAAATAAAAGAACGAGGTATA
>Ga0272444_10005260_pt1 | contig 11234 bp, 12 predicted proteins | sample SSMForm13_FD_201033 | JGI IMG/M metagenome (GOLD analysis project Ga0272444, IMG submission 201033) | Marine sediment archaeal communities from Little Sippewissett salt marsh, Falmouth, MA, United States - SSM-Form-13 | ecosystem: Environmental > Aquatic > Marine > Wetlands > Sediment ... | reverse complement strand
CATGTTGGCGGTCTGATAGGCCACAAAGGCCTCGGATCCGACCAGACCGAGCAGGGGGTAATGGGCCACCTGGGCAAACCAGGTCACCCCGGCCATCATCAGGGTCGCAGCAGCCTGGATCCACACGACGATTCTCATGGGACGCTCTCCTTTGCCAAGACAGGTGCCCCAAAACCTCCTGATGTTCCTTCCAGGGGCCTCTGTCAGTGACGACGGGCATACATTCGAGTCTCCCCTGTTTCTCGTCCAATAACAGGCGAATCCATCATACATGTCGATCGGACGGCGTGCAATATCGGTTCGTGGAGTCGCCGATCCGGAGAAAAATCGGATCAGCTCTCTCGACCCTTGAAAAAGGAAAACCCCATTCTATATGCTTAATTCAAAAGAAGACCTACAGAAAATCGAGGAGGGACATGTCATGGAAAGATTCAAATGCATAAGCGCCATGGATTTCATGAAGGATTGGGACTCATGGAGGTCCACATTGAAGGAGGCCATCGGCGAGGCCCGCAAGATGGGTGTCTCGGACGCGGTCATCCAGGATCTGGGTGTGAAAATCGGTGACTTTCTCGCCAGCAAGGTGTGCCCGGCGACCAAAGAGGAACAACTTCTCAAGGAAATGTGGGACGCGGGGACCCCGGAGGAGCGTAAGACGATCGCAACCCTTATGTTCAAGATGGTAAAGTGAGATACGCTCATGGGATTGAGGCGGCCAAACGGTCGCAGAGCGGGAAGGTTGACCCTTCCCGCTTTACTCCTCTCAACCCCACACATCAAGCGCGGTTCAACCTGTCTGTGAAAAGACCCTGACAAAAAGAACCGTGATCGATAACGACCTTGAAACGGGCGCACTCAAAAAGTAGACTGAGGAACCAAATCGGTCATGGCAAGGACAGTCAGGAGGAACTGGCGATGACAATCCGATTGGGCATCAGTTCCTGTTTGCTTGGCGAAAAGGTACGGTGGAACGGCGATCACAAGCTCGACCATTTCCTGGTCGATACGCTCGGTCGATTTGTCGAATACGTGCCTGTCTGCCCTGAGGTTGAATCCGGTTTTAGCGTTCCCCGGGAACCGTTCCGGCTGGTGGGTGACCCGGATGATCCCCGCCTCATGACCACGAGGAGTAAACAGGACCACACAGAACGCATGACAACGTGGGCGAAAAAGCGGGTCCTTGAACTGGAAAAGGAAGATCTCTCTGGCTTCATTTTCAAGAGCAAATCACCGAGCAGCGGGATGGAGCGCATCAAAGTGTATAATGAGAAAGGCGTGCCGGCCAAAAAAGGCGTCGGTATGTTTGCCCGGGCTTTTATGGATCATTTCCCCCTTCTCCCCGTCGAGGACGATGGGAGGCTTCACGATTCCCGGCTCCGGGAGAATTTTATCGAAAGAGTCTTTGCCCACAAACGGTGGCATGAAAGTTTGGGGCAGTCCATGACCCGAGGGCGTCTTGTCGATTTCCATACACGACACAAACTGATGCTCCTCGCTCACAGTCCCCAACATTACCGGATGATGGGGAAATTCGTGGCTCAGGCCAAAGCGCTCCCTCCTGAAACGCTTCATGACAAATACCAGGAACTCCTGATGGAGGCACTTCGCCTGAAAACCACGCCGAAGAAAAACACCAACGTTCTCATGCACATACTGGGTTACTTCAAGAAAGACCTCTCCGCCGACGAGAAACAGGAAATGCTTGAGGTCATCGACTTGTATCATCAGGGGCATGTGCCTCTGATCGTCCCCATCACCCTGATCAATCACTATGTCCGCAAATACGATCAATCTTACCTGAAAGGCCAGCACTATCTGCATCCCCACCCGATGGAATTGCACCTGCGGAACCATGCCTGAGGGGTGTTTGTTGGACACCGGGATTTTTTTGTGACGTCCACCAGGGCGGTCGGCTGAAGATGGATCATGAAAGGAGGGGTCGTATCATGCCAGTCGTGGAAATCAAACCGGATATCTACTGGATCGGGGTGAATGATCGAACAACCGATCTTTTCGAAAACATCTGGCCCATCACCCGCGAGGGCGTGGCATACAACGCCTACCTCATCAACGACCAGAAAAGGGCGGTCGTCGATTCGGCCAAATCTCTTAAAACCAACGAGTTCCTCCGTCAGATCCAGGAGATTGCCGATCTTTCGGATATTGACTATCTCATCATCAACCACATGGAGCCCGATCACTCGGGCGCCCTCCACGGCCTCAAACACATGGCGCCCCGGATCACATTCGTCGGAACCCAGAAGACCCGGGACGAGCTCGCCGCATTTTACGGCATCACCGACAACGTCAAGGTCGTGAGCGACGGCGAGATGCTTTCCCTGGGTCAAAGACAGGTGAAGTTCGTGACCACACCCATGGTCCACTGGCCCGAAACGATGATGACCTACGAGACGTCTGACGGAATTCTCTTTTCCGGGGACGCCTTTGGGGGATTCGGTGCGCATCGGGGAGGCATCTTCGATGACGAGTGCACAGACATCGATCATTATGTCAAAGAGACCCTCCGTTACTTCTCCAACATCGTGGCCAAGTTCAGCCCCATGGTCCTGAAGGCCATTGAAAAGCTGGCGAGCACATCCATTGAGATCGTGGCCCCGTCTCATGGGATTGTTTGGAGAAGAGAACCGAGTCACATTATCGGTCTCTATAAGAAGTGGGCCGAGTATGCCACAGGCCACAACGAAAAAGCCATCACCCTCATTTACGGGTCCATGTACGGAAACACGGAGATCATGGTGAATGCCGTGGCCCACGGGATCGCCAAAACCTGTATCCCTCTGGACATCTTTGATGGCGCGAAAACGCATGCCAGCTACATCCTCCCCTCACTGTGGACACGGCTGGGGGTTGTGGTGGGCGCGCCGACCTACGAAAGCGGTCTTTTTCACCCCGTTGCCCATGTGCTGGATATCGCGGTTCGAAAAGGTGTCAGAAACAAGAAGGTCTTTCGGTTCGGAAGTTACGGATGGGCCGGTGGGGCCCAGAAGGAATTCGAGAGAATCGTCGAGCCTGCCCGATGGGAGTTGTTCGATAGTCTGGAATTCATGGGCCATCCTTCACAGGACGACCTCAAGCGGGCCGAAGAACAGGGCGAGACGTTTGCGAGATCTGTCGAGGAGGCATAGAAGCGAGACGCCTGGAGAGAATGCCCGACTGTCCAGTGATTCGAGAACATCCCACATCCCATTGAGGGATCATGAGAAAACACAGGATTCGGCTCGGTTGAAAGTTTTTCACATCGAACAGTTCAGGATCCCGCTCCCCCAGGGTCACCCTTTCCCCATGGAGAAATACGAGCGCCTCCATCAGCGGGTCGTCGAGGCGGCTATCGTTGAAACCCACAATCTCTGCGTGCCCCGGGCTGCGACAGTAAGAGAGATTCGACTCGTTCATGACCTGCAATACACCGACCGGGCAGAGCAGGGTAAACTCACGGCTCAGGAGATGAGACGGATTGGATTCCCCTGGTCGATGGAACTGATGGAGCGTGCGCGCCGCTCATGCGGCGCCACCATCGAGGCATGCCGCGCGGCCCTCGTCGACGGTCTTGGGGTCAGCCTCTCCGGGGGCACGCATCATGCCTTCCCGGATCATGGTGAAGGCTATTGTCTCTACAACGACACCGCCATCGCGTCACGGACCATGCAGGGGGAGGGGCGAGTCAGACGGGTCCTCATCATCGACTGCGATGCTCATCAGGGAAACGGCACAGCGGTGATCTTTCGCGAGGACCCGACCGTCTTTACCTTCTCGATCCATGGAAAAAACAACTTCCCGGCCCGGAAGGAAACGAGCGACCTTGATCTGCCCCTGGAGGACGATACCGATGACACCGGGTATCTTCAGGCCCTTGAGGAGGGTGTTTGTCAGGCCATCCAATCCATCAGGGCAGAACTCGCCATCTATCTGGCCGGCGCTGATCCTTACAATGACGACAGGTACGGACGACTTGCCTTATCGAAGCAGGGCCTGGCTGAACGGGATCGTGTCGTCCTCCGTGAGTGCCGGAACGCGGGCATCCCGGTGGCGATCACCATGGCCGGCGGATATGCTCGACAGGTCGATGATACGGTCGATATCCATTTCCAGACGGTGAAAACCGCTGCCGATCTGGCCGGTGAAGGGGAGACCGAAACCCCCGTCCGGGAGGATCAAGAGGCGGCCGTCGTGACGGGCGGGAATATCTGTCAATGAGGACTCACTGAGAAAGGGGGCTAACAGACAGCCATGCTTGTCAAGGAAAAATTTCGTGTCCAAGGGTCCATGGAGGACGTCTGGCAATTCATGCTGGACCCGGAAAAAATCGGATCCTGTATTCCAGGGTGTGAAAAAATCGAACTCCTCGGAGAGGACAGCTACCGGAGCACCATCAAAATCAAGTTGCCCATCTTCTCGATGACGGCGACATCCACCACGACGATTACCGAGACAGACCCACCGCACCATCTCAAATCCATCACCGATGGAAAGTACGATCTGGGCGGCGGCACCTTTCACCAGGAGACGGTTCTCGACATGGAGGAGGTCGAAACCGGGGAGGTGGAGGTCTCGTATTCAGCTGAAACCACCCTCGAAGGGGGACTTTCCGGATTCAGTGACGATCTCATCAGCAAGATGGCGCATGGCGTGGCCGAGCAATTTGCCAGGAACATCCAGGAAAAACTGGAGGGGAGAAAGGAGGGCTAAGGAGCCCCGTTGTTTCAATCCTCCGGAGGGAGACGTGGTTCCATGAAAAATGTCATGAACAAGAGATCTGCAACCCAGACAAGCCCCATGTCACTCGGTCGTTCCCTCATTGGACTGGCGGTGTGGGTCGGTCTCTGTTTCGGGGCGGCGTTCCTGGGGTCCATTTTCACGACCCCATCCATACCCACCTGGTATGAAGGTTTGATCAAGCCTTCCTGGACACCGCCTGCCTGGTTGTTCGGGCCGGTCTGGTCGGTATTGTATCTGATGATGGCCCTCGCGGCATGGCTCGTGTGGCGCCGGGGCGGTCTCACTTCGACCCGCGGTCCCATCATCCTGTTTCTCGTGCAGCTCGGGCTGAACCTCGCATGGTCCTTTCTTTTCTTCGGTCTGCGACAACCGGGACTGGCTTTTGCAGAGATCGTGCTTCTCTGGTGTGCGATTCTGACCACGCTTGTCGTATTCTGGCGGCGGTTTGCCGCTGCCGGGTGGCTCTTGCTTCCCTACCTCCTTTGGGTCACATTCGCGGTTGTGCTAAACTATACCCTATGGCGTCTAAACGCCTGAGAGCTCTGTTGACCGTGGAACGTCGGGAGGCCATACACAGCAGGATAAAAAGCGGAAAAAAGCCGTCCTTTCTGTGGACCGCGGTTTTTCTGAGAAAGAATCTCACTTCCCTCGCATGGCAAAGACACGCATCAAGATCAGGGGCATCTACGCCACCGCCCTGACCCGTCTTCTCCTTGATTTGGGGTATGGACTCGTCCAGCCCTCCGAGGAAATTCGGGATCGATTTCCCATGCCCGACAGTGAGGCGAAAGAAGATGTCTCCATCGTTGACCGGGACGACCATCAGGGTGTCCTGATCGGTGGCGAAAAGCAGGCTGTCGAGGACCTGATCGGCAGCCTGTGGGGAGCCCTTGTCGACATGGTCGTCCGGGAAACTCGAGACCTTGAAATCTCTCGACGATCTAAAGATGAAGAAACCGCCTGTTTTGACGTCGAATTCCCAGGCGCTTCAAAGGCCACCCTCGATGAGTTCAGAGGCCGGGTTATCCCCACCTTGACCCACCACCATCGCCTGCGAATCACCGCATCCAGCGATCTTGACGTCGTCGAACGACAGATCGAAAAAACACCCCCCCAAAAAGACAAACTCGAACGCGAACTCATGAGGCGGCTCGTCCTCAGGCCGCTCAAGAAGGAAGGTCTGATTCGAATCGATCATGTCAAACCAGAAGGACAGACCTTGAGATTCCGAGAAGGCGAGATTCTCTCGTTTGAGTCGGAGAGGCTTTTCATGAGGCGATCCTTCCATGCGGGGCGCTACGACGGACTCGATCTCCCCATCGAGCCTGGCGATTACGGCATCACCGAGGTGCCCCTTGGCGGGTGGTGGGTGAAGCATGCCTATTTCACGAGGAAGGGGACGTTGAAGGGACAGTACTGGAACGTCAACACACCCGTCGAGCTCTATCCGGACCGAATCCGCTATGTGGATCTTCATGTCGATGTGATCAAGCGGGTCAACGAACCGCCCCGGATCATCGACACGGAGAGACTCGAATCTGCGGTTGCAAAAGGGCTGATCAGCCCCCGGCTCCGCCGAAAAGCGCTCGAAGTCGCCCAGCGTCTCGCCGATGAGTTTGGGGCTGAGCCGTTTGCGTCCGAATTCACGTCCTGACAATTGGTTCTGAATCCATCATTTGCAGATAGCCAATATGGATCAGCCCACACGCGCTGTGCTATATTCTTCCGTGAGTTTCCATCACGGTCACCGGCATGCGAGATGTGAGGAATGAGACATGAATGATACGGGAATTCGCGCTGTCATCAGAGAATTTGTGGCCGCCTATCCCCAGGAAAAAGAGACACAAACGCGGTGGCAAGAACCGATCGTCGGATTCGCGTCGGCCGACGATCCCCTTTTCGATCGACTCAAAGAGGTCGTTCGTCCGACCCACGGCACACCGCAGGAACTTCTACCCGGGGCCAAGAGTGTGATCGCCTATTTCCTGCCCTTCTCCAAAGATCTTCACAGAGAGAATGCAGCAAAGAGGGGCCATTGTCCTCGAAGCTGGGCCGTGGCGTATAACGAGACCAACCAACTTATCGAGGATACCAACGAAAGACTCAGACAAGAACTGGAAGGCCTTGGCTATCAAACGGCACTGACACCGCCCACCTTCAATTTTGATCAAGAGAGTCTCATGAGCGACTGGTCGCACAGACACGTCGCCTATATCGCGGGGATCGGCACGCTGGGCGTTCACAACCTCCTCATCACAGAGAAGGGCTGCACCGGGCGGATTGGGAGCCTCGTGACGGATTTGATTCTTGAGCCAACACCCCGGCCGACCGAGGAGTTCTGCCGTCACAAGGCAGGCATGGCGTGTCTGAAATGCGTTGAGAAATGCCGATACGGCGCTCTTTTCGAGGACCGATTCGATCGGCATGCGTGTTATCGCCAATGCCTGTTGAACGACCGTCTCCACGACGATCTTGACCTCGTCGAGGTGTGCGGCAAATGCAGTTCCGGCGTCCCCTGCAGCGAGACAAATCCCGTCAAAGAAACAAGGGCAAAAAACATGACTCCCTCGTCTTGATTCGAGAGCCGGCGAAGGCCGCACAGCTTGGAGGACAGCATGATGCGTGTGGGCAACAACGACAGCAGGTTATCGACGTGGATCATCCAAACAATCGAAAACTTCGTCACCAACTCACCGGAAAACTCTCTAGGAGCCCCTTACAAGGAAAAAGCCTGGGGGAAACCCCTTGTCGGTTTTTCACGGGGAGATGATCCCCTGTATGAAAAATTGAGAGAAGACATCGGCTCCGCTCACTGGACGCCGGAGATGATATTCAACATGGCCTTTCCCGATAGAAGGGTATCCCCTGATCAACTCACCGTCATCACCTGGATCTTACCGAAAACCGAGGCGACCAAAGCCGATAACCGGAGGGGAACTCACATTCCATCGGAACGATGGGTGAGAGCCAGGATCTATGGAGAAGCGTTCAACGACAAACTCCGGATGCATCTCGTCGAGGTCCTCATGAAATCAGGATACAAGGCGGTTGCCCCTGTTATTTTTCCCCGTTGGGACTGGGGAGAGACCATGTCCGAGCGTTATGGCATGGCATCGAACTGGTCAGAGCGACACGCCGCCTATGTGGCCGGCCTTGGGACCTTTGGGCTCTGTGAGGGGCTGATCACCCCGCTCGGCAAGGCGGTCCGTTTTGGTTCCGTTGTCGCCGGGATCTCCATCCCACCCACAAAAAGGCCGTACCAGGATCATCATGCCTATTGTCTGTTCTTCAAGGATGGAACATGCAGGGAGTGTATCGAGCGATGCCCGGCAGGCGCTGTGACCGAAAAGGGCCATGACAAGGTGAAGTGCTGGGACTACATTGAAAGCGTCACTGCCCAACATACCAAGGACTACTTTGAGGGCGCGCAAGATGGGTGCGGGTTCTGCCAGACTCTCGTACCATGCGAATCTCGAATTCCTCTGAAGGATCTCTCTCAGAAGAGCGAGTCTCAGGATTAAGCGAGTCTTATCTGAATTTCCTCATGATTCTATGCATCGACGAAGGCCATGCTCGGAAAGGTCTTCCTCCAGATCGTTCTGGGTGAGGGAGGGATGAGCCTTTCAGACAAACTGAAAAACATGGGCTTTCTGATCAAACATGTCCCATCTGCGGGAAGAAAGATGGACTCACCCGTCAAGGACCCCCTCGATGTCTTTCCTTGTCGGCAGGGATTCCTGGGCGCCCCGTTTTGTCGTTGAGAGTGCACCGGCCGCCATGGCGAAAGACAGAGCCTCAGAAAGCACCCGGCCCTCGGCCAACGCGGCTGCAAGCGCACCATTGAAGGCATCACCGGCTGCGACGGTGTCGATGGACACAACATGGAAGGCCGGAAAGAACCGGACCCCCTCAGCCCAGCTCAAAAGCGCTCCCTGGCTTCCCATGGTGATAATCACCGAAGCACATCCTCGAGAACGAAGGACCGATGCGGCTTTCTCGGCGTCCGATGGCGTATTGACCGGGATTCCGGTGAGACTCCCTGCCTCGATCTCGTTGGGGGTCAGGATGTCGACCATGCCATAGATCGTCTCGGGCAGCGATCGGGCAGGCGCAGGGTCAAGGATGGTGGTCATTCCATGATCCTTGGCCAGGCGAAGGGCGTGCTTCACCGTGGGAAAAGGAATCTCGAGCTGTGTCAGGAGAAGAGAGCCTTCCCTCATGAGAGGCTCACACGACCGAAGATCCTCAACGTTGAGACGGTTGTTACTCCCCGGAACCACGATGATCTGATTGTTCCCCTCCCGGTCGAGGGCGATCAAGGCCAAACCGGCAGGATGATCCGAATCACGGACCAACCCCTCCGGGGGGAGCCCTGATCGCACGAGATGGTCGTAAAGCCTCTTTCCGTAGGTGTCGGTTCCGATCCTGGCCAGAAAGGCGACAGGGGCTCCGGCCTTGAGGGCAGCCAGCGCCTGGTTGGCCCCCTTGCCCCCATAGGACACTGCGAACTCATCGCCAAAGACCGTCTCCCCCGAACGGGGAAGGTGGCTGGCCTTGACGGTCAGATCGGTGTTGGCGCCCCCTACGACGATGACTCGGGACACAGTCGCTCCAGGAAAAGTGAGAGGAACCGTGAGGCGTTCACGTCCAGACAAACCTCTGCGTTCGGCGTTTTCTTTGCAGACGCCCGAATGGGTCGTCTGTCGGCCACGGTCATCCCTTCGGTCACGTCACCCCGTGTCTCGACATCGATGTGCATGGATTCGCACACCACGAGAGCGGGGTCAATGACCACACCGACGGCGAGAGGATCGTGGAGCGGAAAGCTCGCCACACCTTCTCGCTCCTCACAGAAGGCAAAAAGACGGGCCGTGCAGTCACACAGGAACCGGCTGATCGGCGTGTCACAGGGCGCCACCGCCTGATCCACGGTCTCTCGAGTCAGCCGGACCTTTCGCGTCACATCCAACCCCACAACGGTGAGGGGTATCCCTGCGTCAAAAACGGCCCTGGCTGCGTGAGGATCGGCAAACATGTTGAATTCGGCTGCCGGTGTGATGTTACCCGGCACGGTGACGGCCCCTCCCATCATGACGATCCGCTTCAACCTGGCCATCGTGGCCCTGTCCCGCTCGATCGCACGAGCGATATTCGTGAGAGGACCGAGGGCAATCACGGTGCACGGTTCCGATGCGGAACGGATCTGATACAGGATCTCATCGACAGCCCCGTGTTGCGACGGCGTCACTGTGAGGGGAACGTATCGCAGACGACCGCTCCGATCGCGACATCGGTGGAGATCTCCCAAACCGTCATCCCCGTGAACCGACTCGGCGTGGACCGGTCGCTTTTGCAGCGGCTTCGCGGAACCCTGGGCCACCGTAGGTCTTTGGGATGTCGGAAAAAGGGAGAGCACGGTAAACACGTTTTTTGTCGCCACATCGACCGGAACGTTTCCGCTCACGGTCGTGATGGCGAGCACGTCCAACTCCGATGACCGGAGCGCCAAGAGCAGGGCCAGCGCATCGTCAATACCGGGATCCGTGTCAATGATGACCCGTTCAGACATGGCGGGGGCTACCCCGTTTTTTCTGGAAGGCGATCACCCTGAAAAACCGCTGCCATCATGGGGAAAGAATTGTGTTGTGGCGGTGTCATGCTAATCCTCATCCAAGACCACCTCGGGCTGGGCTGCCTTTTGGCTCGCCATCATGTCTCTGAAGCGCCGGCCCGCCTCGATCCCGGCCTCCAGGGCCTTTCGATTGAGGTCCTCCGTCCCTTTGGGCACACGGCCCAGGACCGCAGCTTCCATGGCATTCTGACTGACAACAGGACAGAACTGCGTGAGGGCTCCCAGAAAGACAATGTTCGCCACAAAGGCCTTCCCCATCTTATCCCGTGCAATCCGGGTAAAGGGAATCGTGATCGCCCTTTCCGTCGGTACCTCAGAGACAAAGGTTGAATCGACGATGAGAACGCCCTCATGCTTGAGGGCCGAGAAGTATTCGTTGCACGACTGTTGATTCATGGCAACAAGCATATCGAGCCGGATCGCCTTGGGATAGTCGATCGGCTCGTTGCTGATGATCACATCGGATCGACTCACTCCCCCCCGGGCCTCAGGGCCATAGCTCTGCGTCTGGGCCACATATCTCCCATCATGAATGCCTGCCGCTTCGGCCAGGATGACACCGGCGAGAATCAACCCCTGCCCGCCGGATCCACTCAGACGAACCTCGTAACGGTCATGACCCATTCGATCAGCCCCTTCCGGACGACTCATCCCTCACAGGTCCTCAGCAAGAACCTGGCCTTTGGACCGAGCCCGGACCTTTTCGTATTCTTCCTGGTAGATGGGAACCGTGCGGTCCACCAGGACGCCGATGACGATCTTCCCCTCCAGTGCCGTGGGATCCATGTCCCGGGCCTTTTCGACCGAAATCGCGTCCTCTTTCTGCAACCGCATCATGTCCACAGCCGAGCCAAGACGGTTCAGC
>Ga0272444_10005259_pt1 | contig 11234 bp, 8 predicted proteins | sample SSMForm13_FD_201033 | JGI IMG/M metagenome (GOLD analysis project Ga0272444, IMG submission 201033) | Marine sediment archaeal communities from Little Sippewissett salt marsh, Falmouth, MA, United States - SSM-Form-13 | ecosystem: Environmental > Aquatic > Marine > Wetlands > Sediment ... | reverse complement strand
CCACATCAAAGGGCTTATAGTTGGGCGTATCCCTGTTGGCGATATTGGATATAATTAGATTGTGCCGTGCGGACCGAAGGTCCATCGCCTTTTCCAAGACGTTGAGTGTCTCTGAAAACAATCGTCCTGAATCCATTTTCGACTCTCCCTGCTGCTCAGAATTGAAGGATAGATCGGCCTATCTACAGGCCTCAACCCGGGGAGGGCCCGCCTGCTTTTCAATTCCAAAAACGGTTTCTCTTGGCCGGGTATTCCTACGAAGCCGGCTGTCCAAGCCAGCCCTCTTCCTTGTATTCCTTTAATTTATTCCGCAAGGTGCGGATGCTGATACCGAGCATTTCCGCTGCGTGTGTTCTGTTGTCATCCACCTCTTTGAGGGTATTGACAATCAACTCTCTTTCCATTTCTCTCACCGTGAGCCCCGCCCTGATGGAAGGGGATACCGGTGTATCGTTCACCGATCCTTCCACAAATTCAAGAAAGAGGTGTTGAGGCAAAATGGTGTTTTCTGAACAGAGGAGGACGGCCCTTTCCACCGTATTTTCAAGTTCCCTGACGTTTCCCTTCCATTCCAGACTCATCAGCACTGAAAGCGCCTCTTTGGACATCTTCTTTGCAGGTCTCTGATTCAGGGAGCAATACTTCTCCAAGAAATGCTGAACCAGAATAGGAATATCGCCCTTTCGCTCCCTTAAAGGCGGAATGGTCAATGGAATGACATTGATCCGGTAGAACAGATCTTCCCTGAAATTTCCCGCCTTCACCGTACGCTTGAGGTCCCGGTTGGTGATGGCGATAACCCGCACATCTACGGGGATCGGCTTAACGCCGCCGACCCTGTCCACGGACCTTTCCTGAAGGGTCCTCAGCAGCTTCGCCTGAATCGGTAGAGGCATTTCGCTGATTTCATCCAAGACGATGGTCCCGTGGTTCGCCAGTTCAAATTTCCCCTTCTTCTTACCCACCGCCCCGGTAAACGAGCCCCTTTCATGACCAAACAGCTCACTCTCTGCGAGACCATCCGGAAGGGAAGCACAGTTGATGGCCACATAGGGACGATCACTCTCACCCGTATATCTATGGATAAAGGCGGCCAGCAACTCCTTCCCGGTCCCGCTCTCTCCCTGGATGAGGACGGTTGCCCGGGTCGGGGCAATCTCCTTTGCCAGTTTCAGGACCTTAAGGAGCCTTGGATCCTCGGTTACCATGGTTTTAGAAGGGTATCGGCCCCATCCATCGTCACGCCCTGATTTGGCCGTTGCCTTTCCATTGGACTTCTTGCACGCATTCTTCACCACAAGCTCGAGGGCCTCCGGTGAAAAGGGCTTCAATATAAAATCAGAGGCACCCCTCTGCATCGCTTCCACTGCGGTTTCAATGGTGCCGTTGGCCGTGGTCATGATAACGGGCACGTGGGGCGACACCTTCTTGACCTGGGTGAGAACCTCCATCCCCGACATTTCAGGCAGTTTCATATCAGCGATGACCAGGCTGTATTCGCCCTGCCCGAACTTTTCAAGGGCCTGAAGACCGCTGGCAGCAGACACAACGGAGAAACCGCTGCTGCTCAGCGTTTCAGTAAACGCCGATCTTGAATCAGGTTCATTATCAACAATGAGTATGGGGTATGGCATCGAATCGTTCCCAATCGCACCTTCGGCATTGCGAAAACCGCGTCCCTTGAACTATGTCCCACTGACATGTTGGCGCATTGAATGTCAGTGCCACCCTTCCGGGGCTCTGTGACCGTTGAGACCGCCTTACGGATATGGATCAGGAGTGCAAGACCTATGCCGTCATGATGGAAGAGGCTGGAAGTCGCTGCGGAGAGGTTGACGCATACCTGTTGGGAAAGGGCGTAGACGTGCCATGTGGAAACATGCTCATGAAAGTAATTTAGATAGGTCCCGGTTGAGACCCCCACCAAGGTGTCGAGAAGGAATCAATGGGCCCTATCGCCATCGGGGATTCACCTCCCCCTGATGGCATTCGCCCTTTGAAACCTCTGCCTGAACGATTATGGAAAGGATGCGCTTTGAAAGCGAGTAACAATTCAGGCCTTTGACAATGGGGCCGAGCAAATCACGATACATTCTGTCAGGAAGCTAACGTGCTGCGAAAGGGATCGTTGCTGTCAATACATGAATATGGGGTGTCACTTCTTTGACAGGCCATCGGACAGATAAGCGCTATGGCGCATAGTTTTCCAACTTATGCCTTTTGATCTTTTCAACAAGGGTGGTTCGGTTGAGTTGGAGGAGTTTTGCGGCCTGGTTCTTTATCCATTTTGTGCGTTTCAGAGATTCAAGGATGAGGGCCTTTTCATACTCTGTAACCGCTGAATTCAGGTTGATCCCTTCATCTGAAATCTTGACAGAGCCGACCCCTGTACGGTCCTCCCCGTTTCTGAGCTTCTGGGAAAGATGATGGGGCTCAATCCATCCGTCTCCGGTCAGGACCACCATCCGCTCCATCGCGTTCTTGAGTTCCCTTACGTTTCCCGGCCAGTCATAGGCCCGCATAAGCCTCAGTGCATCTTCAGAGATGCCTACCACACTTCTGCTGTTTTTTCGATTGAACTCACTTAGAAAATGCTTTACGAGCAGCGGGATATCGGATCTCCGTTCCCGCAGGGGAGGGACTTCTATGGGAACCACATAGAGCCGATAAAATAAATCCTCACGGAATTTTTTCTGGGCCACCAACTCCTCCAGATTGGCATGCGTTGCGGCGATTATCCTTACGTCCGCGTGCAGGGTCTTGGATCCGCCCACCTGCTCAAACTCCCGTTCTTCCAGTACCCTCAGGATCTTTACCTGGAGATTGGTACTCATATCACCGATCTCATCCAAGAAGACCGTTCCGCCCCTTGCCAGTTCAAACTTTCCGGGCTTGTTTGAACTCGCCCCCGTGAAGGCGCCTCGAACATGTCCAAACAGCTCGCTCTCCAACAGGTTTTCCGGGATAGCCCCGCAGTTGATGGTAATAAAGGATTTTTCGCTCCGGTTCGATCGATTGTGAATTGCCCGTGCAACCATCCCTTTGCCGGTCCCGCTCTCCCCGGTGATAACCACGGTGCTTTCGCTATCGGCAACCCTGTCTACAAGTCTGAATATCCCCGTCATTCTTCTACTGCAGCCGATGATGTCGCCATACCTGAATGAATCGATAGGAAAATCCCCATATTTAGTTTCCGCGGGAACACGAAATTCTGAGTCTGTCTCCTTCAAAGCTGCGTTCAGCACTTGTGCGCCTCCTGACTCTCTCAGTTTTTGGACCCAGTGCGCTGGCGTGATCCGAGGCTTCATCCGGGATCCGCGACCCATTGCCGGACCGCCGGATATCCCCCCTAAGGCGCGTCGGAGACGTCGATTCGGGAATTGAAAGCCTGCCCCTTGTCGCTGATACCTTGCCGACGGTTGCCTGTCCCTTCGTTGCCGTTTATCACTGAGTATGTGTCTGATGCTTTATCTCTTGATGTTGGATGCGTGTCATTCTTGCAGCAAGGCCTGTGCCATTAGGACGCCACCCGTGTGTTAAAACACGATATTCTAAAGCATTTAAAGAAGATAGGGCATCCATAGGAGAGGACGGGAACGCCCCTCTAATGAGCGTTTTTTTGCAGAATGCGAAAATGCGATCTCCCCGTTTGCAGGGCAAAAAAAATGAGGGGTGTCGTGTCAGGGCACCCGTTCCACCCTTTGTGCATCCGCTGAGAACAGGCCCAACAGCGACTTGAAACACGCGATCCGGCTTCACCTCAACCTGTTCACTTTACAACCAAATCCATCGGTTCGGTCGGATATCGGGGGAAATGAGGCAACTCAAAATCATCGGGTGCACATAGATCGCATACGGGTCCTATCAGGCATCGGATCGGCGAAGAAAGGATCTATTTGCAAACTGCGATCATATATTTGCATTCTGCAAACCAATATCAAGAATTTCGTATTTCGAGATTTTCCGATACAACGTACTGAGATTGATCCCCAACAATCGAGAGGCATCCCTTTTGTTCCCATGGGTTTCCATCAATGCCCGCTTGATCAGGGCCACCTCGTTTTCTCTGAGGCTGTAGGTTTTTGTTCCGGCACTCACGTCTTTCCCCGATCCCCTCAGTACCGGGGGCAGATCATCCACCCCAATCGTGTCATCGACGCCCAGAGCAAACGCCCTCTCAACAGCATTCTCCAATTCTCTCACATTTCCGGGCCAGTCATACTCCAGAAGAAGGCTCAGGGCCTCAGGGGATATCTTCTTCACTCGGTTGCGCTTCTTGGTTTCCCCAAATCGGCTTATAAAATGATTGACAAGTGGAGGGATGTCCTCTTTTCGCTCTCTCAAAGGGGGAAGATGGACAAACACCACATTCAACCGATAATAGAGGTCCCGCCTTAGTTTTCCGGTTTCCAAGGCCTGATTGATGTCTTTGTTGGTAGCGGCGATGACCCGCGTGTCTACCGGGATTTCATGATTATCCCCCACAGGCCTTACCTTTTTCTCTTGCAGGGCCCGGAGGAGCTTCACCTGTAGGGGAGGCGGCATTTCGGCAACTTCATCCAGAAAGATCGTCCCCCCTTCAGCCACTTTCATGAGGCCCTCTTTGTCGCGGATGGCACCTGTAAAGGCGCCCTTGACATGGCCGAAAAGCTCTGTTTCCAGCAGCCCTTCCACCAAGGCGCCACAATTTATAGAGACAAAAGGCCCGTTTTTTCGGTTGCTGTTCTTGTGAATGACTCTGGCGACGACCTCCTTTCCGGTCCCACTTTCTCCTTGAATCAGGACCGTCGGATCATCCATGCTGATCCTGTCGATAATCTCATAAATCGACTGCATTCCCGGACTGAGTCCGATGATGTCATCGTACCGGTATCGTTCCTTCAGCTTATGTTTCAGGTGGAAATTCTCCTCCTTCAGCCGTTTCTTCTCCAATATCCGTTCGACCAAGAGCCTGAGACGTTCGAGATTGACCGGCTTTTGCAGGTAGTCGTACCCACCCAGTTTAAGTGCAGCAATCGCGCTTTCTATGGAGCCGTATCCGGTTACAATAATGACTTCTGTATCCGAACGGATCTCCTTGACTGCTTTCAGCAATTCAAGGCCACTCAGCTCGGGCATATTCAGATCGGTGATCACGACATCAAAAACGTGTTTCTTTAATAGTCCAACTGCGTTACGTCCATTGTCAGTGACGGTGACCTTGTGCCCTTCCTGTGAGAGATACGCCTGTATTGTTGACAGCATTTCCCGTTCATCATCTACAAAAAGAATACTCGAGGCGATGTCTCCATGTTGAGTCATAACCATTCCTGCCATTCAGTCACATCGCAAATGCCTAAAGCATGGGTGACGCCTACTCGCCTAAACCCCGAATCCGTTCCATCCGACTGACGACCTCGGTAACCCGGATGCCGTACTTCTCATGATCCACGAAGACCGAGCCCTTTGCAATGAGTTTATTATTCGCAAATATACCCAGATCCTCATTTTCAACGCTTGAGAGGATCACCGGGGTGCCGGGCGCAATCTTGCTGACGCGATCGATCGTGAGACGGGTCCTGCCCAGTTCAACACATATGTCAACAGGGATATTCAAGATGAAGTCCAAATTGGGAGAAAGCGTCTCCGGCTCCCTGGCCCGGTCCCTTTTTTTCTGAGTGGGGGCCTCTTTTGAATAGGTTGCCTCAACAGAGGGTTCTCCATGAGAAGGATTAGACCCCTTTGTTTCCGCCGCAGACATGTCGCTCTCCAAGGAAACCTCAGAGGAATCTTTCAAAGCCTGGGCCTCGGCCACAATCTCATCGACGGAAAACGCGGCAGGTTCTGGGTCGGCGGAGGCCCGGTCATTCTCATCGATTTTGACACAGACTTGGACGAAGATATCGTGATCGTAGAATCTGAATGTGAACTGCTCATACCTCGCCATATTGAGGGTCTCGATCATGAAATCATCGCCTATGGTAATTGAGGGTGTCGAGATCTCACATTTTAGCCCTGAGTCGCAGAAGCCGGACTTGAGATTGCCGGCCACGATATTGCACAATTCACCGATCACATCCTTGGTCTGCTCCTCATCTTGTACGTCCTCCAACGGGATATCTATCATCTTGGATGTGATAATCCTGGAGAATGTCTCGCTCACCTGTATGTTGATACTGCCCGTCACTTCGCCAGCGAAATGGATCGCCGCCACCGTTCGAACACCCGCTATCTCCTGTGCGCCCTCCGAGTCCGAAAGATCCAGTTTCATTGAGAGCATGAGGTCAAAAAGTTCGATAACGGTGTCTCCGGCCGACGAAATGATATCCAGTCTTTCAAATTTGCTGATGTCAACACTGGTAAGCTTCTTGAGTGCTTCGCTCGGCGCATCTTCAGCCAGTTTCAAACAGACTTCCACGAGAAAGCTGTGGTCCTGATATCGAAAAGCGAATCGCTCATACCTCGCCATATTGAGGGTCTCGATGTCAAAGTTATTCCCTATCGTAATGGTAGGCGAAGAGATCACAGACGAAAGCCCGTTATCGGTCAAAGTGGATTTCAATTTTCCAGCCACGATGTTGCATGTCTCAAGAATGACATCCTTGACCTCATCTTCTCCCTCAACCGCTTCCATCTCCATCCCGAGCATTTCCGCGGCCATCATACGTGCGAATGCATTCGTGGTCTCCACCCGCAGATCACCGATAATCTCCCCCGCGAAACTGACAGCGCCGGCAATCCGGGGGCCGTTCCAGCCGGTGAACTCCTCAGGAGCGATGGATTCAACTTCCATGGAAAGCATGGTGTCAAACAGATCCACCACACATTCGACAATGGGGGTTTGAATTTCAAATGCGGTAATTTTTTCCATAACGCCCTTCAGGTCTCCCTAACTTATTGGAACCGATCCAGAACATAGCGGATCGACAGGGTTGATCTCTCACAATGCCCTAACATTAAACGGCTTGCAGCCTCGATCGAGTCTGGCACTCGAGTTCACTCTGACAAGTATCTCTTGACCATTTCCAGCATCATGCTGATTTTTGTCGGTTTGGCCAACACGGGATACCCGTACTTCCGGATCTCTTCATCCAGTGCATCTTTAAGCAATCGAACCCCGAAAAATCCACTGACATAAATCACCTTTATATGAGGGTCTGTTTCTCGAATCTTGCTCACCAGTTCCAGCCCGTTCATCTTCGGCATGACGATATCCGTAAAGACAAGGTCAGGCTTGAATCGTCGATATACCCGATATCCTTTGTCCCCATCGATGGCCACTCGCACGTCATATCCCTCCATGTGGAACACATCCCTGAGGGTCTCCTGCAAACCGAATTCATCCTCCACAACCAGTATCTTTTTTTTCTCAGATGCGGCGGGCAGGCCATCCTTGCCCTGAACCAGTTTGATCAGATCCCTGTCTCCAACCTTTCTGAGGCCCGCATTCAGACAATTGAGCTTCTGTTGGAGTTCTTCTGCTTTCTGAACATTTTCAGGGTTTACATCCGGATGATACACCTTGCACAGCAGCCGGTAACTGGACCGTATGTAGGAGATCGCGGCCTTCTCGCCCAGTTCCGAACAGATCTCTCTCGCCTTTTCAAGCAGACCGAGTGACGACAGGTTTCTTTCCAACGCATCCTTGTTCATGTCCACTCCTGATGTGAGAGAAGGATGTCATACATGGCAATACGTTCATTCATTTCAGCATTCCGACTGTTCACGGGACCTGAACCATTCCGAGCATGTATCTCGACAGACGCGGCGGCAGACGCATAGCCGATCCGATTTCAATACCGTTCTAGCGAATGCAGGAATCATGCCCAACTGCGAACGACCTTCCCTCCGTCGTCTGAATGACACGGTCTACGGTGCTTGGGGGAAAGGCCTTCGCCGCGCAAAACCCTGCAGTGTGCACCCGATGCACACCTGTAGCCATGTGTCGAGTGGATCCGTCAAAAGTCCGACAATAAACCGCGCCCTTTGACGGAATCATGGGGGAGGGTCCATCGGAGGGATCGCCGAAAGCCAAAAACCCGGCAGCAGAATTGTATGAATGAATACAAAACACTCGACAGAAATGCGCGCCTGGCGTATACTGTTAGTCATCTCATTGGGGCCGGTGTGCTTGCGGACGCAAACAGCACCCCACACCGATTCGTGGGATGGTACCGATCAGATGGAAAATCAAGACATTATAAGGGGTCTGTGGAATCTTGCCTGCGGGTCGGCCCAGGGAGGAGAATCCCGTGTCACCGAGGCAAAGATTATTGAGGTCCTCGACGCCTTGATCGCCTCCGACGACATGGCGCTCATGGAACTTTTCCCCGTTTTCCTCTACCTTTCCGAACAGAGCGGCGTTGCTGTTGATCTGGAACCTCTTTTTGCCAAGTATGGGAACAACCGCCGGCAGAGCGAAAGGCTGGAAAAGCTATTCCTGGTGACCGTTGGACTGTTGAGGGAGGCAGGCATGCCGCCGGCACCCGGTACCGCGGAAAAGGAAAAAAGGCTCCTTACGAAATGGGGAGACTTGGTTTCTTCGGGCGTGCTGGAACTGGAGAATGGATTTTCAGTGCAAATAGCGCATCTTCGTAACGCATTCAGACACTATACCGATCAACCGCTTCAGGTGACGGTGGCGCATGACGATCAAGGTCAGGAACCTTCTGTCTATCCCCAACTGTCCTCCCGGCTTTTCGAATCTCTGCGACTCCTTTTCTCACCCAAACAACAAGACCTGATCGTGAAGAAGCTTCGGAAAGAGCCATTTACCAAGACGGAACGGGAATACTACTCGAGGGTCGTAAAGAAGAAGCTTGCCGCTCTGGCAGACACGTCTGTCCAGGAAATCGCCGCAACGCTGGTTTCAAAATAGTAGAAATACAAAGACGCGATAGCTCTCTCATGACATGTATCGTAAGGTCTCTCCCTTCTGCTAATTTCGAATGCCAAACCGTTACCGAATATACCCAAACGCCGAATTCAGGGAGTTTCCTGCAGCACATCCATGGTAATCGAGTCAACAGAATCACATACCTCACTTCTGAGAAGTTCCAAATCCCCCTCCTGCATACCGAGGAATTCCATTGCATTCCTATCGGTGTCGTAAAGCATATCATCCTGACCCAAGCCCAAACCGAATCTTTTCGCTAGGATATCTCCCACATGCACGATTTGCGTCAATGGGCCGCTCGATGCGGACGGATGATGATGTTTGGCTACAGGCTTCAGCAATGCCGAGGGGATTCCCCACTCCCCAAGGATTTCAGCCCCCACTTCTGTATGGTCGGTCCCAAAGACCGTCCGTTCCGCATCCAGAGACGTATGCAACCCATCGCCCATAATCTCTTCAAAAAACTCTTTTTTTTCAAGGATATACGGGTCCAGCATAATCATGCCCGCATCATGAAGAAGTCCGCCCACAAACGCGTCCTCCGCATAACCCGGGGATCTCTTGGTGGCGAGAAGCTTCGAACTCACGGCAACGGCAAGGGAGTGTCGCCACAAGTCCCCTGAATCCAGGCCGTATCCCTTCAATTTCTCACCCAAAAAACCCCTGACGCCCGCCATCGTGATGATTTCCCCAAGAATCTTGTTGCCGAGAAGTACCGAGGCATGGCCTATGGACGTCACCTTTCCGCTCAAACCGTAATAGGCAGAGTTGGCAATTTTGAGTGCGCGAGTTGTGATTCCAGCGTCTTTCTCAATCACTTCGGCCAAGTCTCTCAACCCAGCGAAAGGATTGGCGACCACCATCTGCGCCTTGGCAACAATCTGAGCGACGGGCGGAATGGAACCCATGAGACACATACGTACCTTGCTTTTAAACGCCCGCACCCCTGCGGGGTCATGAGTGACCGTTTCCTGAGCGGATTGTCTTTGAACCCCGGAGGCATGATCCCCAGCTGGCTTCCGTGAAGATACATGGTTTTCAAACAGGGGGTGGGCAAAGGCAATCTTGCAACCGCATTTTTTACAATTGAACGCAATCTTTTCCCGTTGAGGCAGAAATTCTTCGGGTATGTCGTAAGTGACATGGCAATCCGAGCAGTCAATCTTCATAAAGCATCTCCTTCCCCCAGACTCGACTCATCCGTCCGAGGTTGTACTCACTATTCTATGAGCCGTTTATTGTCATGTCAACCGATCTAGATATCCGATGCCCTTATACGCCTTGACAGGGTCCATTGGGTCGTTTACAAGCTTGATAGGATCATCACCGCGGAGCCAGCCGGAAGATCCATGAGCCGGGGACACATACCCACGAAAGGGTTGTGTGCAGGCCGGGGACATGTCTCTGCAATATCGACCCAAGAAAAACCATGCATCTTCTTGAGCGTGCGACATCGGGGGTATCCCGATCAGATTTCAGGCACGAGACATCCCATTGAGGTGGCACGTGACGATTCAACCGGTCAACAGTCGAGCGTTTCCAACGACGACCGCCCGGCCCCATGAAGGACCTGAGTCATGCTGGAACGTACATTCATTCACATCCCGGGCATTGGCCCCAAAACGGAACAACGGATCTGGAAAAAGGGAATCCACACCTGGCGGGGGTTTTTGTCCCACGATCATACAGTCCTGTCACCGGCCCGCGATACCTACATCCGGATGGAACTGGAGACTTCCATCAAACATAGGGAGAACGCATCCTTCTTCAGCGGACGGCTGGCTCCAGGGGACATGTGGCGGATCTTCGATGCGTTTCGGCATCGGGCCGTGTATCTCGACATTGAGACAAGCGGGGGATATCAGGGCATCGACGACATCACCGTAATCGGGATCTACGACGGAGCCGACGTACAGAGCTTTGTCAACGGCATCAATCTGGATGCATTTGAAATCGCCATTGCCGATTATGACCTGATCATCACCTTCAACGGCGCGCTCTTTGATCTTCCCTTTATCCGGAGTCGATTTCCCGGCATCTCGCTCCCTCCGGCCCATATCGACCTCAGATTTCTTATGAAGCGACTCGGGTATGCCGGGGGACTTAAAAAGATCGAAAAAGACCTCGGCATTGCCAGGGAATCCAGTATCGACGGCATGGACGGATTTGAGGCGGTGAGACTCTGGCAGGCATACCAATGGGGCGATGACAGAGCCCTTGAAACCCTGATCCGCTATAACCGCGCCGATATCGTCAACCTGGAGCCCTTGATGGCGTTCGCCTATGGGAGAATGAAGGCCACAGTGATCGCTTCCCATTGAAAAGGAGGGGCGAATACCTGACATCCCCAACCCTACCC